>OEIU01000273.1_pt1 | contig 51902 bp, 47 predicted proteins | sample 1539221 | NCBI WGS metagenome assembly OEIU01 (sample SAMN03792071, study PRJEB22550) | activated sludge metagenome | feature: wastewater treatment plant; material: activated sludge; isolation source: Wastewater treatment plant of a petroleum refinery complex | place: Argentina: Zarate | collected... | reverse complement strand
CCATCCTCGAGTGGCTCGGTATCAAAACGTCAAAACCACTGTGATGAACCACTAGCTTGCAGGGTGCGTAGTGCCTCGCGATGAGCGCCGTTGCGCTTCAGCAACGCTACTCTCTGCTCTCTATCGCCCGCTGAAGAAGATTCGTTTCATCGTTCCAAGTCGGCTGCTCTGAGCGGCATCCGCAACTGATAGGTCGCTGGCGGCGCCAGCAGCTCGAAATGCTGGATTGGACGCCCGATGGCATCAAAGTGTACGCGCGCCACTTTCAGAAGCGGAGCACCAATCGCCACGTTGAGCCGCTCGGCAACCACGGGGTCTGCGGCGGCGGCGGTCACAATTTGCTCGCCTGATGCAAACGCAATGCCGAAGCGCTCTAGGATCGCGTAGAGTGAGCTGCCTTCCATATCATTTTGACCGAATTGTCGTCCGATGGACTCGGGAACGTAGGTGGTAACCTGCATGATCGGCCGGCCCCTCATGTAGCGAATGCGAACAGCTCTCTGGAACAAATCGTCGGGACCAGCCTTGAAATGGGTCCGCACGTGTCGCGGCGCGGGCTCAAACCCGAACTCAACCACATGCGCGACCGTCGTACGCACGATTTCCCGGCTCCGCGCCCGAAGATCCACCATCGGGATCGTCAGAGGCTGTGGTCGTGAAAGCTCCCGCGCAAACGTGCCCACGCCTTGTCGACGCTCGACCAATCCGAGCGCGTCAAGCTTCTTCATGGCGGACCTGATGGTCACGCGCGACACGCCAAATCGCTTGGCGAGTTCCTCTTCACTGGGCAGCGCTTCGTTCGGTGCGTAGCGGCTTTCAGTGATCCCATCTTGCAAAACCAGGAACACCTGGTGGTGAAGGGGGATGCTGCGAGTCCTCTTCGAGAGCGATACCAAGAACGTGGACTTGCGCCTCGGTGCGTTTTTCCCGCCGCCTCCTGATTTACTTCGGTTGGACACGGCACAATCCGAGAATAGTTTCGCCGGGGAGAGGTGTGACGTGATCCTTGACGTTTCCTGGTCGCCAAGACCGCACTCGGACCACGCGGCCCAAGGTCATTGCTCTAGCTTTTTGACAATTGTTGCGTGCGCTTTGTCAACGAACGCATTGGTGAACGTGGCTCCGAGGTCGACCTTTGAGCTGCGAAGGCCTGGATCAATCGTTGACAGGACATCAAGCGCCACCCTCGCCGCCTCAAGACTGAATCGTCCGTCTGGTGAAAACATGTCTCTCGTGCCGCGGATTGACGCGACAAAGAGCGTACGGTTCGGCATCGCCCACTCTGCCGGCAGAGTGTCCGCGATGTTCTCGGCCGTTGCTCGATCTATCCAGAGTAAAGCGCGCACCATCGCAACGGTGAACGCCTGGATGATGCGCGGGTTTCGATCGATGTAATCTGCCCTTCCGTACAGTGTTCCTGACGGATACAGTCCACCAAAAATTCCGATTGTTCCTGCATTGGTACGGGTGTCCGCAATGATTTTGATATCCCCGGCCGACTCGAGCGCAGTGAGTGCCGGCTCTCCGGTCACAACGGCATCGACGGCGCCGTGACGAATTGCGGCGACCGCGCCGGCTCCGCCTCCGACATTGACAACCGATATTTCGGAAGCCGCAAGACCCGCCTGTGTAACCATATACTCAACCATCAATTGCGTCTGAGATCCGAGCGAAGTAACACCGATTTTCATTCCTCTCAAGTCTCGCGCGTCCCGGTACGCTGACGCCTTTTCGGTTCGAACCGCCAATGCAAACGATGGATGACGGCCGAAAAGTACGATTCCGACAATCTTCTGGTTTTTGGCTTGCATTTGAATCGTATGGCCGAAGGCCCCCGCTGTAATATCAGCGCTTCTTCCCACGAGAGCCTGCAGCGCTTTCGATCCACCTCCGACGTCAATGATCTCGACGTCAAGTCCGGCCTCCTCGAAAAAGCCCAGTCGCTCGGCGATCGTTAGAGGAGCGTATTGCAGGAATGCTCTCCCGCCAACGGCCACCCTGATCGATCGCATCTCCAGTTTCGGCTCTTGCGCACGGACCTGCTCGAACGGCGCCTGGATGAGCGAGATCGAAAGCGCCAAGAAATTGCGTCGATGCAACACGGCTCTGACCTTTTCCGCGACAATTGATTTTTCGGGTGCAGGGGAAGAAAACCGACTCCATCCACTTCGCAAATTGCGTGGAAGGTTTGTTCACATCGTACAGCGCAAGGAATTCACAATCAAGCATTTAGCTCGCAGAGGTTGTATTATCTATGTTACGTTAGTTGCTGTCCATCGGGCTGCCGGTCATCTGAAAAAACTAGTAAGCACCTCACGGAGTCGCAGCTACGGTGCGCCCCGCGGAGTGTATGAGGGGCAGCCCGACCATCCCAGTTTCAATCTTCAATGATGATTGACAGCAGATTAACGGTCTGCGCGCTTGCGGCGCAGCAAAGTGAGATAGTCACCGCGCATCAGCGACGTCCCACTTTGGACCAGACGGATGGTTCGGTTGCGCAGATCGTGGGTCTTCCAGCCACGTTCGGGCATGCGAGCTTTCCCGAAGAGATTTTCAGCTATTGCGCGGTAACTGTTACCCTCGATGCGGCCATCGAGCGCCCGCATCGCGAGTATCAGCCGATGGCGCCGCTGCGAAGTCACCTCGGAATGTGGCACCCGGAGCGCCGGCTGCTCGAGCGCGGACCAAAGCCGATGCGCGGCATCGGATTGCAGATCGAAATCGGCATCAAGCAGCAATTCGAGGACAATCGGCGTGCCCTTGGCCGGAAGCTCTTGCAGCCAAAGGCGATGTGCCTCCCCTCCCAGCCGCACCACTGCATGCCAACCGTCCGACGCCTGCCGAAGATCGGCGCTGGACAGCTTGGTTAGATCGAGACGACAGGGACAGGAGAACGTCGTCCAGGTCGCGGCGGCCGCCCTGAGCACCGTAGGCAGCACCTCCGGCGACCAAAAGATGGTTTGCATGCTGAAGGTCCGGTGCGGATCAGCCGCGAAAAGACAGCCCCCATCGCTGCCGAAACTTCCGGCTCACCGTGAAAAGCGATCCACTACTCTGCAGCTCGCGATGATCTTCTCGATAATCGGCATTACGGCGAAGAAACTCCCAAGCGAAATCGATGGCTTCGGCGTCTTGCATTATTGTGTAGGCTTGCGGGGATCGCCAGTCAGACTCCGACATCGTACTCTTTTCCCATGCATTGTTCTGCGGCTGCATAACGGCACAGCTGCATTGGGGATGCAGACCACACCGATTTGCCGGCTTTCGCTGCTGAGCATTCCTTTCCGGATCACGGTTTTCGGTGTAGACGCGCCAGCGTTGATATTTGGCTGGGACCGCCGATCCTCAAGGATTTCCAATTCCACGCATACCTCGAAGCTGATGATCCGGCCGGGAACTCGGGTGAGTGACGCGCTCGCACCGAAAGGTTTCCCAAGCGGCCAGAAGGGCAGGTTCCATGTCAAATTGCCATTGGCAGCTCTGGCAGATACTGCCAGAGTAGGTAGGTGGATGACGTCCATCTCGGAGCTACTCTTTTCCACGCTAGGGATCGTCCTTTAGCGAGAGCGGGACGCGGCGACTTGCGGAAAATTGCATGTCCAGGCTGAGACGGCGTGCACCAAAGGTGCCGATGCGCTATCACGGCACGATCAGCTGCCTCCTTCTCCTGCATTACCGAACTTGACAGGTTTACGGCTCCCAAATCCGCTGGCGGGCTGGCAGTTTTAGCGGCGACGCTTTCGAGCATCGCCAATGGCGCACAACTCGTTGCAACACGGTTTTTGATTCAGCAGAATGGGCCGCTTGTGGCAGCCTTGCTACGCTATTCGATAGCCTTTGCTTGTCTGATGCCGCTCTTGCGCAACACCTCGCGTTGGCCGACACGTCGGGACTGCATCCTCACTCTTGGCCTGGGAGCAATCGTGGCCGGCGCTTGTCCGTGTGTCCGTGGCTCTTGTCCGTGGCTGCTGACTCTCAGCATGCAGCATACGACCGCTTCGCGCGGAGCGCTGATCCTTTGCATTAGTCCGCTTCTCACATTGGCCGCGGCGGCTGCTCTGCGTTATGAATAAGGTACACCTCGCCACTTTGCTGGCGCGCTCTGCGCCCTGCTCGGCGTTCTCGTAGGCTTATCCGAGCGGCTATTGGCAGCGCCACCCTTCTTCAACTTCCGCGATGCTATCGTGCTATTCACGACGGTCCTATTGGCCCTGTTCAACGCCTACACGCGCAAGATGATCCTGCGCTACCGCGCGACCACAATCGCGCCGATCGCCACGATGGGCGGTGTTGTCGTCCTTTTCAGGATCGCGACAGCCTGCGGTTCGCTAAGAACTATTCCGTTACCGACTGGTTTGGAAAGGATTGCCCTCCTCTTCTGTGGAAAGGTGGGCGGAGCGGGGTTCCTGCTGCTGTGGTCGTGGGCGATTGAATATGCCTCGGCAGGCCGTATTGCCGTGCTTGTTTCCGGAACTGGGCTTATCGCCGCCGGAATTTATCTGGTGTATCAGACCGCACCGCGCAACCCTCCCGGTCGTAAGATGAACACCAGATACAGCGCCGGGCGTTAGCGGATGGACATTGGCTTCGCACCGCACTCCGCTGCGGAGGCAAATTCAATGCGAGGAATCGCTTCCAGCAGGCTCTTCGTATAGGGATGCTGGGGATCCTTGAACAGGCCGTCGACCGATCGCTGTTCGACAATCCGGCCCCCCTTCATCACCATGACGCGATCACACATGAGCTTCACCACGTTGAGGTCATGGCTCACGAACAGGTAGGACAACCCTAGCTTCCGCTTCAGCTTGTCCAGTTGATTGAGTACGACCGCCTGAACCGAAACATCGAGGGCTGACGTCGGCTCGTCGAGCACAACCAGCGCCGGATTGACCGAGATAGCCCGTGCGATCCCGACACGTGCCTTCTGACCGCCCGAGAGCTGATGGGGATACCGGCCAAGCAACGCATGAGGCAAATCCACGAGATCACAAATTTCCCTGATGCGCTGGCCAAGTGCGGCAGGCTGTCTGATCCGCACTAGCCGCAGCAAGGGATCTGCAATTGCCTCGAAAGCCGTCCGCCGCGGGTCGAGGCTGGCTGCTGGATCCTGGAAAACAATCTGGACCAGCCGTCGCTTCGCCGATTTGGCAAATGCTCGCGGATCGGCATCAGCGATCTCTTCTCCGCTGAGCTGAATTGAACCCGCGCTCGGCTTGACCAGCTTGGCAATGAGGCGAGACGTCGTGGTCTTTCCCGATCCGGATTCGCCAACGAGGCCGACACATTCGCCGTGTGCCACATCGAAGTTCAAATCATCCACAGCGCGAAATGTATTGCCGCCGTCATGATCCGGACGACGTCGTCTTCCGAACAATCCCGGCGGCAATCGCGGTGCACGGTGCAAAGGATACTCATGGGTCAACCCGCGAACGCTCAGCAGAGGCACCCCTGCCATTCCGCTCGGCTTTGACGTAGGTGCAAGGGTCGTTGAGACCTCGAAAGGTTTTTGCTCCGAGACCGGGATCAGATCTATCAGCCTGCTGTGAGTCTGCGGCGTCGCACTCAGGAGCCTGCGCGTATAAGCCTGGCCCGGATTCACAAAGATCTTTGCGGTCAGCCCCTGCTCCACAACCTGTCCGTTCTGCATGATGATCACGCGATCGCAATACTGAGCCGCCAACCCCAGATCGTGCGTAATGAACATGGTCGACATACCACGCGAACGCGTCAAGTGAACCAGAAGATCCATGATGGCTCTCTGCGTTGTCACGTCGAGGCCAGTGGTCGGCTCATCCGCCAGAAGCAGCCTGGGCCTGCAGGCGAGCGCCATGGCGATGACGCTACGCTGGCACATCCCCCCGGAAAGTTGAAATGGGTAGGCGTGAACGCTTTGCTCGGGAGAATTGATACGGACTTCCCGCAAAGCCTCGATTGCCCGAGCGGCGGCCTCAGTCCGGTCTACCGGGCCATGTGCCATTATCACATCGGCAATCTGCGCACCCACGGGCCTGATCGGATTAAGGGCCGTCTGCGGACTCTGAAAAACCATGGAGATCTCGCTGCCACGTACAGCTTTGAGGTCTCGGCCACGGAGTTGATGCATGGCCCGACCGAGATAGGTAATTGATCCGGACGTTACCTTGGCATCGGCAGGCAGTAACCCGAGGATTGAATAGGCGGTAACAGACTTTCCTGATCCACTCTCCCCGACCACGCCGACAATTTCTGCCGTTCCAATCTGAAAGGACACATCGTCGAGCGCGCGGACACGCCCGTGCGGCGTCACGAACTCGACCGCCAGGCGGTCGATACACAACAGAGGCGGTGTGGATCTAGTCAGCGGTGTTGATCTGGTCAGCATGCATTTGCTCGCTAAGGCATCCATTCCTATCGACTACGGACATCGAACACATCTCTGAGAGCGTCGCCCAGAAGGTTGAATGCGAAGACCGCCAGCGCAAGGGCAAGTCCCGGGAACACGATGAGCCACCAATGACCAGCCATTGCTTGCGTTGCGCCCTCTGCCACCATGATGCCCCACTCTGCGGTGGGAGACCGAATCCCAAGCCCAATAAAGGACAGACTGGCCGCATTGAGGATCGCCCAGCCGAGATTCACCGAGAGCTGAACCATGAGGTTGGGCATCACGTTGGGCAGCAGCACACCGCCAATGGTTCGCACATCACCGTTGCCGGCGGCGCGCGCAGCCTCGACAAACAGCTGAGTGCTCATCACGCCTACCTCGACACGCGCCAGCCTGACGTAGAACGGAAGATTCACGATCGCCGTTGCCAGAATGACGTTGCGCAAATCGTTTCCAAGTGCCGCTACCAGCGCCATGGCCAGGACGAACAGCGGAAAAACCTGCACCATCTCTGCCATTCGACAGGTCCAAAGATCGAAAGATCCTCCGATATAGCCGGCCAGGCCGCCAATAACGACGCCAAGCGCGAACGAAGCAGCGACCGCGCACACCGCAATGAACAGGTCGATCCGCGCAGAAGCGACCACCCGGCTCAGTACGTCACGCCCGAGCTGGTCGGTGCCGAACCAGTGCAGCTTGCCGGGAGGGTCCAGCACGTTGGCAAGATCCGTTGCATAGGGATCGATGGGCGTCAGCATGGGTCCGAACAGCGCCAGACAAACCAGGAATGTCACGATTCCGACGGCGGCGAGTGAGACGCCGTTGCGAACGAGCATCCTGCGAGGGTGCGACAGGAGGACCGATATGCGATGCATCATGACGTTCTGCGCACGCGAGGGTCGGCAAGGCCGTAGGCGACATCGATTGCCAGATTGATGGTGACCAGAAGCAGTCCCATCAAAAGAACGAAGCCTTGGACAGGCGCATAGTCCGACGCGAGAAGCGCGTTGAGGGCAAAGCTTCCAATTCCGGGCCAGCCGAACACCCGTTCCACCAGCACGTTCGAGCCGAGCATCGTGGAGAAGACGATCCCCATCGTGGTCAGCACCGGCAGCAGCGCATTGCGCAATGCATAACGGACATAGACGGTACGATCGCTCAAGCCCATGGCGCGGGCGGTACGCACGAAATCTGCGCTCAATACGCCCAGCATGGCCGATCGGGTCATCCGGGTCAGCGGAGACAACACGAAGATCGCCATCGTAACGCTCGGCAAGACAAGCCTCCCGGCCGCGGACCGAAGCGCGATCCAATCGCGGCTCAACGTGCTGTCAATCAGAAGGAAGCCCGTAATTCTTGGCGGCGCAGTGATGAACATGTCGATGCGATCGACCGGCTCAGGCGCGAGCCCGAGCCACAGAAAGAACACATAAGTCAAAATCAACCCGGTAACGAATGTCGGCATCGACACGCCGATACTGCTGATAACGCGAGCAGCATGGTCGAGCGGAGAACCTGCCCAGATAGCGGCCGCAACACCGAGCGGGATGGAAACAACAATCGCGAGGAGAAGTGCCGTGGTTGCGAGCTCGAGCGAGGCAGGTAGACGTTCCGTCAGTTCGGTCAGAACCGGACGTCCCGTCGTGAACGACATGCCAAGATTGGCCGACCCGATGTCCTTCAGATAAATCAAAAGCTGCTCCGGAACGGAACGGTCCAAGCCGAGCTTCTGGCGCACATAGGCTGTCTCCTCGGCTGTGGGCACCGGGCCGGAGGCAAAAAAGACGGCCGGGTCGCCCGGTAGCACGCGCATGATCAGAAAGGTCGCCACGACGAGGGCGGCAACCGCTGGAATCGCCGCTATCAAGCGCCGGGAAAGAAAAATCATGAACCCCATCGGATCTCCTTGAGAACAGAGCAACGTCTGGCACCGTTTGAACCTGCTTGGGCCAGGTGCAAATCAGCTCCGCTTCTTCCGCTCGGTTACATCGGCCTCTACCAGTGGATGCGGCCCTGTCATCTCACTTTCTGATGAGCGAACGAACGTCGGGAAGCGTGTGAAACCAATACGCATAGTTGCCAATGTCCTTGCCGATCACCACCTCGAGCGCTGCTTGACGAAACGTCAGGAGCGGAACGTCGTGGTTCACGATTGCGATCATCTTGCGCATTGCGGCGTCGTAGTCGGCATCGCTAGTTGCATCGTCAGCCTTGGCCAGCAGGAAATCGAGTGCGGGATTCGCATAGCCGCTGAAATTCGAGCGCGTATTGCCGCGATAGAATATGCGGATCCAGTAGTCGGGTAGATTCAGCCAGGCTACCTGGTTCTCGAGGTACAGCGGCATCTGCTTGGCTGCCTGCAGCTCGCCAAAGCGCGCGCCGGGTAATTTCTCGATTGTCACCCGAATGCCGACACGCGCCAGATAATCCTTGAGCGCCACAGCAAGGTTCTCGAAATATTCGGCCTTGCAGGTGCACAGGGAAAGCGTGGTGTCCAGACCATTGGGATAGCCCGCTTCGGCCAACAGGTCGCGGGTGCGCTTCGGGTCGTAGGCAAACGACTGAGGCTGGGGAAAAGTCGATCCCTGCGTCTCCTCAAGGCCGCCGAACAATCTTGTCCCCCGCCCTAGAAAAACGCTCCGGAAGATTTCTTCTTGCGGGATCGCATGGGCCAGCGCCTGGCGAACGCGTGCATCGTTGAATGGTTTGGACTGTACGTTCATGACCAGGAATTCGAACTGGTTCGGCATCGGAACCAACAGCAGCTGAGCTTGCCCGCGTCGTTCGACTCCATCGATCGCGTTGGGCGTGAGGCCGATCGCAATATCAGCGAGACCGCGCTCGACGAGGGCCACGCGCATGGTGTCCTCGGGGACCGTTTGAAACACGGCCCATCGCATCGCCGGCCGCGGCGAGCCGTGCCAGGTCTCGTTGCGTTCAAGCACGACCTGATCGGGACGGAACGTCGCCACCCGATAGGCGCCGCTGCCCGCGTCATTGCCCTTTAGCCAGTCCCCACCCCACGGATCGCTTGCCGTCACATGCGGCTTGACCCGTCTCGCATTGATAATGGGTGCGAAAGGTGTACTGAGCGAGAGCGGCAGGTAGCGGTTTGGTTTGGGCAACGCGATGGTCAGCGTCGCCTCGTCGACCGCCTTTATCTGGTCCTCACTGGTCAGGCCGCCCAAATTGAGCACGAAGCGCGTCGTCGGAAGGCTGATAGCGCGCTGAAGGGACCATCGCACGTCCTCCGCCGTGACGCGGGACCCGTCGTGGAAGACAGCACTGCGCCGGATGTGGAACGTATAGGTCCGGCCGTCTTCCGACACGTCCCAACGCTCGGCGATATCACCTTTTGGTTGGTCGAGCCGATACTGTTGAATCTTGCCGCGTGGCTCGTCCAGCGCGAAGCTGACAAGCCGATCGTAGATGTGCCACGACACGCCCCAGGTTGATCTTTGGACGCCGGGGCCTGCAGGGTCTAGCGAACTGGTCTCGAATGGCCAAACCACCCGAGCCGTCTCGCTGCGGTTCTGGGCATGGACCGCTGCTGCGCCTAGTGCGGCTTGGAGGGCGATGACCGCCGCGAAGCCGGCATATCTTGTGTAGACAAAGGCTCTTGCCGCGAAACGTCGCATAGGGTGATCTCCTCAAAAGAGGTGGCGGGTAAGCGCTGCTCGCTACGTGCACGGTTGGTCGCGTCGTAGTCGACGGCCGCAAGATCAGCCGACAGCACCACGTTGTAGATGCTGCGCGCGGCTTCTCGGCTTACGAGCTCGTCGAGCACGTCACGACGCACCGCCTCCGGATCGCGTTCGTTGGGGTCGCCCCACCCGCCTCCACCGGCGGATTCGATGACGAGTTCCAAGGGGCCACATCGCATCGTGCCGTAGGCTGGCGTCGCGATGATCGTTCCGTCTGCGGAGCGGCAGCGGATCGTGCCGGCGGCGCCAGCGTGCCCACCCAGCACGCCGAGGCCTGACGGCCGCCGGCTTGCCTCATCGCGGAATGTCGTTTCAGTTGGCGCGAGTTGCCGCGCCTCGTAACAAACGCCAGTCCCTCCCCGCATCTTTCCGGCACCGCCACCGTCAGTTCGAAATTCCTGCCGCCTGATTTCGATGGGGTAGGTGAGCTCGAGGTCTTCGACGTTTGGCAGCACAAGCCCACCCAGCGTATTGACCGTGCCCAGGACGTTGAAGCCGTCGCGTTCGACAACCGCTCCGGCGGCCGGATAGCCGAGCCAATGGTAAAGGACGAATACCGAGCCATGCGCGGTGGCCCCGGCAGAGACCGGATGAAGCGACTTGCCCCAGCCGGCGCAACTGCGAAGGGGAGCGGCGCCTGTCAGTGCCTGCCAACAGGCCGTAATAATCTCATGTGCCGGGTGGGTGGTGGTGAAGCCGACCGGTGCCGGCGGGCGGGCGTTCACGATCGAGCCTTCGGGTGCGATGATCTCGATCGCGCGATATGCCCCTTCGTTTCTTGGCAACGATTCATCGAGAAACGTGGCAACCGCCAGGTAGACCGCGGAATGGGTATTGGCGAGAGGACTATTCTTGAAACCTTGGATTTGAGGCGAGGAGCCCGAGAAATCAAATACGAGCCGGTCGCTCGCAACTGTGAGCGTGACGTGCACCGTGACGCTCGCTTCAGCGAAACAATCATGGTCGCTGCTATCCGCGCCGCTGTAGCGACCTGGCCGCAACGTTGCGATTTGGGCGCACATCCGCCGCTCCGCATAGTCGAGCAGGCTTGGAAAGAGCCGAACTGCGTGCTGGCTGCCGAGGTCCCGCGCCAGCGCGGCCAGCCTCTCGGCGCCTATTCTGGTCGATCCGAGCATCGCGTGAAGATCACCAGCGAGCAGATCCGGACAGCGGGTATTGGCGAGCAGCAGGCGCGCGATATCCTGGCGCAGGACGTTGCGCTCGGCAATGCGCAAAGGGGGAATTCGAACGCCCTCATGGAAAATTTCCCGAGCACCCGCATTGTAGGTGCCTGCGACGCCGCCACCGATATCGGATTGGTGGGCGCGATTGCACGAGAAGCCAAACAATTTGTTATCGACGAATACGGGACGTATCACCGTCCAGTCAGCCAGATGGTTGTTGCCCGCAAGGTAGGGATCATTGGACAGGAACACATCGCCATCCACGATGTCCTGGCCGAAGGCTTCCTTCAAGGCTCGAACAGCAAATCCCCCGCCACCGGTATGAACGGGAATGCCGTCGGCCTGAGCGGCCACGGAACCATCGGCATCGGCGACAAAGCACGAAAAATCGTGTGACTGCGAGAAAATCGGGCTGCGTGCCGTTTTCATCATCACCCACCCCATCTGGCGCGTGATGTGGTCGAGCTGTTTCTGCGTCAGGGCGAGCAAAACTGGATCCATAGTGCCGCCTCGCTATTGGAGTTCGATGATGTAGTTGCCGGCTGTTGTGACGCGCAACCGGTCACGCGCTCCCACTAGAATCGTGGTGGTGGTCTCCTCGACAATGGCCGGCCCGTCGATCAGCACGTGTGCGGCAAGCGAAGAGGCGCTGAAGACTGGCACCTCGCGCCAGTCGTGCTCTGGATCGACCCAGATCTCGCGATAATCATCCGTCTTTCCGACACGCGCGACGCGGCTGGCATGCTCGGAAGACAGCTGGCCATCCAACGCGCCGAACCCGCTTACCTTGATCGAGACGAGTTGATACTGGGTATCCGGCTGAGCATGACCAAATAGTCGCTGATGCTCGACTACAAATCGCTTCGCGATGGCCTTGATCGGCTCCCCGCGCTCCACCACCACCGGTATCGCAGACTGTTGACCGGCGTAGCGGATGTTCCAATGCGTGACGAAGCGGCGGCGCTCTGGCCCGAACCCCTCCGCCTCCAGTAGCGCCGTGGCCTCGGCGATCAGCGCATCGCCCACTTGCATGAGGACTGGCTCATGCTGCTGCTCCATCGCTATCGAAACGCTGCGCAGGAGATCATGGCGAATATCGGTGTTGCACATGCCGAACGCACACAGGACGCCGGCAAGGCGTGGCACGAACACATTTCGACAACCCGCCAGGCGAGCGATACTCGCCGCATGGAGAGCGCCCGCCCCGCCGCCGGCTACGAGCGTGAAGCGTCGCGGGTCGAAGCCCTTTTCGATGCTGACGTTCTCAACCGCATGCAGCATCGTTTGCTCGGCAACACGTATGATTCCGGCGGCAGCTTCGACCGGCTGAAGGCGAAGCGGCTCGGCGACATGCCTGCGGATCGCTTCCTCGGCGAGCCAGCGGTTGAGCGCAATCGCCCCGCTGCCGTGAGATCCGGCTCGCAACCGGCCAAGCAACAACTGCGCATCCGTGACGGTGGGGTTGAGGCCGCCCCGTTCATAGCAGGCTGGGCCGGGATAGGATCCCGCGCCGCGGGGACCGACCGACAGCAGGCCGCCTTCGTCCACCGTCGCAATCGATCCGCCGCCGGCGCTCACGGTCGTGATCTCGACGGAGGGGACCGCAATTCGCAGTCGACCAATGTCGAGGAGATCGGTCATGCCGATCTCGCCCTCCTTCATCATCATGACGTCGCAGCTGGTGCCGCCGACCTCGAGCGAGATCAGATGGCGGTTTTCGGCTTCATGCTGGTGGTGAATGAGTGCTCCGGCGGCGGCCGCGGGACCTGACAGGAGCATGGCGGCCGGTCGTCGCGCAATTTGCGGGACGGATGCAACTCCCCCATTGCTCTGGACAACAAGGAGCTTACGCAGCCCGAGCTCGGACAGCTGGAGCTCCAGTCCCTTCAGATAGGGAACCACACGCGGCGCCACATACGCGTTGATGACCGCGGTGGATGCGCGCTCATATTCACCGACAATCGGCGCAAGCTCGCTCGAAAGCGTCAGAAAGAGGTGCGGAGCATACTCTGCGACGATGTCACGACAGAGGTGCTCGTGTTCGGGGTTGCTATAGCTGTGAAGAAGACAGACGGCGATGGACTCGACGCCGAAGCCTATCATTCGGTCGAGCGCTCGGCGGACCGATGCCGGATCCAGTGGCACGACAGCATTGCCTGCAACGTCCATTCGCTCGATGACGGAAAGGCGGCGGTGTCGCGGGACCACGGGATCCGGCCAGGGCGTGCGATGGTCCCAGGGGTTGTCGCGCCAGCCGCGGCGAATCTCAATCGTATCGCGGAATCCGTGAGTTCCGAGAAGCCCGACCGAAGCCCCGGTCCTTTCAAGCAGCGTGTTTGTTGCGATCGTCGAGCCATGCACGAAGAGACTGGTGCGTGACAAAAGAGACGGAAGTGTCGTTCCGATCTGGGTAGCTGCGTGTTGCAAGGCGTTGATCACGCCGGCTGCCGGATCGGACGGCAGGCTCAGCGACTTGCTGGCGTGAACGTGACCAAAGCTGTCAACGATGCTGACATCAGTGAAGGTGCCGCCGATATCGACGCCAATACGAAAAGATGCCCCCGCCAAGTCCATTGTACGCTTCTCCGTCTTAATTTTTGATGTATCAGACACCAAATATCAATAGTCAAGACATTTCATTGGTTGACGCTGTTATTTTGCCTGGCGTCTTGCGGAGAGTTGCTGAAAATTGACCTCATTAGCTGGAAATGATGCAACAAATGTCGCCACTCGCTTGAAATCAGGCCTCCGGCCGCTCACAGTGAGCGCTATGTTGTCCGAATCCCCTGAGTCGCCGTCCAAGGCGCCGGCCGAGATGCCGTTGCTCCCCCTCGATCGCCAGACCAGCCTCGGCGAACTCGCCTATGTTTCGCTCAAAGAGGCGATCGTGCGTGGCGAATTCTCGGCTGGCCAGAAGCTCACGGTGCGGGCAGTCGCTCAAGCGCTTAGCGTCAGCACCACCCCGGCAAGAGATGCGATCATGCGCCTCATTGGAGAAGGTGCGCTCGTTAATAGCGGGCCAAAGACGGTCATCGTGCCGCCTCTGACGATGCCTGCCCTCGATGAGGTGACATCCATTCGCCTGGTTCTCGAGGGATTGGCAGCGGGCCTAGCAGCAGAGCGCCTGCCAAACGAGGCGGTGAGCGGACTCAAGACGCTGCAGTCGCAGATTAATGCGGCCCTCGATGCAGGGAATTATGCTGCCGCCCTCAAGGCCAACAAGGCGTTCCACTTCACGATCTATGAAGGCGCGCAAATGCCGCGGCTGGTGTCGATGATCGAATCGCTGTGGGTACGGATCGGTCCCTCGCTCAATGACCTTTATCCGGAATTTGCCACCTCCAGGGTTGGCGTCGGCAATCACATGGAAGCCATCGCAGGCCTGGAGGCCGGCGATAAGGCACGGGTTCAGGCCGCCATCGAGAAGGATATTCGCGATGGCTACCGGCGGCTCGCCAGCCGCCTTCAGCAAGGGCGATAATATTCAAACGACAAATTTGTTGCATCAAACATCAAAACGACCTATGCAGGAATGATCTTCGGCTTCGCGAGATCTCCTGATGACTCTTCTTCCCGTGCTCGAACCAGAGCGGGCGCCACTTGTCGGACCCCGCTCCAACGACGCCTTTCGCCGCGCGCGGCAAGTATTTCCCGACGGCACTACGCGGGTGACGATCGAGCGCGATCCTGTTCCCCGCTACATCAGCCACGGGCGCGGTGCGTACCTGTTCGATACGGACGGTCGCAAATTTCTCGACCTGAACGCCAACTTCACCACCCTGATCCACGGTCACGCTTTCGCACCGGTGATCACAGCGCTTGAGCAGCAGCTCCGCGACGGCACCTGTTTCGCCAACCCGACCGAGAAAGAGATCGACCTCGCCGCGCTGATTTGCGGACGGGTGGCCGGAATGGACCGCATCCGTTTCTGCAATACCGGCACGGAAGCCGTCATGTTCGCCATCAAAGCCGCCCGGGCATTTACGGGCCGTCCCGGCATCGCCAAGATCGAAGGCGCGTATCATGGCGCCTATGACTGGGTTGAAGTAAGCCAAACCAGCGCACCGGCAAACTGGGGCCCGCCTGCCGAGCCTCACGCGGTGGCCTACTACAAGGGGATGCCAAGCTCCGTATTAAGCGAGGTCGTGCCATTGCGATTCAACGATCCGCACGGAGCCGTGCGCCAGATCAGACGCTATGCCTCGTCATTGGCCGCTATCGTAATCGATCCGGTGCCAAGTCGGGCAGGCTTGATCGTACCGGATCCAACGTTCATCACGGCCTTGCAGGACGTCGCACGCGAACAGAATGTCCTCATCATCAGCGATGAAGTGCTGAGCTTTCGCCAGAGCTTTCAGGGGGCAGCCGCGCGCTATGGAATCAAGCCTGATCTGTACGCGCTGGGAAAGATCATCGGAGGAGGCCTCCCCATCGGCGCGGTCGCAGGCCGCACTGCGGTGATGGAAATGTTCAACGCGGACAATAAGACGCCGGCGGTCCCCCAAGGCGGCACCTTCTCGGCCAATCCGATGTCGATGACTGCGGGACTTGTCGCCATGCAGTGCTTGGACGAAGCCGCCTTCGCCCATCTCGATCGTCTCGGCGACGCGCTGCGCGCGCGATTAGTGCAAGCGATCGAACGGTCGCAGATTGCCTTTTCCGTTACCGGCGCCGCATCGCTGTTCCGCATCCACCCCAAGCGCGGCGCGCCGAGGGATTTTCGCGACGCGTTCTGGTCCGCCAGTGAGGCTGTTGTGATGAAGGAGATGACACGGTTCTTTGCCGCCGAAGGAATCATTCTTCCGCATGGGGCGACCGCGTGCCTGTCGACGCCAATGGGTGAAGCCGAAATGGACCTCATCGCGCAGGTGTTCGAACAGTTCCTGGCAAGCGAGGCCCAGCGCCTGGAATGGAGCCCCACATGACATCATCCGACAACGCGACCGTAGCCGAGCGCATTGCATTTGCACTCAAGCGCCACGGCGTTGAAATCATTTTTGCGCAGAGCCTGCCGTCCGCGGTCATCCTTGCTGCGGAAGCGATCGGGATCAGGCAAGTCGCCTATCGCCAGGAAAACATGGGTGGCGCAATGGCCGACGGCTACGCCCGTGCATCCGGCAGGATCGCCGTGGTCGCGGCACAGAACGGACCAGCCGCCACGCTTCTCGTGCCGCCGCTAGCCGAGGCCTATAAAGCCAGCATTCCGGTGGTGGCCCTCGTTCAGGATGTCGAGCGGCCGCAACTTGATCGCAACGCGTTTCAGGAACTCGATCATTTCGCACTTTTCTCATCCTGCGCGAAATCGGTTCGACGCATCCTAACCGCCGATCGCGTCGACGATTATGTGGACGGCGCGTTTGTCGCTGCCGGCTCCGGCCGGCCCGGACCGGCAGTTCTGCTGTTGCCAGCCGACCTTTTGCGCGAGCGAGCGGCGCCATCGCGTGCGCACCGGAGCATCTGCTGCGGCACCTGGCCGATCGACCGCACGAGACCTGCGGCTGAAACGATAGAACGCGCCGCCGAGATGATTGTCGCGGTCCGTTCACCGGTGATTATCGCAGGCGGTGGCGTGATCTCGTCGGCTGCAACGGCTGCCCTGTCGCGACTTCAGGAGGACGCGCACATCCCGGTCTTCACGACCAACATGGGCAAGGGCAGCGTCAATGAATTCCATCCATTGTCGTGCGGCGTGTTGGGCGCCCTCACCGGCCCCCGCTCGCTCGGTCGGCGCACGCGCGCCCTCCTGGAAGAAGCCGACGTCGTCTTGCTGGTCGGTACGCGTACCAATCAGAACGGGACCGACAGCTGGCGTTTGATTCCATCGCAGGCTGAGCTCATTCACGTCGACATCGATCCGCAAGAGATCGGCCGCAACTATCAGGCGCTCCGATTGGCGGGCGATGCGGCAACAACGCTGGACGCCCTGCGCCAAGCATTACAAGACCTGGACCTCGGTCGTCGCCGCAGTGCACGGCCAGAACTCGAAAGCCGGGTCGCCGCTGCCTGGCGGGCCTTCGATGTCGAGCGCAATTCTCTGCTCGAGTCGAACGACCGCCCGATCCGCCCGGAGCGGATAATGAGGAGCCTGCAAGAACTGCTGACGGTCGAGACTACGGTAGTCGCCGACGCGAGCTATTCATCGATGTGGGTTGTCGGCCAGTTGCGCGGCTTGCGTGCCGGCATGCGCTTCATTACGCCGCGTGGTTTGGCCGGGCTTGGCTGGGGGCTGCCATTGGCGATCGGCGCCAAGCTGGCCCGGCCGCAGCATCCAGTCATTGCGATTGTCGGCGACGGGGGGTTTGCCCATAGCTGGGCGGAAATCGAAACGATGGTCAGAAGCCGGCTGGCGGTTGTCTTGATCGTGCTCAACAATGGTGTTCTTGGCTACCAGAAGGATGCCGAGACCGCGAAGTTCGGCCGATCGACGACCGCCTGTCAGCTCGGCGCGGTCTCTCATGCAGAGATCGCCCGCGCCTGCGGCTGTGACGCAATCCGCATTGATGCGCCCGGTGACCTGGCGCCGGCGCTGAAGGCCGCCATCCTGTCGGGGCGGCCTTGGCTGATCGACGTCATCAGTTGCCCCGAGGCACACCCGCCTCTTTCGCTGTATGACGGCACGCTCGACAAGCTTGAGGTGAGCGAGGCACCGGCTCAAGATCGGGCCTGATGGCATCACAAGCGATTTCTCATTCACTGCCTTGTCGTGCCTTCTCAATGCGCGCGATCTTTTGGGAGCGTGGGTTCATCGAACGACCCAGCCGCGAACAGCCTAGGCGGCAAACTCGCCGCCGGTCATGTCGATGGTCGCGCCGGTGACGAATCCCGCGGATGGCGAGGCAAGAAAGGCCACCATTTCAGCTACCTCATCCGCCGTCCCGAAGCGGCCAACCGGAATTCGGCTGAGAGCGGCGCGGTTGACCGCGGTCTCGGGAAGCCCTGTCATTTCACTGAGAATGCGGCCAGGAGCGATGCAATTGACCGTAATGCCGTGTGCCGCGAGATCCCTTGCTGCGGCACGGGTCAAGCCGACCAGCCCGGCCTTGGATGCGGCATAATGCGGTCCCGCGATCAACGGCATGGCACGGCCCGCCACCGATCCTATATTGACAATGCGTCCATGGCGCCGGGCGATCATCGCGGGCGCGACGAGCCTGGTGACGATGAAGGGCCCGCTGAGGTTGACATCGATAACCTGCGCCCATTCCTCGAGCGAGGTCTGCGAAAACCACGGCGCGACCGAATCCTTGCGCTTGGGAGAGATTGCTGCATTGTTCACGAGGATCGCAATCTCGTCCCAACGCTTGCGAACTCGATCGATGAAACCGGCCATATCGCCTTGTCGCGTCACATCTATCGTCTCGGCAAAAAGCCAATCTTGGTCGCCGTCGAGGAGATCAAGCGCTCGTTCCACGTGCTCTACGCTTCTCGCCACAAACGCGACGCGGCAGCCACCAGCCAGAAAGCGGCGCACGATCGCAAGGCCAATGCCGCTTGTTCCTCCTGTCACAAGGACGACGCGGCGGTCGCTTTGATCCATCCGAGGCTTCCTGGCTTCAACGGCCCACTCGCATCCTCACCTCACACCGTTGCCAGCGGCGTGACGGGCGAGCCCACAGCGCCGGGAAGACGCAGCGGAGGTGCAGTAAGGAGGAAGTACCGGCGCTTATGTTGCCTCATCCAGTCGGCTAGCTCGGAAAGATACCAGAGTTCACCAAGCGCAATGCCAACCTTGAACAGGCAGAATTCGTGAAGCGGCAGTGAAGCTTGCCTTTCGCCATCGGTCGCCCGGGCGGGAAGCGCCTCGATGCCGATATTGTCTGAAATTAACGCAGCGAGCCCCGTCGCATCGATCCACTGGAGGAGCCGTTGGTCGCGCCCGTCCAGCTCGGAACAACGGGCTGGATGCGCCTCGGCCGTATCAAGCCTGCCGGATGAGGAAACAACCACATCACCGAAGCCGGAGTAGAGGCAAACCAGGTCTCCTCGCTCCACCACAATGCTGTCCGCCTCGAGTATCCGCATGAGATCGTCATAGCCAACCAAGCGCCGGCCACGGCCAAGGTGGTGACACAAATCCACGATGACGCCACGCCCTTGCAGGCCGGCTCGGGCCATGGTGTCGACCCCCAGCCGCAGCGTACGCGCAGCTCCGGTCTCCGGGTCCGGCGCAGCGACGTCGCTGCCGGCGCGCCATCCATTATAGTAAAGGGGCTCGGGCACCCCATCTCCGTCGGCATCGAAGCTCTGGCCGACATGAGCGAAAGTGTCCCAGTGCGTCGAGTACTGCGTTGCCAGGGTGACGATATCATCGCTGATAATATCGGTCGCACGCGGGTTTTCCCTGGCCAGCGGATAGTTGTAGTTGAGAGCGCCTTGCTGGTCTCGCGGTAGCGCTGCCAGCCTGGGCGGGTGTCTCAGCCGGTGGACGACCGTGCCGCCAGGAAGAGTTAGAGGCAGGCTCAGGCAGAACGCTAGTCCCTCTTGGACATAACCGGCCGCTCGCTTGCGGGTGTCTGGCGTGAGAAAATTAAGCCGGCCCAATTTGTCGTCCGGACCGAAGTCGCCCCAGTTGGAGCCGTCGGGCCTTCGATTCCAACGGCTACTCATGGTCAGCACCGGATTCGAAATGGCTCGGGGTCATGTAGTGTGCCGTCATGGCGCTCGGGAAAAGCGGTGGCGCAGATGGTTCATCGGTACCGCAGGAGGCTACCGTTCCACCGACGATCTCGTCCACCAGGACCTTGCGCGCCTGTTCCAGGTCATGGCGGCCGATCGCGGTAACAATCGTGCCTAGAAGGCATGAAATGCGACGTCGCTGCTCGGTAGCGGCCGCCATGCAGGTGAATGTCGGCCCGAAGCGGCACCAGATTCGCTCGACGAGCATTGTCAGAACGCTTGAGCGAGCAACTCCGAGAATCGCGCGTCGGAGCGGCCACACCGCAGCGGCGAACCGCGCAGAACCGTCGAGTTCAGCGACCTTGCCCAAATCTGCATGAAGAACTTTGAACCCACGCCAGTCCGATGCGCGGTAGTGCGGCGCCGCATTCGCGAAGGCAAATCCCTCGATGGCCAAACGAAGCTGCAATAGTTCATCAAGCTCGGAACCGGTCAGGATCGGAGCGACCACGCCGGATTGACGACTTTGACGCAGTGCATCGGCCGCGGCTAGTCGCGATAAAGCATCACGCACCGGCGTAACGCTTGTTCCAAGCTGACGTGCAAGTGCTCCCACTGTGATCCATTCTCCTGGAGCGATCTGACCGACGATAAGCGCGTGTCTTAGTCGCGTGTAAGCGCGCTCGGCGAGCGTTTGACTTGCTCGGCACCGGAGCGTGTGCGCGTCTTCCGAGGCGAGCGACAAGTCGAATATTGGCCAGTCCTCACGATTATTTTTGACACTGGCCGGCAGCGCCTTCATTGCACCTTGCATGAGCTCCTCCATAACGGATCGCCTGAACTCACTTGTTCACCGAGCGGTCGCTCGTCCTCAGACCAGCGCCGACGCCGCGCGGGGTGCTCCGGCTGTATCAGGTACACTCTCCAGGATGCGGTCACACAGACGTTCGATGTCGCTTATCTCGTGATCGGCGGTGAGACATACTCGAATGCCGGCTTTCCCTTGAGCGACCGTGGGAAAGAACGTGACGGAAGTATAAAGGCCGGCATCGAGAAGCTCTCTCGCAATAGCAATGGCCGACATTTCCGAACCGACGGAGATCATCCTGATGGGAAGTGAGTTTCCCCGCTCAGCGGATGCAATGCGACGGTCGAACAATTCGATCCGCTGCCGCAGTCGCCGCTGCCGTTGGCCAAGTTCTGCCGAGCGATGAATCCGGCACGACCCAAGAGCGGCGCCGACCGCTGCCAGGTTAGCGGCAGCTGAGAAAGCATGGGGAATCGCATAGCGTCGGAACAACGCCTCTTGCTCGGCCGTTCCGAGCATCAGCATGCCGCCCGAGGCTCCGAATCCCTTGCCCAGCGAGGCTGCAATGATCGTACGGTCGCCGAGCTCCTTTGGAAACTGCCAACGCACAAAACCTTCGCCTTGTCCGCCGAACAGCGATATCCCGTGAGCATCGTCGATGTAGAGAAAAAGGCCGTAGCGGTCCTGCAGCCGGCGCAATTCCTGGACCGGCGCATGGCCTCCCATCGAGTAAACACCGTCGCATACATAGGCCACGACGGGTTCGTCGCGACACAACCTTTCTAGAGCATCGATGTCGTTGTGCGCGATCGTCTCGACCCGGGTTTCATCGGCCACGACGGGTTTGTGATAGGCAAGAGAGATGTGTGCCAACCGGTCAAAGACCACGACAGGCTTCGTTCCGGCCGTCAGCTGTCCCGAAGCGAGGATTGGCATTGCGCCCAGATTGGCGAGCATGACGGAGGAAAACGCGAGCACGCGGGCACCGAACATTTCGGTCAAGGAGTCTTCAAGCTCCGCCAACAGATCGAAGTTGAGACGGGTCCGCGCGCACGACCAGTGCAGGGACCGGTGTGCCTCGATCGCTTCGATGGCTCCGGCGACGATGACTGGATGATTGTCGAGCCCCAGATAGGAGCATCTGACGAAATCGATTGCGCGCGCCCGATCTTCTAGCGGGCCCATGCCCAGCGCAAAGGCGCGTCCCGCTGTGGCACGGGCACGGACCGCCATGAGCCCGGCTGCATGGGCTGCGTCGAAATGGGTCCTGCTCTCGTTGATCACATACGCTATAGAATGTTCGTAGAGCGGCAGAAATGGACTGTGCCAAGCTTCAAACAGATCGAATATGACGAATTCGATACGCCCGCCGCAACTTACATACTGACGGTTGACGAGCACTACCGAACGCTTGGTACTATGCGATTGATACCGACAACGCGCCCTTACATGGTCGAATCGCTATGGCCAAATCTGGTCAATGCCGACTTGCCGCATTGCGACTCGGTCTGGGAGGCATCCCGCTTTTGTTGCGACCGTGATCTCGACGCCGCTAGTCGGCGTCAGGTCGTGGCGCAGTTGATACTGGGATGCCTGGAGTTTGGAATAGCAAATAGCATCTCGAAATATCTCGGAGTGATGCCGATCCAGATATTCAAGTATGTCATCGCGGCAAACCAGTGTCCTGTAGACCGAGCCGGCCCGACTGTTCGACAGAGCGGACACGACATTGCGGCCGCCTATATCGATGTATCTCCGTCGATATTGGAAGCCGTGCGACGTCACACAGGAATCCAAAGTGCGGTTCTCGAGCGGGAAATGGCGATCGTAACTTGATGCGCGACTGGTTCGCAGCAGATATGATTCAGAGCTAAAGGCTGCTTCTTCCCTTGTCCTCCTTATTGGCCCGTCCAAGCACGGCGTGGTGTGCAACCTTCTTGGCCAGAACCAAATTGAGAACCGTCAGGAAAACGACCAGAAATGGACGCGATGCAGCGTCAGTCATTTTGACGCTACGCCTTACCAAACGAGTCTGTAAAAAGCTGCTCAACCTTGAAAACTCGTCCTCAGTAAGTTCAGCAAATTCGTTCTCTTTGCCCGCTTAGAAAGCTCCCTGGTTCTGCCGGAGAAAGCCCAACAGTCTTCAAACGGGTGAATATAGACGAACCCGAACGCGAGCACCGCTGCAGCGATAACAGGATTGAGATCGTTCTCCGCCCTGGTCGAACGCGATCAGTTCCGCCATAAGCGAGGCAATATCCTCATGGCGCGCGTTAATATGCTCGGGGATGGCCTGCTGCGTGTTTGGGTCGTGCTCACCAACAAAGCCGCTTTCCTGGCGGAAACCCATTTTCACAAAACGCTCATCACCGATGACGATGTTCTGCAAGCGCAAAAATTCCTGCCCATCGAGCGGCGCTCGGCCCGCCTCGCCTATGGCGCGGTCCCATCGCTGGATACGGTCCTGCGGAGGCTTCGCCTTCGACTACGTAGCTTGACTTGGAATCCTCACGCGCGAGCAGATCCTTCGGTACTGCGCTGACGACCGCGCGCGCACTCCTTCCACCCTTGAGCGATAAACTCGTCCAGCTCAGCCGACTTGAACACGAGCGAGCAGAATTCCGGCGTACCGGGAAGGTTGTTGCGGATACGATGCCGGGTCGAGTTCTCGCCGTTTCCTCCGAATTAGAGTTCGGTATCAACCGCATCCACATATGAGATCTTGTTTGCCGACGACAGCTTCGGCTCACGGCCAAGCAACCATTCGTACAGAAACCAGATGCGGCGAGTGTACAGGCCAGTAGGCGTCCGCCGTACCAGCTCCGCGATCTCTCCTTCCTTCACGGCAAGAAAAAGCTGCTTCAGATCGGCAAAGATCCAATCCTTCGTTCTTGAGGGCAAAAGTTAGGTATCCCTCCCGGGATGTCTCGGCGGCATGGCGCGGCGTGTATACGGGCGCTACACGGCTCCAGCTCTATGCGCCGTTGTCTCGGCTCCCGGGGCTGGAGCCGGCCTTTAAGGTGATGCTCTCTGTCGGCGGGGTTGCTGCGCTGGTCGGCTCTTGCGAACGATGGGCGTTCCTCTTGGGAACTTCACGACAGCCTGAATTCCGGTAGTCATTATATTCTCAATATTCGGCCGACGGGGGGTTAATCCGAATCAAACGCTGCCTCACGACAGCAGCTGCCTCCGATTTTGGCTTACGCATGAAAAGCTCATCGCGAAGTCATCGCCCACGCGTTTGCGGCCCAAGGCGTCACGCAGGCCAAGAATCGAGGGTCCGCAAGACTCGAACAAGCGATGACATTCAATAGAGGCGCGACCGAAGGCGTCGGCCGTTGAGAGCGCTGACTACCCTCCGAGGAAGGCGGTCATTTCACTGGTGTTGGAATTTTCTGAACGCCAGAAAGCGATATATCTAACGCGGCTGCATTCGCGCGCCTGCGTCAATGCCGATCGTCGTGGCGTTGAGATAGGCATTCTCGGCGATGTGCTTGACCAGACTGGCGAATTCCTCGGGCTGCCCCATCCTGTTCGGATAAAGGATCATGCGGTCGACGATCGACTGCGAAACCTTCGGCGGCATACCGGCGACCATCCCGGTGTCGAACAGCCCTGGCGCGATGGAGACGACGCGAATGCCATATTCAGCGAGATCACGCGCGACTGGCAGCGTGAGGCCGATCACGCCGGCCTTGCTGGCGCTGTAGGCTGCCTGGCCCACCTGCCCTTGCGACGCTGCGCCGGATGCGGTGTTGATGATGACGCCACGTTCGCCGCTCGCGCCCTCTGGTTGGTTGCGGGCCATGGCCAACGCCGCAAAGCGGATGATGTTGAAGGTGCCGGTGAGGTTGATGCCAACAACCTTGTTCCAGGTCGCCAACGGAAATGGCTGCCCCTTCGATACGGTCTTGGCAGCATCGGCGACGCCGGCACAATTGACAGCGATATGAACCGTGTCGAACGCCTCGACCACAGCATCGACGCCGGATCGAACGCTGGTCTCGTCGGCAACATCGACAACGCGCCCGAACGCGCAGCTCCCCAGTTCGCGGCAAAGATCGCTGAGCCGCGCCTCGTCACGATCGAAGGCGGCAACGCGCACGCCCGCTTTCGCCAATGTCACGCACGATGCCCGCCCGAGCCCCGACGCAGCCCCGGTTACGATCGCAACTTTTCCATCCAACTGCATGAACGTTCCTCCTGCTCGATCTTTATCAGCGGCCAAGGATGGTGATGCAGGCCACAGCCTCTTCGATGCCCTGAAGGCCGCCGCCGTTTTCGGCGAGCGCGATGCGCGCCCCTTCAACCTGCCGCGTTCCGGCTTCGCCGCGCAGTTGCGTCACCAGTTCATGTACCTGCCCGATTCCGGTGGCGCCGACCGGATGTCCCTTGGATTCAAGACCGCCGGACGGATTGACCGGTATACGTCCACCGAGCGTGGTATCACCGCGCTCCGAAATGACGCCACCCTCGCCGAAGTCGCAGAAGCCGAGATTCTCGATCTGGATGATCTCGCCCATGGCTGTTGCGTCATGCACCTCGGCGACGGAAACGTCATCCGGGCCGACCCCGGCTCTGTCATAGGCCCTTTTCGCGGCGAGCGCGGTACAGTGCCGCTCCACCTCGGACGGATCACGATCGCTGCCGGTCTGGATCACCGATGCCATCACGCGGATTGCCCGCGACTCGTCGAGGCCGAGGCGCTTCAAGCCCGCTTTGGTCACAAGGATCGCCGCCGCCGCGCCGTCGGATATCGGCGAGCACATCGGCAGCGTCAACGGATAGGTGATCGGCGGTGCATTCAACACCTCGTCCACTGAATAAGCATTGCGAAACTGCGACAGCGGATTTTCCACCGAATGCCGGTGGTTCTTCGCCGCCACCGTTGCAAGCTGGCGCTGCGTCGTGCCGAACCGCTTCATGTGCTGACGGGAGAATGCTGCGTAGACATCCATGAACACGCTGTAGGGCTTGTCCGAGGTCGAGCCCTCCGGGGCCTCGACGCCCTCGCCGAGCGCCAGCAGCCTGTCCCGAATTTCACGTTCGCGGCTGACATCCCAGGCACTATCGAATGCCTCGAACATCAGCTTGCGATCACTCGAGAACATCTTCTCGGCACCGAGCGCGAGCGCGACATCACCTTCACCCGCCTTGAGGAAGGTCACGGCAAGGTTGAACGCCGTGCTGCCACTGGCGCAGGCGTTCTCGACATTGACCACGGGAACGCCGCCGATGCCCATTTCGCGCAGCAGAATCTCGCCGCGGATCATGTGCTGACGCTCCATATGACCTTGCGACGCATTGGCGAAGAAGGCCGCCTCGATGTCGGCTTTCTGCAATCCCGCATCGCCGAGCGCGGCGTCCACCGCCCTGCGGGACAGGGCCTTCATATCGACATCGAGCATGCGCCCGAACGGGGTCATGCCAACGCCGACCACATAGATGTCGCTCATCGCGCCCTCCTTGGAAAATTGAAAACTCTCATCCCTGCCTGCTAGTCCTTCAGCTCCGGCAGCGCACGCAGCACCCGCTCGGTATGCTCGCCAAGGCCGGGCACGCCGGATCGCGGGCCGGGATGCTCGCCGGAGAAAATCAGCGGCTGCGCCACATGGTGGCGCCGCTCGCCGTTGCCATCCGCCAGCTCGCGGAACAGCCCGCGCGCGCGGAAATGCGGATCGGCGGTCACTTCGCTCAACGAGTTCACCGGCCCCCATGGAATACCCGCAGCGTCCAGCTTCTGCGCCCAATCGGCGCGATCGCGCGTCGCCAGCACGGCAGCGATCTTGCCTCGCAATGCATCGCCGCGCGCGACTCGCTCGCTACGATTGAAGCCCGTTGCATCAGCCAAACCGAGAAGCTCGCATAACGGCCGCCAGAACCAGTCTTCATGAGCGATCGACAGCGTGAGCAGACGGCCGTCGGCGCACTTGAAGACGCCGTAGGCCGGCTCTGCGCCTATGTCGGCGAGCGGCGCGCGGTTCATGACGGGACCGAGCATCACCGACATCCAGGACACCAGCCCGTCCGTCATCGAGACATCGACACATTTTCCTTTTCCCGTACGCGAGCGCTCGAACAGCGCCGCCAATGCGCCGACGGCAGCGAACATGCCGGAGGAAAGGTCACCAACCGCGATGCTGCCCGGAGCTTCCACTGAGCCCTGCTCGTCGTGACGAAAGAGAAACCCGGCGAGCGCCTGATAGGAGATGTCGTGGGCCGGGCGATCGCGATAGGGCCCGTCCTGCCCGAAGCCGGAGATCGAGACATAGACCAGCCTCGGGTTGAGCTCGGCCATCGCCTCATAGCCGAAGCCGAGGCGCGCCATGGTGCCCGGCCGAAATCCTTCCATCAGGACGTCGGCGGAAGCGACCAGCCTGCGCAGGTTCAGCTTGCCCTCGACGCTCTTGAGATCCAGCGCCACCGACTGCTTGCCGCGATTGAGCGCGCCATGAAAGTCCGGAAACTGTCGTGCGGGGTCGCCCGTCCCCGGACGCTCCACCAAGATCACCTCGGCGCCAAGGTCGCTCAGCAACAAGGTTGCGTACGGCCCCGGGTATTGTTCGGCCAGACTGATCACCCGAATTCCAGCGAGGGGAAGGCTCATTTCATGCTCATCTGCCGCAGCGACCCGCCTTGTATTAGTCTCGTAAGTCTGTAACATAACTCTAGAAATAATCAACTAACTTAAAAGTCAATTACGAGGGATGCGCGGTGGAATCGGTGATTTTTGAAATTCGAGGCGGCGCGATGTGGATCACCCTGAATCGGCCGGACGCACTCAATGCCATTACTCCCGCGGTGGTTTCGGGCATCAACGCGGCGCTCGACAAGGCCCAGCAATCGAACGCGCGCGCCGTGGTGCTTACCGGAACGGGACGCGCGTTCTGCGCGGGCGCCGACCTCAAATTCGTGCGTGGCGAAGCCGGCGACGACGAGACTGCGCTGAGCCGCTTTCTCGATACCGTTCTGCTCGTCATGAACCGGATCGAAGCATTTCCCATGCCGGTCGTTGCAGCGCTGAACGGGTTGACACTGGCCGGCGGCCTCGAGCTGACGCTATGCTGCGATCTCGTCATTGCCGCGCGTTCAGCCAAGCTCGGAGACGCGCACGCGAATTATGGTCTCCTGCCGGGCGGCGGCGGCTCCGTACGACTGCCGCGCAAGATCGGTCCGACCCGCGCGAAATATCTGCTTTACACCGGAGAGTTTCTCCCAGCCGAACAGCTGGTCGCTGCCGGGCTGGTCAACGAGGTCGTCGATGACGACATGCTGATCCCCGCCGCCGAGACGCTGGTAGCCAAGCTCGTCAGCAAGAGCCCGCTGGGACTACGCCGCATGAAGGCGCTGGTCGATGATGGCCTCGAGCAATCCTCTGCGATAGCCTTACGACAAGAACTGCTCGCCAGCGAAGTCCACGCCCGCAGCCACGACCTGAAGGAGGGACTGGCCGCATTCGAGGAAAAACGCAAACCACGCTTCACCGGCAACTAGAAAAGCAGACCCGAAGGCCAAAGAGGAGACGGTAATGAGCCGGGAGACGCGCTTCACACTCCTACAGCAGGTTCAGCATGCGGCCTACCAGCTTGCCCCCGCCATCCGCGAGATATTCGATCGCGCATGCCTCGCTCCAGCCGATCTCAAGAGCGTGGACGATCTGTCACGGCTGCCCGTGTTCAAGAAGGAGACGCTGGTCGACCTGCAACGGCAGCGGCCGCCTTTTGGCGGGTTCCTCGCCGCGAAGGATGAAGATATCGTCCGCATCTTTGTCTCGCCGGGTCCCATCAACGAGCCTCAGCTGAGGCACGATCGCGACGGCTGTGGCTTCGGCGCGGCCTTTGCCGCTGCCGGCCTTGGCCCCGGTGATCGCGTGCTCAATACCTGGTCCTATCATCTCGTGCCGGCCGGCCTCCTGCTCGACGAAGGACTGCGCACCGTCGGCGCCACGGTGATTCCAGCCGGCACGGGCGGCAGCGAATTGCAGGCGAAGCTGGCGATCGACCTTGGCGTGACCAGCATCTGCGCCTCGACCGCCTTCTTTATCACGCTCGCAGAAGCCGTCGAGGCAATGGGTCACTCCCTGCCCGGGGGCTGGAAGGTCAGAACTGCATTGCTCGGCGGCGAACTCGGCGACTGGCTCGGCAAGCGCCGCCGCCTGGAAGCCAGATACGGCATCCGGACCTTCGCAGTCTATGCGACGGCAGACTTCGGCGTGATCGGCTTCGAAAACGGAGCGCAGGACGGCAGCTACGAGATCCATCAGGATCGTATCGTGCAGATCTGCGACCCGACGACAGGAGCCCCGCTCCCGCAGGGCGAGCCTGGCGAGATCGTGGTCACCACGCTGACCCCGGGCTGGCCGCTGATCCGGTTCGGGACCGGCGATGTCGCCGCCGCCACGGCTACGAATGCTGACGGCACGGTGCAGAGGATCGGGATGCTGCAGGGACGCGTCGGCCAGGCGGTGAAGGCGCGCGAGATCTTCATCTATCCGCGCCAGCTCGAAGACCTCGCCATCGCCATTCCGGGAATCGGCCGCGCGCAGGCCGTCGTCACCCGCCCGCAACTGCGGGAAGAAATCACGTTGCGGCTTTCGCTGCTTCCGGATGCAGACCGCGACGCCGTCCTGGCGGCGGTGCCGGCCCGCTTCAATGCGCTGTCACGTTTGAAGGCTGACCGTATCGAAGTGGTCGGCGCCGAGGCGTTGCCGGCTGAGGCGCCATTCGTGGTCGACCGGAAGGAAGCCTGATCACAAGGCATCAGCGCGCAGCGCCTCAACCAAGCCATCGCTTGCGACGCCGGTAGTGCTTGATGTCGCGATAGCTCTTGCGTTCACCCTTGAGGTCAAGTCCAAGATAGAACTCCCGCACGTCCTCGTTGTTGCGCAGCTCTTCAGCGGCGCCTTCGAGGACGATGCGTCCGTTCTCCATGACGTAACCGTAGTCGGCGATCTCAAGCGCGACCCGCGTGTTCTGTTCGACGATCAGAAGCGTGGTTCCGCTTGCCTTGAGATCTTTCAGCAATTCGAAGACCTCGTCGATCATCAGCGGTGCAAGACCGAGCGATGGCTCGTCGATCATGATCAACCTTGGATTGGCCATCATCGCGCGGCCAATCACGACCATCTGCTGTTCGCCGCCGGACAGATAGCCCGTTATGCGATCCTTGAGCGCGGCCAGCCTGCGAATGCGACCGTAAACATTATCGAGGCGGTTGCGCACCTCACGGCCGGAAGATTCCATATGGCCGCCGACCAGCAGATTCTGCTCCACGGTCAGATGGCGCAACACGCGGCGGCCTTCCATCACATGGATGATCCCGTTCCGGACGACCTCGGTCGGATCCGCCTTGTCGATCCTCTTGCCGCCGAAATCGATGTTGCCAGAGGTCACGCGGCCATCCTCGACGCGTATGATGCCGGAAATCGCCTTCAGGGTCGTGGACTTGCCGGCGCCATTGCCGCCGAGCAGCGCAACGCACTTGCCATCCGGCACGGCGAGCGAGATGCCCTTCACCGCCAGGATGACATCGCTGTAGATGACTTCAACGTTGTTCAGCTCGAGCAAGACGCAGGCCTCCCGCAGGGTTCCGGCCGGGCCGTTGGGACCGGCCGGATAACCTTACCTCACCACTTGTTGATGGACGGCACCGGCGCCCCCGCCGCGGCCTCCACGTACTTGCCGTCCTTGATGGTGACGATGCTCGCGACCAGTCCTTGCGTCGGGAACGGCCCATCGTTTGAGAACTTCATGTTGCCGAGAATCTTGAAGGTGTCGTCCGCCGGGATCGTCGTCGACAGAAGCGCCTCGCGGACCGCTTCACCCGTGATCTTGTCCGGACCGACCTTCTTGGCCGCAGCTTCGATGGCCCGCATCGCGATCAACGCCTGACCAAGACCCTGCACGGCCGAAACCGTCCACCTGGCCTTGAGGTCGTACTTGCTCTGAAGCATCTCGAAGAACTCGCGGCCAGGCGTCTTTGCGTCGGTGGGCGCAGCCATCGCATAAACTTCGTAATCGCCCTCCATCTGCTTGACGTCGCCGATCGCGCGGCCGGATTCCGCCAGTCCGTTGTGCGAACTCATGACAATCGGCACCTGCTTGCCGAGCGACTGCAGCGCCCGCTTGGTGGCGACCACGGCGGCCGTGTTCGTCATGACCATGATCACTTCGGCTCCCTTGCGGGTCACGCGGTTGACCTGGGTGGTCAAATCGGTGGGCTGAACTTCCGTGAACACAACTTCGACGACCTCGACCTTGTCCGGATTGTCGGAGGCATATCGCTGGACACCCTTGTGCTGGTCGACATAGGCCGGCGAGGCTTCCGACGAGATGATCGCGACCTTCAGCGGCCCGCTGCCCCCGCGCCTCTGGCGGAACCACTCGAAGAACGCAGTGGCCTCATGGCTGTAGGTCGGGCGCTGGTTGAAGATCCACGGATCGGGCTTCCAGGCAAAGCCGTACGCGGCAGTCGACATCACCATCGGGATCTTATCGGACGGCAGCCGCCCCTGAAGCGCGGCGACGTCGGGTCCGCCGACCCCAAGCACGATAATCGGATTGAGCTCGGCCTTGATGCCGGGCCACAGGCTCGCCACCTGCGCCGCATCGTAGCGATGATCGTAATCCTTGGTCCCGAGCTTGACGCCGATCTTCTTGCCGACTTCGGCATTCCACCATTCGATGACCGGCCGGCGCGCACCGATCAGGTCCTTCATCACGTCCGCATACGGACCGGTGAAATCGGCAAGCGACGCCACATTGTAGGTCGTCTGGGCACCGGCCGGCGCCGAGATCGTCAGCAAACCGAGCGCCGCGGCCATCCCGAAGATCTTGATGTGCTTCAAGATTGTCATTTTTTCAGTTCCTCCCATGAATGTTCCAAACTCCGATCGCCCAGGCATCAATAGGGAAATGGCCAAAGGCGATAGGATCGTTTCAGGATATTCCAGCGGTGCATCAGCCCGCGCGGCTCGAAAATCAGGAACGCGGCGATGATCCCGCCGAGAAACACGTTCATCAGCGCGAACACCACATCGCCCCCGATCGAGGGAAATTGCGCGACGATGCTGGGACCAAGCGTAACGAAGCTTTCCTGAATTGCCTTGATGACGAAGACGCCGATCAACGCGCCGGTGATCGAGCCGAGGCCTCCGACGATCACCATCGCGATGAACCAGATCGAATGGAACAGCGTGAATTGATCGACGGCGACGAAACGCACGTAGTAGGCCCACAGCCCCCCGCCGATCCCCGCGTAGAACGCACCGATCAGGAAGGCGGTTGCCTTGGTCCGCACGACGTTGATTCCCATCAGCCCGGAAGCGACGTCGTCGTCGCAGACTGCGACGAAGGCGCGCCCGTGCCGGCTGCGCACGATGCCATAGGCGCCGAACACCATCGCCGCGGTAACGGCCAGGCAGAGATAGTAGATCGAGGTCTCACTGACGAAACTCAAGCCGAAAATCTGCGCCGGCTCCAGCGTCAACCCGTTTGACCCGCCGAACCACGACTGCGGCAGATTGAGAATGAGGAAATGAAACAGGGTCTGCGCCGCGATGGTGGTGAGCGCCAGGTAAAAGCCCTTGATGCGAACCGCCGACAGCCCAAAGATGAACCCGAACACCGCGGCGGCGCAACCTCCGAGCGGGATACTGAGCCAGAAGGGCAGATTGAATTTGATCGCCAGCGCTCCGGTGGCGTAGGCGCCGACTCCCATGAACGCAGCCTGGCCGAGATTGATCTGGCCCGCATATCCCATGTTGATCTGCAGGCCGATCACGACCACGGCCATGATCAGCATATTGGTCGAGATGGCGACGAGCCGCGGTCCCAGAACATGGGGCAGGATGACCAGAGCGATGAGAAGCAGAACGAGCGCGACACATTGTCCACGGGTGCGGATCAAGGCCTGATCGCGCTCGAAGCTGGTGGCGAATACGCCTGCCGGATCCATCGGTCAGACCCTTTCGATGGTCTTCCAGCCGAACATTCCGGTCGGCCGAATAAAGAGGATGAGCAGCATGATGATGAATGGAAACACGGTGCCGATCGCGCCGCCCACGATCGGATCGAGGTAGGCGGTCACGAGCCCCTGAATGATGCCGACGATAAGGCCGGCCAGCAGAACCCCGGCGATCGCCTCGAAACCCGCCAGCAGCGCCACCGGCAACGCCGCAAGGCCGATGTCGGAGGCGAGGAAGTTCAGCGACTTTCCGCTGAGGAAGATGATGGCGCCAAGCGTCGACAGCACGGCACCGAGAATCCAGGCGAACGCAATGGAGCGCTTCACTGAAATTCCCATCGACAGCGCCACCTGATGATCTTCGGCAACCGCCGTCATGCGCAGCCCGGCCCGCGTGCGGTTGAAGAACCACGACAGGCCGAAACCGACGATGACCGTGATTGCGCCGCCGATGAGAAGCGAGCGTGGGATGAGGATCTCCCCGATGATCACCGGCTGAAGCGGGAAGATGATCGGGAACGAGCGCACCTGCGGGCCGAACAGCACGAGGATCAGGCCGCGGATCAGGATCAAGAGTCCGATCGTGACCATGACCATGGCGAACACCGACTCGCCGGCGAGGCGGGAAAAGAACACCCGCTCGATCAGGAGTCCGAACAGCGCCGCCGCAACGAAGGCGAGCGGAATGCCGACCGAGAGCGGCAGGCCCAGCGAGGCGACCATCCACCAGACGATGAAGCCGCCGAACACGACGAGTTCGCCCTGGGCGAAATTGAAGACCTTCGACGCCCGATAGATGACCACGAAGCCCATGGCGATGAGGGCATAGAGCAGCCCGACCAGCGCGCCGTTGATGAAGTAGTTGACGAAATCGATCATGCGATGGCCCGCAACGGTTGATCGGCGTTGGCCGGCTTGCCTGCCTTGACGACGTCGTGGATGGCGACGTGCGCAGACAGCGTGCCCTTTCGCCCATCCTGGTACGTCACCGCGATGTCGAGCTTCTGATCGGCCCGGCCGCCATACATCGCGTCAATCAGCACGGCATAGCGTTCGGCGAGGAATTCGCGTCGCAGCTTGCGCGTGCGGGTCAATTCGCCTTCATCCGGATCGAGCTCCTTGGGGAAGTTGGCGAAGCGACGGACCCGCGCATGCTCGGGCAGAAACGTATTGACGCGCGCAATCTCGCCGCGCATCAATTCGGCTACTTCAACCTTCTGCGAAAGATCGGTAAAGGTGGAGAAGCTGATGTTTCGGTCCTCCGCCCACCGTGACACCACGCTCATGTCGATATTGATCAGCGCGCCGATATAGTCGCGCGTATCGTCGCCGAGCGTCATGATATCCTTGATGAACGGGCTGAAACGCAGCCGGGTCTCGATAAACTGAGGCGGAAACCGTTCGCCGGAGCGAAGCTGTCGGAGATCATCGAGGCGCTCGAGGAATACGAGCTCGCCGCTGTCCGTGACCGACACGGCATCGCCCGTACGATACCAACCTTCCTCAACGCGCTGGGCGACGCTGTCAGGCTTCTTGTAATAGCCTTGGAAGAAGCTGCCGCCGCGAACGAGCAATTCACCCTGCTCCGACACTTTCCATTCCAGCGATGCGCCGGATTCGGGGTGCGCGTCCAGCCAGTGCCCTACCGTCTCGAGATTGTACCGATCGCCCTGGTGCAGGGTCAGAAGCCCGATCTCAGTGGTGCCATAGATATTGCGCAACGGCACGCCAATGGCATGAAACAGGCGAAACACATCCGGCGCCATGGTGGATCCGCCGCACAATGCGAGCTTGATGCGCGTAAGGCCGAGCTTGTCTCGCAGCGGCTTCAATACCAGCATCTCCGCGAGCGGCAGCGCAAGCCGCGCACCGAGCGGGATCGGCCGTCCTTCAAGACGCGCGACATGGACCTTGTGGCCGATATCGACACCCCAGGCGTAGATTGCCCTGCGCGTCCGGCCGGCATCGAGCATCCGGCCCTGGATCGTGGCCGCGAGGCTCTCCCACTGGCGCGGAGCGAATACCATCACCTCCACTGCGAGTTCGCGGATATTGTTGAGAACCTCCTCGGGCGATTCCGGGAAATTCACCACCAGCGGCAGCAGGAGACCGATGGTGACGCCGAAGAACTGCTCCGTGGCCCAGGCCGGGGCGATATAGGTAAGATACTCCATGCCAGGCTTGATGCCGGTCGCGGCGATGACGCGATGCGCGTTGTCGACGAGATAGCGATGGGTCAGCACCACGCCCTTCGGCCGTCCGGTGGTGCCGGAGGTATAGGACAGCACGGCCACGTCGTCGGGTCGGCCTGTCTCGACCAGACGCCGGAACCGATCGGTATCCTCGGCGTCGCGCCCGCGTCCAGCCTCAACCACCTTCTCGAACGCCGTCAGGCGCTCGTGACGATAGGACCACATTCCGGTATCGTCCCAGTAGATCATCTGGCGAAGGTGCGGAACGCGATCGAAAATCGCGAACCCTTTGTCCACCTGCTCCTGATCCTGCGCTACCAGACAGACCGCATCGCTATCGTTGAGGAGGTATTCGATTTCGTCCGCAGTGATGTCGGGATACAGCGAGACGATCTTGCATCCAATCGAGAACGCCGCAAACTCGCTCCAGAAGTTCTCCGGCTCGTTCTCGCCGATAATGGCCACGGTCTCGCCGCGGCGAATGCCCATCGCGTCAAGACCAAGGGCGACGGAACGCACTTTCTCGAGAACATCGCCGTAGGTGTATTCGCGCCAGATGCCGCGATACTTGTGCCGCTCAACGAGCCGGTCCGGCGCCGCGCTGGCGCGCTCGAGCAACAGTTGCGGAATGGTACGCATTGGCAGCATCAGCGATTTCCTTCGCCCAGATACGCCTTGAGCACCGCAGGATTTTGCTGAATCTCCAGCGGCGTCCCCTCTGCAATCTTTCGACCGAAGTCGAGCACGACAATCCGGTCCGCAAGATCCATGACGACACCCATGTCGTGCTCGACCAGCACCACCGGGATCCGTCGCGCCTCGCGAACGTCGAGAATGAAGCGCGCGAGGTCTTCCTTCTCCTCGGTATTCATCCCGGCCATCGGCTCATCCATCAGCAGGATGCTCGGCTCCTGAGCCAGTGCACGACCGAGATCGACGCGCTTGCGGAGGCCATAGCCGAGGCTGCCGACCGGCTGATGGCGGATGGATTCGATTTCGAGCAGTTCGATGATTTCCTCGACGACCTCGCGGTGCCGGATCTCCTCGCGCCTGCAAGGCCCGAAGTAAAAGAACGCCGACGGAATCGAGCTCTTCATGTGAATGTGACGGCCGACCATGATGTTTTCGATCACGGTCATGTTCGAAAAGATATGCGTCCCCTGGAAGGTCCGGGCCAGACCGGCCTTCACGATATGGTGGACGCCCATGCCCGACAGCTGCGAGCCGTTGAATCGCACCTCGCCCTGCTGCGGCCGATAGAAGCCGCTGAGGCAATTCATCAGAGAGGTCTTGCCGGCACCGTTCGGCCCGATTACCGCGAGCAACTCGTCCGCTCCAACCGTGATGGAGACATTGTCAAGCGCGACGACGCCCCCGAAAGCCATCCGGATACCGTCGGCGACGAGAACCGCGGCGTTGTGCGCCGCGCGGCTCTGCGATGCTGAATAGAGAGGCGAAACAGCGCTCAACACGCACCCCCTTCACCAACGCAACCCTGCGACATTCATCCTCCCCACGGTATGCGGCGTTTCGACCGAGCAGCGCTCGCCCTTAATCGATCCATCCTTTCGCGGATTTTTATGACCGATGAGCATTATTTTTAACTCGATAGTCAATTTTGGTCAAGTCCATTCAGGAGCCTGCAACGCGCCACGACGCAACCAAGCCGATCGAAAACTCCGGCGCCAACGCATCAAGAGAACACGGACTCCGATTGCAGCATGCAGCAGGCGCTCCCCGCTTGGAGGAAGCTCGTGACCGGGCGCATTCAGGCGCGCCCTTTCGACGAAGCGGTCCTCGACCGTTCCACCTGGGATGGCACCAAACGCAGCCGAAAAGGCAACACATCAGATTAGAATTGACCACAACGTCAAATCTCCTAATATGCGGTTGAATGCGGAAGATCTGCAGTTCTCCATGAGCAACGTCTGTCGCCGGTTTCGCGCGATCGCGAAACCGCGCGTCGCTCAAACAACGCTGCCAATCTCCGATAACGACACGCAGGAGGAGAATCCAGCATGGCAGGGGCCGAGAGCAAATCTTTTTCGTTCCTAACCGACCAGCAAACGATGGTTCGGGACGTCGCGCGCAAGGTTGCGACCGACACGATTGCCCCCACAGCAGCGGAACGCGATCGCACCGCGACGTGGCCGCACGCCGAATTGAAGGCTCTCGCCAATCTTGGCTTCATGGGCATGCTGCCGTCCGAACAATATGGCGGCTCGAATGCGGGGTTCGTCGCCTATTGTCTGGCGCTGGAGCAGATCGCCGCGGCCGACGCGGGTGTCGGCACCATTTTCCACGTCCACAACGTCACCGCCTTCACCATCGCCTTGCGCGGCAACGAGGAACAGAAGCAGATGTATCTGCCGCCGATGCTGCGCGGCGAAAAGATCGGCGCGTTTCTTCTCACTGAGCCGCAGGCCGGATCGGATACCGCCGCATTTCGCGCCACCGCGCGCCGCGAAGGCGATCACTTCATTCTCAACGGCACCAAGCAGTTCATTTCCAACGGGAGCGAGGCCGGTACAACGATCGTGCTCGCTCGCACCGATCCGCAGGCCGGCAAACGTGGATTTACGACGTTCATCGTCGACCCGACCTCACCCGGCTACCATGTTGCGCGCGTCGAGGACAAGCTCGGTCAGCGGACGGCCCATGTCGCTCAGATTCAGCTCGACAATCTTCGTGTTCCGGCGGAGAACGTGCTCGGCGAAGTCGGCGGTGGCTACCGGATCGTCATGGGTGGCCTGTCTGACGGGCGGATTGCAATCGCCGCGCAGGCCGTCGGCGTTGCCCAGGCAGCGCTCGACGCTGCGATCCGCTACGCCAACGAGCGCGAGGCCTATGGCAAGCCGATCGTTGAACTGCAGGCGGTGAGCTTCCATCTCGCCGAGATGGCCGCTCAGGTCGACGTCGCGCGGCAATATTATATCCATGCCGCGCGGCTCCTCGAGGCCGGAGCGTCCTGCGCCAAGGAAGCGGCCATTGCCAAGCTCGTCGCTTCGGAGATGGGGGAGAAGGTCTGCTCGGACGCGTTACAGATCCACGGCGGCTATGGCTACCTGAAGGATTTTCCGGTCGAGCGCTACTACCGCGACGTTCGCGTCTGCAAAATCTACGAGGGGACCAGCGATATCCAGAAACAAATCATCGCACGCAGCCTCTCGGCCTGAGGTTCCAGGAATTGACTTTACGGCAATAGTTTTGACTATGGAGTCTTAAGTATCGCGAATCGTTCCTATATTCTCCGGATACTCGGCATGCTCTCATGAAGAAGACATCGACAGCAAGGCGCGGCCGCCATGCTTCCGCCTGGAAAAGCGTCGTCCTGAACCGGGAACAGCAATTCTCGCTGAAGCGGGGCGCGCTGCTTCGCGAGGCTGGCCGCGCGTTCAGCCTTCGTGGCTATCACAACACCTCGCTGGAGGATGTGGCGAAGACCTTGGACGTCACCAAGGCCGCGCTCTACTACTACGTCACGAACAAGCAGGAAATTCTCTTCGAATGCCATATGATGTCGCTCGACTTCGGCGACGAGGCGATGAAGTACTGCGAAGAGCATGGCAAGACCGGGCTCGAAAAAATCCTCCTGCTTATCGACAAGTACGTCAAAACCATCACCAGCGAGATGGGCTCTTTCGCGGTGCTCGGCGAGTACGACGCGCTGGAGTCGCAGAACAAGGCGATCATCGGCAAGCGTCGCGACAAGTTCGACCGCGGCTTCCGGAAACTGATTTCCGAAGGTATCGCCGACGGGACGGTGCGCGCCGTCGATCCAAAGCTGACCGTGTTCTTCTTCATGGGGTCGATCAACTGGATGACACGCTGGTTCACGCCGGAGGGGCCGCTCACCGGCGAGCAGGTCGCCCGGCAACTGGTCGATCTCGTTGAGGGAGCTCTGCGGAGCCGCTGATCGCACCACGAGCCCCCAGCGGCGCGCCGAAACCGCCGCTCGCAGATCCCCCTGGGGACTTCCCGCAAAAACCACCCGCCGGACGGCGGCGCAGGAACGATGCTACTTTCGTCCCTTCCAGACCGGCTTGCGTTTCTCGACGAAGGCGCCGATGCCCTCGCGCGCGTCGGCGTGAGCCATGTTCCTGACCACGAGTTCGCCGGAATATTCGTAGGCATCGGATATCGGCATTTGCAGCTGGCGATAGAACGCCTGCTTACCGAGCGCCAGTGTGTAGGTGGATTTCGAGGCGATCTCCGCGGCGAGTGCTTCGACTGTTTCAGCAAGGCGTTCCGGCTCAACCACGTCGTTGACGAGTCCGACCCGTAACGCGAACTGCGCGTCGTAGAGGCGCCCTGTCGCCAGCATCTGCATCGCATGTTTCGGCATCACCATTCGCGACAACGCCACCATCGGCGTCAGGCACCACAGGCCGATATTCACACCCGGGGTGGCGAACCGCGCCTGGTTGGAAGCGACGGCCAGGTCCGCGCTGGCTACCAACTGGCAGCCGGCGGCGGAGGCCACGCCATCCACGCTCGCAATGATGATCTGCGGTTGATCCCGCATAGCCTGCATCATTGCAGAGCAACGCGTCGATACGGTCTTGAAGAATTCCGGATCCGTCTCCCCGTCGAATTCGGTGAGATCATGCCCCGCGCAGAAGATCTTCTTGCCGACCCCAGTCAGGACGATCACCGCGATCGACGGCTGCCGCCGGAGATCCAACAGGTGGCGGGTCAATTCGTCGATTGTCGCCAGGGAAAGGCTGTTGCCGCTGCGTGGACGGTTCAAGGAAATGTACGATACAGCGCCCCGATCCTCGCGGATAACAAGTTCTTTTTCTTCGCTCATGACACGTTCCCGGAAAGTCTCGTCAGCCAGTTCGGCACGTGAGCGCACCATCGACAGGAAGAAGCGCGCCGGAGATGTATTTCGCATCGTCTGATGCCAGAAACAAGGATGCATGCGCCACGTCCCAGGCTGTCCCCATCTTGCCCATCGGAACCATGGCATCGCGCTTGGCGATCATGTCATCCACGGAATTATAGACGTTCTTGTAGGGCTCGACGATCATCGGCGTGTTCATCAGGCCAGGAAGCACCGCGTTGCAGCGGATCCCCTTCGGGGCGTACTCGACCGCAACGGCCCGGGTGAAGTGGTTCACGCCCGCCTTCGAGGAGTAGTAGGAAATCATCGGTACGCTGATCGTCGTGATCGATGCGACCGACGAGACGTTGACGATGGCGCCGCCGCCCTGCCGCACCATCTCGGGAAGCACGCGCTTGCAGGTCAGGAAGAACCCTTTGAGGTTCACCGACATGACGCGGTCCCAGCTTGCCTCATCGATGGCCTCGGGACCACCGGGTTCGGCGATGCCGACATTGTTCTGGAGGATGTCGATGCGCCCGTGACGGCTGACGGCGTTGCCGACGGCTGCATCGATGTCCTCAACCGACGTGATGTCGGCACAAAGGGCCTCTGCCTTGCCACCCTCTCCTTCAATGACGGCGCAGGTACGCTCGGCCGACGCGAGATCGCGGTCGACGCAGATCACCGTCGCGCCCTCGCGCGCGAAAAGCACCGCCGTGGCCTTGCCGTTACCCCAGCCTTCACCGATGCAACCGGCACCCATGACGAAAGCGATCTTGTCCTTGAGCCGCTGCGACATTGATCCGCTCCTTTGCGATTGCCGATTTCAGTTCTTTTCGTACAGCGTCACAACCGCCGCGCCGCCGAGTCCGAGATTGTGCTGGAGGGCCAGGCGCGCGCCGTCCACCTGCCGCGCCTCGGCGGTGCCGCGAAGCTGATGGACGAGTTCATAGCATTGGGCCAGGCCAGTCGCGCCGAGCGGGTGGCCCTTCGAGAGCAGTCCGCCGGACGGGTTGGTAACGAAGCGACCGCCATAGGTATTGTCGCCGTCGTTGACGAACTTCTCGGCTTCGCCCTCGCCGCATAGACCGATCGCCTCGTAGGTGATGAGCTCGTTCTGCGCGAAGCAATCGTGCAACTCGACGACATCGACATCGTCAGGGGCGACGCCGGCCGCTTCATAGACCTTATCCGCAGCCGCCTTCGACAGGTCGAAGCCGACCACCCGCATCATGTCGCGGGTCTCGAACGTGCTCGGCCGGTCCGTCGTCATGGCCTGGGCGCGAATGCGGACCTTGTCGTTCAGGTTATGGCGGGCCGCGAAGGCCTTGGAGACCAGCACAGCCGCGGCGGCGCCGCAGGTCGGCGGGCACGCCATCGAGCGCGTCATCACGCCCTCCCAGATGACAGGCGCCTGCATCACGTCGCCCTCGGTCATCTCCTTGCGGAATAGCGCCAGCGGGTTCCGCGCGGCATGGCGGCTGGCCTTGGCGCGAATCCTGGCGAAGGTCGACATTTTGGTGCCGTACTTCTCCATGTGTTGCTTGCCGGCACCGCCGAAGTAGCGGAGCGCCAGCGGAATCTCGCCATGGCCGACGAGTTCGTCGGTAACGCGGTCGAAATCCGCGAAGGGCGAAGGCCGGTCCTCGAAGATCGAGCCCAGCGCGCCCGGACGCATCTGTTCGAAGCCGACGGCAAGAACGCAGTCGGCCGCGCCGCTCTCGACCGCCTGCCGCGCCAGATACAGCGCCGTCGAACCGGTGGAGCAGTTGTTGTTGACGTTAACGATCGGGATGCCCGTCATGCCGACCCGATACAGCACCTTCTGTCCGGCGGTGGAGTCGCCGTAGACGAAGCCCGCATAGGCCTGTTCAATGGCGTCGTAGCCGAGCCCGGCATCCGCCAGCGCCAGCTTCACCGCCTCCTCGCCCATTGCGTCGTAGGGCGCGGAAGCGCCTGGCTTCGCGAAGGGGATCATGCCGACACCTGCAACGATCGTAATCATGTGCGCTCCTTGTTTTCGTTCGCCGACTGGGCGGCAGTTTCGTTCTCGATAAGCTTCCTGATTTCGGTCTTCAGGATCTTCCCGTAGTTGCTCTTCGGCAGGTTCGGCAGGAACCGGTAGGCCTTCGGCCGCTTGAAACGGGCGATGTGCTCGATGCAGAAGGCGTCCAATTCCTCGGCCGTCACAGGCGCCGATGATGCCACGAAAGCGACGACTTCCTCGCCCCAATCCGGATGGCGTCGTCCGATAACGCTCACCTCGGTCACGGCGGGATGACGCAGCAGCACCTCCTCGACCTCCCGCGGATAGATGTTGGAGCCGCCGGAGATGATGACGTCCTTGGAACGGTCTTTCAGATACAGGAAACCGTGCGTGTCGAAGGTACCGACATCGCCGGTCCACAGCCATCCGTCGCGCAGCGCCTGCGCCGTCGCGGACGGGTTATTCCAATAGCCGGCCATCACGACGTCGCCGGCCACGATGACCTCGCCGTTCTCGCCCGGTGGCATGTCGTTGCCTTCGGCATCGACGACACGGACGGCAACTCCGGTACGTGGGATGCCCACCGAGGAGAGCCGCTCGTCGAGGCGCCCGTCGCCGTTATCGAGGTGCATGTGGGGTGGCAAATAGCTGATCGTGCAGGGCGCCTCGCCCTGACCATAGGCTTGCCACAGGCGTGCGCCGAGCGCCGACAAGGCGCGCTTGAGGTCCTCCACATACATCGGCGCGCCGCCGTAGAAGATGTGGTCGAGGTTCTCCAGCTTGAGATCCATCAGGGACGGCGACGTGACGAGCCGGTTCACCATGGTTGGCGCGGCAAAGAACGAACTGCCCGGATAGTGGTTGATGAGATCGACGACCTCGTCTGGCTGGAATCCGCCACTCTCCGGCACGACATTGGCCGCGCCGCGCACCAGATGCGCGAGCGCGAGCAGACCCGCGCCATGCGACAGCGGCGCCGGATAAAGTGCGGCGTCGGTCTCGTCGACAGGCCCGATGTCGGCGAGAAAGCTCATCGTCATGTTGTAAAGGTTGCGATGGGTCAGCATCGCGCCCTTCGGGTACCCGGTCGTACCGCTAGTATAGAACAGCCACGCGATGTCTTCAGGTGCGGCCGACACCGGCCGGAGATCCGGAGGCGTTGTCGCGAGCATCGCGCGATAATCCTCGCCGTCGACATCGACGACGTTACCCGGCTGCGACAGGCCGCCCTTGATATCGGTAAACAGCACCGAGGCGGCGCAATTGTCGATGATATAGGCGAGTTCCTTCGGGTGCAGCTTGGCGTTGATCGGCGCCACCGCCAGGCCGGCGAACCAGGCGCCGAACAGGATCTCGAAATATTCCGAACGGTTGGAAAGGAAGATGCCCACCCGCGAACCCGGCGCCAAGCCCTTGTTGCGCAAGGCGGCACCGAGCGCGGCGCTGCGCTGCAGAAGCTGGGCATAGCTATGGACAATCTCGCTGCCGAGACAGACCGCCGGGCGATCCGCAAAGACCTTCGCCGCATTTGCGAGTACCATGGCGATGTTCATGGGCTTCCTCCCCGTTCAGATGGCGCGCGTGCGTCCTTTCCAGAAATTCTCGCGGATGTCCTTCTTGAGGACTTTGCCGTTAGGGCTGCGCGGCAGGCTGTCCCAGAACTCCACCGACTTCGGCGCCTTCACGCTGCCAAGCTTCGTCTTGCAGAGCGCAATGATATCGTCCGGATCCGCCTTGATGCCCTGCTTGAGTTCAATGACGGCCTTGACCGCCTCACCCCATTTTTCATCAGGCACGCCGATCACGGCGCAATCCTGTACCGCCGGATGGCCCCAGATGACCTGCTCGATCTCGCTCGGATAGACGTTGAAGCCACCGGAGATGATCATGTCCTTCTTGCGATCGACGATATAGACGTAGCCGTCCTCGTCCTTGAATCCGATATCGCCGGTGTGGTGCCAACCGAAGGCGGAGACCTCTTTGGTGGCTTCAGAATTCTTGTAATAGCCGGGCATCACCAGATTGCCCTTTACGACGATCTCGCCGCGCTCGCCGGCCGGCATCAGATTGCCGTCATCGTCCATGATCTCGACGGGCGTCAGAAGCGTTGGCCGGCCGCAGCTTGCCAGCCGCTTTTCCTTCTCGGGATCGCCAATGACCAGATGCTCCTGCGGTGACAGGAAAGTGCAGATCATCGGCGCTTCGGCCTGGCCAAAGGTCTGCGTCATTACCGGGCCGAAGACGTCGAGGCATTCCTTCAGCTTGTCCACCGACATCGGAGCGGCAGCGTAGATGAAATGCTCGAGCGAGGAGAAATCGTGTTGCTTGAGACCGGGATGGCCGAGCAGGACGTAGATTGCCGTCGGCGGCAGGAACATGTGGGTGACGCCCTCGGTCTCGATAGCATTCACCACCTTGGCGGCATCGAAGCCTGGCAAGATGATCTGCGTCGCGCCCGCCGCCATCAGCATGATGCCGACTCCGCCCGCCGCGTGCGTCATGGGCGCAACGACGAGGTGAACTGGCGGCTTCCTCACCGGCATCGAGGTGAAGAAGTTCGAGATCATCGTTTCCCAGACAAGGTTGGTCCAGAGGACGCCCTTGGGCCGCCCCGTGGTACCGCCCGAGGAGAAAATCGAGATCGGCGCGTTGCGGTCCTCGGGAATGTTGGGATCGCTCTCGGGCGCATTCGCAATCCAGTCCATGAGGAAGGAGGCGTCCGCGCCGGCCTTGTCGATGCAAACATAGAGGCGGATCTTCGGACATTCCTTGCGGAACACCTGCACGTTTGCCTCGAAGTCGCTGTGATAGAAAAGAACCTCGACGTCGCAATTGTTGAGGATGTAGGCATTCTCGTCCGCGGTGTTGCGGGCATTGATCGGCACCCAGACATAGGCGCCGCGCACGATGCCAAGGATGCACTCGAAGGCTGTCGCCGCATTCGGGCTGTAGACCGCGGCCATCTGGCCCGGCCGGAAGCCGGCTGTCGCCAGTGCGTTTGCAATCCTGTAGCTGCGAAGCTGGACCTCGCGGAATGTCCGCGAGACCGTCGCGTCCTTCAAGCAATTACGGGATGGATTGATGCTGACGCCACGGTCGAAGAAATCGATCAGTCGCATGGATACCCCCTCAGCGCTCCAGGATCGTACTCCAGGCGCTCCCTACCCCTTAATGATGGAAGCCGCCGCCTTTCTCGGCAATAGCGTGTTGCCCCCCCTCAACCTGCCGCGCGCCCGCCTCGCCGCGAAGCTGCGTGACGAGCTCGTAGATCTGCGCAAGACCGGTGGCGCCGATCGGATGGCCGCGCGATTCGAGGCCGCCGGAGACGTTGATCGGTATCCGACCACCGAGCGCCGTGTCGCCGTCGCGCACCAAGCGGCCGCCATCGCCGATCGGCGCGAAGCCGAGCAGTTCGGCCTGATGCAGTTCCGCAAACGCGCTGGCGTCATGGACCTCGGCCACCGACATGTCGGCGGGGCCGACGCCGGCGATCTCATAGGCGCGGTTGGATGCAAGCCGGCAGAGGTGCCGTTCAAGGTCGTCGGCTTCCCGGTCTGAACCCGACGCCAGCACCGAGGCAGCAATGCGGATCGCCCGCTTGGCGCCGAGCGCGCGCGCCTTCTCCGCGGAGCAGACAATGGCGGCCGCCGCGCCGTCGCTGATCGGCGCGCACATCGGCAGCGTCAGCGGCCACGACACCTCGCGGGCCGCCAGCACATCGTCGGCGGTCATCGAATCCTGATATTGCGCCTTGGGATTCCGCGATGAATGCCTGTGATTTTTCGCAGAAACCTCGGCGATGTCGCGCTGGGTCGTCCCGAAGCGGTGCATGTGGTAGCGCGCCAGTGACGCGTAGACGTCCATGAAGACGCTTCGCTTGCCGCTGTTCTGGCCGGCGCCGGGCGGCAGCGGCAGATCCTTGCCGAGCGCCGTCAGACGGCGAACGCTGCCATCCACGTCGTGTACGTCCCAGGCACCGTCGAAGATGGCAAAGGATTTTTCCCGGTCCTTCGAGTTCATCTTCTCCGCGCCGATGGCCAGCGCCACATCGCCCTGCCCCGACGCGACGTAGGAGAAGGCGGCGTTGAGCGCCGTTGACGCACTGGCGCAGGCATTCTCGACGTTCATCACCGGAATATGCTGGAAGCCGAGCGCCCGGAGAACGAGCTGGCCACGCACGAGATGCTGGCCCTCCACGACGCCCTGCGCGGTGTTGGCGAAGAACGCGGCCTGGACGTCCTCGCGCCCGACACCGGCATCGGACAGCGCCTCTTCCACAGCTCCGCGCGCAATCGTCTCGAGCCGGTCGTCGAGGTAGCGGCCGAACCGCGTCATGCCAACCCCAATGATGTACACGTCGGCCATGACTTTCTCCTAGACGCTGATGAGGGACTCGATGCGGGCGCGGTCGGCCTGCAGTTCTTCGGTGGTGCCCGACCAGACCACCCGGCCATTGTCGATGACGAACTGCCGGCGCGCCAGCTTGAGCGGAACCTTCAGGTTCTGCTCGACCAGCAGGATGGCAACGCCCTCGGCATTGATGGTGCGAATGGCCTCGATGAGTTGATCGACGATGAGCGGCGCAAGCCCTTCGGTCGGCTCGTCGAGCAGCAGCACTTCCGGATTGGTCAGCAGGCCGCGCCCGACGGCCAGCATCTGCTGCTCGCCGCCCGAAAGCGTGTCGCCACCCTGCGCCGCGCGCTCCTGAAGGCGCGGAAACAGCTGATAGATGCGCTCCAGCGACCACGGACCCTTGCGGCCCATCACGGTCGCGATCTTCAGATTCTCCTCGACCGTCAGGTTCGGGAAGATGCGCCTGTTCTCCGGAACGAAGGCGAGGCCCAGCCGCCCGAGTTCATGGGGCTTCAACGCCGTGACGTCGCGATGGCCCATCAGCCTCCGTCCGCTGTGCACGGCGTTGAGGCCGATCGCCGCCTTCAGCAGCGTACTCTTGCCGGCGCCGTTGCGGCCGATCAGGGAGACGACCTCGCCGGCGGCCACGTCGATGGAGACGTGATGCAGGGCCTGGGCCTTGCCATAGAAGACGTCGCAATCCTGGAGAGCCAGCGCGCTCATTCTTCGTTCCCGAGATAGGCTGCGCGCACGGCCGGGTTGGCCTTGATCTCCGCGGGCGAGCCGGACGCCAGCAACTGGCCCTGCACCATCACGACGATCTCGTTGGAAATCTGCATCACGACGTCCATGTTATGCTCGATCAGCAGGACGGTTCGCCCCGCGACGACGCGCTTTATCAGTTCAATCGCCTGATCGAGACGCTCATGGCCGACACCGGCGAGCGGCTCGTCGAGCAACAATACGCTGGGATCGCTGAGCAGCGCGAGGCCGACCTCGAGGGCCCGCTGGTCGCCGTGCGAAAGGTTCTCGGCCGGAGCGTGGGCAAGCCGCTCCAGCCCGATCTGCTCAAGGACCTTTTCGGCACTTTGCCGAACCCCGGCGAAGCGGCCGGCCGGCATCCAGAACGGCTGCACGCGATAAAGATGCGCGAAAGCCGCAAGTTTCAGATTCTCCAGCACGGTCTGGCCGGCGAAGATCTTTGTGATCTGGAAGCTGCGGCCGAGGCCGGCGCGCGTCCGGGCATGGACGGAGAGTTTCGTGATGTCCCGTCCGTTCAGGATCACCTGCCCCGCGCTCAGCGTCGCGTGGCCGGATAGCGCATTCATCAGCGTCGTCTTGCCGGCGCCGTTGGGTCCGATCAATCCGTAGATGCGCCCGGCCTGGAAGCTGCGGCTGACGCCCGCGACCGCCTTGAGGCCGCCGAACGCCACCTGGATATTCTCGCACTGCAGGGAAATGCCGTTGCTCGCGCTCATTTCGACGCACCCTTCCCGATGCGCCCCAACACGGCAAACATGCCCGCGATCCCCTTCGGCAGAAAGATCGTGCAGAGGATGAAGACGATGCCCAGAATGCCATACCAGTGCTCGGTGAACTGGCTCAACTCCTCCTTGAGAGCTTCGAACACGGCGACGCCGAGTACCGGCCCGAGCAGCGTGCCCTTGCCGCCGAGCAGCGTCATGATCAGCACGTCGCCCGACGTGCTCCAGTGCAGCATCTGCGGGCTGACATAAAACATCAGCGAGGACAGCAACGCCCCGCTGATGCCGGCGTAGGCCCCGGAAATCATGAACGCACACTGCCGCAGGCGCTGCACGTTGTAACCGATCTGCTCGGCGCGAACGTCGTTGGCCTGCACCGCCTTCAATGCGCTGCCGAATGGCGAGATGCGCAACACGGCCATGATCACCACCCCGATCACGAACACCACGATGAGGAAGTAGAAAAAGTTGCGGTTGTTGTAGAAGTCGATGCCGAACAGGGCCGGCCGCGGAACACCGGGAATGCCGTCCAGGCCGCCGGTGAACGCCCGCAGCTTCGTGCTTGCCAGTATGTAGACGAGTTGCGCGAGCGCCAGCGTCAGCAGCGAAAAGAACAGGCCCGACACGCGAAGCGCAAAGATGCTGAGCAGGAACGCGAGCGCCGCGCCGGCAAGAGCCGCCACCAGAAGCGAAGGCATGAACCCGAACTGAGGCGCCAGCAGCGCCAAGGCGTATCCCCCGGCGCCGAACATGGCGGCGTGGCCAAAGGACAGCATGCCGGCCATGCCGAAGATCAGATCGAAGCCGACGGCGAACAGACCCCAGATCAGGATCAGGCTGACGAGGTTCAGGCTTTCCTCGCTGGTCGACAGCAGCGGCACGACCATCATGGCAGCGACAGCGGCCGCCATCAGGATCTGATCGGGACGGAGCTTGCTCATGCCGAGCGTCCCTTGCGGCTGAACAGGCCCGACGGCCGGGTCATCAAGGTGGCGATGAGCAGGACGAAGGTGATCAGTTCCACCCATTCGGGCGCATAGGTAAATCCGGCCGCGCGCGCCATGCCGAGCAGAAGTGCTGCGAAGATCGCGCCCTTGATATTGCCGAGCCCGCCGATGATCACCACCACGAAACAGTCGATTATCACGCTGAAGCCCATGCCCAGTTCGATCGGCACGAGCGGCGCCGCGACGACGCCGCCGAGCGCGGCCAGACCGGAGCCGAGCCCAAACACCGCCGTGCGCACGCGCGATACGTCGATCCCGAGCGTCTGGGCCATTTCGGAATCCGAACTCGCGGCGCGGATCATCATGCCGAGCTTGCTGCGGTCGAGCAGCAGGAACAGCAGGACCGAAACAAGCGCGCCGAAGCCGATGATGAACAGGCGATAGGAGGGAATCTGGCTGCCGAGCATCGCAATCGGCTGCGAAAACAAAGCGGGCGTCGGCACCTGCTTGTAGTCCAGACCCCAGATCAGGCGGACCGATTCCTCGATCACCAGGATGAAGCCGAACGTCAGCAGAAGCTGATAGATATGATCGCGATTGTAGACCGGCCGCAGCGTCGTCATCTCCATCGCGGCGCCGAGCGCAGCGACGACGAGTGGCGCGAGCGCGAGCCCGATCCAGAACGATCCGGTCCAGTGGACGATCTGGTAGCATACATAGGCGCCCAGCATATAGAGGGCGCCATGGGCGAAATTGATCACGCCCAGCATGCCGAAGATGAGCGTCAGGCCCGCCGCCAACAGGAACAGCAGGAAGCTCAAGCTCAAGCCGATGACGATCGTCGACACGCCAGAAAAATCCGCGAGTTCACAACCAAGGGTAAGGCGCGCCCCGATACGGGGGCACGCCTCGTGTCGTTCAGCAAGCGTCGAACAACTTCGACGGCTCGAAAACGTCGGTGATCTTCATGGTCAGCGGCGGCAACGGAGCCTGCCCTTCGACCACGACGCCCCACAGGCCGACCTGCGCCGCCTGGTGATCGCAGGCGCGCATGACCTTCTTGCCCTCGAGCGAGTTTTCCCTGGTGCTCTTGGCGAAGGCCTCGACCCACTTCTCGCGATCCCAGCTCTTGGTGGACTCGACGACGTCGAGCCACCAGCTCATGCCATCGTAGGCCTCTCCGGCAAAGCTCGAGGGCCATTCATTGTATTTGGCCCGATAGGCCTCGACGAACTTCTTGTTCGCGGGATTGTCGACGCTGAAGTGATATCGCACGCCCGAATAGACGCCGACCGCCGCCGGCCCGACGGCCGCAGCGAGGGTCTCGTCCTGCAGCACCGGACCGAACTGGGTCTTAGTCTTGTTGAGACCAACCTGGCCGGACTGCTTGAGGAAGGTGACCGCATCGTTGCCGGTGATCATGACGGCGATGCCGTCCGCGTCGGACTTGGCCATCTTGTCGACGATGACCGAGTAATCACGGTTGCCAAGCGGTGCGTAGTCGTTGCCGACGATCTCGATACCAGCCTTCTTCGCCTCGGCGACGAACAGATCCCAGCCGTCGCGAGTCGCCTGGTAATCGGCGGTTACGCCGTAGATCTTCTTCAACCCCTTCGCCTTCGCAAACTCCACGCACATGCGGATTTCCATGCCGAGCGTGTTGGAGGTGCGGAAAGTATAACGCGAACCATTGGTCCGCGTGATCTTGTCGTCAGCGGAAATTGTCACGAGAAGCGGAATCTTGCGCTGGTCGGCCAGGCCTTGCAGCGCCAGCGTCGAAGCTGAGCCGACCGCTCCGAACATCATCTGAGCGCCGCCAGCAAGCAGACGGGTCGCCTTCTGAACCGCGGGCTGCGGCTTGGTCTCGTCGTCCTCCCAGGACACCCGGATGGGCTTGCCGAGCACCTTGCCGCCGCGGTCGGCAATGGCAAGCTCGACGCCCTGCCGCATGTCCTTGCCGATGATGCCGTAAGCACCGGAGAAAGCCAGAATGCTGGCGATATGGAATTCGCTGGGCTCTTCCGCCGCCAGGACACTCGTCGCAGGAGCCAGAGCTGACAACGCAATGCCTGCGGAACTCATCAGAAACATACGGCGATGCATACAACCTCCCAAAAATTTATCGTCATCGATGTTTTACTCTACAGTAGGCTATATTAACTTGAAAGTAAGATGTCAAGCGACACTGCGATTGAGCAACATGCCACTTGAACGCAAACCTGGAAGTGACGAAGAGTAGATCAGAAATTTGCCGCGACAGCAGAGACTTGGAGATGGACAGGATGTCAAAAAAGGCAGTAGGGCGAAAGCGTTCCAAGATATGGGAAGGCGTCGACCTGCGTCAGGAGCTGCATCAGGCCAAGCGTCGTCTAATCCTGAAACAGGCAGCACTTCTGTTCGCGGATCGCGGCTTTCATGAAACGACGATCGATCAGATCGCCGAAGCTCTCAATGTAACCAAGCCGACGATCTACTACTACATCGACAGCAAGGAAGACCTGCTCTATCAGGTGGCGCATACGGCTCTCATCGACCTCAACGAAGCCTTGTCTCGCGATCAAGACGCGAAGCTTCCCGCAATCGACCGCCTCGAGCAGTTCTTCAGGATGTATGGCAGACTCATACTTTCCGAGTTCGGGGTGTCGCTGGCTCTGGTCAGCGACCGCTCGCTTAACCCGCAGTCACGACGCAAGCTTCGCTCGCTCAAGAAACAATTTGAGATCACGGTTTGGAAAATTCTCGAAGAAGGCCGCGAAGACGGCACGATCTGCGTGGACGATCCGAAAATGTTCATATTTGCCATCTTCGGTGCGTTCAACTGGGCTCCGCAGTGGTTCTCGAACACAGGTCCATCCACCCCGGACGAGGTCACGGCTGCGATGTTCCATGTATTTCGGAGCGCCGCGAGATAGGGAGGTACAGAGTTGGGTGGGTTGAGCGCGCTCTAGTTCAAAACGATAGCTGCTCTAGTTCGGAGCGCCAACTGCATTATGAGCAATTGATGTCGGCCAAGTTGCAATAGCGATTTGCGAATGTTTACTCCCGACGACGATTGCTCGAGGCTCCAAGTTTCAGACCCATGCGAACTGGTCCTCCAAGCATCATGTCTAAGCAAGCTCTTTCGAGCACTAAGATAACTCTTGTAAATGCCGCTTCGCCACGAGTGTAGGCAGCGGTAGTCTATTGGATGCGCGCTATCCACTTCCAGCTCGTGGCGTTTGACGTGCCCGACGGGTTTTCACAAACGCTCGATCCGTGGCCATGAATCTGGTTAGCATGGGAGCGACGAGCTTCGTTGGATCGTTGATCTCTTGGCCAGTTTCCCGGCTCAGGATTTCTGCATAGGCGATGAGATCGCGATGTACTGCTGCCGGCAATTCAACCGCGAGCTTGACCGGCTTGTCGTCCACAACGGTCGTAAGTTTCAGCTTGGGAGATTTCATTTCTCACCCCTTGTACGGCTCCAGCACC
>OEIU01000272.1_pt1 | contig 51943 bp, 41 predicted proteins | sample 1539221 | NCBI WGS metagenome assembly OEIU01 (sample SAMN03792071, study PRJEB22550) | activated sludge metagenome | feature: wastewater treatment plant; material: activated sludge; isolation source: Wastewater treatment plant of a petroleum refinery complex | place: Argentina: Zarate | collected... | reverse complement strand
AAAGGGCCAAAATACCGGACAGATCGTGTGCTACCTAAACCGGACATATCGTGTGCTACCGACACCTGCGCAAAAGAAGCTTGCAAGGGTCTCGCTTCGGCGGGACAATTTAGCTAACCAACTAATTAAGGCGCTCCTTGCGAGGCTCTTTCCGGGAGAAAAACAAGTGCTCGACAAACCAGCCACCCAATCCGCTACCCGCACCTCCGGCCCGCTCGCCGGCTTCCGTATCGTCGAATTCGCCGGCATCGGCCCCGGCCCGTTCGCCTGCATGATGCTGGCCGACATGGGCGCGGAGGTCGTGACGCTCGATCGCGTCGGCGCGAAGAAGAATATGAAATCGGTGGCGGGGCGCGGCCGCAAGGTCGTCGAACTCGACCTGAAGGACAAGGCGGCAATCTCAGGCGTGCTCGACCTGCTCGCCGGCGCCGATGCGCTGATCGAGGGTTTTCGTCCCGGCGTGATGGAGCGGCTCGGCCTCGGCCCCGACGTCGTGCTCGCACGCAATCCCAAACTGGTCTACGGCCGCATGACCGGCTGGGGCCAGGAAGGCCCGCTGGCGAACGCCGCCGGCCATGACATCAACTACATCTCGATCACAGGCGCGCTGGCCGCGATCGGACCCAAGGAAAAGCCGGTGCCCCCGCTCAACCTCGTCGGCGATTTCGGCGGCGGCGCGCTCTATCTCGTGGTCGGCGTGCTCGCCGCGCTGCTCGAAGCGTCGAAATCCGGCAAGGGCCAGGTGGTGGATACCGCCATGTGCGACGGCGCGGCCTCGCTGATGTCGATGTTCTTCGACATGACCGCGATCGGCCGCTGGACCGAAGGCCGCGACCAGAACTTCCTCGACGGCGGCGCGCATTTCTACGGCGTCTATGAATGCTCCTGCGGCAACTTCATATCGATCGGCTCGATCGAGCCGCAGTTCTACGCGCTGCTGCGCCAGCATGCCGGGCTCACCGACGCCGATTTCGACGCGCAGATGGACCGCAAGGCCTGGCCGGCGCTGAAGGACAAGCTGACGAAGGTGTTCAAGAGCAAGACGCGCGAGGACTGGTGCAAGATCATGGAAGGCACCGACATCTGCTTCGCGCCGATCCTGACCATGGCGGAAGCCCCGAAGCATCCGCACATGGCGGCGCGAAAAGTGTTCGTCGAGCGTCACGGCGTAACACAGCCCGCCCCCGCGCCGCGGTTCTCGCGGACGCCGTCGGCAATCAGGGAGCCGGAGAAGGTGGAACTGGCGGAATTGACGAGCGCGTGGAAGCGCTAGCCGCTGTCGTCCCGGCGGAGGCTTCGTGGGGTGGGTTAGCGAAGCGTAACCCACCATCTTCCCTCAAGGCGGTGGGTTACGCCTTCGGCTAACCCACCCTACGCAGCGAACTACGCCGCGTCATCCACCTTCAGCACGCCGCGCCGGATCTGATCCTCCTCGATCGATTCGAACAGCGCCTTGAAGTTGCCCTCGCCGAATCCATCGTCACCCTTGCGCTGGATGAACTCGAAGAAGATCGGCCCGATCGCATTGGCCGAAAATATCTGCAGCAGCACTTTGGTGTGGCCGCCGTCGACGACGCCCTCGCCGTCGATCAGAATGCCGTTGGCCTGCAGCCGCGCGACGTCCTCGCCATGCTGCGGCAGGCGGGTGTCGATCTTCTCGAAATAGGTATCCGGCGGCGAAGGCATGAACGGCAGGCCGGATGCGCGCAGGCCCTCGATGGTGCGATGGATGTCGCGGGCGCCGCAGGCGATATGCTGGATGCCCTCGCCGCGATAGATGTTGAGATACTCCTCGATCTGCCCGGAATCGCCGGCGTCCTCGTTGATCGGAATCCTGATCTTGCCGTCCGGGCTGGTCAGCGCGCGCGAGAACAGCCCTGACGCACGGCCCTCGATATCGAAGAAGCGGATCTGGCGGAAGTTGAACAGCTTTTCGTAGAAGCCGGTCCAGACATCCATGCGCCCGCGATGGACGTTGTGGGTGAGATGGTCGATGTAATAGAGCCCGGCGCCGGCGGGGCGCGGGTCCTTGACGCCGAGCCATTCGAACTCGAAATCATAGGCCGAGCCTTTGGCGCCGTAGCGGTCGACGAAATAGAGCAGGCTGCCGCCGATGCCCTTGATGGCGGGAACGTCGAGCGTCTTCTGCGCAGATGAAATATCCGCCGCCTCGGCGCCGAGCGACAGCGCCCGCTGATAGGCCTGCTGGGCATCGACCACGCGAAATGCCATCGACGGCGCGCACGGCCCGTGCGCGGCGACGAAACCGTGGCCATGGGTGCCGGGTTCCTCGTTGACGAGATAGTTGATGTCGCCCTGGCGGTAGACCGTGATTTTCTTGCTCTTGTGGCGGGCGAACGGGACGTAGCCCATCAGCCTGAACAGCGCGTGCAGTTCTGCCGGGTTCGGATGCGCATATTCGACGAATTCGAACCCGTCGGTGCCCATCGGATTGTCAGCGCTGATGGTGGCGGCCGGCGCGTCGTGCGGAAACGGACCCATTGGCAAAGACTCCCGAAAATTGATCTGGATCAATATCGGTCGAATCCCGCGCAAAGTGCATGCAAATGAAGCCGCCTTCGGCTATTCTCATGCATAATTCGTGCATTCTACGGATACTTTACGCATGATATCAATTGACGCCTTCGACCTCAAAATGCTGGCCGCGCTGCAGGACGACGGACGGCTGACCAACCAGCAGCTCGCCGATCTCGTCGGGCTCTCGGCGTCGCAATGTTCGCGGCGGCGGATGCGGCTGGAGGAGGAAAAGGTGATCGCGGGCTATCACGCCGACCTCGCCGGCGAGGCGCTCGGCTTCAATTTGATCGCCTTCGTCCACATCACGCTGGCGACGCATTCGCCCGACAATTCCAGGAAATTCCGCGCCCTCGTCAACCGCGTCGACGACATCCAGGAAGCCTATTCGCTGACCGGCGACGCCGACTATGTGCTGAAGGTGGTGCTGCGCGACCTCAAGGACCTCTCCGACCTCGTCAACAACGTGCTGATGCCGCACCAGAGCGTCGCGCATGTGCGCTCCTCGATCGTGCTCGATCGGCTGAAGGAAAGCAGCAAGCTGCCGCTGAAGGCGAAAGGATGAAGCATCCGGGCCGCATGGCGCAATTCGAGGGAAATTCGGCATTCGCGTTTTCCGGCCGATTTGCGATGATGCCTGAGCAATCAAACGACGAGACGACCATGGCGCTGCAACTCCGACCGAACTGCGAATATTGCGACAAGGACCTGCCGCCATCAGCGACGGATGCGCGGATCTGCTCCTACGAATGCACGTTCTGCGCCGATTGCGCGGATACCAGGCTGCACAATGTCTGCCCGAACTGCGGCGGCGGTTTTGAGCGGCGCCCGATCCGGCCCGCGACCGAGCGGCGGCCGGGCGTGTGCGTGACCAAGCAACTGCCTTCGGACAAGCGCGTGCATCTGAAATATCCGCTGGACGATATCGCCGCGCATTGTGCGAGCTTGCGGGATATTCCGCCGCAGGAGCGGTGAGCCATCCGCTGGTCATTCCGGGGCGCGCAAAGCGCGAACCCGGAATGACTACCTCTACCCCGCCGCCTGAATCGTCCCCTCGACCTCGCCAAACCCGACGCGGTAGCCGTCGCCCTGGCACCAGCCGCGCATGACGAGCGAATCGCCGTCTTCCAGAAACGAGCGCCTGACGCCGTCGGCCAGTTCGACCGGCTCGGTGCCGTTCCAACTTATTTCAAGGAGACTGCCGCGCTGGTCCTTCTCCGGGCCGGAGATGGTGCCGGACCCCAGGAGGTCGCCGACATTCATGGCGCAGCCGCTAGATGCGTGGTGCACGAGTTGCTGCACCGAGGACCAGTACATGTACTTGAAATTGGTGCGGCTGATGTTTTTCGGCGCGTTCATCGGCGCGGCGCGCAAATCGACCTCGAGCGCCATGTCGTAATTGTTCGGCTGCGTCTGCTGCAGATACGGCAGCGGCTGCGGCTGCTGCGCGGGGCCATGGAGGCGGAACGGCTGCAGCGCCTCGCGCGTCACCACCCACGGGCTGATCGAGGTCGCGAACACCTTGGCCTGGAACGGGCCGAGCGGCACATATTCCCACTGCTGGATGTCGCGCGCGCTCCAGTCGTTCAGGATCACGAAGCCGAAGATCATCTCTTCGGCCTGCTGCTCGGTGAGCATCTCGCCCATCGCGGATGGCTGGCCGACCACGACGCCCATCTCGAGCTCGAAATCGAGCCGCTTGCACGGGCCGAAGCTCGGCACGTCGGCCGTCGGCGGCTTCAACTGGCCGCGCGGCCGCGTGACCTTCGTGCCGCTGACGACCACCGTCGAGGCGCGTCCGTTGTAGCCGATCGGCATGTGCAGCCAGTTCGGCTGCAGCGCGTTGTCCTTGCCGCGGAACATCACGCCGACATTGGTGGCGTGCTCCTTCGAGGAATAGAAATCGGTGTAACCGGAAACCGCGAACGGCATGTGCAGCGTCACGTCTGCCATCGGCACCAGCGCGCGCTTGCGAAGCTCCTCATTGTCGCGCAGCTCCGGGTAATCCTGCCGCAACAGCTCGCTGATCCGCGCCCGCGTGCTCGACCAGACCTTTGGCCCGAGCGCCATGAACGGGTTGAGCCCTGAAGCTGCAAAGACCGCGGGCTCGACGACGTCGAAGCGGCAATCCTGCGCGAGCTGCCAGAGATCGAGCACGTAATCGCCGATCGCGACGCCGACGCGCGGGGCGAGGCCATCTTTGGCCGAGAACACGCCGTAGGGGAGATTCTGGATCGGGAAATGGGAATCCGGCGCGACGTCGATGAAGGAACGGAGCTTGGGGTCGTTCGGATGGGGCACAGTATTCCTCCGGGTTACGCACCGTCATGGCCGGGCTTGTCCCGACCATCCACGACTTGCTTTGGTTGCCGTAAGACGTGGATGCCCGGAACAAGCCCGGGCATGACGCCGCGCTCGAGCGCCGGGTTGGTCACGGCTTGTTGGGATCGAATCTTTTTTCCAGACCCTTCCAGCAATCGGCGTAGTCATCCTGCAAGGTGGACGTCGTCGCCGCGTGCTGTGTGACCCGCTGCGGAAAGCGCGTTTCGAACATGAAAGCCATGGTGCCGGTCAGCTTCACCGGCTTCAATTCGCCGTTGCTGGCGTGATCGAAGGCCTGGCGGTCGGGGCCGTGCGGCAGCATCATGTTGTGCAGGGACATGCCGCCGGGGACGAAGCCCTCGGGCCGCGCATCGTAGACGCCGTAGATCAGGCCCATGAACTCGCTCATGATGTTCATGTGATACCAGGGCGGCCGGAAGGTGTTCTCCGCCACCATCCAGCGCTCCGGGAAGATGACGAAATCGATATTCGCGGTGCCCGCCGTCTCGGACGGCGAGGTCAGCACCGTGAAGATCGATGGGTCCGGATGGTCGAAGCCGATGGCGCCGACCGGCGAGAAGGTGCGCAGGTCGTATTTGTACGGCGCGTAATTGCCGTGCCAGGCCACCACGTCGATCGGCGAATGCGGCAGCGTGGTCTTGAACAGCGCGCCGCCCCATTTCACGTAGAGTTCGGTCGGCGTGTCCTTGTCCTCATAGAAGGCGACCGGCGTCAGGAAGTCGCGCGAGTTCGCCAGGCAGTTGGCGCCGATCGGCCCCCGCTCCGGCAGCGTGAACGCGCCGCCGTAGTTTTCGCAGAGATAGCCGCGCGCGGCGCCTGACGGAACCTCGGCGCGGAATTTCACGCCGCGCGGGATCACCGCGATCTCGCCCGGCTCGATATCGATGCGGCCGAACTCGGTGACGAGGCGCAGATTGCCCTGCTGGGCCACGAACATTAGTTCGCCATCGGCATTGTAGAAATGCTGATCGACCATCGATTTGGTGATGAGGTAGACATGCGCGGCCATGCCTCCCTGCGTGTTGGCGTCGCCCGCGGTCGTCATGGTCTGCACGCCCTGCAGGAAGGTCACGTCCTCCTTCGGGATCGGCGCCGGACCCCAGCGGAGTTGCGCGATCGGCAGGTCATATTCATGGCACGGCGCGGTGCGCCAGAGCCCGGCATCCGCCTTCTCGAAGCGGCCGGAATGCTTCACCGACGGGCGGATGCGGTAGAGCCACGAACGCTCGTTGCTGCCGCGCGGCGCGGTGAACGGCGAGCCTGACAATTGCTCGGCATAGAGCCCGTAGCCGCAGCGCTGCGGCGAGTTGCGCCCCATCGGCAGCGCGCCGGGCAAAGCCTCGGTCTCAAAACTGTTGCCGAAGCCGGACATGTAGCCCGGCGTCAGTTGCGCAGAACTGCGAACGATCTGATCGGGCGAGGTGTTGATATTCATGACTATCCTCCTCCTTGCAGGGCGGCCCACATTTCGCGATCGCGCTTGTCGGTCCAGATCACGGGATCGTCGATCCCGGAGGCTTCGTCGAACGCGCGCGAGACATTGAACGGCAGGCAGTGCTCGTAAATCGCGAAGCTGGAAAACTTGGGGTCCATCACCTCGCGCGTGGCGGCAAAAGTCTCTTTCAGCGTGCGCCCCTTGGCGACCGAGCTTTCGGCCGCGCCATAGAGCGAGGTGACGAAATCGCGCGTCATCGCGATCGCGTCGCGCCCGGTCGAGAGACCCTTCAGCGCATCGCCGCGGCCGGGCGCAATCGCCTTGGGATTGAAGGCGCGGATTTCATTGAGCGTCGAAGGCCATTCGCGTAAGTGCGCGTCGCCGCAATAGCAGGCCGAGTGATATTCGATGAGATCGCCGGAGAACATCACTTCGGCATCCGGCACCCAGGCCACGATGTCGCCGGAGGTGTGCCCGGCGCCGAGCTGCATCAGCCGCACCTCGCGTTTGCCCAGGAAGATCGACATCTCGCCTTCGAAGGTCAGCGTCGGCCAGGTCAGGCCGGGAATGCTCTCGGCATCCTGGAACAGGCGCGGGAAGCGGCCGTATTCGGAATCCCAATCCTGCTGGCCGCGCTCCTCGATCAGCCGATAGGTTTCGGCCGATGCCACGATGCCCTGCGCCTTGTACGCGGAAGCGCCGAGCACGCGCACGGCATGGTAATGCGACAGCACGACATATTTGATCGGCTTGTCCGTCACGGTGCGGACGCGCTCGATCACCTTGTTCGCCATCGCCGGCGTCGATTGCGCGTCGAACACCAGGCAGCCGTCGTCGCCGACAATGATCGCGGAATTCGGGTCGCCCTCGGCGGTGAATGCGTAGAGGTCGGTGCCGATCTCGGAGAAGGTGATCTTCTTCTCCCCAAGATCCGTCGTCGAAGCAAAACCTTTTGCAGTGCTCTCGGCCATCAATCCAATCCCAGGTTCGTTTACTGTTGCTGTTGCTGCTGGCTGGCGTCGAGCATCCGCCGCTTGGCGAGTACGATCGCCTCGTTCAGCACCGCGATGTCGCCGATATGGTTGGCGAGCACCAGAACCAGCGCCGCATCGAGATCGGCGCTCTGTTCGTCGCTCAATCCGCGATGCGCCTCGACGATCGCGCGAAACGCGTCATCCGGCCTGGCGAAATTCGAAGCGGTCGATAGTGCCATAAGAACCTCAGTTGATGCCGGAAGCGCGCGCCAGCGCGGTAGCGAGCGCGGGACGGGTCGGGTGACGGAAGCGCGCCGCGACATAGCCGTCGGGACGCAGCAGGTAGGCGGTGCCGGGCTCGGCATCGTAGCGCTTGGCCGCGAGCCCCGCCGGGTCGGAGAGACCATCGCGGCCGCCGATGCGGATCGCGCCTACGCCTTCCGGCAATTGCGGTGCGGCGCCATTGCCGAACTCCAGCAGCGTGAATCCTGTTCCGGCGCCGATGAAGGCATCGGTGAGATACATCGGCGCGCCGCCCTGCCCCGTGACCGGCGCATCCGGCATCGAGGCGCCGGGAGACGGACCGCCGCGCCAGGAATCGCCGTCGGCGGTCGAGAGCGGCGTCTCATAGATCGACGGCGTCGAAAGGCGGCCGCCATTGACCATGCGCTTGCCGAACTCGGTTTCCCTGGCGAGCGACAGCACCGCCTTGCGCAGCCGCGCCTCCTGGTGCGAGTTCGGCGCCATGAAATCGGTCGAGCGGGTGGATTCGCGGATGTTCTCGTCGGCCGCGGCGCTGCGCTCGATGTGGTAGCTGTCGAGCAGCGCACTGGGTGACGTGCCGCGCAGCACGCGATCGAGCTTCCACGCCAAATTCTCGGCGTCCTCCAGCCCGGAATTGGCGCCGCGCGCGCCGAACGGCGAGACCTGGTGCGCGGCGTCGCCGGCGAAGATCACGCGGCCATGGACGAACTTGTTCATCCGCCGGCACTGGAACTTGTAGAGCGAGATCCATTCGAAATCGAATTTGTCGTGGCCGAGCATGCGCGCGATGCGCGGCCGCACATTCTCCGGCAGCTTCTCGACGGAGGGATCGGCAAAACGACTGAGCTGCAGGTCGATCCGCCAGATGTCGTCCGGCTGCTTGTGCAGCAGCGCGGAACGTCCGGCGTGAAATGGCGGGTCGAACCAGAACCAGCGCTCTGTCGGAAACGCCGCGGTCATCCTGACGTCGGCGATCAGGAACTGATCCTCGAACACCTGTCCGGCGAAGTCAGCACCCACCATGCCCCGCAGCGAGGATTTTGCGCCATCGCAGGCGATGACATATTGCGCGGCGAGCCGATAGGGACCGTCCGGCGTCTGCACCGTCAGCACCACATGATCGTTGCGCGGCTCGAGCCCTGTAACCTTGTTGCGCCAGCGCAGGTCGATCGCGGGCAATTCCTCGACGCGATCGACCAGATAGGCCTCGGCATAGAATTGCTGCAGGTTGATGAAGGCCGGCCGCTTGTGACCCTCCTCAGGCAACAGGTTGAACTGGTAGAGCAGGGAATCGCCGTGGAAGATCTTGCCGACGCTCCACACCACGCCCTTGTCGACCATGCGCTGGCCGATGCCCATCCGATCCCAGAATTCGAGTGACCGTTTCGAAAAGCAGATCGCGCGCGAGCCCTCGCCGATCCGGTCGGCATCGTCGAGCAGCACCACCGACTGTCCGCGCTGCGCCAGGTCGATCGCCAGCGACAGCCCCACCGGACCCGCGCCGACAACAACCACCGCATGCTCGGCGATATCGGCGCCCGCCCGATCCTGGTCGGGGTGACGACGATAGCCGAATTGGGTTTTAGTCGGCGCCATGCGGCTCAACCCTGTGACTAGCCAAGGGACAGCGGCCCTGTTAAATTAGTCTCATCTGCAACTATCCTAACTCCCGGGCCGGGCCGGGCGCAACTCAAATCGAGGCGATGCTTGCCGAAAGCGATGTCCACCGGGATGGCGGCCGATCCGCGGGAAGAGAGCGCATCAAAGAAGACCGCGCGGCTCGACCTGTTGCGCTTCGTGCCGTTCCAGCTCAACCGGCTGGCGGCGGAAGTCAGTTCCGCGCTCTCGGCCGAATATGCCACCCGCTACGGCCTCGATATTCCGGAATGGCGCGTGCTGGCGACGCTCGGCTTCCGCCATGAGCCGTGCAGCGCGCAGTATGTCGCCGATTGCACGCGCACCCACAAATCCACCATCAGCCGCGCGGTGACCTCGCTCTTGAAGCAGCAGATCATCGAGCGCGTCGAGAACGAAGACGACCGCCGCGAATTCCGCCTGCGCCTGACGCGCAAGGGCACGACGCTTTATGAGGAGCTGATCCCGCGCCTGCTGCGCCGGGAGCAGGAGATTCTGGCGTGTCTTTCCGCGCAGGAGCGCAAGGATTTCTCGCGGCTGCTCGGCAAGATCGAGTCGAGTCTCGATCTCGTGCAGACCAGCGAAGAAGCGGACGCAAAGGAAGCGTACTGAACCGCGCTCTCCCCGCGTCATTGCGAGCGCAGCGACGGCGAGGGACAGCCCGGCTACTTCGCAGCCGTCACCACGATTTCCACGATATGCGGCGGTTCGAGCTCGACGCCGAGGCAGGCGCGCATCGGCGGATTCTTCATGTCGACCCATTCGTCCCAGGCGCGGTTCATCTCGGCCTTTCGCTTGATGTCGGCGATGTAGACGATGGCCGAGAGGATCTTGCTCTTGTCCGTGCCGCATGCCGCGAGGTTCTCATCGAGCCGGGCGAGCGCCTTCACGCTCTGCTCGTACATCGAAGGACTGACCGGATCGGGCGCGACCGCCACCGTGAAAACCAGGTCGTCGTGGACGACGGCGCCGCTGCGGGTGGGCGTGTATCCGGGAAATCGAGTGATCATGGTTCAACTCCGGTTCAATCCGGGCCGCACTACGCCCGGTCGATATGCTTCGCGATCACAGGAAAATACGCATCGCCCGACCCGGCATCGATGGCTTCTTGCAACACCGCCCCGATCAGCTCCGCGCCGCGAATTCTGATGCCGGCATCAGACGCCAGCTCCAGCGCGTAGGACAGATCCTTCAACGCATATTCGGTCGAGAATGCGCGTTCGGGGAAAACGCCCGGCACGATCGCCTTCATGCCGTGATTGCGCAGCGCGAAGCTGTCGGCCGAGCCTTTTGACAGCGTATCGAGCAGCAGTTTTGGATCGACGCCATTGTGCCTGGCGACCGCGACCGCTTCGGCGAGCGCGTTGACGGTCTCGAACAGCACCATGTTGTTGAGGATCTTCGTCACCTGCCCGGCGCCGACGTCGCCGCAATGGGTGACGTCGGTGGCGAAGCAGCGGATCAGCGGCTCGATATCGGCATAGAGCGCGGGCGTCGTTCCGACCATCACGCTGAGCGTGCCGTCCTGCGCGGCCTGCCGTGTCCGCGCGATCGGCGCGTCGGCCCACATGGCGCCCTTGGCCTGCAACTGCCCGGCAAAGTCGCGGGTCTGGCTGACCGAGGACGTGCCGAGATCGACGACGACCTGCCCGCCCCTCGCGTTCTTGAGGATGCCGTCGCCCTCGAACACCGCACGAACATGCTTGGCGCTGGGCAGGCACAGGAACAGCAGTTCGCCCTGCCTGATGACGTCGGCAACGGACGCCGCGACGTCGGCGCCATCGGCACGCAACCGCGCCAATGGTTCTGCCGAGAGATCGAAGGCAAGCACGCGCTTGCCGCTCTTCTTCACGAGGTTGCGGCAAATCGGCTCGCCCATCACGCCGAGCCCGATGAAGCCGATGGTCTTGTAGTCCGGCATCGCTTTCCTGGACCTATTTTACGAAGGAGCGTGACGGCGCCAGATGCAACGCGAAAGCATCGACCTTGTCGCTGGCGCGCGGGTAGATCTCGCTCACGATCGGATCGTGGCCGGGGATGAAGCGGTCGGGGTGGCCGGCGAGGCGCTCGACGGTTTCCCAGCCCTGCGCCATGTCGCCGACATTATAGACGATTGGAAACGGGCTGCGCTTCTGCAGGTTGGCGTAGTAATGCGCCGCGTCCGATGCCAGCACCACCGGCCCGCGCGCGGTCTCGACGCGCACCACCTGCAGGCCGTCGGAATGGCCGCCGACGCGATGCACCGTCACGCCGGGCGCGATCTCGCCGTCGCCGGAATGGAAGGTGACGCGGTCGCCATAGACATGGCGCACCATCGTGGTGACGTGCTCGACCGAAAACGGATGCCGCAACATGCCGTTGCACATGCAGCGGCCGGTCGCGTAGCTCATCTCGCGTTCCTGCAGGTGAAACCGGGCGTTGGGGAAGCGATCGAGATTGCCGGCGTGGTCATAGTGCAGATGGGTGACGATCACGTCGCGGATCGTCTCGGCGGCGACGCCGAAATTCCTGAGCGCGTCGACCGGGTTGAGCGTGAGCTTGCGTGCGCGGGCTTTCGCCTCCTCGGCGTTGAAACCGGTGTCGACCAGGATGTCGCGGCCGCCGCCCCTGACAAGCCAGACGAAATAGTCGAGGTCCTGCGCCGTGGTCTCGTGCGGATCGGGGACCAGAAAATTCAGATGCGGGGTGCGGGGCGACATCGTCGCATAGCGCAGGGCGTAGATTTCGTAAGCGTTTCCCATCGGTGCCACGTTTTTCTTTCTTGAATGCCGATCCCGGCAACAAGCCATTGTCACCGGCAAAGGTCAAACGCGGCAGGCGAATGACGGCCGGATGACAGCGCAGAGCAATATGTGAGAGGTGTCACATTGCCGCCGGTGGTTGTTGCCGGCCGACGGATCATGTCACCTCGAGGCGCGCGGCCGGGTGGACGGCGGGATGTCCGCCCGGTCAGGGAACGCTGCCCGAATCCAGCCATACGCGGAGCGCGGCCATGCCGTTTATTCCCCCTCGCCGACGCGGCGCGGTCGCGGTGAATTGTCGCAATTAATGACGACATCGCAATCGGTTGACGGCGGTGCGGCACCGGTTTGATAATGCCGGACCCGTAGAGTATGGTCGCCCGCCGCGCGAGCTAGCATCGGCGCTGTTTTTGGCTGGGTTTGCCCGTGATCTGGACTGCCGTCATTATGAAAATCCGCCCTGCATTGCTCCTCGCCTTGCTTTTTGCGCTCGTCTCGGCCGCGCCGTCCCTGGCCGCCGGTGAGCGCTACGCCCTGGTGATCGGCAACGCAAAATATCCGGACGCCGAGGCGCCGCTGAAGGAGCCGATCAACGACGCGCGCGACATCGCGGACGAACTCAAGCGCGACGGCTTCAATGTCGATGTCGGCGAGAACCTGACCGGCGAGCAGATGCGCCGCGCCTTCGAGCGCCTTTATGGCAAGCTCAAGCCCGGATCGGTCGCGCTGGTGTTCTTTTCGGGCTTCGGCGTGCAGTCGAGCCGCCAGAGCTACATGATCCCGGTCGATGCGCAGATCTGGACCGAGGCCGACGTTCGCCGCGACGGTTTCAGCCTCGAGACCGTGCTGGGCGAGATCAACAGCCGCGGCGCCGGCGTCAAGGTCGCGCTGATCGACGCCTCCAGGCGCAACCCGTTCGAGCGCCGGTTTCGCAGCTTTTCGGCCGGCCTTGCGCCGGTGATCGCGCCGAACGGCACGCTGGTGATGTACTCGGCCGCGCTCTCGTCGGTCGTTCCCGACAATGGCAGCGATCGCAGCCTGTTCGTGCGGGAATTGCTGAAGGAAATCCGCACCCCCGACCTGACGGCGGAGGAAACGCTGAACCGGACCCGCGTCGGCGTCACCCGCGCCTCGCGCCAGGAGCAGGTGCCGTGGATTTCATCGTCGCTGGCCGAGGATTTCTCCTTTATCCCGAGCGGCAGTGGCCCGCGGCCGGCTAGCCCGCCGCCGGCTCCGGTCGCCGCCGCCCCGGCGCCGCCGCCCGCGCCTGCTCCTGCCCCAGTGACTGCTGCGCCCGCGCCCGCCCCGGTGGCTGCTGCGCCCGCGCCGCCGCCTCCCGCTCCCGGCCCCGCCGCAAAACCGGTTGAGGCCGCGATCCCGCCGCCCCCGCCACCGGCCAAGCCGCTTGAGAGCCCGAGCCCGACCGTGCTCGCGCTGGCCGACGATCCGACCATCAAGAGCCTGACCGTCAAGCTCAACGACAATCCGGATGACGCGGCGGCGCTGTACCGGCGCGGACAGGTCTATGCCAGCAAGGGCGCCTACGACCTCGCCATCAAGGACTTCAACAATTCGCTGCGGCTGAATCCGAAGGACGTCGAGGCCTACAACAACCGCTGCTGGGCCCGCACCGTGATCGGCGACCTGCAGGCGGCGCTGAAGGATTGCAACGAGGCGCTGCGGCTGCGCCCGAACTTCGTCGATGCGCTCGACAGCCGCGGCCTGCTCAACCTGAAGAACGGCCAGAACAAGAATGCAATTGCCGATTTCGACGCAGCCCTCAAGATCAACCCCAGATTGGCGTCGTCGCTGTACGGCCGCGGCCTTGCCAAGAAACGCAATGGCTCGATCTCGGAAGGCGATCTCGACATCAACAACGCCAAGGCGATGGACCCCAATATCGTCAAGGAATTCGCCGATTACGGGGTGCAATAGCTTTTTTTCGACAAAGGCGGGCGGGCGGCTCGAACCCTGTAGCGGGTGCCCCGACTAAAGAACGGCAGCCGGTGTGACCTAATGTCCGGCGGCGCGTTTGGATGGCACTTGGAACCGCGTGATCAGCCCGCAGGAGGGACAGTCAATGGCACAATTCTCGGCAACAAGAACAATTACCGCAATCGTTTCGGTTGCTGCGCTCGGCGCCGCCGTTTCCTTGAGTGCGGGAAGAGCCCTGGCTCAGGACAGGAGCGTTACCGAAGACCAGATCGTCCGCGCGCTCACGCCCGACAAGAAGCCGCTGACCCGCGGCCTTTCTGTCGGCCCGCAGCAGACCGTCGATCCGACCGCAGCCGCGGCCGAGAGCAAGCTTGTGCAGAAGTTCCGCGGCCGCTCCACGCGTTCGCTCTCGAGCTCCGAGCGTGAGGAAATCGCCGCCGCCGTCCAGGACAAGCCGAAGATCGATCTGGAAATCAATTTCGACTACAACTCCGCCGACATCAGCACGAAGTCGCTGCCGTCGGTTCAGGCGCTCGGCCGCGCGCTCACCAACAACGACCTGAAGGGCTCGACCTTCGTGGTCGCGGGCCATACCGATGCGGCCGGCGGCGACGCCTATAATCAGGACCTCTCCGAGCGCCGCGCCGACGCAATCAAGCGCTATCTCGTCGACAAATACGGCATCAACGGCACCGATCTCGTCACCGTCGGATATGGCAAGAGCAAGCTCAAGGACCCGAGCCAGCCGCTGGCGGAAGTGAACCGCCGCGTCCAGGTCGTGAACATGGAAAACAAGACCACGGCGTCGAACGCAGCCAAGTAAGGGCGTGCGCCGGGCTTTGTTTTGCGGCTACAATACGTCCCGCAGCAGCCGCGCGGGACGTATTCGTTTTGGGCGCCCATTGCCGGCCTGCGGCCGGCGAAATGCTCCCTGTTTGATTTGACTTGCAGTCTGGATTGATCCGGCGATGAAACTCTCCGAATACCTCAAACCTGCGCTGGGAACGGCCTTCGTTGTCGTTCTGGCGGTCGGCTACTACTGGTTCGAGCGCCGTCCTCGCGCCGAAGAAAAGGAAACGCCCGGCCAGGCGCTGGTGATCGTGACCAAATCCGCCAACGCCTGCTTCTCCGACATGGTGCGGGTAACGGGCTTCATCGTGCCGCGCCGCGAAGCCCAGGTCGGCGTCGACCAGGAAGGCTCGCGGGTCACCGACGTATTCGTCAAGGAAGGCGATACGGTCACTGAAAATCAGGAGCTGGCGCGCCTCACCGCGCCGCCACAAATCCCGGGCGCACCGGCCGGCAGGCCCGGCCCCATCACGCTTCGCGCGCCGGCGGCCGGCCTCGTCACCGAAGTCAGGACCGCGGTCGGCGCGCCGGCCTCGCCGCAGGCGGGCCCGATGTTCCGCATTTCCGTGAACAATGAAATCGAGCTCGAGGCCGAAGTGCCGAGCGTGCATCTGCTCAAGCTAAATCCCGGCGCGACGGTGCGCATCAGCCGCGACGATGCGCCCGATGTCGTCGGCAAGGTGCGCACGATCTCGCCGCAGATCGACCGCGCCACCCAGCTCGGCAAGGTCCGGATTTCGCTGAACAACAATCCCTCGCTCAAGGTCGGCATGTTCGCCCGCGCCAATATCGACGCCAAGCGCTCCTGCGGCGTCGCCGTTCCGCGCACCGCGATCGACCGCCTGACCGTGCAGGTCGTCAAGGGCAACACCATCGAGACGCGAAAGGTGCGGGTCGGCCTCACCTCGGAAACCTCGACTGAAATTCTTGAAGGCCTCGACGTCGGCGAAATCGTTGTGGCCGATGCTGGCACCTCGCTGCACGACGGCGACCAGATCAAGACCATGTTCGCCGACGAACTCGAACGCACGCGGGCACGCTAATGGCTTTGAATATCTCGGCTTGGTCGATCCGCAATCCGCTTCCGTCGATCGTCTTCTCCATCATTCTCCTGGTACTGGGCTGGGTCAGCTTCACCAAGCTCGCGGTGACACGGCTGCCGAGCGCGGACATTCCGGTGATTTCCGTCGCGGTCGCGCAGTTCGGCGCGGCGCCGTCCGAACTGGAAAGCCAGGTCACCAAGACCATCGAGGACGGCGTCTCCGGCGTCGAGGGCGTGCGGCATATTTCGTCGTCGATCACCGACGGCCTGTCGGTGACGACGATCCAGTTCGCGCTCGAGACCAACACCGACCGCGCGCTGAACGACGTCAAGGACGCCGTCACCCGCGTGCGCTCCAATTTGCCGCAGAACGTCACCGAGCCGCTGATCCAGCGCGTCGACGTGATCGGCCTGCCGATCGTCACCTATGCGGCGATCTCGCCCGGCAAGACGCCGGAGCAATTGTCCTATTTCGTCGACGACGTCGTCAAACGCGCGCTGCAGGGCGTGCGCGGCGTGGCGCAGGTCGAGCGCATCGGCGGTGTCGAGCGCGAGATCCTGGTCTCGCTCGATCCCGACCGGCTGCAGGCGGCCGGCCTGACCGCGGTCAATGTCAGCCAGATCCTGCGCGGCACCAACGTCGACGTCGCCGGCGGCCGCGCCCAAATCGGCAGCAACGAACAGGCGATCCGCACGCTGGCCGGCGCCAAGACGCTGAACGAGCTTGCCGGCACCATGATCCCGCTGTTCGGCGGCGGCGAGGTCCGGCTCGACGATCTCGGCACCGTCACCGACACCATTGCCGACCGCCGCACCTTCGCCCGCTTCAACGGCGAGCCGGTCGTGGCGCTCGGCATCAAGCGCTCCAAGGGCGCCAGCGACGTCGTGGTCGCCGCCGCCGTGCAGAAGCGCATCGATGCGCTGAAGGTCGCCTATCCCGACGTCGACCTCAAGCTGATCGACACCTCGGTCGACTTCACCAAGGGCAACTACGAAGCCGCGATCTCGACCCTGTTCGAGGGCGCGATCCTCGCCGTCATCATCGTGCTGCTGTTCCTGCGCGACCTCAGGGCCACCATCATCGCCGCGATCTCGCTGCCGCTGTCGATCTTTCCGGCGTTCTGGGCGATGGACCTGCTCGGCTTCTCGCTGAACCTCGTCTCCTTCCTCGCCATCACGCTGTCGACGGGCATCCTGGTCGACGACGCCATCGTCGAAATCGAGAACATCGTGCGCCACATGCGGATGGGCAAATCGCCCTATCGCGCGGCGCTGGAAGCCGCCGACGAAATCGGCCTCGCCGTGATCGCGATCTCGCTGACCATCATCGCGATCTTCGCGCCCGCCAGCTTCATGTCGGGCATCGCCGGACAGTTCTTCAAGCAGTTCGGCATCACCGTCTCGGTGCAGGTGTTCTTCTCGCTGCTCGCCGCGCGCTTCGTCACGCCGGTGCTGGCCGCCTACTTCCTGAAGGATCATCCGCATGAGGATCCGCCGCCCGGGCGGATCCTGCAGACCTACACCAGGCTCGTGACCTGGTCGGTGAAGCACTATTTCATCACGGTGCTGATCGGCTTTGGCGTGTTTGCGGCGTCGATCTGGAGCATCACGCTGCTGCCGCAGGGCTTCCTGCCGGCGCAGGACACCGCGCGCTCGCTGCTGGCGATGGAATTGCCGCCGGGCTCGCAGCTCGCCTATACCGAAAAGGTGACGGAAGAAATCGTCGCGCGCCTGCGCAAGCGGCCCGAGGTGAAGAGCATCTTCGTCGACGGCGGCAGGGTGCCGCCGGGAACGCAGGAAGTCCGCCGCGCCGCGCTGATCATCAACTACACGCCGAAGAAAGACCGCACGATCACGCAGCGGCAGCTTGAACTCGAGATCAGCCAGGAACTGGAGAACGTTCCCGACATCCGCTTCTGGTTCCTCGACGAAAACGGCCTGCGCGCGATCTCGCTGGTGGTGACCGGCGTCGACAGCAATATCGTCAACAACGTCGCCAGCGAACTCGCGACGCAGATGAAGCGGATTCCGATCATCGCCAACGTGATTTCGGAAACCTCGCTCGACCGGCCTGAGCTGCGCATCCGCCCGCGCGCGGAGCTGGCCGCACGGCTCGGCGTCTCGACCGAAAGCCTGTCGCAGACCATCCGCGTCGCCACCATCGGCGACGTCGGCCCGGCGCTGGCCAAGTTCGACGCCGGCGACCGCCAGGTGCCGATCCGCGTCCAGCTCGAGGACAGCGCGCGCAGCGACCTGCAGATGCTGCAGCAATTGCGCGTGCCGCTCGGCCAGCGCGGCGAACGCGGCGGCGTGCCGCTGTCCGTCGTCGCCGACATCCAGCTCGACCAGGGCCCGACCAGCATCAACCGCTACGACCGCGAGCGGCAGGCGACGGTGGCCGCCGACCTCGTCGGCACCGCAGCCCTCGGCGATGCGACCAGGAAGATCTACCAGCTCCCGGTCATGAAGAGCCTGCCGAAGGGCGTCAGGGTGAGCCCGTCGGGCGATGCCGAAAGCCTCAACGAATTGTCGGAAGGTTTTGCCACCGCCATCACCGCCGGGTTGATGATGGTCTATGCGGTGCTGGTGCTGCTGTTCGGCACGTTCCTGCAACCGATCACCATCCTGTTCTCGCTGCCGCTTTCGATCGGCGGCGCGATCGCAGCGCTGCTGCTGACCGGCAAGCAGCTCACCACGCCGGTATGGATCGGCATCCTGATGCTGATGGGCATCGTCACCAAGAACGCGATCATGCTGGTGGAATTCGCGGTCGAGGCGATCCGCGAGGGCAAGCCGCGCGACGAGGCGATCATCGATGCCGGCATGAAGCGGGCGCGCCCGATCGTGATGACGACGATCGCGATGGCCGCGGGCATGATGCCGTCAGCGCTGGCGTTCGGCGCCGGCGGCGAATTCCGCTCGCCGATGGCGCTCGCCGTGATCGGCGGCCTGATCTTCTCCACCATCCTGTCGCTGGTGTTCGTGCCGGCGATGTTCATGGTGATGGACGATATCGGCGCACTGTGCTGGCGGTTCGGCCGCAAGCTGATCGTCTCCAGCGCGGACAGCGAGACCGAAGGCCACGGTGCACATCACAGCGAGCCGCCAGCGGCGAAGGGCCCGCCCAGCAAACCGCCGGCAATGTGGCCCGCGGCAAAGTGAGGGGGCGCAGATTTATCAGTGTTCGGGGGGCTCGACAGTCGACCTGTAGGTGTTAGATTCCCTCCATGAACTTGATCAGTCGTACACTTGAGATCGACGCCGACACCGATACTCGTCTCCGCGAAATGGCGAAAGAGCGGGGCCAGGACGTTGCCGCCGTGCTTGCCGAAGCTGTAGCTCTGCTCGATTCGGTGGTGGACCTCTCCGGTCCCGATGTCAGCGAAGACCGCCGTCGCTACGATGATTTTCGACGAACGCGTCTCGCCGTCCCGCTTGACGAAGTTAAGGCTTGGGTTGCGAGCTGGGGATCCGGGGACGAGCGCCCGCGTCCGCAACCACGCAAGGTCGAATGATCCTTCTTTCTCGAGACGCAGTCGACGATATCGAACGAGTTCGTGCCTTTCTCGATCATGTCAACCCTGATGCTGCGGAGCGTGCTTTAGCGCAGATTTGGCTGGCAATCGAGAAGTTGCAGGATTTTCCAGCGCTCGGGACACCCACCGACGATCCAGAAATTCGTCAAATCATGATCCGTTTCGGCGCATCGGGCTACATTGTGCGCTACGTCGTACTCCCGGAAAACGCTGACATTTTCGTCACGAGAATCTGGCACGGCCGCGAAGCGCGTGTATGGCGCACGCTTCGTCGCCCTACTCGTTCCTAGCCACCGCCGTCAGCTTGGTCATGTTCTGCAGCAGGATGCGTCCGCGCTGCAGATCGAGAATACCGTCCTTGCGCCAGAGCTGCAGCTGGCGGTTGACGCTCTCGCGGGCGGCGCCGACGAAGACGCCGAGCTGCTCCTGCGAGATGTGCACTTCGGAGCCGAAATCGGAAGCCAGCGCGCAGAGCCTGCGCGCCAGGCGCACCGGCAGCGGCTGCAGCACGGATTCCTCCATCCGCTCGCTCTGCCAGCGGATGCGCTGGCACAGCAGCATGATGATCTGGATCGCGACCTTCGGCTCGCGCTCGAGGAAGGCGAGGAAATCCTCGCGCCGGAGCACGAACAGTTCCGACGGCTCGCCGGCGGTGGCGTCCGCCGTGCGGCTCTGGCCGTCGAGCACCGCGACCTCGCCGAAGAGATCGCCGGAACCCATGAAATTGAGCGTCAGGCGGCTGCCGTCGGAGGCGCCGGTCTCGATCCGGATCTGCCCGCGTCGCACGCCGTACAAGGCATCGCCGGGATCGCCCTTCTGAAACAACATTTCGCCGACGCCGAGCTGCTGGGTGTGGCAAAGGCCGGCGATGCGCTGCAATTCGTTCGCGCCCAAGTCGGCGAACATCGGATTCATTTTCAGAATGACCGCAAATTCGGCCTGTTTGCTCATTGTATTGCCTTCCAGATCGATTTACCGCCCCATGACCGCCCGTTAGCAGGATTTCCTCGCCGCCAAGTGTGTCATAAGTCACATAACATTGCAGCACCCTCGGAATATTTTTGGGCGCTGGGTCCTCCCTCCTTTCGGGGATAAACTCGCCTGACCGGTTGCGCCCGCAGGTCGCGCCACCGAAATGTGTGCCGTCTGCGCGGTCTGGAATATCGAAATGAAAGCACTGAAAATTGTCGGCGCCACCATCGCTGCCGTGATCGTCATCATCGCGCTGCTGCTGGTGACCGGCATCCCCTCCGGTTTCCTGACGACGGAAATCCAGCAGCGGGTCGAACGGGAGACCGGCTACAAGCTCGCCATCAATGGCGGCGCCAGGATCGGCCTGGGATCATCGCTCAGCATCCGGCTGAACGACGTCACGCTGCAGCATCCGAGCGACCGCGACATCAACCGCCACTTCTCGGCCGCGAGCATCGAGGCGGAAGTGACGCTTGCGAGCCTGTGGACCGGCAAGCCCGAGATAACCGAACTTGTCATCATCCGCCCGGTGGCTAGTCTGCCGTTGCGGCGCGAGCGCGTGGTGAGGGAAGCCAATCCGGCCGCGAAACCCGCTGGCGGCAAGGGAACGGAAGCGTTTTCGATCGCGCATATCAGCGTGAGCGGCGGCACGATCGTGCTCTCCAATGTGCGCGACCGGGTCGAGAACAGGATCGAGACCATCAACGCCGACATCGTCATCGACGCCGACCGCAAGGTCACGCTGTCGGGCAATGCGCGCAAGAACGGCAATCCGCTGAAATTCGAACTCAAGGCGGCGCTGCCGGCGGCTCCGGCCGAGCGGCAGACCATTCCCGCCGAGATCAAGATCGATGCGCCCGATTTCTTGAACGGGCAGCTCACGGCGAAGGCCGAAGCCCGCCTCAACGGCCCGATCGTCATGGTCAACGGCGTTACCGGAACGCTCGGCGACGGCGCGTTCAACGGCTGGGCCTCGTTCGACCTCTCGAGCAAGCCGCTGGTGAAGCTCGATCTCGATTTCCAGAAGCTTGCGGTCGCGATGTCGCGCAGCAACGACAGCACCGCGGGGCAGCCCTGGAGCAATGCGACGCTCGACATCAACGGCCTCAATTACATCGACATCCAGGCGCGCATTTCCGCGGCCGAACTCGCTATCGGCGGCGCGCGTTTCGCGCCCGCCGCGATCGACGCCACGCTCGCAAGCGGCGTCCTGAAGGCGCAGGTCGCCAATCTCGGCGCCTATGAAGGCAATGCCAGCGGCGATCTGACCGTCGATGTCTCCGCCGCCACGCCCACTTTTGCGATGCGTGCCGACCTCGCCAATGTTCGGGCCTTGCCGCTGCTGAGCGGCCTTGCCGATTTCGACCGGCTCGACGGCAAGATGCAGGCGAAGATCAGCGTGCGCTCGTCCGGCATCAGCCAGCGTGCGATCATGTCGAACATGGCGGGCACCGCCTTCATCGTGTTCCAGGACGGCGCGATCAGGGGACTCAATGTCGCGCAGATGATCCGCTCGCTGACGGCGAGCCCGCTGTCGGGCTGGCAGCAGAGCGAGGAAAAGGCGACCGACCTCTCGCAATTGTCGGCATCGTTCAAGATCGACAAGGGCCAGGCGCAGACCACCGACCTCAACCTGATAGGCCCGCTGGTCAAGATGACCGGCGTCGGCACCATCGCGCTCGACACCAGGCAGATCGGATTTCGCGTCGAGCCGAAGCTCGTCATGACCACCGAAGGCCAGGGCCGCGCCGGCGATCCGGTCGGGCTCGGCATCCCCGTGATGCTCGAGGGCCCTTGGAGCGCGCCGCGGATCTATCCGGAAATGCAGGGCATCCTCGACAATCCGGAAGCCGCCTATGCCAGGCTGAAGGAGATGGGCAAGGGCCTGTTCGGCGAAAAGGGCGCCGGCCTTGGCGCGGCGATCGGCAGCCTGCTCGGCGGACAGTCGGGCACAGCCGGCGGACAGGGCGCGGCGGCCGGCCAGCCGCCGGCCAGCAACCCGCTTGGCGGCCAGCTCGGCGAGACGCTCGGCAACCTGCTGCAGCAGGGCCTCGGCGGGCTCGGCCAGGGCGGCGCCGGCCAGGCTCAAGGCCAAGCCCAAGGCCGCGCGCGGCCGGGCGGCCAGCGCAGCCTCGTCGGTCCGAACGCGCCCGCCGAGGCGCCGCCGCAAGCCGCGGCTTCCGAGCAGGCCGCCCCGCTGCCGCCGGATGATGCGGCCGCGCAGCAGGACAGCCAGGCGATGAACGAGGTGATGCGCCAACTGTTCAATCGCTGACGCCACCGAGGCCGTCATGGCCGGACCTGGCCAAATCCCGCTGAATCCTGCCTGAAATCAGGGCTAACCATGTTGGCTGACGCACAATCCCGGCCCCCAATTCATGCTAGACAGGGCTCCCATGCGGGGGTCCAATTGAGGCCGCCCCCGCGCCAATGACGAACCGATGCGCGCGCCTTTTCGGCGTGGCCGCACGAGGGCCGGATGAGCGAGGTCAAGGACAGGGTTCGGTTTCTGCGCGAAGGCCTGTTCGCCAAATACGTCGTCGCGCTGGTCGGGCTCGTCGTGTTCGTGCTGGCGGTCAACGGCGCGATGGAAATCTGGATCACCTATCGCGGCATCAAGAGCTCGCTGAACGATGGCATGTCCGAAAAGGCGGAAGCGACCGCCAAGCGGATCCAGCAATCGATGACCGACCTGGAGCGGCAGATTTCCTGGGTCACGCGCGCCAGCGCGACCAAGGCCAACGAAGCCGCGACGCTGGAGCAGCACCGCGAGGATTACGCGCAGCTGCTGCGGCAGGTGCCGCAGGTGAGCCAGCTCTCGTTCCTCAACGGCCAGGGCCGCGAGCAGCTCCGCATGACGCGCCAGATCATCACGCCCGGCAGCAATGCGGACTTCTCCCGCGATGTCCGGCTGACCGAGACATCAGCGCGCGGCACCAGTTTCGCTCCGGCCTATTTCCGTGGCGAGCGCCCGTTCATGTCGATCGTGCTGTCGCATGCCGACGGCAGCATCACGCTGGCGGAGATCGACCTCGACTTCCTCTCGGAATTCCTGATCGACGCCCAGATCGGCAGGGTGACCTACGCCTATGTCACCGACGCCAGGGGCGATGTGCTGGCGACCTCGTCGAATGGACCTGAGATCGGAAAGAACCTGCTGACGCTGCCGCAGGTCGCCGCCGTCAGCAAGCCGGGCGGCGTCGCCCCGGTTTCGGGCACCGATGTCCGCGGCGACGCGGTGCTGACGACATCGAGCGTGGTGCCGAAACTCGGCTGGCGCGTGTTCTTCGAACAGCCGACGGCGCAGGCGCTGACTCCGATCCGCGACCAGCTGGTGCGGATCGCGCTGCTGGTCGCGCTCGGCCTCGTGGTCGCGATCATCGCCGGCACCATCATGGCGCGGCGCATGCTGGTGCCGATCACGGCGCTGCAGGCCGGCGCGCGGCGGCTCGGCGCCGGCGATTTCGGCCATCGCATCGAGGTCAACACGTCGGACGAGCTGGAGGAGCTTGCCGACCAGTTCAACGGCATGGCGGGCCAGCTCGCCGAAACCTATTCGAACCTCGAAGGCAAGGTGAAGGAGCGGACGCGCGATCTGGCGCAATCGATCAACGAGCTCAAGGTGCTCGAGGAGGTCGGCCGCGCCGTCGCCTCCTCGCTCGATCTCAACGCGGTGCTGCCGACGGTGGCCGCCCGCGCGCTGGAAATCACCCATGCCGACGCCGTGCTGATCTATGGCTACGACGCCGGCAATCACCAGTTCTCGCTGACCGAATCGATCGGCATCGACAAGGCGGCGGAGGGACGCCATCGCGCGATCGACGCCGACAACTCGCCGCTCGGCGAGGCCGCGGCGTCCGGCGAGCCGATCGCAATCCCCGATCTCGGCGCAGCTCCCGAGCATCCCTTGCGCGATGCCGTGACCGAGGCCGGCTTCCATTCGGTGCTGGTGGTGCCGCTGGTCGACCAGACCGGCATCCTCGGTTCGCTGGTGGTGCTGCGGCGAAATGCCGGCGAGTTCTCCGACAATCTGATCGGCCTGATGAAGACGTTCGCGCACCAGGCGGCGCTGGCGATGCGCAACGCGCGGCTGTTCACCGAAGTCGACCAGAAGAGCCGAGAACTGCTCGCCGCCAACGACATGGTGAGCCGGCAGGCCAGCAAGCTGCAGGACCAGACCGACCAGTTGCGCGACTGGAACCGCTCGCTGGAGGAGCGTGTCGAGACGCAGCTCGGCGAGATCGAGCGCATCCGCCGGCTCGAGCGGTTTCTGGCGCCGCAGGTGGCGCAACTGATCGCCTCCTCCGACGGCCATGAGGGCCTGCTCGACAGCCATCGCCGCGAAGTGACGGTGGTGTTCTGCGACCTGCGCGGCTTCACGGCGTTCACCGAGACCACCGAGCCGGAAGAGGCGATGAACGTGCTGCGGGAATATCACGCGGCCCTTGGCGAACTGATCTTCAAGTATGAAGGCACGCTCGACCGTTACGCCGGCGACGGCGTCATGATCCTGTTCAACGCGCCGATCCAGTTCGCCGACCACACCGCACGCGCGGTCAAGATGTCCGTGGAAATGCGCGACACCGTCGGCGCGCTGACCGAGAAATGGCGCAACCGCGGCCACAATCTCGGCTTCGGCATCGGCATCGCGCTCGGCTACGCCACGCTCGGCCAGATCGGCTTCGAGCAGCGGCTGGAATACGCCGCGATCGGCAGCGTGACCAACCTGGCCTCGCGCCTGTGCGACGAAGCCAAGGCCAACCAGATCGTGGTGTCCAGGCGCGTCTACGGCATGGTCGAACCATGGGTCGAGGGTCGCCCGATCGACGATTTGAACCTGAAGGGTTTCAACCACCCGATCCTCGCCGCGGAAGTTATCCGCTGGCGCGAGGAGGTGGACAATGTGGTCGATGCGGCCGCGGCGGCCGCGCGGATGAAGAAGAAGGTGTAGCCGCCCATCGCGGCCTCAAACGCGCAGCGCTGTCGCGACCCTCCGGTCAAAATAAAATATGGAAAACAACCCCATGCAAAGTAGCCTGGCGGCTGGACGGATCGCGTTCGCGCGCCCCGTGACGCAGCAGGACCAGGCGCATATCCGTCCAGAAGACCGCCGTCAGTGCCATCCCGGCTGCTGCATTCGCGCGCGGGTCTGCGCCAGGTCTTCGAGGCTGCTCTCGATCTGCGCGCGGCATATCCCGAGATCCGTGAGAGTGCGGTCGTCCAGCCGGTGCAGGTCGGCGCGCGCGGCCTGACGCCCGTGGCGCGCGATAACTGCCGCGAACAAGCGGTTGATGAAACGGCGCAGGTGCGCCAGCCGAACTGCAACTCGCAAAACAAACGGCCTGGCGGCGGAAGCCTGCATGTTGGTCAGTACAGTCATGGCCGTGTTCTCCAAGCCGGAATCCGGCAGCCTTGCCGGCCATTCTTTCTATCGAAGGCCTGCTGCCAGCATGGTGTCAGCAGACTTCGGTGCGCACGGCGGAACGCGGCGAGCACCGGACAGGGGGTAGATCAAGCCGCAGGATGGAATTGAACATTTCTCCACGCGCCCAAGACAAAATCAGAGCGCACAAAGCCAAGGCCCTCCTAACAAAATCGCGCCGATGCACAGCCGGGAACGGCTTCATCGCGCTTGGCTCCAACCGGCCGTTTCTGGTATCCAAGGCCCTGAATTTGAGAAGGAATTGCCGATGCCCGTCCTTGCCGCGCGCGACTTCACGCCAAAACTCACTGCCCTGATCGCCGCGGGCCTGTTCTGCCTTTCCTCGTCCGTTTCACGCGCCGACGACGGCGATCCCGCCGCGCCCAGGGGCGCCGCGGTGACCGTGCTCAAGGCGGCCAAATCCTGCTTTGCCAACACCGTCGAAGTTTCCGGCACCATCATTCCGCGCGAGGAGACGCAGGTGCGGCCGGAGCGGATGGGGCTGAAGGTTGCCGAGGTGATGGTGGATGCGGGCGACAGCGTCACCGCGGGGCAGGTGCTGGCGAAATTGAACCTGCCGGAAGGTGGGCAGATCTCGGTGCAGGCGCCGGTCGGCGGGGTGATCTCGGCGTCGACGGCTTCCGTCGGCGCGATGGCCTCGGGCAAGGGCGAGGCGCTGTTCTCGATCATCGCGCGCGCCGAATTCGACCTGGTCGGCATGGTGCCGACACGCGATATCGCAAAACTGCAGGTGAACCAGACCGCGCGGATCAAGGTGATCGGCGCCGGCGAAGTCGACGGCAAGGTGCGGCGGCTGTCGACCACCGTGGAGCCGAACAGCCAGCTCGCGCAGGTGTTCGTCGGCGTCACCACCAACCGCCGCCTGCTGGTCAATTCAAGCGGCCGCGCGCAGATCAAGACCGGGCAAAGCTGCGGCGTCGCGGTGCCGCTGACCGCGATCCTCTACGGCACCGCCGGCACCGTGGTGCAGGTGGTGCGCCGCGCGCGCGTCGAAACCCGGCGGGTGGAGACCGGGCTGATGTCGGCCGGCCAGGTCGAAATTACCTCCGGCCTGCAGGAAGGCGACATCGTGGTGGCGCGCGCCGGCGCGCTGCTCCGTGAAGGCGATCCGGTGCGACCGGTGATGGCGAGCGCCGACGCGAAATAGCGGCGCGCCTGGCGTTCGCGGGGCGACGATCAGCCGCCGAGGCGGACGTCTTCCGAGAGCGAGGAAGAGACCTGCGGGACCTGCTCGCCCTCGGAAGCGCGGGAGACCGAGATCCGGGTCTTGTTGAAGGCGCTGGCGGCGCTGGCCTGCGAGTCCAGATTGTTGAGCAGCTCGGAGACCAGCACGCTGTACTGGCCCTTGCCGTCATCGGCGACCTTGCCCGGCGTCGCCGAGGTCAGGATCAGCGCGTTCTCCGGCGTGGAGATCGGGGCGAGGCCGTGGGAATAGGAGCGGAAGCGGCGCTCATAGGGATTGCGGCGGGAGGCATCGACGACGACGAGCTTGGCCTTGGCGCCCTTCTCGGACATCGTATCAAGCACCTGTTCGATGCTGACGCCATCGCGGCGGACATCGCCTTCCTTCCAGATCGCGGCATCGACCGGGATCATGAAGCTTTCGCGGCCGACCTGGACGCCATAGCCGCCGAAGAACAGCATCGCGACGGTATCCGGCTTGATCTTGCTCTTCAGGCGGGCAACAGCGCGGGCCATGTCGTCCTTGGTGGCGTCCTCGACCACGTCGACGTCAAAGCCCTTGCTCCGCAGGGCGGCGGTGAGGCCGCGGGCGTCGTTGATGGGCTGCGCCAGCGGCGCGGAAGCGTCCGGATAATGGCCGTTGCCGATCACCAGCGCGACGCGGTTGGCGCCGGTGCCGATCGAGCCGGTCTGCTCGGTGTCGATCGCCTTGGCGGCGTCGAGCGAACGCTTGTTCAGCGCCGCATGGGCGCCGATCGCCAGCGACACCAGGCCGACAAAAGCCACGGCGATGGTGGCGGTGCGGCGGGAGATGTGGAGCTGACCGAGGTTCATCGCGTTACCATTCCCAAGTTTGATCCAGGGGCGCCAAGCAAGAACGCGCCAGTTAGTCGCGTGAGGACCGTTCAGGTTTAAGGGGTTGCCGGCTGTGTGCCGTCGAATTGCGCTAAATTTGCGGCACCGCAACAACCAGGCTTTTAGCCTGCCACGTCTTCCCTAACAACCTCCAATGACGCATGGCGCCAGCCGACGCCGATAGTGGTGGAAGGTTAATATCACTTAAGTGACCTACATCACATTGTTTTTCCAGGCCGATTTATATAGTTTTCAAGGGCTTGCGGGCCCGCTCCGGCCGGCGGTGGCCACGTTGAGCTATTTGCCATGCTTAACGCGGCCCTCCCTTCACCGTTCCGGCGGAAAGTGACTGCATGGGTTTCCACAGGATTGCCGGCGCCACATTCCGGGCGCTGACCGCCCGGAAAGATGGCCCGTCCCTCTATGACGTCTGCGACCCCGTCCTGCTGAAATACCGCGGCGGCGACCCGCATCTCGGCAAGTTCTATCGGACCGCGCTCGGCAATCCGGCGCTTCGTCCCCTGCTCCGCCGCACCGGGCACCCCGCCTTGCGCGACGAAAAGCGGCTCGGCGCCGTGCGCGAGGCGCTGGTCCGGGCCCGTGACGAGGCCGAACCGGACTGGGCCGCGGTCGGTGCCCCCATTGCCGAGCTGATGGCCGATATCGGCGCACGCCATCCCGCACCCGGCCCGGCCGCGACATCCAGCCGGGCGCCCGACGCAAGCGAGATCGACCTGACGATCCGCCGCTGCGGCGCGCACCTGCTGCGCTCGTTTGCCAAAAACGGCTTCATCCCGACCTATGCCGCCTTCAACCTGATCGGCGACGCCGACATGGGCGGACGCGAAATGCTGATGGCGCTGACCGGGCTGAACTCGCGCGGCTACAAGAACTCGACGCTGCTGTTCTCGCTGGCGCGCATCTTCATCGCGCATTCGCCGGCGCGCGCACTGATCAACCCGCCCTGGACGGGGATCGCCGAGCCGATGTGGGAGCCGATGCAGATCCGCCACCGCTCGGCCTATTACGACGCCTTCTTCACCGAGGCGCTGCTGAGCTACCTCGAGAGCGGGCTGGCCTCGACGGAAGAGACCGCGGCATCGCGGCGCGCGATTTCGGAGATGGTGGATTTCTGCCTGAAGACCTCGGCCGAGGAAGTGCCCTCGCATGACGGTTCGACGGTGCGCGTCGTCACCGCGCTGGCGCCGGGTCCGCATCCGCGCTTCTCGCGCTTCTTCGCCCAGATCAAGCAGGATCTCGGCTTCGGCATCTACGTACCGGATTGCGACACCACCGCGTGCTCGTTCTCGGCGGCGACGCAGGCAGGCTCCGCCGATCCGATCCTCGACCAGCCGCTGCTGGATTTCTACCGCGGCTACCAGGTGCGCGAGGGCGCCAACGAGCCGCGCGTCACCGTACCGCTCAACGACAACATCGAGTACGAAGGCGGCGTCGTCACCTGGATCGACAATCTCGCCGGCGAGCGGCCCTACGGCAACGACCTCGATCCCACCCTCAATCTCGACATTCTCGAAGTCTCGTTCCGCAACCTCAAGCGCTGGAAGATTCTCGAAACGCCGGCGCGGCTGCAGACGGTGCATCGCATCATCGGCTTCCAGCGCAAGCTCGCCGAGAGCGGCGCCTTCGCCAATCCGCGCTCGCACATCTATTACCTGCCGGAGCTCTACTCCGCCTATTTCGGCCGCTGCCATGCCGCCTACATGGCATTGCCCGCGGCGGCGCGGCAGGCGATCGATCCCGACGGCGCGTTCGAGATCATCCGCCTTCGCGTGCTGGCCTATGTCGAGGGCGAGTTGATCGCGCGCGAGATGAACGCGTTCGACGCGGCGCTGGCGCTGATGGCGCTGGCGCATCTCGGCGCCGACGTCTCGACCTTTACGCCGGCGCTGGCCTGTATCGCGGCAAGCCTCGGCGAGGGCGGCCGGCACGGCCCGTACAAGGCCTATGAATGGAACAAGATGAAGACGCCGACGCGGATCCTGGTCGGCGGACCGGAGGTGACCTCGGCCTTTGTGCTGATGGCGCTCGCGCTGGCGAAGCGGAGAATGGCGAGTGGCGAATGGTGAGCAGCTTCCATTCGCTATTCGCCATTCGCCGGTTCGATGACAGGAAGTTGAAAACCATGCGACGCCGCGGCACTGGCACGCCGGGCGCTTTGTCCGCACTATCAGCCGCCTTTCGCCGGGACCGCCGATGACATTACGGAAATTGCTGTCCGCACTATTGCTGATGTCGCTTCCCGCGGTCGCGCAGGCGGCCGACATCACGGGCGTTCCGAAAATCCGCGAGGGCGATTACGTCCAGATCGGCAACAGCCGCATCCGCCTCGGCGGCATCGACGCGCCGGCGGTCGATCAGCTCTGCCTCAACACCAAGGGCGAGCGCTGGACCTGCGGCGTCGCCGCGCGCGACGAACTGACCAAACGCTTCGGCGGCAAGAGCTGGACCTGCCGCGCGAGGTCGGTCACCGATCGCCGCGGCCGCATCGTGGCGCGCTGCGAGGCCGACGGCGAGGACATCCAGAGATGGATGGTGTCGCATGGCTGGGCGCTGGCGCTGGCACGGATCTCGCGCGACTACGAAGCCGACGAGAAGGCCGCCCGCGAGGCCAAGGCGGGGATGTGGCAGGGCGCGTTCATCGCGCCATGGGACTGGCGCATCCGCAACAAGAAGACCGCGATCCTCGGCGCCGTCAAGCCGCCGGAAAGCGCGAAGGCGATCCTGCTGGCATCGGCATCCGGACCGGTGGCGCCGTCCCCCGACTGCACCATCAAGGGCAACGTCAACCGTTCCGGCGAGTGCATTTTTCATCAGCCGACCAGCCGCTGGTATGCGAAGATCGAGATGAAGATATCGAAGGGCACGCGCTGGTTCTGCTCGGTCGAGGAAGCCGAAGCCGCCGGCTGCAGGGAGACACGGCGGTAGTTTTTGCATTAAACTCTCCCCGCCTGCGGAGAGAGCCCCTCACCCCGGCCCTCTCCACGTGAAGGACGCGGAGAGGGGAAGTCCGACCAACATTTCCTGACGCACTCCTTTCGAGCGCAACGCTGTGGGGAATATTTCGACTGAACGAGGATTGCGACGGCAGCGGCGGGGCGGGTGGCGCCGAGCCGCCATGCTGACGTTTGTCATCCTCGTCGGCTACGGCCTGCTCGCATATCTGGTGCTGCCGGGATTCTGGACGCATTACGAGCATCAGCGCGGGCTTGCCGGCATGCCGATGGTGACGCGCACGGCGCAGGACATTCCCGGCGATCCCATGAATGTCGGGCTGATCGGCGACATCGCCGACGTCGTCTGCGCGATGCACGCGGCCGGCTGGTCTCCCGCCGACCCGATTACGCTGAAATCCTCGATCGAGATCGTCAGCAGCGTGCTGCTCGACCGGCCCTACAGGGACGCGCCGGTGAGCAATCTCTATTACCTCGGCCGCCGCGAGGATCTCGCCTATGAAAAGCCGATCGGCGCCAGCGCCGACCGCCGCAACCATGTGCGGTTCTGGAAGGTGCTGGAGAGCGGCGCGGAGCAGCGCCCGGTCTGGCTCGGCGCGGCGACGGAAGACCGCGGCGTCGGCGTCAGCCACTATACCGCCGCCGTCACCCACCACATCGCGCCCGATCTCGATGCCGAACGCGCGCTGCTGACCGCCGATCTGGAAGGCGCCGGCATGGTGGAAGCGAAATACCAGGTCACCGGCATAGGGCCCACGATCGCGGGGCGAAACGGCGGCGGCGATCCCTACTACACCGACGGTGAAATCTGGGTGCTGCGGCTGGTCGAAGCCTGCAAGAAGCGCGAGGCGCCGGCAGTGACGATCCCGAGCCCGCCGGCGACCGAGTTGAAGGATCAGATCTGGCACGCGATCGCCAATGTGGTGAAGGGATAGGACGTGCCGCTGTCGCCGTTGTGAAGGGCAATGAGTGCAATTTGACCGTTTTTGCAGCTTTGCCGTGCTCGCAATGACTGATCCGATCGAATATCATCCTGCCCTGACCTCACGCTGCGATCCGCGTGCTTGCCACTCAAGGAAAACCAACAAATGACCGTTCGCGCGGGCCGGGAATTTCTGGCCATTCCGGGGCCCACCACCATGCCCGACGAAGTGCTGCAGGCGATGCATCGCCCGGCGCTCGACATCTATTCCAGCCAGATGGTGGAATTGACCGAAAGCCTGCTCGCCGATCTTTCAAAACTGTTCGTCACCAGGGGCAAAACCTACATCTACATCGCCAACGGCCATGGCGCGTGGGAAGCGACGCTGTCGAACGTGCTGTCGCGCGGCGACAAGCTGCTGGTGCTGGAAAGCGGGCGCTTTGCAATCGGCTGGGGTCATGCGGCGTCGTTGATGGGCGCCGAGGTCGAGGTGCTCAAGGGCGACTGGCGCCGCGCGATCCGTCCCGCCGAGGTCGAGGCGCGACTGCGCCAGGACAAGGATCACAGCATCAAGGCGATCGTCGCGGTTCAGATCGATACCGCATCCGGCGCCTATAACGACATCGAGGCGATCGGCAAGGCGATCAAGGCGACCGGCCATCCTGCGCTGTTCATGGTCGACACCGTCGCGTCGCTCGGCTGCGTGCCGTTCGAGATGGACAAATGGGGCGTCGATGTCGCGATGTCCGGCTCGCAGAAGGGCCTGATGACGCCGCCCGGCCTCGGCTTCGTCGCCGCCAACGAGCGCGCGCTGCAGGTCCACAGGAAGGCCGATTTGCGCACGCCCTATTGGGACTGGAGCGAGCGCGAGGGCACCGAACACTACCGCAAATATGCCGGCACTGCGCCGGTGCACCTGCTGTTCGCGCTGCGCAAGGCGATCGACATGCTGCACGAGGAGGGACTGCCGAACGCGCATCTGCGCCATCGCCTGCTCGCCGAAGCCGTGCGCCGCGCGGTCGCGGTATGGAGCGAAGGGCAGGTGCTCGGCTTCAACATCACCGAAGCCAATGAACGTTCAGATACCGTGACGACGGTGACGATGAAGGGCAGCGATCCGCAGGCGCTGCAGCGCTACTGCAAGGAGAAATGCGGCGTGGTGCTCGGCACCGGCATCGGCGACCTCTCCGGCCAGGCGTTTCGTATCGCCCATATGGGCCATGTGAATGCGCCGATGATCCTGGGCACGCTCGGCGTTGTCGAGGTCGGTCTCAACGCGCTCGGCATTCCCCATGGCAAGGGCGGAACCGAAGCTGCGATTGAGTATCTCGGCGAGAACGTCGGGGCGTAGGGGCTGTCGCATCGCCGCATGGCGCCGAAGGAGTCGTCTCTGCGAACGCAGGGACGACAAAGGCCGCTTTCGAACTCTCTTTCCCAACCGGTTTTTGCCCGTATACTGGCATACCAAGCCGGGCGCTGATCCGTGCAGGACAAGGGTGGGAGTGAGGCGATTGGCGTCGGTTGATTTGCGCGGTCTTACCAAGCGATTCGGTGCGCTTGCGGTCGTCGATAACGTCTCCCTGAAAATCGATCATGGACAATTGGTCTGCCTGCTCGGCCCCTCCGGCTGCGGCAAGACCACGACGCTGCGGCTGATCGCGGGCTTTCTGGAACCGTCCGACGGCGAGATCCATGTCGGGGACCGGCTGGTGTCGTCGAAGGCGCGCACGCTGCCGCCCGAGCAGCGCAACATGTCGATGATCTTCCAGAGCTACGCGCTGTGGCCGCACATGACGGTGACGGAAAATATCGTCTACGGCCTGCGCCTGCGCAAGATGGATCGTGACACCATCGCCAAGAAGCTGGCGGCGATCCTCGCCACCACCAAGCTCGAGGCGCTGGCGCAGCGCTATCCCGGCGAACTTTCCGGCGGGCAGCAGCAGCGCGTGGCGCTGGCGCGCGCGCTGATCGTCGAACCGGAAACGCTGTTGCTCGACGAGCCGCTGTCCAATCTCGACGCCAATCTGCGTGAGGAGATGCGATTCGAGATCCGCCGCCTGCACGACGAATATCGCTACACCACGGTCTATGTCACGCATGACCAGTCCGAAGCCATGACCACGGCCGACCTGATCGCCGTCATGAACGGCGGCAGGATCGACCAGCTCGGCACACCCGAGGATATCTATGCGCGGCCGGAATCCGAATTCGTCGCCCGCTTCATCGGCGCCAGCAACGTCATCAAGGGCACGGCGCGCGACACCAACCATGTTTCTTTTTCCGGCGCGACGCTGAAGGTGATCGGCGCACCGCTGACGGCAGACCAGGCCGCCGCGGTCGCAATCCGCCAGCATGACGTCGGATTATCGACGCAGGCGCCGGCGTCACCGGACAATGCGATCAAGGCGGTCGTCACGCGGCAGGTCTATCTCGGCGCGGCGCGCGATTACATGGTCGAGGTCGCCGACGGCTCGAGCCTGCGCGTCACCACGCCGACCGAAACCGACGTGCCCAAAGGCAGCGAGGTCTGGCTGACGCTGCCGGCTGAGCGCTGCCGGGCGCTGAGCCGCTAGAACGAGAACGGGAGGACGCGATGAAGGGACGAAGGCTTTCCAGGCGCGACATCCTGCAAGGCTCGGTCGCGGTCGCCGCCGGGACGGTGTTCGCCTCCCCCCTTCGCGCCCAGGCGCCGGAGCCGGTCGCGATCACGCCGCCGCTGGTGGAGGCGGCGAAGAAGGAAGGCAGGCTGATCTTCTATTCCTCGATGGACCTGCCGGTCGGCGAAAAGCTCGGCAAGGCCTTCGAGGCGGCCTATCCCGGTATCGCCATCCAGATCGAACGCTCCGGCTCGGAGCGGCTGTTTCAGCGCGTCGACCAGGAATTCGGCAGCAACATTCGCGCCGCAGATGTGATCAACACCTCGGATGCGTCGCACATCATCACCTGGAAGCGGAAGGGCTGGCTGGCGCCCTTCGTCCCGGAGGATGTCGCAAAGCACTTTCCCGTCGACTACCGCGATCCCGAGGGCATGTCGGCCGCCTCGCGAATCTATCTGTCGTCGATCGCCTACAACACCAAACTGGTGAAGCCCGAGGACGCGCCGAAGAGCTTTGCCGACCTGCTCGATCCCAAATGGGCGGGCAAAATGGTCAAGGGCCATCCGGCCTATAGCGGCACCATCATGACCGCGACGTTCCAGATGGTGCGCGAACTCGGCTGGGACTACATGGAGAAGCTGTCGAAGCAGCGCGTGATGCAGGTGCAGTCGTCGACCGATCCGCCAAAGAAGTTGTCGCTCGGCGAGCGAGCCGTCATGGCCGACGGCAATGAATATGGCGTCGTGCTGCTGAAGGAAGCCGGTCAGCCGGTCGAGCCGATCTACCCGGCCGAGGGTGCGCCGACGATCTCGGGCCCGACAGCCATCTTCGCATCGGCCCCGCATCCCAATGCCGCGCGCCTGTTCCAGGCCTGGTTCCATACGCGCGAGACCCAGCAATTCTTCACCGACTACACCGCGCAATATTCGGTTCACGCGCAGGTGCAGTCGAAGCCGGGACGGCGGAAGATTTCCAACATCAAGCTGATGAAGGAAGATGCGGAGGGCGTGGAGAAAATGGCTGAGGAAATCAAGACGCGCTATGCGCGGCTGTTCAAGGTTTGACGATGTCGGCGACCACATCCACCACCATCACCGCGACCGGCGTCCCAAAACCCCGCCTCGACCTCACCCGCCCCGTGCTGTGGCTGTTCGCGGCGTTCATGATCGTGCTGATCGTGCTGCCGCTGTCGTGGCTGATGGTGTTCGCGTTCACCGACAAGGCGCGGCATCCGACGCTGCAGAACTTCGTCACGCTGTTCACCGATCCCGCGTTTCTCGATCCGCTGCTGACGACGGCGATCATCGCCACCACCTCGGCGGTGATCTGCTGCCTCGTCGCCGCGCCGATCGGCTGGCTGGTGTCGCGCACCGACATGCCGGGGCGCCAGACCATTCGCGCGCTGGTCACGGCGTCGTTCGTCACGCCGCCGTTCCTCGGGGCGGTCGCCTGGGAATTGCTGGCGGCGCCGAACAGCGGAATGCTGAACCAGTTCTACCGCTACCTCACCGGCGCCGAAGATCCCCTGTTCGACATCTACTCGCTGACCGGGCTGGTCTTCGTGATCTCCTGCTACACCTTTCCGTTCGTGTTCGTGCTGGTCGCCAATGCGCTCGACAACATGCCGGGTGAACTTGAAGACGCTTCTGCCATTCTCGGCGGCAAGGCCTGGACCACGGCGCGGCGGGTCACGATCCCGCTCGCGCTGCCGGCCCTGGTCGCCGGCGCGTTGATCGCGTTCCTGCAGGCGATGACGCTGTTCGGATCGCCCGCGATCCTGGCGCTGCCGGCGGGCTTTCACACCATGACGACAAAGATCTGGAGCCTGTTCCAGTATCCGCCGAAGCTCGAACTCGCGGCCGCCGCCGCCGTGCCGCTGCTGCTGCTGACGATCCTTCTGCTGCAGGGACAGAAATTCCTGCTCGGCCGCCGCGGCTTCTCCGTGGTCGGCGGCAAGTATGGCCCGCCGCGCCCGGTCGAGATGGGCGGCTGGCGCTGGGCGGCGCTGGCGTTCTGCCTCGTCGTGCTGCTCAATCCCGTGTTCCTGCCCTATCTCGCGCTGCTCAACGCGGCGTTCTCGCCGACCGCGACCACGCTGGTGACGCCGTCGACGGCGACGCTGCACAACATCGTGTTCGTCTTCACCGAGTTGTCGTCGACCCAGCTTGCGCTGAAGAACACGGTGATCCTCGGCGCGTCGACCGCCACCGTCGGCACCATCCTCGCACTGGTCGTGGCCTATGTCACGACGCGCCGCGTGATCGCGAGCCATCGCCTGCTCGGATTTCTCGCCACCGCGCCGGTCGCCGTGCCCGGCATCGTGCTCGGCGTCGGACTGTTCCTGAGCTACACGCGGCCGCCCTTCGTGCTCTACGGCACGCTGTGGATCCTGCTGCTCGCGTTCCTCACCATCAACCTGCCCTCGGCCTACCAGCAATTGCAGGCGGCGTTCGCGACCATTCACCCCGAACTGGAAGACGCCAGCCGCATCCTCGGCGCGACACGGCTGCAATCGCTGTGGCGCGTTACCGCGCCCCTGCTGCGCACCGGCGTGATCGCGACCTGGTGCTTCATCTTCATCGGCGTGATGCGGGAACTGTCGGCGGCGATCGTGCTGTTCACCTCGCAGACCAAGGTGCTGTCGGTCCTGATCTACGACCTCAACGAAAGCGGCGACCTCGCCGCCATTTCGGTGCTCGGCATCGCCATGCTGGTGATCACCTTCGCGGTGGTGCTGGCGGTGAATCGCATCCCGATGTTCGGCGGCGGCGCCGGGGCGAGGTTGCGGAACAGTTAGGAAGCGCGGTGCCATAGGTCCTGCGCATCTGGTAATTTGCCGCATTCACCCCGATATAAGGCACGATCCTGCAGCCATATGAGGACCGCGTGACCAAAGCCGCCACCCAACAGCCTGCCCTGTCAGCACCATCAGCGCCGAAGCGCCCGCACAGCTTCACCCATCACGGCATCACGGTGACGGACGATTACGCCTGGCTGAAGGACGCCAACTGGCAGGAGGTGTTGCGCGATCCGGCGATCCTCGATCCGGATATACGAAAATATCTGGAAGCTGAAAACGATTACACCGAGAGCCTGCTCGGTCACACCGAGCCGCTGCAGAAAAGACTGGTCGCGGAGATGCGCGGCCGGATCAAGGAAGATGATTCCAGCGTGCCGGCGCCGGACGGACCGTTTGCCTATTTGCGGAAGTTTCGCGAAGGCGGGCAGCATGAACTGTTCGGCCGCACGCCGCGCGACGGCGGCGACGTGAGAATCGTGCTCGACGGCGACGCGCTGGCGGCGAACCACGAATACTTCAAGTTCGGCAGCGCACGGCATTCGCCCGATCACAGGCTGCAGGCATGGACCGCCGACACCAAGGGCTCCGAATATTTCTCGATCCGCGTGCGCGACTGGGAGACCGGGATCGATCGCGACGACCTCGTCGAGGAGACCGACGGCGGCATCGTCTGGAGCAAGGATTGCCAAAGCTTCTTCTATGTGAAGCTCGACGACAACCACCGCCCCATGCAGGTCTGGCGTCACAGGCTCGGCACCAGGCAGGCCGACGACACGCTGATCTATGAGGAGCAGGATTCCGGCTGGTTCACCCATCTGCACGAGAGCTCTTCCGGCCGCTTCTGCGTGATTGCCGGCGGCGACCACGAGACCTCGGAGCAGCGGCTGATCGATCTCGATCGTCCCGACGCGCCACCGCTTCTGGTCGCGGCGCGCGAGGAAGGCGTGCAATATTCGATCGCCGATCGCGGCGACGAACTCTTCATCCTCACCAATGCTGACAACGCCATCGACTTCAAGGTCGTCACCGCGCCGCTGACAGCGCCCGAACGCGCCAACTGGCGCGATCTCATTCCCTATCGCGACGGCGTCTATGTGCTGGATGTCGAGCTCTATGCCGGCCATATGGTGCGGCTGGAGCGCGCCAACGCGCTGCCGGCGATCATCATACGCGACCTCAGAACAGGTGAAGAACACGCCATCGCCTTCGACGAAGCCGCCTATTCGCTCGACACCATGGGCGGCTACGAGTTCGAGACCACCAACCTGCGATTTTCCTATTCGTCGATGACGACGCCGGCCGAAGTCTATGATTACGACATGGCAACGCGGGCGCGGATCCTGCGCAAGCGCCAGGAAATCCCGTCGGGCCACGATCCCGCCGACTACGTCACCACCCGCATCATGGCGACGTCGCATGACGGCGCGCAGGTGCCGGTTTCGATCCTGCACCGCAAGGATCTGGTGCGCGACGGCAAGGCGCCGCTGCTGCTCTACGGCTACGGCTCCTACGGCATGGCGATGCCGGCGTCCTTCGCCGCCAACCGCCTGTCGCTGGTCGATCGCGGCTTCGTCTATGCGATTGCGCATATCCGCGGCGGCGCCGACAAGGGCTGGGGCTGGTATCTCGACGGCAAGCGCGAGAAGAAGACGAATACGTTCGACGATTTTGCAGCCGCAGGGCGCGCACTGATCGAGGCCAAATATACCAATGCAAAGCGCATCGTCGGCCATGGCGGCAGCGCCGGCGGCATGCTGATGGGCGCGGTCGCCAACCGCTCCGGCGAATTGTTCGCCGGCATCGTCGCCGAGGTGCCGTTCGTCGACGTGCTCAACACCATGCTCGACGACACGCTGCCGCTGACGCCGCCGGAATGGCCGGAATGGGGTAACCCGATCGAGAGCGAGAAGGATTTTCGCACCATCCTGTCCTATTCGCCCTACGACAATCTCGCGGCAAAGGACTACCCGGCGATCCTGGCGATGGGCGGGCTGACCGATCCGCGCGTCACCTATTGGGAGCCGGCGAAATGGATCGCGCGGCTGCGCGCCACCATGCGCGGCGGCGGCCCGGTGCTGCTGCGCACCAACATGGGCGCCGGTCACGGCGGCGCGTCCGGACGCTTCAACCGGCTGGATGAGGTCGCGATCGTCTATGCGTTCGCGCTGTGGGCGGTGGGGCTGGCGGAGAATGGTGAGGTTTGACGGTATCGTAGCCCGGATGCAGCCCAGCGAAATCCGGGATCTTGCGAGCGGTGCGACCGACCCGGATTGCGCTTCGCTCCATCCGGGCTACACGATCCGCAATCACCGCCCGTTCTTCTTTCGCCACGCGGCGAAATCGGTCAGCGTTTGCGGGTCCGTCGCCGGATAAAGCCCCAGGATGCCGCGGCCGCCGCGGACCTGTTCGGTAACGAAATCCTCGAACGCGGTCATCTCGACCGCCTCGTCAGCAATCTCGTCGGCGAGATGCGCGGGGATCACGATGACGCCGTCGCTATCGCCCAGGATCACGTCGCCGGGAAACACCGGCGCGTCGCCGCAGCCGATCGGCACGTTGATCTCGATCGCCTGGTGCAGCGTCAGATTGGTCGGCGCGCTCGGGCGGTGGTGATAGGCGGGAAATCCGAGGGCTGCGATCTCGGCCGAATCGCGAAAACCGCCATCGGTGATCACGCCGGCGCAGCCGCGCTGCATCAGCCGCGTCACCAGGATGGCGCCGGCGGACGCCGCCCGCGCGTCCTTGCGGCTGTCCATGACAAGCACCGCGCCGGGCGGGCAATCCTCGATCGCCTTGCGCTGCGGGTGGGCGCGATCACGGAACACATCGATCTTGTTGAGGTCCTCGCGCGCGGGCATGTAGCGCAATGTGAAGGCTTCCCCCACCAGCACCGGCTGGTCGGGACCAATCGGGTGCACATCCTGAATCATCTGGATGCGGAAGCCGCGCTTGAACAGCGCGGTGGCGACGGTGGCCGTGGAGACGGTCTTCAGCTTGTTGCGGGTGGCGTCGCTCAGTTTGGTCATGGTGTTCATCCCGGTTGTTCGTCAATCCGGGATGGTCCAACGGACCAGACCCGGAACGACCGTGGCTAGTAAATCGGCGGCTCGCTCACCGGCGCGCCAAATCCGGTCTCCAGGAAATCGAAGTCGCAGCCTTCGTTGGCCTGCTTGATGTGGCGGGTGAACATCCAGCCATAGCCGCGCTCGTAGCGCGGCTCCGGCGCCTTCCATTCGGCGCGGCGCCTGGCGAGTTCCGCCTCCGATACATCGAGGTTGATGGTGCGCGCGGCGACGTCGAGCGTGATCCTGTCGCCGTTGCGCACCAGCGCCAGCGGTCCGCCGACAAAGGATTCCGGCGAGACGTGCAGGATGCAGGCGCCGTAGCTGGTGCCGCTCATGCGCGCATCCGAGAGACGCACCATGTCGCGGACACCCTGCTTCACCAACTTGGTCGGGATCGGCAGCATGCCCCATTCCGGCATGCCCGGCCCGCCCTGCGGCCCGGCATTGCGCAGGATCAGCACATGATCGGCCGTGACGTCGAGATTGGGATCGTCGGTCGCCTTCTTCATCGAAGGATAGTCGTCGAACACCAGCGCCGTCCCGGTGTGCTTGAGGAAGCGCGGCTCGCAGGCGCTCGGCTTGATCACGCAGCCGTCGGGGGCAAGGTTGCCCTTGAGCACGGCGAGCGCGCCCTCCTTGTAGATCGGATTGTCGACGGTGCGGATGACGTCGTCATTGTAGACTTCGGCGCGCGCGATGTTGTCGCCGAGCGTCTCGCCCGTCACGGTCATGACGTCGAGATGCAGATGCTGCTTGATGCGGCTCATCAGGCCCGGCAGGCCGCCGGCATAGAAGAAATCCTCCATCAGATATTTGTCGCCGCTCGGCCGGACGTTGGCGATGACAGGCACCTTGCGGCTCGCCTTCTCGAAATCGTCGAGCCCGATGTCCTGGCCGGCGCGGCGGGCCTGCGCGATCAGATGGATGATCGCATTGGTCGAGCAGCCCATCGCCATCGCGACCGTGATCGCGTTCTCGAACGCTTTGCGGGTCTGGATCTTCTCCGGCGTCAGATCCTCCCACACCATCTCGACGATGCGGCGGCCGCATTCCGAGGCCATGCGGATGTGACCGGCGTCCGCGGCGGGGATCGAGGAGGCGCCGGGCAATGTCATGCCGATCGATTCTGCAATCGCCGTCATGGTCGAAGCCGTGCCCATGGTCATGCAGGTGCCGTAGCTGCGCGCGATGCCGGCTTCGACGTCGACCCAGTCCTTGTCGGAGATTTTTCCGGCGCGCCGCTCGTCCCAGTATTTCCAGGCGTCCGAGCCCGAGCCCAGCGTCTTGCCCTTCCAGTTGCCGCGCAGCATCGGCCCCGCCGGCAGATAGATCGTCGGCAGGTTCATGCTGGTGGCGCCGAGCAGCAGGCCCGGCGTGGTCTTGTCGCAACCGCCCATCAGCACCACGCCATCGACCGGATGGCCGCGCAGCAGTTCCTCCGCATCCATCGCCAGCATGTTGCGATAGAGCATGGTGGTCGGCTTCAGGAAGGATTCCGACAGCGACAGCGCCGGCAGCTCCATCGGAAAGCCGCCAGCCATCAGGATGCCGCGCTTGACGTCGTCCACGCGGCTCTTGAAGTGCATGTGGCAGGGCTGCGCATCTGACCAGGTGTTGAGGATCGCAATGACGGGCCGGCCCTTCCACTCCTCCGGCGCGTAACCCATCTGCATCGCGCGCGAGCGGTGGCCGAAGGCGCGGAGATCGTCGGGCGCGAACCAGCGCGCGCTGCGGAGGTCGGCGGGGTTCTTCCTGGCTGTCATGACTGGGTGCCCCATTTCTGAACGGTGTTGCGCTCGATCGTGCGGAAGATCAGGTTTTCCACGATCAGGCCGATGATGATGACGGTCAACAGGCCGGCAAACACGGCAGGAATATCCAGCAGGTTGCGGTTCTCGAAGATGAACCAGCCGAGCCCGCCCTGCCCCGACGACACGCCGAACACGAGTTCGGCGGCGATCAGCGTGCGCCAGGCGAACGCCCAGCCGATCTTCAATCCGGTGAGGATCGAGGCGAAGGCCGCCGGGATCAGGATGCGGAACACGTAAGGAAGACCGCGCAGGCCATAATTGCGCCCGACCATGCGCAGCGTGTTCGACACGCTCTTGAAGCCGGAATGGGTGTTGAGCGCGACCGGCCACAGCACCGAATGGATCAGCACGAAAACGAGACTGCCATTGCCGAGCCCGAACCAGATCAGCGCCAGCGGCAACAGCGCGATCGCCGGCAGCGGATTGAACATCGCGGTGATGGTCTCGAGAAAATCCGTGCCGATCCGGGTCGAGATCGCGAGGATGGTGAAGATGGCGGCCAGCGCAATGCCGGCGGCATAGCCCATGAACAGCACCTTCAGCGACGCCCAGGCGCGCAGGGGAATGGTGCCGTCGCGCACCTTGTCGAACATGGTGAGGATGGTGTCGTGGAAAGTCGGGAACAGCAGCGGATTGTCGAGAACGGTGCCGTAGATTTCCCATGCCGCGGCGAGGAAGATGATGATCACGGACTTGCGAACGAAGCCGTCGTTCCACAACACCTCCGGCACCGTCAGCTTGCGCTCGACCTCAGCCGGCACCGCCGCCGTCAGTTCGGCGGCATCGCGCAGCAGAATTCTGGCCTCACCCATCGCGCGCTCCCTTAATGTGCCGTGACGGCGTCGGCGAACAGCAGGTCGTGGATCTGCTTCTCCAGCCGCGCCGCGCTGCCGTCCTCGCCGGAAACCTTGTCGACATCGACCACCTCGGCCTTGACCCGGCCGGGATGCGGCGACAGCAGCAGGATGCGGTTGCCTATCTTGATCGCTTCGGCGATCGAATGGGTGACGAACAGGACGGTGAACCTGGTCTCCGACCAGAGCTGCAGCAATTCGTCCTGGCAGGTGCGCCGCGTCAGCGCATCGAGCGCGGCGAACGGCTCGTCCATCAGGAGAATGTCCGGCTCCATCGCCATGCCGCGCGCGATCGCGACGCGCTGCTTCATGCCGCCCGAGAGCGTATGCGGATAGGAATCGACGACGCGGGTGAGGCTGACCTTCTCGATATAGGCCCGCGCCCGCATCTCCGCGTCCTTGCGCGGCAGCTTCCGCGTCATCAGAAGCGGGAACATCACGTTTTCCAGCACCGTCTTCCATGGCAGGAGCTGATCGAACTCCTGGAAGATCATCATCCGGTCAGCGCCGGGCTCGGATATCTCCCGGCCCGAGATCCGCATCTTGCCCTCGCTCGGCTTCATGTAGCCGCCGACCGCCTTCAGCAGCGTCGACTTGCCGCAGCCGGAGGGACCGAGCAGCACGAAGCGATCGGAACGGTCGACCGAGAAGCTGACCCGCTCGGTCGCAGTCACCACCGCGCTCGAAGTCTTGTAGCGCAGCGTTACGTCGCTGACGTCGAGAAGCGCGGTCATGTCGATCAATTGCCCTTCAGGTCGTGGGCAACAGGCAGATAGTAGTCGGTGAAGGCCTTGGGCATGGTCTTCAGCGTGCCGACCTTGTGCAGATGGGCGGCGAACTTCATGGTGCCCTGCGGCTGCAGGTTCCACTCCATCATGCCGGGCTCCTTGAGCCACGCCAGCAGGTCCTCGACGCTGGTCTTGTCGCCGGTGACTTCCTTGTAGATCTCGACCGCGGCCTTGGTGTCGCTGCGGATCAGGTCGTGCGCTTCCTTGGTGGCGTCGCGCACCGCCTGCACGATCTTGGGGTTGGCGTCGGCGAACTTGGTCGTGGTGAAGAACTGCGCCTGGCTGAGCGGCCCGCCCATCACGTCGGGCGACGACAGCACGACATGCGCGCCGGGGACATTCTTCAATTCGAGGAAGGTGAACGGCGGAATCGCAAAATGATTGCGCACCTCGTGCTGGGCATTGGTCATCGCCACATAGGCATCAGGATGGCCGAGCTGCACGGTATTGGGGTCGAGCTTCGACCACTGGTCGGCGCCGAACGCTTCGCTGGCCGCGATCTGCAGCACGATCGCCTGGGTCGAGACCTTCACGGTCGGCACCGCGATCTTGTCGTTCGGGCCGAAATCCTTGATCGACTTGATGTTCGGATCGCGGCTGATCAGCGTCATCGGCTGCGCCGAGGTGGCGACGATGCCCTTGACGCCGCCGCGGGTGCGATCCCACAGCAACAGGAGATTGCCGGTTCCGGTGTTGAGGATATCGACGCTGCCCGCGAGCAACGCGTCGGTCTGCGCGCCGCCACCGCTCAAATTGACCCATTTGGTGGTGACGCCGGGAACGCCGAGAGCAGCCGCGTGCTTCTCGATCAGCTTGTTCTTTTCCATGATGTGCGAGGGCATGTAGAAGATGCCGGGCTGCCGCGACAGCGTGACTTCCGATTTCTGCTGAGCCGAAGCCTGCGGACCCGACAGCAGCATCAGCATCGCAACGGCGCCCGCGCAGGCGCTCCACATCCGGCTTTTCATTGCGCGTTTTTTCATTGTGCATCTCCTCCGGCGTCGCGTTGACGCTTTGAGGCAGATGCACTAATGTACTAGTGCATCTGAAGCAAGCCCTTTCTCCAACGGCCGGCCGCCCGATGGCTTCTCCGCAAATCGTCTCCCGCCGCGCCCCGCGTTCCGCCGGTCGGCTGGATCGCGACCGCCAGGCCGCGCCGCAGGTGTTCGAACGCCTTCGCGGCATGATCATCTCGCTGGAGCTGCCGCCGGGTTCGCCATTGTCGCGCGCGGCGCTGGCTGCCCAGTTCGGCGTCAGTTCGACGCCGATCCGCGACGCGCTGATGCGGCTGGAGGAGGAAGGGCTGGTCGACGTCTTCCCGCAATATGCCACCGTCGTCAGCCGGGTCGACATCCGCCTGGCGCAGCAGGCGCATTTCCTGCGGCAGGCGCTCGAACTCGAGATCGTGCGCGCCCTCGCGCTGCAGCATGACAAGGCCCTCGTCGCGGCACTCAACGCCACGATCGTCCGCCAGCAGCACCATGCGAAGGCCGGCGACTTCGAGCAGTTCATGACCGCCGACAACGAGTTCCACAGCCAGCTTTACATGGCTGCCGACAAGCAGGACATCTGGTCGCTGGTGCGCAGCCGCAGCGGACATATCGACCGGCTGCGCCGGATGCATCTGCCCTCTCCCGGCAAGGCCCAGGACATCGTGCGGCATCACAAGCTGATCACGAAGGCGATCGATGCGGGAGAAGCGGAGGCGGCCCAGAAGCATCTGCGCACCCATTTGTCCGGGACGCTCAGCGAACTTTCCCGAATTCGGTCGCGTTACCCGGAATATCTCAGCAACTGACTCTCGGCGCGCAAGACGTGCCGGCGAATTGGTCCCGCGCCTGCCCCTTCGTCCTTGTTTGCACGTCAGGATGCGGATACCAGCGAATTTTACCGGCTTTTAACGAAACGATCGGAACGTTCACGCGGGTGACGCGGTTGCGACGACACGAGGATTCGGCAAAATTCGCAACCTTGCCATTGAGCCGATTCCAGCGGGACCCGGAGAACATTTGCTTTGGCAAGAATACTGGTCGTGGATGACGATGCAGCGGTCCAGATGACCGTCCGCCTGTTGCTCGAACGGGCCGGCCACAGCGTTGCCACCGCGGATAACGGGCGAAAGGGCTTGGCCCTGTGCCAGAGCGGAGAATTCGACCTGTTGTTCCTGGACATCTTCATGCCGGGCATGGACGGATTTGAGACCATGCGGATGGTCCGCCAGCAGCAGCCGCAGCTTCCGATCATCGTCATCTCCGGACGGCCGATCTCGCCCGAGGCAGATTCGGCCCCGGACTTCCTGACCATGGCGATCAAGCTCGGCGCCGTTTCCAGCCTGCAGAAGCCGTTCCGGCCTGCCGACCTGCTGGCCGCCGTCACCGGTTGCCTGGAAGCCGCCCGGCGCGGCTCGCGCGCTGCCGGTGTTGCTTCCTCCCCGTAATGCGCCATAGCATCCGATTCGTCCGGCGGGTCGCCGGACCGAAGCGGAAGGCGGCGAACACCGACATGACGCTCACGACCAGGCTGGCCATCGCGATGATTGCGCTGGTTGCGATCGCGGTTTCTGCGATCGGATGGCTGAGCTATCGCAACCTTGAACAGGCACTCCTGCAGCGTACCCGCGACCGCATCGAGACGCATTCGCGGCAGATCGCGACGGATCTGGAATACTACGCCTCCAGCGCGACCGGAGACGTCATTGGCTTCCGTTCCGCGGTGGCGCTGAACGGGCTGGTCCGCGCCTACAAGGCAGGCGGTACCGATCCGATCGATGGCGTCTCCGAAAAGACCTGGCGTGACCGGATAGCGACGCGTTTCGCCGCAGAACTCGAGGCCAAGCCCAGCTATTCGATGTTCCGGATCATCGGTCTCGACGACGGCGGCCGTGAGCTGGTTCGCGTCGACCGCAACGGTCCGAACGGCACGGTCAGGATCGTCGCGGAATCGGACCTGCAGCAGCGGGGCGACCGCGACTATTTCAAGCAGACCATCCGGCTGGGGCCCACGCAGCTCTACGTCTCCCCGCTTGATCTCGACCGCCTCAACGACCAGATCGAGGACGCGCACCGGCCGACCATTCGCGTCGCGACGCCGATCTTTACAAATGAGGGCGAGCCGTTCGGCATTTTCCTGATCAATGTCGACTTGCGGCGCGCCTTCGACCGTGTGCGATCGGCGGTGTGGCCGGGTGAGACCATCTACGTGGTCAACCGGACCGGCGACTATCTCGTTCACCCCGATCGCTCGCGCGAGTTCGGCGCGGTGCTCGGCAAACCCACCAACTGGAAGGCCGATTTCCCGGAACTGGCGCAGCAGGCCGGGGCCAGGCAGGGCAGCGCCGATATCGTTCTGGACAACGCCGCCCGATCCTACGGGATTGCGTTCGCTCCCACGGTTCTGGCCGGCTCCGAATGGATTGCCGTGATCGAAACCACGCCCAACGCCGTGATCATGGCGCCGGCCGCAAGCATCAGGAATACCTCGCTGCTGGTCGGCGGCGTCGCGGTGCTGAGCGCGGCGGTGCTGGCATTGCTGATCGCGCGGTCGCTGACGCGGCCGATCGTCCGGCTGACCGAGGCCGTTCAAGGTGCGGCCAGCAAGGGCAAGGTCGCCATTCCGATCGACGCCCGCGGCGAGACCGGCGTGCTCGCCCGCGCATTCGCGCAAGCGATCGAGGAGATCAACGCCAAGAGCGCGGCGCTGCAGCAGGAGGTGCAGGAGCATCGCCGCACCGTGGCGGCGCGCGACCATCACGCCGAACGGGAGCAGCTGTTCAGCGCGGCCGTCGAGTCCTCCAACGACGCCATCATAACGACCTCGCTCGATGGCACCATCACCGGCTGGAACTCGGGCGCGGAGCGGCTGTACGGGTATACGGCTGCGGAAACGACAGGCAAGAACATCACCCTTCTCGTTCCGAAAGACCGCCTGCCCGAGGTGCATGACACGTTGCGCCGGATCGGCTGGGGCGAGCGCATCGAGCAGAATGAAACCGTCCGCCTGCGCAAGGACGGCAGCCAGATCGAGGTCTCGCTCGTCATCTCGCCGATCAAGGCGCCGTCGGGTGCCATCATCGGCATCTCGAAGGTGGCGCGCGACATCACCGAAGCCAACAGGACCAGGCAGGTGCTGCGGCAGCAGACCGAGGAGCTCCGGCGCATTTTCGAGACCTCGCAGGATCTGATCCTGGTGATGGATTCCCGCGGTTTCCTGGTGCAGGTCAGCCCGAGCTGCGAAGCCATATTGGGCTATCGGCCGGAGGAAATGATCGGCCACAGCGGGGCCGACTTCATTCACCCCGACTTTCTCGAGAACGCGCGGCTGGAAATGCGCGCGGCACGGAGCGGGCTGCGCCAGAAGATTTCCGATACCCGCGGCCTGCACAAGAACGGGCGCGAAGTACGACTGTCATGGCTCGGAGCGTGGTCGGAGCCGGCCAAGCGGTTCTTTTACGTCGGACGCGACATGACGGAGACACATCTGGCGCAGGAGACGCTGCTCGAAAGCGAGCGGCTCGCGCGCGGCATCATCGACACCGCGCTCGATGCCTTCGTCCAGATCGACGAGAAGGGCCTCATCCGCGACTGGAACGCGCAGGCGGAAAACATCTTCGGCTGGGCGCGCGACGAGGTGCTCGGCAGGAACGTGTTCGACCTGATGGGCCGCCAGGATGGCGAAGGGCCGCTCAGGATAGCCCTGCAAACCTTCCTGCAGTCCGGCCTCGAGGTGGTCCGCCAGCCTCGCCGCGAACTGCCGATCAGGCGGCGCGATGGCAAGGAGATCATGGCGGAGCTGAGCATCGCCTCGCTGAAAACGCGCAGCGGCTTCGTGTTCAACGCATTCGTCCGCGATCTCACCGACAGGATCGCCGCCGAGGACAGGATCCGGCAGGCCGAGAAGATGGAGGCGATGGGACAGCTCACCGGCGGCATCGCACACGACTTCAACAACATCCTGACGGTCATCACCGGAACGATCGAGATCCTCGCCGATGCCGTCAAGGGCCACCCGCAGCTCGCCGCGATCACGCAGATGATCGATGAAGCGGCCTCGCGCGGCGCCGACCTCACCCAGCAACTGCTCGCATTCGCGCGCAAGCAGCCGCTGGAGCCGAAGGTGACCGACGTCAACATGCTGATCATCGACACCACGAAGCTCCTGCAGCGAACGCTTGGCGAGCATGTCGAGATCGAATCGGTGTTCGAAGGCGAGACCTGTCCGGCGATCGTCGATCCCAACCAGCTCGCCACCGCGATCCTCAATCTGGCCCTCAATGCCCGCGACGCGATGCCCGATGGCGGCAAGCTGATCATCGAAACCGGCTTCGCGGTGCTCGATGAGAATTATGCGAGGATGAACAGCGACGTGCGCCCCGGGCGCTACGCCATGATCGCGGTGAGCGATACCGGGACGGGCATTCCGGCCACGATGCTCGACAAGGTGTTCGATCCCTTCTTCACCTCAAAAGGTCCCGGCAAGGGCACCGGCCTCGGGCTCAGCATGGTGTACGGCTTCGTCAAGCAATCGGCCGGCCACATCATGATCTATAGCGAGGAAGGCCACGGCACCACGATCAAGATGTATCTGCCGCCAGCGACGGGCACACTGCCGGTGGCCGGTTCGACGCAGGCGCCCGCCGTCGAGGGCGGTCACGAAACGATCCTGGTCGTGGAGGACGACAAGCTGGTGCGCGACTACGTGCTGGCGCAACTGCATTCGCTCGGCTACGTGACGCTGGATGCGGCGAATGCGGCGGAAGCCCTTGCGCTGGTTCACGCCGGCCACGCCTTCGACCTCCTGTTCACCGACGTGATCATGCCCGGCATGAACGGACGCCAGCTTGCCGACGGTATATTGAAGGTCCGCCCGGGGCTGAAGGTCCTGTTCACCTCGGGCTATACCGAGAACGCCATCATTCATCACGGCCGGCTCGACGAGGGCGTTTTGCTGCTCGCCAAGCCTTATCGCAAATCGGACATGGCGATCATGATCCGCAAGGCGCTCGCCGGGTAAGGCAGACCTCTGCCTACAGACCGCTGCCTACACCTGGCCCTGCCGCTGGGTGGTCATCACGATGCGGACCAGGTCGGCGGCGTTGCGCGCGCCCAGTTTCTTCATGATGTTGGCGCGGTGATCCTCGATCGTGCGAGGGCTGATGCCAAGTTGCCGCCCCGCTTCCTTGTTGGAAGCGCCGGCCGTGAACTGCTCCAGTACCTCGCGTTCGCGCCGCGTGAGCGGCTCACGCCCCGGAAAATGCATGGTCGCAATGCGCGACGGCGCGTTTTGCGCCTGCCGGCGCGCATAGGCTTCGATCGCCTCTTCCAACCTTGCCACGATTTCGCTGCCGCGGAACGGCTTCTCGATGAAGTCCAGCGCGCCATTCTTGATGGCGCTGACCGCCATGGCGATATCGCCCTGCCCCGAGATCATGAAGATCGGCGCCGGGTAGTCTTCACCATGCAGTTCCTTCAGAATGTCGAGACCCGATTTACCCGGAATATGCACATCGAGCAGGATGCAGGCCGGCGTCCGCGTTCGCGCAATCGCCAGCAAGGCGGCGCCGTCGGCGAAGCAGATGACCTGATAGCCGGCCGCCGACAGTACCATCGAAAGCGTGTCGCGAACGGCAGGGTCGTCATCGACTACGAAAATCTCGCCGCGGGCGGCTTTTTCAGCCATGTTCCATCGTCCATGCGTGGTTGACTGTGACGCACACTCGGATAACGGTATTCAACACCATACCGGACCGTATTTGTACGGGACGACAGCTTAGCGCACAAGTAGCAACGCACACCTAAAAAGCAACTATGGGCACACTTATGAATGCAACAGGTTGCGCCGTTGCACGCGCAGCCGATGACAACCCGAGGGTTCCAGCAACGTCGTCGTGCCCGACGATCTCAGTACTGCGCCAGTCGAACCGAGCGGCGCGATTGTTCCTAATGCATCGCGTCTTCGGTCTTTGACGAGGTCCCCGACTTCTTCTTGCCGTGCTTGCCCCGCAGGAAGCGAATGTCCATTTCCGTACCGTTGACGCGAACGAGCTCGCACCGCCGGTAGGCGAGGCCGGTCGACGACAGCAGCAGGAAGAACTCCTTGAGGTTGAGACCCTGAATGGAGCCTTCCACGGTCAGCGTGGCGTCAGTGTCCGAGATCGAGTTGAGCTGGCAGTCCCGGCGCCATGTGCCGTCGATTGCCATGAGGCAGACGTCATAGCCCCGGCTGAACGTAACTCGCTCTCCGCCCTTGCCGTCCTCTGACATGGCTCACCGTCCCGCCATTGCTGCGATCCTTGGGACCGCGCCACCCGCCGCCGACGCTGCGCGCGTCCCGCTCGGACGATAAAGGCCGCGCTTGTCCGGGAACGGCTTGAACACGTCAGTCAGGCCGACAACGGTTTCCGCCGCGCCCAGCACCAGGAAGCCGTCGCCTTCCATTGACCTGGCGAGGCGGCCGAAAATGTTGACCTTGGTCTCCTGATCGAAATAGATCAGCACGTTCCGGCAGAAGATGACGTCGAAGGCGCCAAGCTGGGAGAAATCGTGCAGCAGGTTCAGTTGCCGATGCTGCACCATGGCGCGCAATTCGGGATTGATCTGCCACAATTCACCGTTCTGCTTGAAATATTTGACAAGCAGTTGAATCGGAAGTCCGCGCTGAACCTCGAACTGGCTGTAGATGCCCGACTTCGATTTCTCGAGCACCTCCGTCGACAGGTCGGTCGCGACGATGTCGATCCGCCATCCGGCAAGCGCCGCGCCCATTTCCTTCAGCGACATCGCGAGCGAATACGGCTCCTGGCCGGTCGATCCCGCGGCGCACCATATCCGGATGCTCTTGCGGGCGGCGCGCGCCTTCAGCATCTCCGGCATGATCGTCTCGCGGAAATGTTCGAACGGCACCTTGTCGCGGAAGAAGAAGGTCTCGTTGGTGGTCATGGCTTCGACCACCTGCGCAGTGAGCGCCGACGATCCACCCTTCATCCTCTGCACGAGTTCGACGATGCCGGGCAGACCGCATTTGCGCGACAGCGGCAGCAGCCGGCTTTCGATCAGATACTGCTTGTCTGCGGACAGATCGAGACCGGAATGGTCTTTCAGGATCTTGCGCAGGTACTCATAGTCTGGCGGGGTCACGGGAGCCTCTCAAGGGCAAGCAAATGAGATTCAGGTCAGGCTCTTCGACCAGACCAACTTCCTGAAATTTTGCCGTGACGATGTCCCGGTCGAACGGCTTCATGATGTATTCATTGGCGCCGGCATGGAGCGCGCGCGAAATGTGATCCATGCTGTTTTCAGTCGTGCAGAACACCACCTTTGGCCCATCGCCGCCTGGCATACGACGCAGATTGCCGAGGAACTCGTAGCCGTCCATCACGGGCATGTTCCAGTCGAGCA
>OEIU01000271.1_pt1 | contig 51989 bp, 46 predicted proteins | sample 1539221 | NCBI WGS metagenome assembly OEIU01 (sample SAMN03792071, study PRJEB22550) | activated sludge metagenome | feature: wastewater treatment plant; material: activated sludge; isolation source: Wastewater treatment plant of a petroleum refinery complex | place: Argentina: Zarate | collected... | reverse complement strand
TCCGTCGCCGCACGGCACACGGGAGGAGGAGTTGGTACAATCTGGTCCTCTCATCTAAACTGGTACAGGAAAGTCAGGCAGGTCAACAATCCGAAGCTCGCCGTTGCACGAAATGAAATTGGAGAAGATGCTGGAGTGTTGGGATGCGGAGAGTGAGATCTGGCCGTTGTCGGTGACTCCCGTGGACACCGATGCGACTGCATCGAACGGGCCGAAGCCAGTGGCTGTGATGGTCTGGTTGACGGGCGTGAACGACCCAGACGCTCCAGCGTTCACGCTTCTCACCTGACTAATTGGGATGATGATCGCGGCATTGCTCATGCCGACGGTCGCGAGTACGACCAAGCCTGTGCAGGCAAGCGGGCTGAAGCGGGCAGTGAGTTCCAAACGAGGCATTGCGTGCTCCCCTCTCATGCTCTCGGCGCCCGCCGCATCCGATTCCGCGGGGTGCGCCGAGACATCGCGGATTGCGTGAACGACCTCACCAACATAGTTGTCCATTCTCGAATATCGGAGTCCGTGTTCAGTGTCGGCGCGAACACCCAGAACCCGGCCGCGCCGAGTTGGGCGGAGTGCCTCATGAAATTCAATAGATGCGGCAGCATCTCATCGACGTACGGTTGCACCACGTTTCCCGGGGCGACGATCGAAACGCTTGGGAGCAGTTGTCGGCTTGTATTCGAGCGAGCAGCTGCACGGACCATGCCCGAACAAACCGCCTCGTTGATGAGGTCTCGTGAGTTTCCGGCAACTCCGTTCAACTGGAGGTGATTCAGCCAATCCGTCACCGTCGGCCACGAGGTACCCGGCGTGTGGGAGTCCTTGATGAAGTACGCCAAGCGGTCGCCGTAGTTGACAGGTATCTGCACGTCCGCGCCAAACACCCCGTACTTCCAGAACGTGAAAAACTCCGGCCAGAGGTTGATCGGGTATGCGCGGCTATCCGTGAACAAGGCCCATTCGCCGCACTTCACCGACGTACCAAGCGCGACCTTGATGGGTTCGTAGAGTCCGTACCGAAGCGTTTCCAGATAGGACATCTGTCCGGCGGCGGTCGCCCACTGTGAGACGTCGAAGTTCTCGGGGGAGTCCTGCGGCTGTCCTCGCTGGAAGGCGGCGGCGGGGTCGCTGGGATCGCTCGGGTTGATATCGGAGCCGTCCAATAGGGTCGTGCGCGATGCGATCCACTCGCTCAGAGTCGGTCCTCCATCAAACACATAGTCATCGCCAAGTTCGGGTATGCGCTCGGCCTTGATTTTCCCATCCTCGAACCAACCCAAAATATTTCGGTCGGCGAGCACCGCCCAGTTGCAGCGAAATGCCTGTTCGAGTACCGGGCTGCTCTCGATGTCGGTGACCACAAGTTCGGGGGGCGGGAGTTCATTTGTTACCAGCCTGTCGGCAACTTCGGCGAAACAGGCTTCTGCCCACGTTCGGATGTGCTGTCGAGCGCGGGCATGAAACAAGATACTGCGGGGGCGAATCATCGGGTCGCCGGGTGTGTTCACAGGCCCCGGCAATCCGCAGTCGTATGGGTCCTCAGTAACAAACAGCGTGGTGTCGCCGGGGCTGGCGTCGAACCCCTTGACCAGCCACGCCACCCGCAGCGGCTTGCCGACGCGCCGGCACAGCGGTGCAAACGCATCGACGTATTCCTCGGTCATCTGTTGGGCAAGGTTGGCGAGGCTCTCGGGAGTGATGTCCTCGCTGTGAAATATCTGTTCGTCGCCGTTCGATTGCCGACCCCTCCGCATGTCCAGCGTGAGCAACGGATAGGTGTTGGGAAGGGACCAGATTTCGTGGTCGGGGTTAGGGACGATTTCATCCCCGATCTCCACCCAGATGAGCGGAATCGGCGGCGCGCCGAAGCTGTGCTTCAGTCGGCCGTTTCGCGCATAGCGTGGGATAAGCGCTGCCATGAGAGAGGTCCCGAGAAAGGGTGAGTGACCGGGCCACAGTGTGCCATCGACGCGAACCCCGGCAAGGCCGGGGGATGAAACCCGTGAAAATCAGACGATCTTTGCCTCAAGCCACGCCTCTTCCGGCGTGTCGCCGTCGTACGCCTGCTCCACGCCGATAATGAACCAGGTGTACCCATCGCAATCCCAGGAGTGCTGGTCGTTGTCGGGGGTGGTGTAGGCGAATCCAGTACCGGGCCCAACCAAGGAATCCGTGTCGGCGTTGTTCCTGATGGGGACGGAACACTCGTTGGCGGTGTTGGGAAGAGCGACGAACGGCGTGGCGGGATCGGTCGGGTCATCCCCAACGGACGCAAAAATCCGAATGATCACGGGATTTATCAGTGTGCCATCGTCGGCCTGATAGCGCATCCGGACCCTGAGGGTGGTTCCCGTGCCTGGGTACTTGCGGTCGAGGAGATTCCGGATGGAGAAGTTGGCGAAAATGTCGGTCGCCCTCCGGATCACCGTTCCGCTCGGCTGGTCCTGTGTTTCAAGGCCGCCTGCGGGGATCGCCACCACCCAATCGGATCGCCCGCTTACCGGGACGACCACGGTGGGATCGCTGCCATCGGGGTCCATTACGAACTCGATTTGGTCGGGAACGCCCATGGAGCGAGCCTCCTTATGGAAGGGAGAGACATGTACTTGTACTGCCCCCCCCCCAGTTGCATGAAACGGCGCCAATGGCGATAAATGCCCGGATGGCCACTTGCACGCTTGTTGCAGAGGGGAAGAGAGAGGCTTCATCCAAACCCGGGCGGTGCACCACTTCCCCGACGCGAGCGTGCCTCAGGAACCCAAGCCGCTCTCGTACCTACTGCGAACATGCACGAGCCTCATCCCGCCTTGTTCGTCGGCCAGTGCTTCACCCGCGTCTCCACCTTGAACGGCGCATCCTCGTCCCCGTCCTCATCGTCGGCGGCCTCGGCCTCGTCCTCGACCTCATCGGTCGCCTTGGCCGCAGACTCCTCGAGCTGCTCGCGCAGGTTCCCGTTGTTCACGATGCTCTGGGCCTGCTCGATGGTCGGGGCGATCGGCTTGGCCGGGTCCCCATCCTCTTGCTCGGCCGCGTCGGCGAGGGCCTGGGCCTTCATGGCCCGCCACTCCTCGACGGTCATGGTCACCTCGCGGGCGACGGTGCCCTTGTGGGTGCCGAGGATGCCCGCCTCGCCCATGAGCTCGATGAGGCGGCCGGCCCGGGTGAAGCCGATGCCGAAGCGCCGCTGCAGGAGGGAGACGCTGCCGCGTTTGGTCTCGAGAACGACCTCGACGGCCTGGTCGAAGAGCGGGTCGGACTGGGCGTTGGCCAGGCCGCGTGCGTCGAGTTGGCCCGGTTCGCCGTCGTCGCCGGCGTCGTCGCCCTCGGCGGTGGTGCCCTTGAGCTGCATGATGGAGCGCTCGAAGGTGGGGCTGGCGACCTCGCGCATGAACTTGACGACGCGCCGGATCTCCTTGTCGTCCACCAGCGTGCCCTGGGCCCGCACGAGCTTGCTGCTCTTGGGGGACAGATACAGCATGTCGCCCTGGCCCAGGAGCAGCTCGCCGCCCTTCTGGTCGAGGACGATGCGCGAGTCCATGCCGCTGGCCACCTTGAAGGCGATGCGGGCGGGCATGTTCGACTTGATCAGGCCCGTGACGACGTTGGCCTGCGGGCGCTGCGTGGCGAGGATCAGGTGGATGCCCACGGCCCGGGCCTTCTGGGCGATGCGGACGATCGAGTGCTCGACCTCCTTGTTGGTCATGATGAGGTCGGCGAGTTCGTCGATCACGAAGACCATGTACGGGAGTTTCCGCGGGATCTTCGCCTCTTCCTCGGGCGAGCCGGGTGAGAAGCGCTCGCGGAGTTCGTCCCACGTCAGGTCGTTGTACGCCCCGAGATCGCGGCAGCCCGCCTCGGCGAGGAGCTCGTACCGCTCGTCCATCTTGTTCACGGCCCATTCCAGAATGGCCGCGGCCTTGCCCATCTCCGTCACCACCGGGCACATCAGGTGGGGGATGTCCTTGAACTGGCTCATCTCGACCATCTTCGGATCGACGAGCACGAGCTTCAGTTCATTGGGCTTCTTGGTGTACAGGAAGCTCATAATGATCGTGTTCATGCACACCGACTTGCCCGAGCCGGTGGTGCCGGCGATGAGCATGTGGGGCATCTTGGCCAGGTCCTCGATCATGGGCTCGCCGCTGGCGTCCTTGCCCAGGAACATGGGCAGGCGCATGTTGGCGTAGACCTCGCTCTTGGTCATGAGTTCCTTGAGGCGGACCTTCTCCTTCTGCGCGTTCGGCACCTCGACACCCACCGTGTCGCGACCCTCCATGTTCGGAACGATGCGGATGTTGATCGCCTTAAGGGCGCGGGCCAGGTCGCTGGCCACCGCGCTCAGCGCGGCCACCTTGGTCCCGGGGGCCAGACGCAGCTCGTAGAGCGTGATCACCGGGCCGCTCTCGACGCCGACGACCTCGCCCTCGATGCGATACTCGCGCAGGGCCCGCTCCAGGGCCTCGGCCTGCTCGCGGACGTAGGCCTCCATCGTGACGCTGAAGTTGGTCTCGGGCTCCTCGAGCATGTCCAGACCGGGGAAGCGGTAGCCCTCGAGCTCGGCGGTGTTCTGGATGTCGCGCAGGTCGTCGTCGGTGGCGCTGCGCTTCTCGTCGTTGGCGAAGCGCACGGGGAGCTTGGCGATCTTGGCCCGGAGCTCGTCGGGGGAGAACTTCCTGGGCGCGGGCGCGCCCTCGGGCGCCCCGTCCTCGGCCTCAACGGGGGATTCGTCCTCGTCCTCGTCGTCGCCCCCACCACCCCCATCCCCCCCGACCGCCGCGGCCGACAGCCCGCCGCCGGCCCGGTCGAACGTCTCGTCGAAACTCTCGATCCCGCCGATGCCGCCCGCGCTCGGGTCGATCGTGCCACCGGCCGTCGCTCTGGACGGTCGGTGCGTCTGTCGCGCCGCCGCCAGGCCCCTCTCACCGGGGCGGATGCCCGCGAGGCGCTCGTCGTCGTCCACATCGGTCTCTCGCACGCGCTGGGCCGCGAGTTCCTCCTCGCGCATGGCCCGGATGGCCGCCCGCTTCTCGGCGAAGGTCCGGGCGTGGTGCAGCGCGACGGAGCCGGTTCGGCGGGCGCCCGTGTAGAGCACGCGCCCGGTCCACATGGCAAAGAGCAGGGCCCACACGTCGAGGGTCACCGTCGCCGCGATCACCAGCCCCAGCAGCAGCCAGATCACCGTGCCGAAGGTGTTGAACCGGACGAGCATCTCGTGCACGCCCACCGTTCCGACGAACCCGCCCGGCAGGTTGGGCACGGGCCCGGTGTGCGGGAACATCAGCGCCTGGAAGCACGCGACCACCGCGCCGAGGAGCAGCCCGCCGAGCGTCCGCACCGGCAGGTGGGTGATCTGCCGGCCCATCGCCGTGAGCGTGAGCCACGCCGCGCCGAGGGCCATGACGACCCACATGCCCGCGCCGAGGATGCTGTAGAGGGCCCAGGCCACGGCCGCGCCGGCGATCCCGCACAGGTTCACCGCCGGGATGTTCTCCGGCACGGCGTTGCGCGTGGGCCAATCGGCGGGGTTGAAGGTGATCAGGGCGAAGGCGATGAAGACCCACCCCAAAAACGCGGCGACCCAGCCGATGCGCATCCACATGAGCTCCCGGTGGAGCAGGGGGTCGAACCCTCCGCCGCCCGTGGCGCCGCGATCCTCGGTGGTCTCGTCCGCGGCGCGCGACTTCGATCGGGGCGCGCCGGCCCGCAGAATGGTGCCTTCGGTAATCACGGATGCTCAATCGGCACTCGCGGTTCGCGCGCGATACAGAAACCGCCCCCGCTCCAAACAGGCCCCAAATCGCCCGCTATCCTCCCGCCCCATGCCCACCACGGCCGAGCAAATCCTGCGCTGCGATCTTCGCATCCTCCCCCTCGACCCGCGGGCCCAGCCCCCGGCCTACCACTCGGAACTGGCCGCGGGGCTGGACATCGCCGCGTTTCTTCCCGACCAGCCCGAGGGTGTCGTCGTCCACCCGATCGCCTCGGGGGGCTCGGTCGTGATGGTCCGAACCGGCTGGTCCATGGCCATTCCCCCCGGGTTCGAGGCCCAGGTTCGGCCGCGCTCGGGCCTTGCCACGAAGCACGCCATCACGCTGCCCAACAGCCCCGGCACCATCGACGCGGACTACCGGGGCGAGGTCAAGGTTCCGCTGATCAACCTCGGGCGCGAGCCCTTCGTCCTTCACCACGGGGTCCGCATCGCCCAGATGGTCATCGCCCCCGTCGCCCGGGCCCGGGTCCGGATCGTCGAGCGTCTCGACGAGACCGCCCGGGGAGAGGGCGGCTTTGGTTCCACCGGCCTGAAAACAGGGTAAACCCGTGGTCGCTCTGGACTTTGGGTGCGGATCGCCCGCGAAGGATGTATTGTAAGGGATATGACAACCGCGCCCACGCGTCTTTCCCGCGCCTTCACGCTCATCGAACTGCTGGTGGTCATCGCCATCATCGCCTTGCTCGTGGCGATCCTGCTCCCCGCGCTGGGACAGGCCCGCAAGACCGCGCGGACCTCCGTCTGCCAATCCAACCTCCGACAGCTCGGGGTGGCGATGGGCACGTACGCGACCGACTTCCGCGAACGCCTCTTCTCCTACTCCTGGAAGCGCAACCAGAACAACAGCACCTTCGGCGACCTGAACAACATGGCCACGGACATCGACGCGGCCTGCGCCCAGATGGCCGACATCGTCCGGCGTCAGGGCTTTCGCACCGCCGGTGAGGCGCCCCGCATCACCAACTTTTTCCCCTACATGCGCTACTCGCACCTGGTCCTGCTCGACTATGTCGGCTCCCGCCTGCCCGATCCCATCGTCGCCTGCCCCGAGGACAAGGACCAGCTCCGGTGGGGCCTGGACCCGCGCGGCTACGACCAGGGCAAGTATGCCCCCAACTACGGCGTGGGGGGCAACAACTGGCGCTGGCCGTACCGCTCCAACTACTGGATCCCCACCGCCGCGTTCGACGGCAACCGGATCGGTTTCCGCGCCTACGCCGTGACCTACAACTCGCTGAACGTCGGCGCGGGCCAGAACTTCGGCAACCGCTCGCTCAACGACGTTGCCTACCCGGGCCAGAAGGTCTTCATGTTCGAGCAGTTCGGCCGGCACAACCGGCGCACCTTCGACTGGCGCGACTTCTACGGCTACGACACGGCCGCCTGCGTGGTGCAGATGTTCGACAACTCGGTCTCGCTGCGCAAGTCCAAGGACGCCAACCCGGGCCTGGCCAATCCCAACGCCGGCTGGGGAACCGTCTCCGCCGCCGCGGGCAACACCGTCTACAACGCCCCGGGCACCAATCCCGATCCGATCAGCCCGGGAGCCAATCCCGCGCCCAAGGTCCGCTTCCAGTACACGCGCGGCGGCCTGAAGGGCGTGGACTTCGGCGGCAAGGAAGTCCTCACGTCCTCGTATTGATTCCGCGTCGGCCCCCGCTCAGGGCGCACACCCTCCCGCCAGCCAGGCGTTGAGGAAGTCGAAGATGTTCTGCACGTCCAGCACGCCCGTCGTGCCGTCGCCGCCCACGCGTGCAAACGGCCTGCCCGCCAGCCAGTCGTTGAGGAAGTCGAAGATGTCCTGCACGCTCACGCCGTTGACCTTGTTGTAGTCCGCGTAGCAGCAGGGCGAGGTTGTGCCGGCCCCCGCGTTGCACGCCGCGCCGGTCGCGAAGGTCGCCCCGGCCAGCGCGCCGGCCAGCGAGCCCGTGCAGGCCGCGCCCGTCGTGATGGCCGTGGTGCATGTCGCCCCGCGGCAGCAGACGCCCGCGGGCGCGACGCACGGGCCGGCTCCGCCCTGGGTGAGACGGAGCGTCCACGAGGCGACGGCGCCGACGTCGGCGCCGGCGTGGTCGCGGATGGTGAGCGTCCACGCGCCCGCGGCGGGCATCCCGTTGAAGGTCCGCTGGAAGCCGCGCGACAGGCCGTGCACGCCGGCGGGGCGATACACGCCCGAGGAGAGGGACGTGATCGTCGGCAGCGTCGCCTCGAAGATGCTCTGCGTGCCCGCGTCGGACCACGTGTAGGTGTTGGCCGCGAGGAAATCCGCCGTGAGGCTGCCCACGGTCGTCTCGCCGCGCCGGCCGCGGTTGTTGAGGAAGACCGTCCGCGAGCCGTTGTCGAGGGTGATGATGAGGTCGCCCTGGAAAGTGTGGGCCATGGCGATGTCAACCTCAACGTCGGCGACGGCGAACGGATCGGCCACCGTGATCGACGAGTTGAAGAGCCCCTCGACCCCGCCGGTGAAGTCCGGGATGGCCCCGCCCGAGCCGGAGTAGGAGGAGACGCCGCCCGTCGCCGTTGAGCAGAGCGCGTTGTCGCCCAGGTACGCCCCGCCCGCGGCGGCGCACTCGCCGGGCGTGCGGACGGTGCACACGCCCGAGGCGCAGCACCCGCCGGTGGCGGCCGGGGCAAAGTCGAAGTCGATCAGGGCGGCCCCGGTGGAGTTGGCCGTCTGGGCCGCGAACTGGAAGTAGTAGACGTTGCCGGCGACCACGCTCGCGTTGGGCACCACGGCCGTGACGCCCGTGGTGGAGAACGCGTTGCACGCCAGGAGGCCCGCCCCGCCCGAAGGGCAGGTTCCCGGGCTCGGACCGCCGTCGTAGATGGCGTACCGGCCCGAATAGGCCGCGGGCGAGGCCCGCGAGGAGAGGGCGATGGCGCCGTCGGCCGTGGCCGTCCACTTGTACCACACGTCGTTGTTCATGGCCACCGAGGCCGTGCAGGCGATGGGCGAGTTGTCCGTGGGGGGCAGCCCGCCGATGGTGCTGATGAAGAAGGGCCCGGGCTGCGCGCCGCCGCCGAAGATCGTGGTCGCGCTGGCGCAGTCGTCGTTGGCGGGGGGCGGGAAGAAGTTGAACGTGAGCGCCAGCGAGACCGTCGGGTTCACCGTGCTCGCCCCCTGCTGGCCGACGAGGAAGTAGTACCGCGACCCGCCCGTGAGCGCGAGGCTCTGGGCCGTGTCCGTGAGCGTGCAGGTCGTGGAGGCCGTGGCCGCGTCCGGGCACGCGCCGCCGGGGCCGACGTTGAACACGGCCCAGACGACGTCCTGGGTCGAGGCCTCGGTGAATGTGAACTGTCCCCCGCCCGCCGGCGCATCAAACTTGTACCACACGCCGTAGCGCACCGCCGTTGTGCTCCCCGTGTTGCAGGCGACCTGCACCGGGTCGGGCGTCGCGCCCGTGTTGGACACCGACACCGTGTACGGGAACGTGCGGGTGTTCAGGTCGTCGGGCGCGCCGCACGTGTCGTTGGCCGGGGGCGGCGGCTGCGGGCAGGGATTCGTCGGCGTGCACGCCGTTCCAACGGACTGGAAGGTGCTCCCCGGGGGGCCGCCGCTGCGTGTGGAGACCGAGCCCCCGCCGTTCGTGTCGTTGCAGCAGGCCCCCTGCCCGCACAGGCCGGGCGTGCACGCGCTCCCGTCGCCCTGGTAGCTGGTCCCCGCCGCGCACCCGCCCGGGCCGCCGGGCGAGAGCGCGCAGACCCCCGTGGTCGGATGGCAGCACGCCCCCTGGACCGGGCAGACCACCGATGCACACGCCACGCCCTCGCCCCGGAACGTCCCGCCGCCGCTCGTGCAGGCCCCGAGCATCCCGAACGTGCACGAGCCCGTGTTGAAGCAGCACGCACCCTCCGCGTTCGGGTTGGCCGGAACATAGTGGATCGACCCGTTCCAGATGCGCGGCGTGTTGATCGCCCCCGTGAAGGGGCCGGCCGTGGAGACCTGCGAGGCCCCGCCGACGAGGGTCATCTCCGGGGTCGAATACGTCGTGTTCGACGCCGTGCCGTTGGTGTAGTTCGAGGAAACGCCGATGTACCGGATCCCGACGCCGTAGGTCCCCGGATTGAGCGTGAAGTCCGACGTGTCCACCGTGCTGTGCTGGCCGGCCCCCGCCGTCGTCCCCGGGCCGGAGGCGACGAGCGTCCACGCGCCGGGGTTGGTCATGTTCGGCGCGAACGTATCTCCCGCCGCCGTGATCCAGACATCGAGCGTGAACGCCGTGCCCGCGGCCGTGGAGCAGTTCACGTCGAAGGACTGGATGATCACGGGTGTGTTGATCGTGAGATCGAAGTACACCGTCCAGAGCGACCCGCCGCCGTTGCCGCCCGTGTAGATGGTGTCGAGCGTCTGGGCCGCAACCGGACGCGCGAGCCCGATCCCTCCCGCAAGAACAGCCGCCGCACACATCCATCGCCACGTCCGAGCGATCGCCGCCACGGCCGCGCTAGAACGCCCGAAGTTCCTCGTCGAGTCCATGAGATTGCCCACCTTTCTTGACCGACCACGATCACCGCCCCCACACGCCCACGGCCCAACCGCCGCCATTGTGACAAACTCCCCTCGAAGATGCAAGTCTTTTCATGTGGCCGACCGGCCAACCCCCTCGCCCCCAGAGAGAGAAAACCGTCCGCTTTCAGTTCCTTGCCCGCCGGACACCCCCCACCCCTCCCCGCCCCGACTAACAACCGCCTCCCAGCCAGGCGTTGAGGAAGTCGAAGATGTTCTGGACTTCAAGGGGGCCGGCGTCGCCGTCGCCCCCGACGCGGGCGAAGAGGCGCCCCGCCAGCCAGTCGTTGAGAAAGTCGAAGATGTCCTGCACCTCGATCCCGTTGACCTTGTTGTAATCGGCGTAGCAGCAGGGCGCCGTCGTGCCGCCCCCGGCGTTGCACGCGCCCGCCGCGCTCTGGAACGAGGCCCCGGCCAGCGCCGCCGAGACCGACGCCGAGCACGCGCCCGCCGTGGTGATCGTGGTCGAGCACGTGGCCCCGCGGCAGCAGACTCCGGTCCCGCCGGCCGTCCCCGGGTCACGCACGGTCATGGCGTAGATGCCGATGCCCGCGCTCCCGCTGGTGGAGTCCGAGAAGGTGATCGAGGTGAGTTGCTTGCCCATGACATCGCCCAGCCCCGCCGACATCAGGCTCTGGGGCGAGACGACCACCTCGACCACGTTGAGGTCCGCGTCGAGCACGCCGTTGTCCACGCTGCCCGCGCCCGAGAACAGGCCCAGGGCCGTCTGCGACTCCACGCCCGGCTGGGGCGCGCCCACGACCTGCATCCCGAACCAGTCCGGGAACGCCGCTCGCACCATCGCGGTGGAACTGTCCGCGAAGCCGAGCGTGACGGAGAACGTCGCGCCGCCGTTGCTGGCGTTGCCGATGAGCCCGATCTTCGTGCTCGCCCCCATGAACAGGCTCGGCCCGATGGTCGAGGTCTGCGGCCCGGACTGATCGACGTGGTCGGTCGGGAAGATCAGCCAGTCGGGCGCGACGCCGACGTTGTCTCCGTCGGCGATGAGGTCGAACACGTGCCCGCCGTTGTCGGCGGTGTTCCGGTTGCCCAGTTGCACCGTGTCGAGGACCCCCGCCTGCGTCCCCACGGAGTACGGGATCCCCGTCGCTCCCTCGGGCCCGACATCGAGCGACCCGGGCGTGCCGGTGATCCGCATGCCGCGGTCCGAGAGCGAGCGGTACCCGTCGGGGCTGTCGGGGTTGTTCTCCTCGCCGTTGTGGGCCATGCCGTTGAAGTTCCACGCCAGCTGCACCGGCACGTCGGTGTGCACCACGGGATCGGGGATGATGTTCAGGGTGAACGATCCCGTGGCCCCATCCACGCCCGCCACGCGGACGAGGTACTGCGTGCCGCCCACCGCCGCGAAGAGCACCCGCGACTTGCCCAGGCAGGCGTTGTCGTTGCAGCCGATCTCCGCGCCGCCGCAGGAGGCGTGCACGGAGAGCACCGTGTCCATGGCCCCCGCCCCGCAGGTGTTGGCCTCGATGGTCCCGGTCGTCGTGGCGGTGTACCGGAACCAGACGTCGGCGCTGTCGGCGTTCCCGCACGACGACCCGTCGGTCCCCGTCGCGTTGATCGTCGAACCGTTGGTGGTGCCGTCGGCGACGACCGTCGCGCCGGCGCACAGGTCGTTGGCCGGGGCCGCCCCCAGCGTGGTGCCGAAGAGCTGGACCTCGCCGAGCTGCATGGAGGCCGCGGCGGTCGCGCCGAGCTCGAGGCGATATCGGGTGTAGCTGGCGGCGTTGGCGAAGGCGTATTGCTGGTCCGCGTAGTTGGCCGTGAACTGCGTCAGCGGCGTGGTGAAGATCGGCGTGTAGCTCGTCCCATCGTTCGAGCCCGAGAGCGTCAGCGTGGGCGGCACCCGGTTCGGGAACGTCGCGTCGTCGCTGGACCCCAGCACGTCGATCCCCGTCACGATGGTCCCCCCGGCCGCGGGCGTGATGTCCACCCTCGTCGGCCCCAGGTTCCCCCCCACCACGCTGAACCTCGTCGCCAGCCCGCCGTCGATCAGGCTCGTCACGCCCTGCCCCGCCGGGATCGTGGCCGTCGCGGGGATCACGGCCGTGATCGCGTCGCCCGGCGTGAGGATGTTCCCCTGGGCGTTGAGCTGCACCTCGGCGATCTGCATGCTGTTGGCCGACGCCGGGCCGCGCACCGTCGGGAAGATCATCCGATACCGCGTGAACGCCTGCGAGTTGGTGATCAACACCTGGCCGAGGGCGAAACGCGTGGAGGGCAGGTTGAGCGTTCCGTCGGCGATGAGCGAGAAGTTCGCCCCGTCGTTGGACCCCTCCAGGGTGTACGACGCGGGGTCGCGCTGCGGCGAGTCGTTGGCCGTGATGAACGTCAGGCACCGCACAACATCCGTTCCCGTCGGGGTGACGGTGAAGCCGGTGTTGAGGATGTCGAAGTTCAGGTACTTCGTGCCGGCGCGGTTGTCGATGACGTTGGCCACGACCTCCGCCGCGGGCGTGTTGGTCGAGGTGCCCGTGATCGGGTTGCCCGGGCGCGTCACATCCTGCCCCCGCGCGGCACCCGCCGCCGCCACGATCATCCCCGCCGCAAGCACGCACGCGTTCGATCTCGACATCCGCTCCATAGTGCCTCCCTTTGCCTATCCCCTCCCGCCCGCCGGCGCGCGCCGACCCCGCCGCCCATACCACAAGGTGTACCCGAAATCAGCTCCACCCGCAACCCGAGAACCGCTGTTTCGCGTGCAAGAACGCTCATTTGTTCCAGACGTTGTTCGACCTGTCCACGTCCGGCATGCGCCCCTCCGGGTCCACCTCCACGCTCCTGATCGATTTGCCTCGCGTGTCGATCACCGCCGTGAACCGATCCGAGGTGAAGAACCCCTCCACGGGGACGTGGCGGTCCTCGCTCGTGCCGTCGTCGAGCGTCAGCCGGTAGTACACCGGCATGATCAGGCCGGCGGCGCCGCCCCGCTGCACGAACGTCACCCGAGCAAAGCCCTTGTCCCTGGCCCCCCCCTCGCTGGGCTGCATGACCGTCGTCACGGCCTGGTCCAGCACGCCCGTGGAATAGAACCAGCCGCGCCAGAACCACCCGAGGTCCATCCCCGCCACGTCCTCCATCGTGCGGAAGAAGTCCGCGGGGGAGGGGTGCTTGAAGGCCCACCGGCGGCAATACTCCCTGAACGCGCGATCGAAGCGCTCGTGCCCGAGGATCGTCTCGCGCAGCAGCACCAGCCCCGTCGCGGTCTTGTCGTAGGCGAGCTCGCCCAGCGTGCCCTGGTCGTACTGCTCGGCCGGGGTCATGATGGGCTGGGAGAATCGGCGGGGCTGCTCGCGGGCGTATCGGGCCGGGCCGCCGCGGTGGGGCTCGGAATCGGGGTATCGCTCCTTGGTCGCGTAGTAGTTCATGAAGGTGTTGAGCCCCTCGTCCATCCACGCGTGGCGGCGCTCGTTGGAGCCCACCACCATCGGGAACCAGGTGTGCCCGATCTCGTGGGTCGTGACGCCCCAGAGACCCTTCGAGTCGTCGCGGGCCCCGCAGAAGGCGAGCCCAGGATACTCCATCCCGCCGACGACGCCGTGCACGTTGCTCGCAGTCGAGTACGGATACGCCATCCACATCTTCGAGTAGTGCTCGATCGAGGCCCGCAGGAACTGCGACGACCCGCCCGCCTTCGTCTCCGGCGACCACGCGGGCTTGGCCTCGCGCGGGTAGAACGACTGGCAGAAGACCGGCTCGCCGCCCTGTCCCCCCGGAGGCCCGGCGCCCTTCTCCGGCACGATCGCCGAGCACCCGTCCCAGATGAACGCGCTCGACGAGGCCCAGGCGAACGTGCGAACGTTCCGGGCCTTGAAGATCCAGGTCTTGGTCTGGGCGCCCCCACGCTCCGCGTGGGACTCCTTGTTTTCCCGATCGACATCCTCACCCGACCGTATCGTGAACGTCCGACCGCTCACCCGCGCCTTCTTCCATCGCTCGTACGTCTCCGGATCGAGCACATCCGGCGCGTTGGCCAGCTCCCCGCACCCCGCCACCACGTGGCTCGCGGGCACGGTGAGGCGCACCTCGTAGTCGCCGAAGTCGGCGTAGAACTCTCCCTGACCAAGGTACGGCAGCGTGTTCCACCCGTGTACATCGTCGTACACGCACACGCTGGGGAACCACTGCGCGATCTCGAACACGTCCCCGTCGGCGCACTCCGCGATGCCCATCCGGTCCGAGCCGTACGTCGGCACCCGGAACGACCACCACACCGCGATCTCGATCCTGCCGCCGGGCGGGAGCGCCGTGTCGAGGTCGATCCGCCCGACCGTGCCGTACTCGTGGAGCGTCACGGGGCGGCCGCCCACCGTCACTCTCTCGATCCCGAACCCGCCCTGCTCCTTCCCGCTGCGATCCCGGTTCCCGAACCGCGCGTTGGGCTTGGTGATCAGCGCCCCATCGCTGTCGGACCGGAACAGGTTCTGCTCCAGATTCAGCCAGACGAAGCGGAGCTCGTCGGGCGAGTTGTTCGTGTACGCGATGGTGCCGTTGGCCGTGATCTCGCGATTCGCCGCATCGAGCGTCGCGTCGATCGCGTAGTCGGCCCGCTGCTGCCAGTACCCCGCCCCGGGCGCGCCCGAGGCCGCCCGCTGCGCGCTCGGCGAAGGGAGCGCCGGCGGGGAGAAGTTCGTGCCCCGCCCCGCCCCGGGGGCGCGAGGCGCGGTGCCCCCGCCCCCCCCCCCCCCCCCGCGGGTGCGCCCCCCCCCGCCGCCCCCGCCCGCCGCCGCCATGGCCGCGATGCCAGCGCCAAGAAACCCGCCACGCAGAGCCTTCTTCATCCGGAAACTCCTCATCCCCGCCCGCGCGAGCCGGGCCGAGGAAGGCAAAGGTAGTCCCGCGCCTGTTTCCGGCCTTCCCCCCCTTCCCCCTCTTCCCCCCTCCGCACGCATCCTTCCCCCCTCGTCACACCTTTCTGTCCAGCAGGCGATACCCGATCGCCTCCGCCACGTGCTCGGGCCCGATCGTCTCCGCGCCCGCAAGGTCCGCGATCGTCCGCGAGACCCGCCGGATCTTGTCGTACGCCCGGGCGCTCAGGCCCAGTTCCCCCATCGCCTGCCCAAGCATCGTCTTGGCCTCCTCGCTCAGCGGCGCGAGTCGGTCGAGTTGCTTGCCGCTCAGGCGCGCGTTGGGCGTCGCGGCCCCCTGTCGGGCGTTCTGCCGCTCGCGGGCCGCGAGCACCAGCGTCCGCATCTCCGCGCTCGACGTGCCGCGTTTGCCCTCGCCCGCCTGCAATCCCCCGCTGAGTTCCTTCCACGGCACCGCCGGCGCTTCCACGTGGATATCGATCCGGTCGATCAGCGGCCCGCTCAACTTCGACAGGTACCGGTCCATCGCCGCCTTCCCCACCTCATCGCGCGGCACATCCCCCTTGGGCGTCGGGTTCATCGCCGCCACCAGCATGAACGAGGCCGGGAACCGGACCGCCGAGTGCGACCGCGCGATCGTCACCACATGATCCTCCAGCGGCTGCCGGAGCGTCTCGAGCACATCCCGCGGAAACTCCGGCAGCTCATCCATGAACAGCACGCCCCGGTGGGCCAGCGAGATCTCCCCCGGCTTGGGCACCGCACCGCCCCCCACGATCGCCGAGCCGCTGGCCGTGTGGTGCGGCGTGCGCACCGGGCGCGTCGTCACCAGCCCCTCGCCCGGGCGCAACTGCCCCGCCGCGGAGTAGATGCGGGTGATGTCGATCGCCTCCTGCGGTGTCAGCGGCGGGAGCACCCCCGGCAGAGCACGCGCCATCATCGTCTTGCCAGTTCCGGCGGGGCCCAACATGACCATGTTGTGAGCGCCCGCACACGCCACCACGATCGCCCGCTTCACGGCCTCCTGGCCGCGCACCTCGGCAAAGTCCACCGGCGCCTCCGCCGTCGCCAACTTCGACGCGATGTCCATCGGCGGGTGCGGCTCGATCTCCAGCGTTCCGTTGAGCAACCCCACCACTTCGCTCAGCGTCCGCACGCCGATGGCCGCGACCCCTTGCACCACCGACGCCTCCGCCGCGTTGTCGGCGGGGACCACCACGCCCTTGTACCCCTTCGCCTCCGCCAGCGCGGCCATCGCCAGCGCCCCCTTCACGGGGCGCAGACGCCCGTCAAGGGCCAACTCCCCCGCAAACAGATACTCGCGCGGATCAAGGCCATCCGCCCCCTCCCCCGCTCGAGCGGGGGAGGTGTCCGAGCGCAGCGAGGACGGAGGGGGCGTGCCCGCACCCCCCATCGCCTCCCGCCCAAACTTCGCCGCGCCCATCCCTGCCTTTGCACTTTGCACTTTGCCCATTTGCACTCTGGGCTTCCCCCCCACGATCCCCAGCCCCATGAGCAACCCCACCGCGATCGGCAGGTCGTACAGCGGCCCCTCCTTCTTGACGTCCGCCGGGGCAAGGTTCACGAGCGTCTTACCCTGCGGGAAGAAGAACCCGCTGTTGGCCAGCGCAGAGCGCACCCGCTCGACCGACTCCTTCACCGCCGCGTCCGGCAGGCCGACGATCATGGCCCGCCCTTCGCCGGACCCCTCGGCGCTGTTGTTGGCGTCCGGGTTGTTGTCCACCTCCACTTCACAGGGATGGGCATCAATTCCGGTCAGCAGGTACGATTGAACGCGGGCGAGCATGGCCGGCCAGCATACCGAACGGTTCCAAACTTTCCAAGCCCGATCTGGCCCCCTGGGCAAACCCACCCCTCAACCCAGGTCGGCCAGCTGCCGCAGGATGCTTCCCTCGGGACCCGGCCACGGAATCCCCCCCGCCTTCCGCCGCCACATCTCCGCCCACAGGTGGATGCCCATCGCCCGCCTGTTGAGCGTTCCCGGGCGCGCCAGCGACTCGAAGTCGTGCCAATCCACATCGCAGAACGCCTCGGGCGGGGCCACCGCGCTGTGCATCCGGAACTGCTCCACCGCCTGCGCGATCAGCCCGGGCCCGGTGGCCCCATGCGGGAGCGACGCCGGGTCGGCGCTCCCGGCGAGTTCCAGGCAGTGGTACGCCAGCGAGTGCCCGCGCGGCACCTTGAGCACCCCGACGTTCGGCACCGCCGATCCGTCCTTCCGGCGCTCGGAGCCGATCACCACCGGATCGGTCGGGAACGGGCGCAGACAGAACTCATCGGTGTCCACCCAGTACCCGCCCTCGCGCACCAGCAGCGCGTACCGGAACAGGTTGCTGAACCCGCTCAGCCCCCCCGCGCCCGGTCCCGCCGCCGATCCATACCGGAACACCCGATGCGCCCCGAGGATGTCCTCGGCCCGTCGCACCCGCACGCCCTCGGGCACGCCGGCCACCTCGCCATAGGTGAAGAGCTCGAACGGATGCCCCACCCGCAGGAATGACGCCATGCACGCCCGCGACGCCGCCGGAAGCGCCTCCCCCACCCACAACGACCGCACAGGTTCGAGTTCCGCTTCGCCCATGCTCGTTCCCGCGCGGCGTGCGAACAATCCCCCGATCCCAGGTTTGCAACGGCGACTGTACGCCCCGGAGGCCCAGCGGCATGACGACCCACCACGAGATCCCGGCCACGTGCCATCGGGCAGCGCACGCACTCGCCGAACTCTCCCACCTCCCGACCGCCGCCCGCGCCGCCATTCTCGACTCCATCGCGGCCTCTCTCGACGCCCGGCGCGACGACGTCCTCTCCACCTGCGCCGAAGAGACCGCCCTCACCATCGACGAACTCACGCCCGAGTTCGCCCGCATGACCGGCACGCTGCGGATGTTCGCCAACCTGATCCGCGAAGGCTCGTGGGTCCGCGCCGCCATTGACACGCCCAGCGCCGATCACCTCGGCCCCAACCACGACCTCCGAAAGTTGCTCGTCCCCCTCGGCCCCGTCGCGGTCTTCGGCTCGTCGAACTTCCCGCTGGCCTACGGCGTCTGCGGCGGCGACACCGCCAGCGCCCTGGCCGCGGGGTGCCCGGTGATCGTCAAGGAACACCCCGCGCATCCGCGCACCGGGCGGCTGCTGGCGGGCATCGCGCAGGAGGCGATCGGACGTGCTGGATTCAGCGCACAGCTGCTCGGCTATGTCCTCAATGAGGACCCCAAGGATCACTCAACAGCGGAGCAACTTCTGCGGGACTTCAGCATTGCCGCCGTCGGCTTCACGGGCTCCATCCCCGGCGGCCTCGCCATCGAGAGAATCGCCCGCGAGCGCGATACACCAATCCCCGTTTTCGCGGAGATGGGCAGCAACAACATCATCGTCGTCACCGGCAGGGCCGCCACCGCCCGCACCGACGACATCGCCGCGCAGCTTGCCGAGTCGCTCCTCCAGCGGTTCGGCCAGCAATGCACCTCGCCGGGCACGATCCTCGTCGAACTCGGCGACGCCGGTTCGCGATTTACCGCCGCGCTCGCCGAGCGCATCCGCGCCACACCCGGTCGCGACATGCTCGCCCCGTGGATCAAGTCCGCGTACGAGCGGCGAATCGCCGAGGTCTCCGCCGCCCCCGGCATCCGCGATCTCGCCCGCGGCGCGGCCAAACCCGGGCAGCGCGGCTCCTTCGCCTGCCTGCTCGAACTCAACGTCGGATACTCCGAAACCGTCGCCGCGTTCCGAACGGATGTGCTTCGCGACGAGATCTTCGGCCCCGCGGCGATCATTGTCCGCCTTCCCATCGACATGATCGATGAACTGCGCCCGCGCGGCTCACTCTCCTATTCGATCTTCGGCGAGCCGGACGACGTCGCGCTCGACTGGACGTGGGACGCCGCGTTGGCAACAGGCACCGCGTTCGCCGGCCGCATCATCTTCAACGGCCCCCCCACCGGCGTCCGCGTCGCCACCGCCATGGTCCACGGCGGTCCCTTCCCCGCCACCAACCGCCCCGAGACCACCGCCGTCGGCCCGCTCGCCATCGAGCGCTGGTGCCGCCCCATCTGCTTCCAGAACGCGCCGGATGCACTGCTCCCGCCGGAGCTCCGGAACGCCAATCCGCTCGGCATCTGGCGCACGGCCAACGGCCAGCTCTCCAAATCGCCTGTCGCATAACCGCCTGTGCATCAGGCATTTGCGGAACGATTCACTCCGTTTCGTGCTTCAAAACGTGCATTCGCTTTGACATATTCCCATTACGGCATATATTAAAACCGTGCCCCGGGCCGCCACAACCCTCGACCCCTTCAACGCCATCGCCGAACCCAAGCGCCGCGAGGTGCTCGACGCTCTGGCCAAAGCCTCCGCCGCGGGCAACCCCGAAGTTCCCGTCAACGACCTGGTCAACCTCCTCCAGTGGCCCCAGCCCCAGGTCTCCAAGCACCTCGCCGTGCTACGCGAGGTCGGCATCGTCGCCGTCCGCCGGCGCGGCCGCGAACGCCTCTATTCCATCGACGGCGAGGGCCTCAAGTCCATCCACGATTGGACCGCCATGTTCGACCGCTTCTGGACCCACAACCTCGACCGCATCAAGCGGCACGCCGAGGCCGCGGCCCGCGCCGCCGCATCGGGACCCGCCCCACTCCCCGTTCATCCCCTCCTGAACATCCCCTCTCCCCGATCCCCTCGAACCCCGGAGCACTAGCCATGCCGACGCTCGCCCCTGCCGCCACCGACCTTGCCGTTCACATCCACAAAGAAGTCTCCATCGCCGCGCCAGCGAAGGTGGTCTTCGAGTCCATCCTCGCCCAGCTCGGCCCCGAGAGCGTCCAGCCCGACGGCAAGCCGCTCAACCTCAAGCTCGAACCCTGGCCCGGCGGGCGCTGGTTCCGCGACCTCGGCAACAACACCGGCCACTTCTGGGGCCACGTGCAGGTGATCAAGCCGCCGACGCTCCTGGAACTCTCCGGCCCGCTGTTCATGTCCTACGCCGCGATCAACCACGTGCAGTACCGCGTGACCGAGCAGCCGGGCGGCAAGGCCAGCACGCTCACGCTCGTCCACCGCGCCCTCGGCGATATCTCCCCCGACCACCGAGAGGGGATGACCAAGGGCTGGGAGAAGATGGTGACCATGATCAAGGACCGGGCCCAGCGACCCTAACCTTGCCGTCGGCCCGTTCACCCATTCATGGAGACCCCCCATGCCCAAGTACGTCGACGGATTCCTCCTCCCCGTGCCCAAGAAGAACCTCAAGGCCTACAAGGCCATGGCCGCGAAGGCCGCGAAGATCTGGAGGGAATACGGCGCGCTCGACTACCGCGAGTGCGTCGGCGAGGATCTCAAGCCCTCCTTCGGGGTGCCCTTTCCCAAGCAGATGAAGTGCAAGACCGGCGAGACCGTCGTCTTCTCCTGGATCGTCTACAAGTCCAAGGCCCACCGCAACGCCGTGAACAAGAAGATCATGAAGGACCCGCGACTCGCCGAGATGTGCGACCCCAAGAACATGCCCTTCGACATGAAGCGCATGTGCTACGGCGGCTTCCAGGTCCTCGTCGAAATCTAGCCTCGCGGCCCTGCCGCGATCCCGCGCCTGCTCACCTGTCTACGTCCCCGGAACCCCCATGCCCCAACCCTTGCCCGGCGTTTCCAAGTCCGCCTTCTGGTCCGGGTGGATCCTGTGCATCCTCCCCGCGCCGCTGCTGCTCTTCAGCGCGTTCTCCAAGTTCCAGATGTCCCCCGACACCGCCAAGGGCTTCGAGCACCTCGGCTGGCCGACGCGGGTGGCCACCCCCCTGGGCATCGTCGAGGCCGCCTGCGTGGTCCTCTACCTCATCCCGCAGACCGCCGTGCTCGGCACGATCCTGCTCACCGGCTACATGGGCGGGGCCATCGCGACCCACGTCCGCATCGGCGAGCCGTTCATCGTGCAGGCCGCGCTCCCCATCGTGGTGTGGCTCGGCCTCTACCTCCGCGACCCGCGACTTCGAGCGCTGATCCCGCTGCGTCGCCCCTGACCCGCCGACCAACCGCCATTCGTCATCCGGCGCGCGGGCGTCGGACATCTCTCGCACACACTTTCTTTCAGGAGCCCACCCATGTCCACCGCCACCGCCCCCTCCGCCGCGCAGGACCTCGGCAAAAAACTCGTCGCCCTCTGCCAGCAGGGCAAGAACCAGGAGGCCATCGACACGCTCTACGCCGACGACGTCGTGAGCATCGAGGCCATGGAGATGCCCGGCATGCCCGCCCGCACCGAGGGCCTCGCGGCCGTCAAGGCCCGCAAGAAGGCCTTCTACGACAACTCCACCATCCACTCCTCCACCTGCGAGGGCCCCTGGCCGCACGGCGACCGGTTCATCGTCACCTTCTCCATCGACATGACGGCCAAGGCCGGCCCGATGGCCGGCCAGCGGATGCAGATGAAGGAGGCCGCCCTCTTCACCGTCAAGAACGGCAAGATCACGCAAGAGGAGTTCTTCTACGGCGGGTGCTGAGCCCCGCGCCCACATCTGGTCCGCCCAAGGCAGCACGCGGGGGTTCGCGGAGGTCGCACAGGGGATCACAGAGAAAGAAGTGGGCAAAAAGGCACGAGAAAAAAAACGGGAAAGCACTTCATGCCGACGCGGCGCGTGCGAACTCTTCTGATTCCTCCCCCCTTTCCCCCTCCGCGAACCCCGGCGCAACCCCCGCGTACCCCCGCGTGCGGCCTTTGGCATCTGCCGAGGCTTGGTACACTGCACGCACCCGCAACCAGGAGCCCCCGCATGTCCGCAGTCCGTGTCCTCGTCGGCACCAAGAAAGGCGCGTTCATCCTCACCTCCGACGCGGCCCGCAAGAGATGGTCCGTCGCCGGCCCCCACTTTGCCGGGTGGGAGGTCTACCACCTCAAGGGCTCGCCCGTGGACCCCAACCGCATCTACGCCTCGCAGACCTCCGGCTGGTTCGGCCAGATCATCCAGCGCTCCGACGACGGCGGCAAAGCCTGGCACACCCCCGGCTCCAAGCCCGAGGACCTTCAGGGCGACTTCGGCATGCCCAAGGGCGAGAGCAACAAGTTCGTCTACGACGAGAAGGCCGCGCCCCTCACCACCCACCAGCACTACGACGGCACCCAGAAGCCCTGGGTCTTCAAGCGCGTCTGGCACATCGAGCCCTCCCTCACCGATCCCGACACCGCCTTCGCCGGCGCAGAAGACGCCGCGATCTTCAAGACCACCAACGGCGGCAAGACCTGGAGCGAACTCTCGGGCCTCCGCGGCCACGGCACCGGCCCGCAGTGGTCCCCCGGCGCGGGCGGACTTGGCGCCCACACCATCATCCTCGACCAGAAGGTCCCCGGCCGCATGTTCACGGCGATCTCCGCCGCGGGATGCTTCCGCTCCGACGACGACGGCAAGAGTTGGCGCCCCATCAACCGCGGCCTGCGCTCGCAGTACATCCCCGACCCCGATGCCGAGATCGGCCACTGCGTCCACCGCATCACCCAGCACCCCGCCCGCCCCGACACCCTCTTCATGCAGAAGCACTGGGACGTCATGCGCTCCGACGACGGCGGCGACAACTGGACCGAGGTCAGCGGCGACCTCCCCTCCGACTTCGGCTTCCCCATCGACGTCCACGCCCACGAGCCCAACACCGTCTACGTCGTCCCCATCACCAGCGACTCGCTCCACTACCCGCCCGAGGGAAAACTGCGTGTCTACCGCAGCACCAGCGGCGGCCAGCAGTGGGAGCCCCTCACCAAGGGCCTCCCGCAACAGGACTGCTACGTGAACGTTCTGCGCGATGCGATGTGCGTGGACTCGCTGGATCCGTGCGGGGTGTACTTCGGAACCACTGGCGGTCAGGTCTACTGCTCCGCCGACGGTGGCGATTGCTGGATACCCATCGTCCACGATCTCCCGGCGGTGTTGAGCGTTGAGGTGCAGGTAGTCGCCTGACCGGGATTTCCGAGGAACCCGTTGATGCCGACCGAACCGTCTGTCCACGACAACGAGATTTACGCGTACACCGTCGCCTGTGCGGCTGGACGAATCACGTTGCACACAGTTTTCCACCACCGCGATCCTGCTGAACACACTGATGTCGTTTTTCGCGGAGTTGTTGCCCACTTTTTCGAGCACACGCTTGCAGGCAACATTCTGTTTGACATCGAAGAGGGCGACGTGGAATCGTTGGTCCGCGAGAACCGAGCACTCTTCGAATCATCATGGCGGTGGGCGTGGCCTCCCCTCGACTACAAAGGTGACCTGCAACTTCTCGTTGCCGGACTCAAGGCCCGTTCTGTTCGCGCGTTTCTGATCTCCTCATCTTTCGGACTTTCGGGCTGGGTCCTGTGCGCGGATTGTCACAGGGCACAACGCGACGGGCCAGCCCCAATCGAGTAATCGCTCCAATGATCCGAGTTGTTCTTCCCTTCAATCTTTGCACACTCGCCGGAGTTCCCGGCGAGCTCTCCCTCGACGTCCCCGCTCCCATCACTATTTCGCAAATCCTCGATGTGCTTGAAGCCAAGTATCCCGCCTTGCGCGGCACAATCCGCGACCACGGCTCCAACACCCGCCGCCCAATGCTTCGCTTCTTCGCCTGCAACCGCGACTTTTCCAACGAGCCGATGGACACCCCCCTCCCCGACGCCGTCGCGCAGGGCAAGGAGCCCTTCCTCATCATCGGCGCGATCGCCGGCGGGTGAGCGCCGTGCGGGCACCATGAAAACCCGGCAACCGATACCGGATTTTCATGGCAGTAAGCCGACAGGGCCGCCGTCGTGGAATCGCTCTGGACTCCACCACACGCATCACCGCCAAGATGTGAAACTCCCCTACACCCCCCTCCCCCCCCACCCCCCCCAGCCCCCCGACCCCCCCCACCACTTCCACCGCCGCCGCCCCCTCCCCCGCCTCCCCCAAGGCCCGGTCCAGCATCTCGATCATCCGCCTTGTCTGCCCGATCGCCGACTCGATGCTGCTCTTGCCCGTCACGGCCTTCATCATGTCCTGCCGTTCATCGCTCCTCAGGCACCCCTCGCACTCCGCCTGGGCCCGCTCGAGGGTCTTGAGCAGCTCCGCCGCCCGCTGCCGCGCGGCGAGGGTCTCCAGCAACACATGCTGACGGCTCATGGCTGACATCTGATCGCAGGCTCCGGCCCCCCAACCAACCCCTCGACCCGACGCCAATCGCCGCTTGGCCGAGCATAGATGATACGTGCAACACCTCGCCCACGCGAGCAATATACCAATCACAAACCAAACAACTGTGCAAAAACCTCATCCGGCGCGCAAGATAGCAGCCTGTTCAGGGGATATTTGTGCCGATCGCATCTCCGGAACGTGCCGCCGGATCGCCTCGACGACCCGGGCCGGGTTCGCGTCGAAACGGGCCGCGTCGAGTTCGGCCACCATCTCCCGCACCCCCGCGGCCACATCCGCCCCGAACCCCGGGCCAGCCCAGGCCCGAATCCCCGGGTGAGCCGTGGGCCGGAGCTGTTCGGCCGCGTAGGCCAACTCCTCGTGGAGCTTCTCCCCCGGCCGGATGCCGGTGAAGGACAAGTCGATCGTGCCACAGCCCGGCAGGCTCTGGGTCCGTCCAGCACCAATGGCCACCTGGGGCCCGAACTTCCCCACCTCCCGCGGCTCGAACCCATGGGCCCGGACGAACCGGCGGGCCAGGTCCACGATCCGAACCGGCTCTCCCATATCCAGCACGAACACACCCACCTCCCCCGCCCTGGCGGGGGAGGTGTCGGAGCGAAGCGACGACGGAGGGGGAACCGCCGCGCCCGCGACATCCAGCGTCGCACTCTGCACCACCAGCGTCGCCGCCTCGGGAATGGTCATGAAGTAGCGCGTCATCCGCGGATCGGTGATCGTGATCGGCCCCCCCTCGGCGATCTGCTGGGCCCAGATCGTCAGCACACTCGCCGCCGACCCCAGCACATTCCCAAACCGCACCATGCTCAGCCGGGTTCCCCGCTCCCCTGCTCCCTCTGCTCCCATGCTCCCCTGCTTCTTGGCCCCGATCCCTCGAACGTACATCTCCGCCAACCTCTTCGTCCCCCCCATCACGCTCGTCGGGTTCACCGCCTTGTCCGACGAGATCATCACAAACCGCTCGGCCCCGCACGCCACCGCCGCGTCGGCGATGCTCTTGGTCCCGAACAGGTTGTTGGTCACCGCGTGGGCCGGGTGGTCCTCCATCAGCGGCACGTGCTTGTGGGCCGCGGCGTGAAACACCGCGTGCGGGCGCAGTTTCTCGCACAATCGCAGCGTCGCCTCCGCATCGACGACATCATGCAGCACGGCCTTGCGTTGCACGCCGGGAAAATGCCGCGCGATCTGCCGGTCGATCTCAAAGAGCGCGTTCTCCGCCCGTTCCATCAGCACCAGCAGCGAGGGCTCGAACCCCGCGGCCACCTTCGCCAGTTCCGCGCCGATGCTCCCGCCCGCCCCCGTGATCATCACGCACTTGCCGCGCAGAATCGCCGAGATCGCCCCGCGGTCCATCTCGTAGGGCTTCCGCCCGATCAGCGCGGCAAGATCGATCGAGGGCGCCGCCCCGGCGAATCGGTGCTGCCTTCCCCCCTCCCCCGCTCCAGCGGGGGAGGTGTCCGAGCGCAGCGAGGACGGAGGGGGCACGTCCACGCTCGTCCCGCCCAGCACATCCTCCATCGCCACCACCCATCGTGCCTCAATCCCCGCCTGCCGCAGCGCATCCGCGACCCGCTCCCGTTCCTCCCGCATCCCCGCCGGCACACACACCAGCGCCGTCTTCACCCCATACCGAGCCGCGACCATCGGCAGATCCGAAGTCTCACCGAGTTCCGGCACGCCCAACTGGGCACTGGGCACTGGGCACTCGGCACTCGCCACCCTCACAGCCCCCGCGATCACGACCCCCGCAACTCCGCCCATCCCCCCCACCACCTGCCGGATCGTCGCCTCGGTCCCCACCACCAGCACCCGCATCCGCACCGCCATCCCACCAGGCCGCGGCGCGCCCACGGCCCCGCCGCCCTCGATCGTCAACACCCGTCCGCCGTTCCACCCTGGAATTCGTTCGACATTCACCGGCACATCCAACTCCTCGCCACCCCTCCTACCCCACAACGCGGCGCCGTTCCAACCCAGTCTCTTCGGACTGTTGGCCCACCGAAACCGACATTTCGCGTCGGCCTCGCGCCCCGCCGAGTGCCCACCCCGCACGCCAAGGCCCCCCGCATTCCGATTCGCGCAACTCCCTGTCTCGCAAATAGTTAGGATATCGTTCGGCTTCATTTCCCGCTTCCGATCCATGAATCCCCATGAGAACTTGCATCTTGCCGCGCCGTCGGCCACTCTCTCTCTGACGGTCCTCGCGAAGGGTTGAGAATGTCCCGCCCGGACAGATGGTTGTGTTTCACCGCGGCGCTCTGCGCGCTTGTGCTGTCGTCGTCGCCCGCCCACGCCCGCACCCAGGCCGAGCTCTTCCAGGACGCCATCCCGTACGACGCGTGGCCGAGGAATCCGAACAGTGCCGTTCGCCGCCTCGCCGCCGATGTGAGCGACAACGACGGGGGCCTTCGGTGGACCAGAGCCGAGAACCCCCCGCCCGCCCTCCCGCCCGACGGCGCGGGGCCCAACGCCGTGCTCGTGGTGATCGCCAAGCGATTCGCCCACGAGGACCTCGGCGCCATCGGCCCCGACGACTGCTATTGGTGGGAGGCCAAGTTCGAGGCCACCATCATCTTCGACGACGGCTCGAAGTTCTTCTACCAGATCATGGCCTCGGGGCTCGACTGCCCGCCGCCGGGGGGTGGCGCGAGAGTCCCCGTCTCCCGCACGTTCAGCATCCTCCACTTCGCCACCATCGGCTCCGGCGACGACGCCCGCATCCGATCCTCCGTCCGCCAGATCACCAACGGCCAGGTCGTTTCGACCCTCGCAAATGAACGCATCACCATCGGCCCGGACCACCAGCCCCAGATCGTTCCCACCCTCGCCCTGGTCAACCCCGCCGTCCCGCTCGAGATCGCCGGCGCCACCGGCTCGATCCTCGACCTGCGCGGCCACGACGGCTCCACGCCGCTGTGCACCACGGCCGCGCCCGCCGTCATCCGCATCGGATCGGTCCTCATGGACCCCGGCGTCACCATCGACCAACTCTTCGTCCCCGAGCCCCAGGTCTCCCTCGCCCAGAACATGGTCGACCTGCGGCCGACGTTCACGAACTATCCCGTGACGCCCTCGCCCGTTCCCAGCGCGGCCACGTTCACGCTCATCAACCTCGGCAACGTCTCCACCGCCGTGCACACGCTCTGGAGCGACACGCTCGGCTGGACCCCCGCAACCGGCGTCAACACCTCGGTCAACCCCTGCGATCCCCAGACCTTCACCATCCCGCTCTTCTTCCCCCCCGCGGGCACATCCACGCTCAAGACGCGCCTCTCGCTGACCTCGACGGCCCTCACCTCGGCCGTCGGCGGCCTCATGTCCAAGACCGCGGCCCACGACATCTACTTCGACCTCGACGACGACGCCGACAACATGAACAACCGGGCCGACCCCTGCCCCGACGTCCCCACCTTCCCGACCGACCCGGATCCCGACGGCGACTTCCTCCCGACCGCGTGCGACCCCTGCACCGGCTTCACGTTCTTCCCGACCGACCAGTGCGCCTGCGGCCCCGCCGACTTCAACGCCAGCGGCGGGCTCGAGGTCCAGGACATCTTCGACTTCCTCAACGCCTGGTTCGCCGGCGATCCCGCGGCGGACTTCAACGGCGGCGGGCTGGGCGTCTCGGACATCTTTGATTTCCTGAACGCGTGGTTCGCGGGGTGCGGCTGAGCGTCCGTGGGTCGCGCGCCCCCGCGCGAACCGTCGAGTCCGTCCCGACATCCAATGGTGCCTCTGGCCGACGCCGGCCTTCATACACTCCACCGTTCAGGAGCTCTCCCATGCGTCATCGCACGCCGCGGCTTGCCTGGTTTGCCCTTGGTTGTGCCGCGCTGAGCGCGGGCGCTCCGGCCCTCTCACGCGCGGAGCCCCCCGCGACGCCCGCGCCTGCACCGGCCGAGCCCGCCAAGCCCGACGCGGCCAAGCCCGAGCCGAAGACCGAACCGGCGAAGAAGGCCGAGGGCCCGCAGGACCACACCGCCACGCTCAAGGTCGGCGACAGACTCCCGGCGCTGACGTACAAAGACGCCGAGGGCAAGGACGTGGAGGTCTCGACGCTCTACGCCCAGCAGCCCATCGTCCTGATCATCTACCGCGGCGCGTGGTGCCCGTACTGCATCACCAGCCTCAAGAAGTGGCAGGACAAGGTGGACACCGTCACCGAACTCGGCGCCAAGGTCATCGCGGTCACCCCCGAAAAGCCCGCCCTCATCGCCGAGAGCCGCAAGAAAGGCGACCTGACGTACACGATCCTGAGCGACGCCTCCGGCAAGGGCGCCAAGGCCCTGGGCCTGAAGTTCGCCGTGGATGAGAAGACCCAGGAGCGGTACAAGGGCTTCGGCGTGGACCTCGCGGCCCGCAACGGCAGCCAGGCGTGGGACCTGCCCCACCCGGCCACGTTCATCGTGGACACCGCGGGCGTGGTCCGGTACATCAGCGTGAACGAGGACTACAAGAAGCGGCCGAATCCGGAGGATGTGATCGCGGCGATGCGCGAGGTTGTGGAGAAGAAGGCCAAGTAATCGACTCGGCCCGGCACTTCCATCACACCGGAATCTCGAGCACCACATACATCCCGGGCCGCAGTTCGTTGACAGTGGCGAGCACGAGTCCGGCGTGCTTCTTGATGCGCGGCCAGCTCGTGGTTGACAGAACCAGAATCGCGAGATGCCTGCCTTCGAGATTCTGCTCATAGCCCAGGCTCTGGTCGGTGGTGACCATGGCGTCAAACCGCCCCTCCGCCGCCTTGAGCAGCTCGCCGTTGGAGAGCCTGGCCCATCCCAACTCATGGGCGGTCGTGACCCGATGCCCGACCAGCGCTCCCCGCAAGGGCTCCGGCGTGCCGTGATCGAACAAGATCTCCATTGCCCTCGGGCCCCTCGATCGATGGCGCTCGCCCTACGCAGCAAGACTGCGGCCTGCGTGCGTGAGCACAGCCTCGACCTGCTGGCGCGTCACTCCCGGAAACCACGCCAGGAACTCGTCGATTGTGGCACCGCTCTCGAGGTTCTCAAAGAGGGCCTTGACCGGCACCCTCGTCCCCTTGAACAGCCACGCCCCCCCGACCTTCCCGGGGACCTGCTCAACAGCTGGACATTGGCTCCAATCAAGCATGATCAATAGTACGCGAATGGTCGGATGGAGGCTTGCATTCCGATACACTCCCCCCATGCTCGCCCGCATCTCCGGCACTCTCGAATCCCTCACCGGCACCACGGCCCTGATCGCCCCCGACTCCCAGCCGGACCTCGCCTACGAACTCCTCATCCCCGCCTACCTCGCCGACCGCCTCGGCGCGTCGGGCACGGGTCGCACGATCACCCTCCACACCCTGCAATACCTCGAATCCCAGAACCAGGGCGCATCCTTCATCCCGCGCCTCCTCGGATTCGCCTCACCGCGCGAGCGCGAGTTCTTCGAGCTCCTCACCTCCGTCAAGGGCCTCGGCAACAAGCGGGCCATGCGGGCCATGGCCGTCGAGCCCCACACCATCGCCCGCGCCATCGCCGAGCGCAACGCCCGCTTCCTCCAGACCCTCCCGGAGATCGGCCCCAAGCTCGCCGAACTCATCGTCCACGAGCTCAAGTCCAAGGCCGACAAGTACGCCCTCTCCACCGCCGACCTCGGCGCTCTCGACGCCTCGTCCACCGGCGCCGTCGCCCAGCCCACCGTCGAGCCCAAGCCCACCCGCACCCGGAAGTCCGCGGCGGCCTTGCCCCCGCATCCCGCCACCGGCGCGCCCGCCCCCGCGCTTCCCCCCGTCCGCCAGACCGTGGACGCCCTCATCGCGCTGGGCGAGAACCCCCTCGACGCCGAGCGCATGGTCGCCCGGGTGATCGACAAGGCCCGGGCCGCGGGCCAGCCCGTCCCGGCCTCGACCGATGAACTTCTGACCGCGGCGTACGCGGGTCGTTGAACCGGCATCAGCGGCACCCCGAGCGCAAGCGAGGGACGTGCTCGTCGTCAGCCCGCTCTCCACTACTTCGCCCCTCGCTTGCGCTCAGGGTGTTGTACACTTCCCCATGCGATACGCCATGATCATGGCCGGCGGCGCGGGCACGCGCCTCTGGCCCATGAGCCGCAACGCCCGGCCCAAGCAGCTCCTCCCGCTCATCACGCCGGGCCCCGGCCGCCACACGCGCACGCTCACCGCGTCCGACTCTCGCCGCCCCCTCTCCCTCCTGGAAATCGCCGCCGCCCGCGTCGAGGGCCTCGTCCCCCCCGAGCGCCGCTTCATCTGCACCGGCGAAGCCTTCCGCGCCCAGATCCGCGATTCCCTCCCCGCCTTCTCCGACGACCGCATCCTCGGCGAGCCCGTCGGGCGCGACACCGTCAACGCCGTCGGCTTCGCCGCGGCCGTCTTCCAGAAACTCGACAAGAACGCCTCCTTCATCGTCCTCACCGCCGACCACCTCATCTCCCCCGCCGACACCTTCCGCGAGCGGGCCCAGCTCGCCTTCCAACTCGTCGAGCAGGACCCCAAGCGCCTCGTGACGTTCTCCATCAAGCCCACCTACGCCGCCACCGGCTTCGGCTACGTCGAGCGCGGCCCGGCCATCTCGCTCGGCACTCGCCACTCGGCACTTGGCACTGCTCCTCTCGCCTTCAAGGTCGCAAGATTCGTCGAAAAACCCGACGCCCCCCGGGCCCAGGCCTACTTCGAGTCCGGCCACTTCGGCTGGAACTCCGGCATGTTCGTCTTCCACGCCGCCACCTTCATGGACTGCCTCAAGCGGTTCAAGCCCGAGAGCCACGAGGGCCTGCTGAAAATCCAGGCCGCGTGGGGCACCAAGGACCAGCAGCAGACCATCAACGACATCTACCCAACGCTCCCCCGCATCAGCGTGGACTACGCCATCATGGAGCCCGCCTCGCGCGACCGCGATGTCTCCGTCTGCACCATCAACACCGATGTGGACTGGCTCGACGTCGGCTCCTGGCCGAGCTACGCCGAAACGCTCGAACCCGACGCGGCCAACAACCGTTCCGGCGGCACCGTGAAGTCCATCGCCGTCGAATCCTCCGGCACCATCATCACCGGCGAGTCCGCCGACCCCTCCAAGCCCCACACCATCGCCGTCCTCGGCGTCAAGGACTTGATCATCGTCCACACCAAGGACGCCACCCTCGTCATGCCCAAGTCCCACGCCGAACAACTCAAGAAACTCCACGGCATCGTGTCCGACGAACTGAAGTAGCCCAAACTCGAACAGTGTTCAGGACACGAAGTCCACGAAGGAAGAACGAAGGCCACGAAGAAAACGACGAGGATTGGTCCAATGCCTTCACCCTCGCTCCCCCTCCGTGCCCTTCGATCCCCTTCGTGACCTTCGTGTCCTCGAAACTGTCCGGCCCACCACCGCCATGCGTTACCTCTGCATCGATCTCGGCGACAAGCGCACCGGCCTCGCCATCAGCGATTCCGTCACCCGCATCGTCTCCCCACTCGACGTCCTCGAGGTCCCCATCACCGACCGAAACGGCGACGCCCTCCTCGACGCCCTGCTCGCCGCGATCTTCACAAACTTCTCCCCCGCGTCCCCCCTCGAGATCATCTTCGGCCTCCCGCTGAACATGACCGACGCCTCCGAGGGCCCGCGGGCCAAACTCGTCCGCAACTTCGCCGCCCGCCTCGGGCCTCGCCTCCAGCCCGCCCGGGACATCCGCTTCCACGATGAGCGCCTCTCCTCCGTCCAGGCCGATTGGACCATGGCCCAGTCCGGCATGACCCACAAGCAGAAGAAGACCCGGCGCGACGCCCTCGCCGCCGCGGCCATTCTGACCGACTATCTCTCGACCATCGCATGAAAACCGCTCGCAGAGGTCCGCAGGGGTCTCGCGGGGTTTCGCAGGGAAGGCGAGAGAGGCGACCGAGAAGGCCGCCCGCGCGGGTGCCACTCGTGCGAACGCCGCGGGACCCGCGCCGCCGCGAGCATTCCTGCCCAGTCCCCCCCACTTCCTCCGCGAACCCCTGCGTAACCTCTGCGCACCTCTGCGTGCCGACTTTTGGTTCGGGAGAACCAATCGCCCGTCGCGTGGTACATAGTGGAAGGAACCCCATGCTCACGCCAACCAGACTCCTACCAACCGCCCTGCTGCTCGCCTGTGCCTCCCTCGCGCTGGCCCAGCCCCCGGCCGCGCCCGCCCAGCCACCCGAGCCCGATCCCACCAAGCAGGTGACGATCGAGACCACCGTCGTCGCCGCGCCGCCCACGGTGAAGATCGCCCCCTCCACGTGGAAGCCCGGCCAGCCCATCAAGACCGCCGACGACCTCCTCTCCGCGCTGGAAAACGCCGACGCCAACTTCCGCTCTCTGCAAGCGAACATCCGCAAGGTCAAGCAGTTCGGCGAGATCGAGGGTGGCGGCGAGATGATCTACGACGGCTCGGTCGTCTTCGTCTCCGAGGCCCCCGACCACGCCAGGCCCAACGTCAAACCCCGGCGCATGTTCCAGGTGGACTTCACCTCCACCACCATCGACGGCGTGCGCAAGGCCGAGCAACGCACGTTCCTCTTCGACGGCCAGTGGTTCGTCGAGCGCCAGCCCGACGTCAAGCAGATCCACAAACGCCAGATCGTCCCGCCCGGCCAGACGGTGGACCCGCTCGCCATCGGCGAGGGCCCCTTCCCCGTCCCCATCGGCCAGAAGCGCGAGCGCATCCTGCAGCGCTTCACCGCCGAGCTCCTCCCGCCCGAGGACTTCCCCGACGCCAAGCTCGCCGGCGACGCCGTGAAGGACACCTACCAGCTCAAGCTCACGCCCCGCCCCGGCACCGATGAGGCCCAGAAGTACCGGGACGTCCGGATCTTCTACCGCAAGAGCGACCTCCTCCCCCGATTCGCCCGCACCTTCGACCGCGACGACGCCATCAACACCGTCGCCCTCATGAACATCAAACTCAACCAGCCCGTCTCGGCGGGGGCCTTCGACACCAGCGTCCCCCAAGGGTGGGACGCCCAGATCGACGAATACCGGGCCGCCCCCCCCCAATCCCCCCAGCCGCCCGAGAATCCGGCCACTCCAAAGCCCGGCACCCCTCGCGCCCCCTGATCCACGCCTCCCCGGCCAAATGGCCGATGTAGACCGCATGGCCTCAATACGCATCCTGCTCATCTGTGCCCTGTGCGCCACGTGCGGCACCCCCCCCCCCCCCCAGATTGCGATCCCTCCCGCGCAGACGACCGACCGCCCCGAGCGGGCCTCGCTCGCCTCGCTTCCCCCCGCCCCCACCTCCGTCGATCAACTCCTCGCCGCGCCCTACCTCACCGACGACCAGCGGGCCGACAAGCGCATCTTCTTCGGCCGCTACACCGCGGCCGACCTGACCACACCCGCCCGCGCCGCCCGGGCCGCGCTCCTCCGCGGCGCGATCGACGACGCGGCCCTGGACGCCACCGCCGCCGATCCCCTCGACAAAGCCGAGGCCGCCGCGCTCCGCGGAGACTTCACCGAGGCCCTCGCCACCCTCGACGCGTTCGACTCGGCACTCGGCACTCAGCACTCGGCACTCTCTCCTCGCTCCCACCGCCTCCGCGCCGACATCCTCGAAGCCCAGGGCCGCTTCGACGACGCCGTTCGCGCCGGCGAGCCCGTGCTGCTGGCCATGTCCAAGCGCACGCTCACCTCCGCCGAGGACATCACCGAGGCCGTCCGCATCGCCACCCAGCGTCTCCGCCTGCGCGGCCCGACATCCGTGAGAACCGGCTCGGCCGCCACCGACTACAAGGCCCTCATGGCCGTCCTCGACGACGTCATCAACCGCGTCGATCGCCTGTACTGGCCCGCCATGCTCGCCCAGGCCGAACTCCTCGCCTCCAAGGACAACCGCGAGGAATCCGTCGAGGCCTGCACCCGCGCCCTCGAGCTCAACCCCGCCTGCGCCCGCACCTGGACCATGCTCGGCACGCGCATGGTCGAGGGATTCGTCTTCAAGCAGGCCGAGAGCATCGCCAAGCGTCTCGACATGCTCGCCGGAGACTGGTCCGGCGAGGACCCCGACGAACTCTCCAAGGCCTTCGAGGACGCCGATCCCGGCGTCACCTCCCCTAGCGCCGCGGCCATCATGGCCCGCCTCTATCTCCGCCAGTCCGAGGGAGCCCAGGCCCTGCTCGTCCTCGAGCCGATGCTCGCCCGATTCCCGCACTCGCCCAGACTCCTCGCCCTCAAATGCGCGGCCCAGGCCACCGCCTTCGACTTCGCCGCGGCCGACGCCTCGCTGGCCGAGTTCGACAAGTCCTTCGGCCGCTCGCCGCTGGCCCAGTATGAGACCGGCCTGGCCCTGAGCATGGCCCGCCAATACGCCCAGTCGCGCATCCACCTCGACGAGGCCGCCCGCCGCCAGCCCAACGCCGCCGAGCCGCTCATCGAGCTCGGCCTCATGCTCCTGCAGGCGGGCAAGGACGCCGATGCTCTCCCCGCGCTGGAGCGGGCCTACTCGCTCGATCCGTTCAACGTCCGGGCCGACAACTCGCTGCGCCTCGCCCGCGAGCTGGCCACGTACGTGAGGGTCGAGACGCCCCACTTCACCATCCGACACAAGCCCGGCCTGAACACCGACAACACCGTCGGCGACGCCGTCCTCGCCCGCGACATGGCCGCGCCGCTGGAGGCCAACTACGCAGCCGTCACCGGCGCGCCCGAGCGAGTGCCGGGCGGCATCGACTTCGAGCCGCGCGAGAAGACCGTCATCGACCTCATGCCCGACCACAAATGGTTCGGCGTCCGCATCGCCGGCATGCCCGCCATCCACACCATCGCGGCCTCCACCGGCCCCGTGATCGCGATGGAATCGCCCCGCGACGGCCCCAGCCACCTCGGGGCCTACGACTGGGTCCGCGTCCTCCGCCACGAGTTCGTCCACACCGTCACCCTCGCCCGCACCGACAACCGCATCCCGCACTGGTACACCGAGGCCGCGGCCGTCTACCTCGAGCTCTCGCCGCGCGACTACTCCACCTGCCAGCTCCTCGCCCGCGTGCACCGCGCAAACGAGCTCTTCGATTTCACAACCATCAACCTCGGCTTCATCCGGCCCAAGAAACCCTCCGATCGGTCGCAGGCCTACGCCCAAGGCGAGTGGATGTACGAGTACATCATCGCCCGCGCCGGGCCCCGCGCACCGCTCGAACTCATGGACAAGTATGCTGCGGGCGTCCGCGAGGAAGAGGCGTTCCAGTCGGTTCTCGGCATCAGCCGGGCCCAGTTCCTTGCCGACTTCGTCGTCTGGTCCAAGGGCCAGCTCATCGAGTGGGGCATGGACCTCCCCGAAGGCACGCCGTCGATCCGCCAGCTCCTCGCGTCGGAGGGGATCGACATGGTCAACAAGTCCGTGAGCTCGGACAAGTCATCGGACAATGGCGAGGACAAGGCGGAACAGATTGTTCGCCGGTTGGCCAAGGCCATCGGCGGCATTCCAAAGGACGCGACTCCGGAAGAAACACAGCGATGGGTGAAGGAAGCCCTGCAGCGCATCGCCGACGGCAAAGCCACCGACGACGACGACGAAATCGAACTCCCTACGCCTACTCCCGCGATGATCGAGAAATGGCTCGCCGCGTGGCCGCGCCACCCCGACGTGCTCGAACTCGCCATGGACGACGCCGTCGCCAAGGCCGGCAACAAGGCCACACCCGAGATCGCCCCGCTCATCGATCGCTACGCCGCGGCACGCCCCGTCGATCCCAAGCCCCACCGCCTCCTCGCCAAGATGTACCTCGACGCGGCCGAGTCCGACCCGGCCAACACCACCGCCCAGGCCGCGCTGGCCATCCCCCACCTCGAGTACCTCGACGCCCGCGAGCAGAAATCACCCACGTACGCCATGGAACTCGCCAAGCGCTACGCCGCCACCGGCGAGATGGACAAGGCCGCGGCCAAGTCCGAACGCGCCACCCAGATCGACCCCTTCAACGCCCGCCCCCGCGAGCTCGCCGCGACAATCGCCATCCAGTCACGCGACTACGCCCGGGCCGAGCGCCATATCGAGGCTCTTACGCAGATCGAACCGACGCGGGAGATCCACAGGAAGCGGCTGGAAGCCCTTGAGAAGATGATGTCGCAGCAGAAACGGTGACGGCACTCCAAAGGTGTTACCGGCGGCTCGCCCGCCAGTGGTGAGCGTCTCGACTATTCGACGCACAAGGCAAAGCGTCCATCCACAACGTCGCCACCCTGATCCACACCTTATCGCACCGCGTGCTTCCTCAAGAACGCAGCGATGTCCGTCTTGTCGATTTGACCTTGGGCGGCGGCGAGCACGTGGTCAACCAACGCGCTGTCATCGATCTCGATCTCGATGCCGTTGAGATCGAGGAACACAAGCGCGGCGGCGGCGCCGGTTCGCTTGTTCCCATCGACGAATGGGTGATTCTGCACGAGATGAAACAGATACGCGCCCGCCATCTCGAACAGATCATCGTGCAGGAACCGCCCGTCGAAAGTGGCGCGCGGGGCCTCCACCGCGGAGACGAGCAGCCCGGAATCGAGGAGATCCGGGCTGCCGCCGTACCGCTCGATCTGATCTTCGTGGATGCGAAGCACGTCCTCGATGCGTAGAAAGTCCGGGTTCATGGACGATCACTCGGCCAGACGCCGAAGGGCCTTGCCGTGCTTGGCGTTCACTTTCGACAGCGACTTGGCCAGACGGCCCTCGCGGCCGGCATCGCTCGCCCGGCTGATCGTGAGCACCTTGCCATCGGTGCTGACCTCCAGCGGAGAGTCCGGCGCGAACTTCAGGAGCTCGAGAATCGGTTTGTCGATGACCAGCGCGTAACTGTTGCCGTGCTTGGTGAGTGTCTTGACCATGCAGCCTCCTTTGGGCGTTCCCACACCGTATATACGAAGTATATACTTCGGCGGTTCCGACGCAAGGCCTGAGTTCGAGATTCTCGCCGCAGAAACCCCGCTGACAAGGGCTGTGACGAGGGACTTCTCGGACTGGGGTATCCCGTTCAAGGCTCTTCGGCTCGCACCCCGAAAGTGTCACATTCCCTGACACCCTCTGCTTTTTTGCACACAAACCAGACTTTCGAGCTCATCACTTTCCGTGATCACCACCTCATCCATCGCTCTCCAAACCATGTCCGCCAGCCCCACGCCAGCGCGCACACGCCCAACGGCCACGGCGCAATTACTTCGACCCATCCTGGTGCCGATCCCGCCAGCGCTGTCAACACTCCCGTGACAAGAAGGACGCTCAAGAGCAGGCCGCCGCACATCAAGGCCGCGCCGCCAAGTCTTCGTGTACGACCCTTTGGTGCGCCGAACTCGGTGAGGGCCACGCCCAGCGAGAGGAGCATCAAACCGGGCGGAAAGGCCACACCCCACAGCATCCACGACTGAATGCCCCGCGCCTGAACAATCCGGTTCGGATCCGTCGGGTCCACGTACACCAGTGGATCCGCGTTCAACGCCGCCGGCACTGCCTCTCGCGAGCCCTGTCCCGGAAGGAACTCAAGGAACCCAACTCCCGCGACAATGTTCCCGGATGAGTACCGCGATCCGCGCGCTTCGTACGTGCAATGCGCTCGCAGCCCCCCCGACGTTCGGCCCGACCATACCTCTACGTACTTCACCGCGTCGGGCACGCCCACATAGCCGACCGTCCGGGCCTGCGCCGCGATGTCGTATGCCACCAACACGCTCAGCCCCGCGCTGGTGACGCACATGATTACGCCAAGCACACCGTTCATTCGTACCGAACGACCCATGGCGGACCAGTCTACCACGCATCGCCCATACCGTTCCACGTGCCCGACCACCCCAGCCAACCCGCCCCCGACCCCATCGTCGGCATCGATCTCGGAACCACCAACTCCCTGGTCGCCGTCGCCAACTGGCCCGGCCCGAGCGCCCCGCGCATCCTCCCCGACTCGCGCGGCCGCGCCATGCTCCCCTCGATCGTCCGCTTCGACGCCGCCGGGCGCCCCGTCGAACTCGGCCACGAGGCCCGCCAGAACGCCGTCGCCCATCCCCTTTCCACCATCTCCTCGGTCAAGCGTCTCATGGGGCGCTCGCTCGCCGACGCCGCGGCCGATCTGCCGTACCTCTCCTTCCAGATCGTCGAGGGTCCGCAGAACACCGCCCGCATCGCCCTGCCGATCGACGGCGGCCAGACCAAGGTCGTCTCTCCGCAGGAGGTCAGCGCGATCATCCTCGGCCGCCTGAAAGACCAGGCCGGCGCGGCCCTCGGCGTCGAGGTGCGCAAGGCCGTCGTCACCGTCCCCGCGTACTTCGACGACGCCCAGCGCCAGGCCACGCGCGACGCCGGGCGGCTGGCCGGGCTCGACGTCGTCCGCATCGTCAACGAGCCGACGGCCGCGGCCCTCGCCTACGGGCTTGGCCTGCGCCAGGCCGCGGGCGCCGCTTCCAAACCGAGCGTGGTGGTGGTGTACGACCTCGGCGGGGGCACGTTCGATGTGTCGATCCTCAAGATCAGCCCGGCCGAGGGCGTTGACTCGAAGAGCACCGTCTCCGACTTCTTCCAGGTCCTCTCCACCGCCGGCGACACCCACCTCGGCGGCGACGACTTCGACCACGCCCTCGTCGCCCTGTTCACGCGCGAGATCAACACCCGGTTCGGCCCGACGACCTTCCCGCCCGAGACCGTGCAGGCCCTGCGCCAGCTCGCCGAGAGCGTGAAGGTCCGGCTCTCCTCCGCGGAGTCCGCCACGATCCGCCTCGACATGGGCGAGGGCGCCTCGTACGACCGCACCATCACCCGCGCCGAACTCGACACCCTCATCGCCCCCTTCGTCGAGCGCACGATCGAGTCCTGCGCCCGCGCGCTCCGCGACGCCAAGCGGGCCATCGCCGATGCGCCCATCGACGCCGTCATCCTCGTCGGCGGCGCGACGCGCACGCCCCTCGTCCGCTCTCGCGTCAAGGCGTTCTTCGGCGTCGAGCCGTACACCGCGCTCAACCCCGACGAGGTCGTCGCCCTCGGCGCGGCCGTGCAGGCCTCCATCCTCTTCGATTCGCAAAGACCCGGCTCGGAGAGCCGGGCCACCCGGAGCCTCCTGCTCGACGTCGTCCCCCTCTCCCTCGGCATCGAGACCGTCGGCGGGGCGATGGCCAAGCTCGTCGTCCGCAACTCCACCGTCCCCGCGCGGGCCACCGAGATGTTCTCCACCAGCGTGGACAACCAGACCGGGATCAAGATCCACGTCTTGCAGGGCGAGCGAGAGATGGCCGCGGATTGCCGCTCGCTCGGGCGGTTCGAGCTCTCCGGCATCCCGCCCATGCCCGCGGGGATTCCCAAACTGCGCGTCGAGTTCGCCGTGGACGCCTCGGGCATCCTCACCGTGCGGGCCGCCGAGGAGCGCTCCGGCAAGCGCCTCGAGGCCCAGATCGTCCCCAACCACGGCCTGACCCCCGACGAGGTGGACCGCATCGAGCGCGAGTCGTTCGCCCACGCCCGCGAGGACATGACCCGCCATCGCGTGGTGGACCTGGTCGTGAACGCCCGCCTCGACCTGACCTGGATCACCCGCCAACTCGACCGCCTCGGCCCGGACCTGCCCGCCGATATCCGCGCCGGCGTGGAGACGCACGTCGCCGACCTGCGCACCATGGTCGATCGGGCCGCGGCCGACTGGCGCTCGGTGAACCCCGACGAGCTCCACCGCCTCAAGGACGCGCTGGACACCTCCAGCGTGCGCGTGCACGAGATCGCCATCGCCCGGAGCCTGCGCGAGGACCAGCGGCCCTAGCGCGTGAGGGTGTAGGCCACGCGCAGCATCTTCGACGCGTCGGACGTTCCCGCGGGCATGAACTGCACGATGATGTTGGGCGCATCGGCCGACTCGCCCTGCTTCCTCGACCACTGCACCAGCCACTCGGGCACGCCCGTGAGCGTGATGGTGTACGTGCGGGTGATCATGGCGTCGAACGTCAGGGCGTTGCGGAGCGGATCGCTCAGGTCGGCGTCCCACGAGCGGGCCAGGGCCTGCTTGCCGTCGCCGGCCGCGTTGGGCTGGAAGAGCTCCACGCGCAGCTGCCCGAACGCCTTGACGCTCCGGTCGTCGGCGTCGCGAAAGTCCAGGTGCAGCATCAGCGACGGCCCGCCGATCCCCTCGAGCCCGACGCGCGTGAGCGGGCTGACCATCAACTTCACCGGGTGCGTGACCTCGCGTGGCGCCGGCGTGGCCTTCACGGGGTCCGGCGACGACGGTCCGTCAACGACGCATCCGCCCACGGCCACGCAGGCCATCAGCCCGATCGCCACTCGCATGAAGTCTCGCATCGCCGGTGCCTCCAGTCGTTCCATCCTACGCGACGGCGCCGGGGGTGTGTCCGCACTCCGGACAGGTCGCTCCGGGAGCCAGCCCCGCAAGGTCATACCGGCACCAGCGGCAGTGGCCGCGGATGAACCGCGATCGCCACGCCAGAACTGCGCCCGGCACCCCGGCCCCGACCACCAGCATCCACAGCGGCACGGCCCGCACGCCCTCCGACCCGGCACTCTCCGAGACGAACCACCACTCCGGGCCGTCGTCGTTGCGATCGATGAACACGGGACCGAGCCGCTGCGTCTGGGGCACCAGGTGCTCTGCCGATCCATCCGCCCACCCCCACGCGATGGTCCCCGCCCCGATGAGCGCCGCGCGATGCCGCCCGATCTCCACACCCACCACCAGCCGGATCGAGATCAGCATCGCCGCGCCGCTCACCAGCGCGACCAGCAGCAGGGCGTTCGCGAGGCGGCGGCTTCGAGCGGCGGGGGCGGTCATGCTGCGCCATTGTACATTCCTCTCGCTCACGCGAGAGGCTCTTTGCGCCGGTTCAGGGCGTCGATGAGGCCCCGCTGCGTCCCCTCCAGCGCGGCGATGGCCCGGGTGTTGTCGTCCAGGGCCTTGAGCAGCACCTCCACGCCCTTCTGGCTCTGCCCGAGCATGGCCTGCGCGTCGGCGAGTTGCCGGTCGCGCTCCGAGGCGCCCTTGCGTTCGGTCAGCCACATCCACCCGATCAGCCCCGCCACGCCGAACTGAGCCGCCATGGTTGCCAGTTGCGGATCCATGCCCAATCCCCCTTTCCGATGCCCGTCGGCATCACGCCCATCCGCCGAACTTCACGAACCTCGCCACGTATCCCAGCGACACCCTCGCCCCGCGGTCCACCCGGTCCGCGGGCGTGAACGAGACGAACGAAACGTCCTTGAGCGTCGCCGTGTGGTTGTCTGTCAGGTCTCCGACCATGGGCGGATGCGTGAGCATCGCCTGGATCGACTCGACGAGCGCCGTCAGAGCGTCGTCCGTATCCGCCACCAGCCGCCCCCGCACCAGCACCTGGCCGTCGAGCGGCCCGACGGCCTGCTCGCCGGCAACCGAAGGATCGCCCGCGACATCCGCCGATCGCGCCAGCTGCTCGCCGCGCGCCCCGACGACCACCCGGTGCGGGCCGGAATCGAAGATGTACTCGCCGGCAAAGCTCGACATGGCTGTTCTCCCCTCCTCGTTCGTCGTGTCCGGGCTCAGGCTTCGCTCGCGCCGGATGCCCCGATGGTGACCGGATCGCTCCCGCCGCTGCTCACGGCCCGGAACGCGATCGTCTTCGCCGGCGGCCGCCCCCCGGCGCCCGGCTCCGACCTGATCCCCACCACCACGCACGCGATCGTGATGCGCTGCCTGCGCCGGTCGTCCGCGGGCGGCGCGCCGTAGAACACAAGGACGCCCGCCGTGCCCAGCGCGGGATCGTCCAGATCATCTACACCGATCGCCCGTTGCACGCGGATGTGGATCGACTGCTCGGGTACATCCACGAACGCCGCGTGCGGCCCGGCGTCGCCGTGCTCCTCGACAATGCGCGTCCCGACGCGCTCGACCGCGACGAGCAGCACATCCTCCCACGCGAACGACTCGAACCGGACGATCTCGGGCCTGAGCACGATCATGACGCACCCCTCCATGTGTCCTGTATCACTCCCGAACCAGATGCGTCACACTCAGCGTCCGCTCGGCGTCCGCCACGCCGTCGCCGTCGAGGTCGAGCCGCGCCCGCACACGCCAGCGCTCCCTGGCGAACCGATCCTGGTACATCCGGGCCCGCTGGGCGAGCGGCGAGGTGTCGGCCAGCGCGGCCGCGCCTGCCGAGTAGATCAGGTGCAACGCCCCGAGGCACTCCACCAGCGTCAGGTCGCGCGGGTTGAGGATGCTCTCCTCGGTCACGACGCCCGGGCCGGTGACCAGATCGGACGTGATCCCGAGCATCCGCAGCAGTTGCGCGTGCGTGAGGGCCAGTTGCGGCGTGAAGGCGGAGATCGAGACGGCCGCGTCGGAACGGTCGGCGGGAACGAGTTGCGGGCCGGCGGGGTCGATCCGCGTGAGCGAGAGCGTCAGCGTGTCGCTCGACGGGACGGCGATGATCTCCAGCGGCGCTCGCGAGACGACGCAGACCATGCCGGGCGCGACCGTCCCCGGCGGCACCGCGTCGGCCATGGTCAGCGTCCCGGCCTCGAGCGTGCCGGTGGTGAGCGCGATCGTCTGCGCCAGCCAGGCGACATCGCGGAACAGATTCGGCTCGATGGCGAGCAGGTCTCGGTCGTGTGCGAACATGGTGTCCCCCGGCAAAGTGTGCAGGTGTGAGGTGTCGAGGTGTCGAGGTGTCGAGGTGTCGAGGGGCGCGGCGCCAGGATTCCCCTTGACACCTCGACACCTGCACACCTGGACACCTTCTGCCAAAGCGAGCACCCGCCTTTCAACGGGCGCCCGCCCCTCCGCCCCCGCTCCTCCGCTCAGCTCGTCGCCAGCCCGCGCAGCATCGCGTGGGCGTTCTCGTTCTTGAACTCCAGCGTGTACTCGCCGAGCACCATCCCCGCCTCGCTGTCGCCCGTGGCCGCCAGCGGCTTGTAGTGGAACGAGCGCCCCTGCAGCGGCACCACGCCGATCCGCGAAGAGTCCAGCAGCAGCAGCGTGTCGGCCGGGACCCAGCGCGACAGGATGACCCGCTGCACGCCGAAGTCCGACTCGTACACGCCCACCTGGCTCTTCACCCGCTCGTCCCCCCCGGCGTACAGGCGCGAGTTGCTCAGGAACTCGTTGATCTTCCGCTTCTGGGCCCCGCCCACGAGGATCGTGTCGATCATCCCGGCCGACTGCTCCCACACGGCCCGCAGGCAGGCGTTGAGCACGGCCTCGTTGAGCCCCGTGCCCCCGCCCCCACCCGCCGGGATCGGGCCCGTTGACGGCTGGAACTGGTTGGTGGAGATCGCCGGGATGATGCCGTTGAGCGTCCGGCGCACGCTCGCCGACCCCTGCGGGCTTGCCGCGGGCGCCACCCCGTTGATCACGCAGTTCTCCAGATCGCGGAGCAGCTCCCGCAGACGCTCCTGCTTCTGGAAGTCCACCTCGTCGGCCACGCCGACCTGCCGGGCCGCCCGCATCGAGCCCGACACCTCGACCGCGGCGGAGAAGATCTGCGTGTAGTTCCGCTTCCTCGCGCGGCTGGTGAACTGCGTCGCGGGGCGGTCGTCCCCCTCGATGGCCGCGTTGCCGAGGATCACGAGCTTCTTGTCGTCGGCCAGGGCCGAGCCCGGCGTGCCGCCATAGCGGCGCGTGACGGTGAGCACGTTGGCGGCGATGGCCGTGACGAGCATGACCTCGCGGGCCCCGTCGGGCTTGACCTGATCGCCGACGCGGAATCTCGCCCCGTTGTCCACGGTGATGCTCGTGGCGTCGGTGGCGTTGGGGCTGAAGGAGGCCTGGTTGACGGCGTCGGTGTTGGGCAGGAGCGCATCCTCGATCCACTCGTGGATGGTGCTCGCCGAGGCCCGCTTGGCGTCGCCGAGATGGTCCAGCAGCGGCGTCTCGAACGGGCTGACGATCCCGATGATGTCGGAGACGTCCTCGACGAGCTCGGGCAGGTCGGCCCCCGCGGTGAACGTGGCCTTTCCGGTGAACGGCATGGTGTTTCCCCCTTGTCGGCGGCCCGTGGCCGGACGAACGCCGTCCGAAGCCAGTGCCGCGTGTGTGCGAAATGCGAACAGCAAGAACCGGCGAGTGCGGGTCGGGTCAGGCTGGCTGGCGGCGCAGGCGCAGATAGGCCATCAGCGAGGAGCGGTCGCCGCTCGCGGCCGCCCGGTCGGCCGCGGCACGGCGCGGGTCATCCCCCGCGGGCCGTACCGACATGGCCGAGGCGCCCGGCCTCTGCACGGGTGTGGTCGCGGACGTCCGGGCGAACAGCCCCGGCTTGCGCTTCCTCAGGTCCGCGATCAACTCCACGACCGGCTTCTCCGGCGAGGCCTGGGCGTCCCGCTCGATCATGGCCGCGCCGATGTCCAGATCGTGGGCCCCCGCCTCGAAGAGCCCCTTGTGAACGTCCCGCTCGCGCCGGATCGCCGCCAGCGTCCGGCGCGTGCTCTCCAACTCCACCGTCAACGCCGCCAGCGGATCAACCGCCGGACTCCGATTCGGCGACTCTCCCTCGCTCCCGCTCGTGTTCTCAGCGTCGCTCATGGCTGTTCCCCCTTGTGTGTGCGTGCCTTCGGTTCTCACGTTTGCGGCCCGTCCCCTACCCCCTGCGCCCTCTCAGTCGATCGCCGCGTCCTCGTCCTCGCTGGTGGCGTAGCCCAGCTCGCTCAGCACCCGCTCGCGCGGCACGCCGAGCTCCACCTTGGACTTGGCCGCCAGCAGGGCCTGCTGCTCGTCGCGCGGGATCGGGTCCACCCAGTCCACCCGCAGCCCGCGATCGGCCTCGCTGGTGTGCAGGATGCCCAGCCGGTCGAGCGCCTCGAGGACGATCCGGCTCGCCCGCACGATCCCCCGCCCATACGTGATCCGCTTGCGGCTGGTCTTGCTCAAGAGCCCCAGCAGCGTGATCCGCAGGGCGTTCTCGCTGGACAGGTTGCCGATCTTGGCCCGCACAACCCCGCTGGCCAGCGGCGGGACGGCGCTGGCCTTGTCCATCGCCTCGCGGATCTCGTCGATGTGCCGGTCCTCGCTCGGGCTGGCCGCGTCGCCGCCGAAGGCCGTCACCTGCGCATCCGGGTTGTCGGTGGCCCAGATGACCCCGGGGGCGACGGGCATGGCCGCGGCCCCGTCGAGCCCCTTGGCCAGGAACATCTTGAACGACTGCATCGTGACCCGTGCCGCCCGGTCCGACAGGCGGGTGTTGAGTTCATCCTGGAGCGGGATGAGCGGCTCGACCTCCCCCAACCCCTCATACTCGAAGGGCTGCGAGATGTTCTGGATGTGGACGATGGGCGGGCGATCGCCGAGGCGCTCCTCGACCAGCGCGGCCCCCCCGTCCACCAGCGTCGTCCGCCCGTCCGGGGCGGTTTCGTACATCTGGCGCGACGAACCGGCGAAGACCTCGGTCATGGTCACCACGTCCGCCGGTCGCGCGGTCGGGCCCGTTCCCTCCAGCCCGCGCCGCCACCATCGCAGGAGTTTCCCGGCGATCTCCGCCCCACCCGCGGGCTCCGCGTCGGCCTCGTGACGCGTCCGGATCACGTACCCGTCCAACTCGCGATAGTCCGATTCGCTCACCAGGGCGACGCCGCGGGGAGGCTCGATCAACTCGATCCGCACACTCATCTCGGCGCGATCGAGGACCGTGCCCACCCCCGCTCCCTCACCCCCGCTCCCCCGAGGGGCAGGGCCCCGCGGCGTCATCTCCTGGTGATCCCCTTCCGTCTCGCTCGTGCGCCCGCCCACGGCCCGCACCAGCAGGTCCACGTGCCCGTAAACATGGCCCATGAGTCCCATGTCCTGGAGCAGCGCGATCCCCCCGCTGCTCTCCCACACCCGCTCGAGCACACGCTCGATCGTCCGACGCACGCCCGGGTCCGCGGCCGTGCTGGCGATCGTCAGCGGGCGCCCGAACATGAAGTCCACCATGGTCTGCACACGCCAGGCGATGTCGTTCTCGATCACGACCTCTTTCCGCTGCCACCCCCGGTCGTCGCCCATAAGCCGGGCGTTCCCCGACCGACGATCCCACGCGCCCACCACGCGCGCCGGCAGGCCGCGCTCCTGGGCCAGCCGATACCCGCGCCCCGGCTGCAGGGCCGCGAGCGCGGGCCCATCCTGCATCTGGTTGCGGTAGTAGGCCCACAGGCGATCCATCCTCGCCCGGGCCGCGCCCTCGTGGCGCTCGATGGCCCCTGCCACGCGCGATCGAGAGACCGGCTCGCCGTCGGCGAGGATCATCCGGGTCACTTCGGCGAAAGTCTGCGATGCGGCGTGGGTGCGTGCCATGTGATCCTCGTTTCGCGGGTCGGGCGGGCTTTGGTGCCGCCTCTACCCATGGGCCGACAGGCCGCCGGCGCGCGCACAAACGCGTCCGAGCGCGTGCGCGGACGCGACTCCAAGTCCTGTTGCCACGATGACTTGCAGATTTTTCCTGAATTCCGTCCCAGGGCCGCCGGCGAGGGTCGGGTTTGTGCGCCAGAACCGTCCATCTCCCCGGGATCGGTTATCACTCCCGGCCCACGGGGCGATAACTCGTGGTTTCTCCGTCGAAGACCGCGCCGCCGTCACGTTCGCCGATCCAAGCGCCCGCTCCCGTCTCAGCCGCCTGTCCGGATAGCCGATCTCCCTCACGCGCGACGCCCCCCAGGCGTCCCTGGCGCACGACCACCGTGATGCGTTGGATCCGCGACATTGCCCTGCTGCTCGTGCTGCTCGCCATCGGCGGGGGCGTGGCGTGGTGGAAATACGATCGCAACCAGAGCGACTCGCTCGTCCGCAAAACCGCCACCGACACCCAGCGGCTCGAGCGAGAGATCCGCTTCCGGGCCGCCACAAAGGCCGTTGCCCTCAACCCGCGCGGCTGGCCGGCCACCGTCGATCCCACCTGGTTCGACACCGATCCCCCCGTCAACTCCGTCGTCGGCCCGGCCCACCCGTGGGTCGAGGTGGCACAGGAAGACGAGGCGGGCCTCATGCACCCGCGCGTCCGCATGACGCTCGACGAAAAGGTCGCCGGGTTCTGGTACAACCCCTACCAGGGCGTGGTCCGGGCCCGCGTCCCCGTGTCCGTCAGCGACGACCAGGCCACCGCCATGTACAACGCCGTGAACCTCGCCAGCCTTCCCTCGATCCTCTGGATGGAGGCGCCCGTCAACGTCCCCAAGCCGAAGACGGACGCCGAGCAGCGCCAGGCCGCCGCGGCCGCCGCCGAGCTCGCCGCCCAGAAGGAACGCGAGCAGCAGTCGGGCGTGGTCGTGCACCGCAAGCACAAGCCCTGAAACATCCGAACAGGCAAGCCGAGCGTCGCTTGGGCAAGCCCCCAAGCGGCGATTGTGACACCTGGCACGCCTCACCAGCGCGCGTCGATCTGCGTCGATCCTGCCGCGATCATCCCGGCAACCCGACGACATCCTGCACGGAGTACCACCCGGGCGGTTTTCCCCGCAGCCACGATGCGCACCGCAGTGCGCCACGGGCGAACAGGTCGCGCGTCGTGGCCCGATGCGTGAGTTCGATGTACTCGCCCGGCCCGGCAAGTCGCACCGTGTGCTCACCCACCACATCGCCGCCGCGCATCGCGAGAATCTGGTCGGCCCGCACCCCGTGCCCGCCCTCTCGCGCGGCCCGAGCGAGCCGGAGCGCGGTGCCCGAGGGCGCGTCCTTCTTGGCCGCGTGGTGCGATTCGACGATCGAGGCGTGATAATTTTTTCCGAGGGCGCGGCAGGCGTCGCGAACCAGAACCGACAGCACGGCGACGCCGAGCGAGGTGTTGGGGGCGACCAGGACCGCGCGCGTGGCCGAGGCGCGACGCAGCGCGCCCATGGTCGCATCCGACAGCGCGGTGGTGCCCACGAGCAGCGCCGCCCCGGCGCGCTCGGCGATCGCGAGCGATTGGACCGCCCCGGCGTCGGAGGAGAAGTCGATCACGACATCCGCAAAAACACCGGCTTTTTCGCGTGATTTGACGGATTCCAGCGTGACGCTCCGGACGGGCGCCTCGCCGGCGCCGAGGACCGACGAGCCGACGCGCGCCGACGAGTCGCGCGCCAGCGCCGCGCGGATCTCGAACGCCGGATCGCCCAGCGCCAGCGCGACGATGCGCTCGCCCATGCGTCCCGAGGCGCCGAAGACGACGATCGAGGTCACGGAGTTGTCCACATTGCTCTCCATCGCGCTTGCATTCCACCCGTGAGTGAGTGTATCGTGAGGGTGATTGCTCAAGGTGGTGGTCGGTACGTTCCGATACACCAACCGCTTTGGATCACTTTTCGGCGCTCCAAAGCCGCTCGAAGTTTCAGAGGCTCCCGTTTACAGTTTGAGGAGATTCGCCATGGCTAAGAAGAAAGCGAAGAAGAAGACCAAGAAGAAGGGCTCCAAGAAGAAGTAACGCGGTCGCTCCCTCGCGGAGCGACTGCGACCCCGGATGCGGACCCTGGCCCGATGGCAAGCGGTTCGCTCCGGTGACTACGGACCTGTTTCAGTCTTGATCGAGTAGGTAGAGAGAGATTCCCATTGCTGCCGAGCGGCAGCCGAGCAATTGCAAGCAGGGCCGATCGGGCGGCGTAGCCCTTGGCCCCTGGAGCGCCGAATCACGAAGGGCCCGCCGTTGGCGGGCCCTTCGCTGTTTTTGCGCCACTACTTGTCGAAGCCCCTCTCTTGTGTCGCGCCGTCTCCCTCTTTGGCGGTCAACACTCGCAATCGCAGGATCGCCGTGCAATCCGTGGGATTGGCTTCGTCGAGTGCTCTCACTTCCAGCCAGCCCGGGCGAACGAAGACGCGATAGCAAGCGACTCCCGGCTGCAGAGTCCCGAAGTTCGTACGCAACGGGCCGCCTCCGATGTCTCCGAGCGTTGCCGTCCGGCGCGAGTCGCCTCGGCTGTCTCCGTCCGACCATTCCCCCACACACTCACGCGACCTGCCATCGAACCGTGTGATCGATGCGAAGACGTGCCGCATGCGCGCCGGTCGACCCAGCCTGGCAGCGCCCGTGAAGGCCGGAGATCCTTCAGCCCTGCTCAGGAAGGCGATCTCCCCGGAATTGGTTCCGATCAAGTAGGGAGTCTCGTCACGAAGCAATACAAACGCATCCCCATTCGCCGATGGACCCGCCCAAGAGACGCGCGAGTCTTGGAACAGCACCCAGTCGCGCAGCATCACGGACAGCTGCACGCCCGCCTCTCGTAACTCGGAGACCGACCCCGGGGTAAGCAGAACTGCAAGCACCATCACCGCCACCCCGACCAACGCGAGAATCCGGGCACACAAGACGCCGATTGGATGAGTTCGAACAGCCCTGAAACACCCCATCATCGCGCCAACGGTGCCTCTTCGCTCAGGGAACACCAGAACACCGACAGTGGTACCGCACTCCGGGCATCGGACCTCCGACGCCTGGCGAGGAAGACCCGCTAGCGGGTACAGGCAATGACGGCACACCAACCACGGCAATAGGGCGTCTGATTTCACGGTCTTCAAAGACCGCTCAACCACGCACGTAAGCGCCAACGCGGTCACAACAACAAACAAAAGACCGAACATACTCACACCCGCGATACCCGGAAAGAACCCGTCCCGAATCGTACTACCTGAAAACAGGCCCCGGTCAGCGGTTACGTACCACGCAATGAACCCTGCAAATAACCCCGATAGCGGCAACACCCATCGGAACACCCGCATCGCCCGTGCGCCCGCGCTCAGCGCACTTTCATGGCCCGGCGATTGGCCCGTCATTCCGCGCAACACGTTGGGCGAAATTCCCAAAACTCTGCCCAAAGCCCCCCGCACCAGCAGCAACGCGATGTACCCGCCAAGGATGGCCGCAAGCATCAGGCCCGCCATTGATGCAAAGTCGCGCTCCGTCATGGGAATCGCGCCAACTGGCCGCCCAAGGAGAGGTGCGATGAGTACCCCGGAGGTCTGGTCCGCGAACGGTGAGAACCCGGACAACCTGGCGAGTCTTTCCGAAATCGCCAGGGTAAGTTCGCCCTTCCACCGCGACCGCAACACGAGGTCTCCCGACTGTCGCAGCCAATGCCAAACAAGCCCGTGGCCGATGGCATATCCAAACGCTCCGGCGACTCCGGAGCACAGCAGAACGAGCACCAAGATGGTACGTCTCAAAAGCATGTTCTCTCCGAGAAAACGCGCGGCTATCCCTTCGGATAGTCGCGCGGGAAGATTCAATACCAGTACTGAGTGCCGCCACACGTGCAAGTGACTGCCGGAGACCCGGGCGCCAATCCCGGGGCGGCAGGTGTGCTCGGGGGGTTCCATGCGGGCACCGCCGAACCGAGGCCCGATCCGGCGCCGCCGCACGATGTGCAGGTGCATTCAATCTGAACCGGAAGCGTCCGCCCGGCAGGGTCGGTGGCAGTTCCCGTTGACGTGCACTTGCAGCTGCCCGGAGCACCGAATGGAGCGCACCAGAAGCTCGTGATAGTCGCCGGAACCGACCACGGCGTCCACGGTCCGCAACCCGGGCAGCCGAACGGCCAACTCCACGGCGGTGAGTTGTGCCACCCCGCAATCACGGGGGTCTGACAGCCAAGCGCTGAGTAGTACCGAACGCTCGTTCCAGACGCGTACTCCGCCCCATGCGCGGAGAGCAGTCCCGATGCGTCCAAGAGTGAGTCCAGTGTAAACGGTCCAGAGAGATTGCCGTTGATCGGATCCATCAGCACATAGCAATCCTCGAGCTGGACCACCACGACCGGCAACACTCCATACACACCAAACTGCGCTGTGATCACGTCCGCATGGCTGCCCATCATCGTTGTTGCGCTCAACAAGGATCGGATTCGATCCGCAAACCTGTCCGCCTTGCTCGGCTCGCCGGTGATCGCCTTCTGAAACTCTGTCACCTCGCCGGCGTCCGCCGCCCACTGCGCACCGCTGGCGATCAGCGCCGCGATGATGTCCTGCGTCTGCTGGCATGCCCCAAACTTCAGCGTCGCCTCATACGCGACCTGATCCACCTTTTCCAGCGGCAGGTTCTCCGACACCAGCTTCCCGCCCTCCACATACACCGTCAGCCCCGCCGTCGCCGGCGCGGCCAGGATCAGGTTCGCGTGCTCGATCGTCCCGCCCGGGTCGCTCGACCAGTCGGTCTCGATCTTGCCCTCCAGCATCGCCTTGCGATACTCGCTCCAGACCGCCGCGACCTCGGGGATGGCTCCCGCCTCGGGAATGCCCATCTGGTCGCACGCGCCCGCGGCGACAAGCCCCACCTTCTCCAGCGTCGGGCGGGCCGCCCGCATCGGGTTGAACAGGTGTGAGTTCATCTCCGCCTTCGTGAACGCGAACCCGGCTCCCGGCGAGCCGCCGCCCTGGTCCACCCGCTGCCAGAAGAGCGTGGCCCACGCCACCACCTCCGCCTGATCGGTCGGATCCAGAGCGCCGTCATACACCGTTTGAGCGGCGACCGGCGGCGCGGTTGCAAATCCCGCCCCCACCGCGACACACATCGCCGCAATCGCCCCATACCCCCCCCCTAACAAACTCGTAGAATCGCATCGAAACCTCCTTGAAATGGAGTGTCTCCACGCGGCGGCCGCGCAAGCCCATCAGAGCCCGCAACCGCGCCCGCCGCTCGGAGCGTCGCGGCTCCGCCATGATGGGAAGCGAAGGCCGAGGCCCGGGTGTGACAGACTTCGGCGAAAAAAGTCCAACATTCCAAACTATTTCACTCGGCGTTCGTGCGGCCTCTCTCATCCGCACCCCGACCCCGATCCAAACACCCTGCCTCTATCATCCGCGCATGCCGGAGCCCCCCCCCCCCCCCCCCCCCCCCCCCCCCCCCCCCCCCCCCCCCCCCCCCCCC
>OEIU01000270.1_pt1 | contig 52090 bp, 47 predicted proteins | sample 1539221 | NCBI WGS metagenome assembly OEIU01 (sample SAMN03792071, study PRJEB22550) | activated sludge metagenome | feature: wastewater treatment plant; material: activated sludge; isolation source: Wastewater treatment plant of a petroleum refinery complex | place: Argentina: Zarate | collected... | reverse complement strand
GCGATGCCGACCGGCTCGTTGCTTGGCGTGGCGTTCGGTATTGCTCCGGCACCCGAGAAGCCGTTCTGGCGGACCGTGTTGTTCGTGATCACGACGCCGTTCATCGAGCCGCCGCCGAAGCCGAGTTCGATGCCGGCGCCGGCCTGATTGCGGGTCAGGTTATTCTCGATGCGCGCGCCGGTGGCGCTGCCGATCAGCAGGATACCGTCGAAGGTGTCGGTGGGGGTCGAGGACGACCGGATCACTTCGTTGAAACTGATCCTGGCGCCGGCGCCGGGGTCGTTGCCGCGGATCACCGAATTGTTCGCAGACGCGTAGTTGCTGCGGATCTCCGCATTCGTGCCTGAGAACACGATGGCCATGTTGCCGCCGGAATCGGCATTGCCGCTGGCGTTCACGCCGACGAAGTTGTCGCGCACCACGGCGTTGATGCCGGACATCGTGATCGAACCGCGCGGCAACGCGAAGCCGTGGATGGCCTGGTTGGCGCCAGTGAAACTGAAAACGGCATCGGCGATCTGGATCTCCGGCCGGCTGAACTGCGGAAACGCGGTGACGAGTGCACCGACCGAACCGCCGGTGCCCGAACTGCCGCTGTTCGTGTTGCCGATGCCCACCGTCTGCGTCGTCGCATCGAGACGCAGGTTGTCGCGCGTGAGGGCCGGCAGCGCGGTCGCCAGCGTGATCGATACGGCGCCCGATGACAGGGGAATCATGAAAATGCTGGTTTCGTAGCCCGAGGGCAGGGAACTCGTCACGCCGCCGAGCTGGCGCGAGCCGTTCTGGGAAGCCGGCGTGCCCAGCGCCTGTGCGTTGATGAGGAACTGGCGCAGCGTGCCCTGGCAGGGGAAGTAGCTGTTGTCTGATCCGCCCGGCGTACAGGTGGCTGCGTCGCGCGTGTTGACGATGGTGCTGAAGTTGAAGCCGAAGTCGACGTTACTGACGGTGGGGTTGCCGCTATTGCCTGGATCGATCGTAGTAATCGATTGCGGTCTTTGTGTGGTGGTCGTCAAGGTAGGCAACGTGGCTCCCGACGTATTGCTGGGTGCGTCATTGAGTGCCGGATTCTCTCCGCCGACTCGATTGGTGACCGATGTGACCGTGTTGCTGTTGGTGGCGCCGGTCGTGCGAAAGGTCTGTACGGGCACACAGTTCGTGCACGTCCCACGGGAAGAACGCACCGTCCCACTCACGACACGCAGCGTCCGCGGATCATTCCCGCTGTAGGTGTACGAAAACGTTCCGTTCGTACCGGTGTTGAATGCAGTTACGTAGTTGTTGCCGTTGTAGACCTCGATCCGCACACCCGATATGCCCACACCCCCAGACGCGGTTCGCGACCGTCCTGCGCTGCCGCCATAGCTCACATCTTCGAACACCGTCCCCGTGATCGTGGCCGCGTACGAACGCCCGGCGAACAGCGCGGCGGCGAGGACCAGCGTGAGCAGACAGAAATGCTTGGCGAACCTGGCGGGCACGGCCGACCTACCGCAGAAAGAATCGCCGCAGCGTAGTTCAGGGAAACCCGCAGCCCGCCGCGAACCGATCACAAATTGACGCGCTTATGTCGGCTGCGCGTATGAACCGCGATGCCGTTCTCGCTTGCGTCTGCAACGGCGTCATTCGCGCGACGACGCCGGAAAAACGTCGCAGTTATGTCCTTTCGTGCATGCGTCACGCGCGCCGGCGTGCGTGGTCGACATCGTCGTTGCGACGCAGTTCTCGCAATCGTGTGAGGGCGGTCGGCGGCGGGCTCGCGGCCCTGCCGGAAAACGCGATGCTATCGGCACTTCATCGCGAATCTTTAGCGTCCCGGAACGAAGTGCGAACACATTCACAATCGTCGTTTCTGCCTTAACAAGAATGCGCCGCCATAGGGAATCGGCCTGACGACAGTACGGGGTAAGGAGCAAGCGCATTCAATCCTGAATGAGTGAACACACCTCCCCGCCGCGCGGCCGGTTCCGCCACTGTGCGGGAGACGGGGTTTGGTTCGCATCGCTCTATTCATGCTGCTGCTCGCGCTCTGCGCCGCGTCCGCGGTCCAGGCCGCGGGCACCGCTGCGGGCACGAACATCCAGAGTGCCGCGCAGGTCAGTTACAGCTTCGGCGGCACGTCGCAGACGGCGACGTCCAACACCGTGACGGTGACGGTCGTCGAGATTCTCGACGCCGTCGTCACCGTCGCCGGCAACGCTTCCGTTGCGCCGGGCGATACCCAGCAGGAACTCGTCTTCACCGTCACCAACACCGGCAACGGCACCGAGGCGTTTCATCTCGCGGCGCTGAGCGCCGGCCTCACCGGCGATCAGTTCGATCCGGTGCTGGCGACCAACCCGCTCTGGTTCGACACCGACAACAGCAACGACCTGTCGGCAGCCGACACCATCTACGTTCCGGGCAGCAACGATCCGGTGCTCGCCGCCGATGCGAGCGTGCGCGTCATTCTCGTCAACGACATTCCGGCGAGCGCCGCCGACGGCCAGCGCGGCCGCAGCCAGTTGACGGCGACGTCGCGCACCGGCGCCGGCGCGCCCGGCACGCTGTTCGCAGGTCAAGGCGACGGCGGACTCGATGCGCTGGCCGGCACCAGCGGCGGCAGCGCCGCGCAGGTGGGCGAGTACATCGTCGCCGGCCTGCAGCTCGCCGCGGTGAAGTCGCAAGTCGTCGTCGATCCGTTCGGCGGCGCGCGTGTCGTGCCCGGCGCGCGCATCAACTACCAGGTCGTCGTCACGACGACCGGTTCGGGCCTCGCTGCAGGCGCCGTGTTCAGCGATGCGATTCCGGCCAACACCACTTACGTCGCCGGCTCGCTGCGCCTGAACGGCACTCCGCTTTCCGATGACGCCGACGGCGATGCCGGCGAACTCGTTGCCACCGCCGCGCCGCAAGTGCGCATTCAACTGGGCGATCTCACTGCGGCCAGCGCGCCGCAGACCCTCGAGTTCGCCGTCACGATCAATTGACGAAGGAGAAGGGCCATGACGATTGCGTTTCGTAACCGGGGATTCGTCGCTGCGATGGCAGCGTTCGTTTCGCTCGGCGCTGCAGCGGAAAACTGCATCGAGCTGACGACCACGGCGGAAGCCGAGCAGACCTACACCAACGAGCAGGGCCAGCAGGCGACGCGGCTCGTGCCGGTGGTCAAGGCGCTGCCGGGCGATGAAGTCGTATGGACCGTCACCGCGAAGAACCTCTGCAGCAAGCCTGCGGAGCACGTCGTCATCGCCAATCCGGTACCGGAACACATGACGCTCGTGGCCAACACCGCGATGGGCATCGGCACCCAGATCACTTATTCGCTCGATGGCAAGGATTTCCAGGCGGCGAACGCGCTCAGCGTGAGTGATGCCGCGGGTACGCGCAGCGCGCGTCCCGAAGAGATCCGTCACATCCGCTGGAGCTACGGCACGGCGTTCACGCCCGGCGCCACTGCGTTCGTGCGCTATCGCGCCATCGTCGACTGACCGCTTCACGTTTCTGATTTTCTTTCGTGTCACACAGGAGATTCGTAATGTCGATTGCAAGGCACCTCAAGCAGGCAAGCCTCGCGCTGTTGATGTTGTCGCCCGCGGCCGCGCTGCAGAGCGCGTACGCGGAAGGCACGACCGCCGGTACCTCGATCAGCAATACCGCGTCGGTCAACTACAGCGTGGGCGGCGTCGCACAGACGCCCATCAACAGCACGACGGCCACGTTCGTCGTGGACCGCCGCATCTTTCTGTCGGTGGTGGCGGTCAGCCCCTCGCCGACCGAACTCGCGGCCACGGTTCCGGGCGCACCGGCTGTCGTCCGCACGTTCCGCATCACCAACACCTCCAACCGCCCGATCGGCTTCCGCTTCGTGCCGACCAATGCGGCGGCGGACGCGTTCGACCTGGCCAACCTCATCGTGCGCGTCGACTCTGCGGCCGGTCAGCCGATCGCGTCGTTCACACCGGGCACGTACGACAGCAGCACCGACACGGCAACCACCGTGGCGACGCTGGCTGCCGACCAGAGCACGACCGTGTTCGTGCTGGGCGACATTCCCGTGAGCGCGACCAACACGCAGTCGGCGACCATCAACCTGCAGGCTGTCTCGATCGAACCGACGTCGCTGAATGTCGGCGCGGTGGGTTCGGACATCGTGCAGACCGCCGGCGCCGATACCGCCGGCATCGATACGGTGTTCGGCGATGCGGGCCGCGACGGCACGGAAACGACGACCAACGTCTATACGGTATCGTCGGCGACGCTCGGCGTGACCAAGGCCGCCACGGTCATCAGCGATCCGTTCAACAACACGACCAACCCGAAAGCCATTCCGGGCGCCGTCGTCGAGTACGCCATCACGATCGCCAACACCGGCGCCGTGCCGGCACAGGACGTGGGCGTGAGCGATGCGCTCGATGCCAGCACCACGATCGCGACCGGCGCCTACAGCGGCAGCGACATCCAGATCGCGGTGTCGGGCGGGTCGACCACGACCTGCACGGCTGCGGCGGACGGCGACGGCTGCTCGGTGAGCGGCGGCACGCTGACCATCGCGGGGTCGAGCCGGCCGAACATTCCGGCAGGTCAGACCGCGACCGTGCGTTTCCGCGTGACGATCAACTAAGGACAGTTATCGCCGCATGCGTAACGCCAAGCGCCGTGCAGCGCACTCACGGAACGTGAGCTGATGCACGGCCAGTCATACGAAGCTCCGGGACACGACGCGGGCGGGACGGTGAATAGCCGTCCCGCCTTCGGCGTGTCTATGGGCAGCTTCTTTCTCTTCCCCTCCTCCGCTTGCGGGGGAGGGCAGGGTGGGGGTCTTTCCTCGCTTCGCTTGCTCGTCGCATGCTTCGCGCTGCTGCTTGCAACGTCCGCATTCGCCCAGACTGCGCCGGGCACGGTGATCGAAAACGTGGCGAGCGTGACGTTCGCCACCTCGCAGGGAACGCCGCAGACCATCACCAGCAATGCGGTGCGTGCGCTGGTTGCCGCAGCGCCGACGCGTTCGGCACTCACGATCCTGCGCGCCGATCTCACCGGTGCAAACACTGGCAGCACCGTGTATCCGACGCAGTGCCGCTCGGGCAACTCCGTCACGACGCTGCCCGCGCCGCTCACCTCCGCCGGCGTCGTCATCGATCTGTCGCAACCCGTCGCCCTGACGACGACCGCTTCGCTGCACGGCGGTGAAGCCGCCTTCCTGCAACTCGCCGATGCCGACCAGAATCTCGACGCCACGGCGATCGACATCGCCGAGTTGCGCGTCGCCACGCCCGCCGGCGACAGCGAAGTGCTTCGCCTCGCCGAAACCGGCCCGAACACCGGCGTTTTCGCCGGCTACATCCAGACGCGCGCCGCCACAACGAATGCAGGGGCGAGCGCCGGCAACTGCGTGCTCGAAGTCGCGCGCAATGCGTCCATCAATTCCATCTACGTCGATCCCGTCGACGCCAACGACACGAGCAATGCGAGCGCACTCGTCGATCCTTACGGTCTCGTGTTCGACTCGACCACCGGCACGCCGATCGACGGCGCGCGCGTACGTCTGATCGATGCGACTACCGGTTCACTCGCGCAGGTGTTCGGGGACGACGGCGCCAGCCGCTATCCCGCCGAGATGGTCACCGGCGAACAGGTCACCGACTCCGGCGGCACGGTGTACTCGCTGCCGGCGGGCGTCTTCCGCTTTCCGCTGGTCGCGATCGGCAGCTATCGCCTCGAAGTCGATCCGCCCGCGGGCCACGCCTTCCCCAGTACTCTGAGCCTCGCCGAACTCGCGAACGCGCCGGGCGGCCCGTATCGCCTGGAAGACGGTTCCTTCGGTCGCGAATTCACGGTCAGCGCCGGCCCGACCGTCGCCATCGACGTGCCTGTCGATGCGAGCGCTTCGCAGCTTTTCCTGCGCAAGAGCACGATCACCACGGTCGCCGCGGTCGGCGACTTCGTGCAGTACTCGCTGGTCGCCGAGAACACGTCCGGCAACGCAGCGATTGCGAACGTGCAGATCGTAGACCGGTTGCCGCAGGGCGCGCGCTATCGCGCCGGCTCGACGCACATCGAAGGCGCCGCCGTGCCCGACCCTGCGATCTCGGCGGATGGCCGCACACTCACGTTCACGCATGGACGGCTTGGCGCCGGTCAACGTGTGGAGATCCGCTACGTCGTCGAAATCACGGTCGCGGCGCACGGCCGGCAGCTCGTCAACAGTGCGCAGGCCACCGGGCCAGACGGCGTGACCTCCAACATTGCGCAGGCCACGATCGCGCTGCGCGAAGAACTGTTCCGCGAACGCGCCATCCTGATGGGCCGCGTCGTCGAGGGTGAATGCTCGGCGCTCGCCCAACAGCAGCGCGGCGTCGGCGGCGTGCGCGTGTATCTCGAAGACGGGCGCTACTCGGTGACGGATGCCGACGGCAAGTATCACTTCGACGATGTCGCGCCCGGCTCGCACGTGGTGCAGATGGATACCGTGACGATTCCGTCGACGCACCTGGCCGCAACCTGCCCGGGCCGCGTGCGTGCGGCCGGCAGCGCGTACTCGCAGTTCGTCGATGTGCGCGGCGGCGCGCTGTGGCGCGGCGACTTCGTCGTGCAGCGCAAGCAGCCGGCGAAGGGTGAGGTGAAGCTGCAGTTCCAGACGCGCGCGACCGACGAGGCATTGCGGCACACGGCAGCGCTCAGCGTCGCCGGTCTCGCCGTCGCGAATGCGCAGATCATGACTGTGCTGTCTGACGGACTGACCTACGTGCCGGGCAGCGCACAGCTAGATTCGAAAGCGATCGACGATCCGACGGTCATGGACAACGTGCTGGTATTCAAGCTCGGCACGCTTGCGGCAGGCACGACGCCGACGCTGACCTTCGACACCCGTCCGACTCAGGTGTCGAGCGGCGCGCTGACCGTAAAGGCCGTGGCGCGTTTCGACACGCCGTCGGCGAAGAATCAGGCCACTGCCGCTGTAGAAAACGTCGCGCTGCGCGGCCAGATGCTGCACGAGACGGCTTCGTATCGCTTCACGCCGCGCGCCGAGATCGCCGCTGCGCAGCTCCAGTCGGCGGATCGCGAACAGCTCGATCGCATCGTCGCCGAATGGCGCGGCGTGACGAACCTGCGGCTGAACGTGGTCGGTCACAGCGACGCCGCATTGCTGGCGGCCAGCAATCCGGTCGTTGATGCCGATCCGCAGACGCTGTCGCTCGCGCGAGCCGATACCGTCGCGAAATATCTCGGCACGCAACTGAACATCGATCCTGTCCGCGTGAGTGTGGAAGGCAGCGGCGCTTCGGCGACGACGGATGCCGATCCGCCGCGCGCGCTGCACGGCCGTATCGACATTGCGCTCGAAAGTCTGCGCGTGAAAGCGGCCGGCGGCCTGTCCATGCATCGCGCAGCAGCGGATTCGCCGGCCGTCGCGACGCTCGGCAAGCTCGATCCGGCGCCGGTCGCTGCCGCGCCCACATCGCTCGCCGTGAAGCGCGACAAGCCGCGCGAGATCGACGTCGAACAACTCCAGCCCGGCACCGACTGGGTGACGCCGCTCGAAGACGAACTGCCGGCGATCCCGAGTCTGTCGGTGGCGATCCGCCATCTGCCGAACCAGCGTGTCGAACTCGCCGTCAACGGCTCGCCCGTCAGCGCGCTCAACTTCGACGGCGTGACCGGCAATGCCGCCGGCACGGTCGCACTGAGCCGCTGGCGCGCGGTCGCGCTGCGCAATGGCGAGAACGAACTCAGCGCGCGCGTCTTCGATGAGAACGATCGGGCCGTCGCCGAATTCCAGCGCAGCATCCACTACGCCGGCGGCGCCGTGCGCGCCGAGGTGGACCGCACCGCTTCGACGCTGATTGCCGACGGCACGACGCATCCCGTCATCGCGCTGCGCATGGTCGATGCCTACGGCCAGCCGGCGCGGCCCGGCACGCTCGGCGGCTGGAGCGTCGGCGAGCCGTATCGTTCCTGGTGGGAAGTGCAGTCGCGCAACGAGAACAAGCTCATCGATGTCCGCACGAGCTCGCCGACCTTCAGCGTCGATGCGGACGGCATCGCGCGCCTGGAACTGGAGCCGACCGCACAGGCCGGCACCGCGATCGTCAGGCTGCGCCTCAACGATCGCCAGGAACAGGAGATCCGCGTGTGGCTCGAACCGCGCGCACGCGACTGGATCCTGGTCGGCATCGCCGAAGGCACGAGTGCCTACAACCGCATCAGCCAGAACATGCAGTCAGCGGCCGACGCGGGGCTCGAAGAGGGTTACTCGACGGCCGAGCGCGTCGCGTTTTTCGCCAAGGGCGCAATCAAGGGCGACACGCTGCTGACCATCGCCTACGACTCGGCGCGCGATCACGAAGCCGAGAAAGATCGATTGCTCGGCACCGTCGATCCGAACCGTTTCTACACGCTGTACGGCGATGCCACCGAGCAGCGCTTCGAAGCGGCGACCACCGAGAAGCTGTATCTCAAGATCGAACGCCGTCAGTTCGCAGCGCTGTTCGGTGGTTTCACCACCGGCATGACGGTGACGGAGCTGTCGCGCTACAACCGCACGTTCAATGGCCTCAAGGCCGAGTACGCGGGCGAGCGCTTCGGCTACACCGCGTTCGCTGCAGAATCTGAACAGGGCTACGTCAAGGACGAACTGGCGGGCGACGGCACCTCGGGCCTGTATCGACTGTCGCGCCGTCCGCTGATCGTCAACAGCGACAAGCTCCGCATCGAAGTGCGCGACCGCTTCCACAGCGAAGTCGTGCTCGAATCGCGCGAGCTCACGCCGTTCATCGACTACAGCATCGACTATCTGAACGGCACGCTGTTCTTCAAGCAGCCGGTGCCGAGCCGCGATTCGAACTTCAATCCCGTGTACATCGTGGCGGAATACGAAGTGCTGAGCGGCGGTGAGTCGGAAATCACGGCGGGTGGACGCGGCTCGGTGAAATTCGCCGGCGATCGTGTCGAACTCGGTGCGACGTATCTGCAGGAAGGCGCGACCGCGGGTGATTCGCGCCTGGCCGGCACCGATCTGCGCTGGCAGATCGCGGCCTCGACCGAACTCAAAGCCGAAGTCGCACGCAGCGAATCGGACGATCCGGCCCGCGCGTCGCAGGCCACGGCGTATCTCACGCAGCTCGAACACGTCACCGAAACGCTCGACGCACGCGCCTATCTGCGCGAGCAGGAGGCCGGCTTCGGGCTCGGCCAGCAGATGGTGTCGGAGGAGGGCACGCGCAAGTTCGGCGTCGATGCCCGTTATCACTTCACCGAACGCTTCGCGCTCGAAGGCGAAACCTATCGTCAGGAAATGCTGGAAAGCGGCGCGCAACGCGACTACGTCAGCGCCGAAGTGCGCCGCGAATCGGACGACTACACGGTCGGCGTCGGCGCGCGTCACGTGGCCGACACCGGGCTCACGGACGGCGAGCGCCAGTCGCAGCAGGCCTTCGTCAACGGCAGTCTCGATCTGTTCAAGGATCTCGTCACACTGCGCGCGGCGCAGGATCTGCCGCTCGGCGGCAGGAATTCCAGCATCGATTTCCCGGCGCGTTCGCTGATCGGCATCGACTGGCACTGGCGCGCCAGCACCACGTTCTTCGCCGAATACGAACACGCCGATGGCGATGACTTCGATGCCGACATGACGCGCGTCGGCGTGCGCACCTCGCCATGGGAACGCGCGCAGATCCAGTCGAGCATGAGCCAGCAGACGACGGAGTACGGCCCGCGCGTGTTCGCGAACTTCGGCCTGATGCAGGGCTGGAAGGCGAGCGAGCGCTGGGACCTGGACTTCGGCGTCGACCAGAGCCGCACCGTGCGCGGCGGCGCGGTGTCGCCGTTCAATCCCAATGCTTCGATGGCCTCGGGCTCGATGAACGGCGACTACCTGGCGGCGTTCGTCGGCGCGACGTTCCGCGGCGAGTTCTGGACCTTCGCCTCGCGCGCCGAGAATCGCCATTCCGACCAGGAAGATCGCTGCGTCTTCACCGGCGGCTTCTATCGCGAGCCCATCGCCGGCCACGCCTTCGCGATGACGACGACCTGGTTCGACAGCCAGTTCGCCGCCGGCAGCGACACCACCGCCGCCGCAACGCAGCTCGCCTGGGCCTATCGCCCGGCGACGAGCGCCTGGATCGTGCTGGATCGCCTCGATCTCAAGCACGAGTCGAGCAGCGATACGTTCGGCGAATTCGAATCGGCGCGCATCGTCAACAACCTGAACGCCAACTGGCAGATGAACCCGTGGACGCAGGTCGGCCTGCAACTCGGCGCGCGCTACGTGCGCAGCACTTTCGACGATGAGCGCTACAGCGGCCTGTCGAACCTGGTCGGCCTCGACATGCGTCGCGACCTGACCGACCGCGTCGACGTCGGCCTGCACGGCACGATGCTGAACTCGCTGCAGTCGGGCGTGAGCGAAACGTCGGTCGGCGTCGACCTGGGGTATGCGCTGGCGAAGAACGTGTGGATTTCGATCGGCTACAACTTCACCGGCTTCCGCGACGATGACTTCGAAGCCAGCCGCTACACGGCCCAGGGTCCGTTCATCAAGTTCCGCATGAAGGCCGATCAGGACACGTTCAAGGATCTGTCGCTGGATGCGTTGCGGCCGGGGCGCAGGAGTGCGGAGTAGCGCTTCTTTCTTGCTGTGGGGCCGGCTTCAGCCGGCCTCTGAGGAGTCAGGCTGAAGCCTGACCTACAGGAAGAAGCGGATCGCAGTTTTCAGGCCGGCTGTGACCGAAGGAAATCCCCGTGGGAAAGCCGGCCCCACAGGAAGAGCGCTTCCGCCGCCGCGGCGCGCGGCGTAGAGTCCCGCCCCATGCGCGCCGCACTCCTCCTGCTGCTCTCACTGATCGCCGCCGTTCCCGTCCTCGCCGACGAGACCATCCGCTGCGGCAGTGCCATCGTGAATTCGTCCCTGTCGGTGGCGGAGATCGTCGACAAGTGCGGTGAGCCGGCATCGAAGCAGGTGCGGGAGGAAGAGGTGCGCGCCCGCAACCCGAACGGCGCATCCGTCGTCGTCGGCACCACCGTGATCGAGGAATGGACCTACGACCGCGGCAGTCGCGCCGCGCCGATCAGGATCACCATCGTCGATGGCAAGGTGCGCTCGATCGAGCGCATCCTGTGAGTTTCTTCGGAGAAGCATTTCACACAGAGATCACAGAGATCGGAAGAAGAAAATTTCCACGGGGGACACGGGGAACACGGGGCCCGGAACAGAAAAGATCTTTCTTGTCCCCGTGCTCCCCGTGTCCCCCGTGGAAAATCCTTCTTCTCTTCTTCCGATCTCCGTGATCTCCGTGTGAAACCCTCCCTTCCGAGAAACGCTTGAGCGGCTACAACACCCGGATCGTCACCGTACACATCGGCGGCGAGGACTATCGGCTGCGCATCCTGGCTGACCGCCAGCAATTCCACGATCCCGACGGTGCTGCGGAGCGCGCGGGCATTTCCTCGGCCACCTGGCCCATCTTCGGCATGATCTGGCCGGTGGGACTGGCGCTGGCGGAAGAACTGTCGCGCTTTCCTGTCGATGGTCTGCGCATCCTCGAAATGGGCTGCGGCATGGCGATTTCGAGCCTGGTATTGCAGCGTCGCGGCGCCGACGTCACGGCGAGCGACAACCATCCGCTCGCCGAAGAATTCCTGCGTCACAACACCGGACTGAATGGCCTGCCGCCGGTGGCGTATCGCCATGCGCCATGGGGCGAGCCGAACGAATCGCTGGGCCGGTTCGATCTGCTGATCGCCAGCGACGTGCTGTACGAGCCCGATCACGCCGTGCTGCTGGCCGGATTCATCGAACGGCACGCGCAGCCGCAGTGCACGGTGCTCATCGCCGATCCGGGCCGCGGCTATCGCGGCCAGCTCGGCAAACGCCTGGAGGCGCAGGGCTATGCGCGCACGGAACTGCGTTGTCGGACGGGCGGACCGGAGATCGAAGCCAAGGGGCGCATCCTGCAGTTCACGCGGCCCGCGGGCGAATAGCCGCGATCTGCCCTCTTCCCACAACCTGAGGCTGGCTAAAGCCAGCCGCTACAGGAAGAATCGCAGCCACCGGTATTCTCCAGATCAAGTCGCGTATCCAGGATGGCCATCGCAATCCCGCAGGTTTCCCCGAAGACGATCGACCCCAGGCGCATCGCTGCCGCCTGGTGTACCGGCATCGGCCTCTATCTCATCGCGATCTGGTTCGCCGACGACAGCGCCGAAGTCTGGATCAACGACATCGGCTGGACGCTGTCGTCGCTGGTCGCGTGCTGGAGCTGCCTGCGCACCGCGCGACGCCTCGAAGGGTCGGCCGCCCGGGGCTGGTGGCTGCTGGGCGCCGGTTGCGCGAGCTGGGTGATCGGTCAGCTTTTCTGGAACTACAACCAGCTGGTGCTGGGCATCGCGATGCCGTTTCTCGGCATCGGGCAGGTGTTCTATTCGCTGTTCCCGCTGTTCGTCATCGCAGCGACCAGCCAGCTGCCGGAAGAACATCACGACGCGCCATTCATGCCGAAGCAGCTCGGCAACGTGGCGCTCGTGCTGTGCTGTCTTGCGATGACCGTGACGCTCGGCCTGATCGAACCGGCGCTGCAATCCGGCGCGCCGCGCAAGCTGCTGTGGCTTGCGGCCCTGCAGACCACCATGATCAGCGCCACCTTTCTCTACGTCCTCTACACGCTGTGGACGTATCGCTGGACCGTCACGTGGGGAGTGATGCTGAAGCTGGTGGCCGGCACCGGCATCTATGCGGCCTGCACGCTCATCTATATCCGCTCGCTCATGCTGCGTACGTATCTGCCGGGCGATGCCATCAATGCCAGCTGGCTGCTGCTGTTCGGCCTGCTGTCGTGGGCGGCGGCGGAGCGCGACTGGTTGCGCGCCACGCCGGCCGCAAGCGCGTCGCGCCGGCTGCTGCGTCGCGAGCGCTGGCTCGAAGCCGTGGTGCCGGCGTTGCTGATCATCAGCATGATCAGCGTCGGCATCGTCAGCGCCGATACGCTCACGCCGCGGGCGCTGGCGTGGACGGCCGGGCTGTTCATCCTGTTCGCGATCATCCTCGGCGTGCGCGAGGCTCTGATCCAGAGCGACGCGCAGCGGCTCAACAACGAACTCATGGAGGCCAACCGTCGTCTCAACGACGCCAACATGGATCTGCGCGACAGCGAGCTGCGTTACCGCGATCTGAACGCGGTGCTGGAGAAGCGCGTCGCCGAACGCACCTCGCAGCTCGAACGCGCCTACGGCGAGCTGGAAGGATTTTCGTACGCGGTCGCGCACGACCTGAAGGCGCCATTGCGCGCCATCGACGGCTTCGCGCATCTGCTGCGCGACGAACTCGGCAACGACGTCAGCGCCCAGGCCGACGCCTACCTGAAGCGCCTGCGCGGCGGCGCATTGAAGATGGCCTCGCTGATCGACGATCTGCTGTCGTACGCGAACACCGAGCGCCGGCAGCTGAACGCGACGCACATCGAGCTGCAGCGGCTGGTGAACTCGGTCGTGGAAGAATGCGCGGACGAGATGGAACGCCGCCACGTGCAGCTCGCCGTCGACATCGAACCGCTGACCTTGTTTCTCGACGCCGACGGACTGGCGCTGGCATTGCGCAATCTGCTGGGCAATGCGATCAAGTACTCCAGTGCCGTGCCGCAGCCGGCCATCGCGATCGCCGCGAAGCGCACCGGCAACCTCGTGCTGCTGACGGTCCGCGACAACGGCATCGGCTTCGACATGCAGTATCACGATCACATCTTCAACGTGTTCCAGCGGCTGCATCGCGACGAACAGTATCCCGGCACCGGCATCGGCCTCGCGCTGGTGCGCAAGGCCGTCGAGCGCATGGGCGGTCGCGTGTGGGCGCAGAGCGCCGTGGGGGAGGGCGCCTGTTTCTTCGTCGAACTGCCCGCCGTGGCCATGCCGCCGGCCTGAGCGTCAGCGCCAGGCGTCGGCAATGCGGGTCGACGTCGGCCTGCGATCGAGCGTACCGACCAGCGCAAGTACCCCCGCCACGGCCAGCACGGTGCCGACGATGAAGGCCGGTGCATAACCGAAGGCATCGACGATCGTCGCCGACGCGAACGTTCCCGCGCTGTTGACCAGCACGAAGAAGCTGGCGAAGAGCGTGTAGTCCGTGCCCGCATGTTCCGGATCGGACGCATCCATCATCAGCGTGAACAGCGCGACCGTCGCCGTCGTGCCGATGACGCCTTCCGTCACCGTGGCGACCCACAGCAGCGACGTGCCGCCGATCCCGCACGCGGCGACGATGTACAGCACGAACGCGACGGCCTGCGCCAGGCCCGTGACCAGCATCGCCTGCCGGCGCGACACACGAAACACGTACCAGCCGCCGAGCACGGCGCCGACCAGACTGGTGGCATTGCCTGCCACGCCCTTCATGGCGCCGATCGTTTCCTTGTCGAGGCCGGCGTCGGACAGGAACGGGCCCAGCACGTTCGAGACCATCGCATCGCCGAAGCGGTAGCAGAAGATGAGTCCTGCGAAACCGAGCATGCCCGGCGTCAGCATGCGTCGGAACCACGCGAGGAGCAGCGTCTTCGTCTCGACCGGTTCGACCGCAGGTCGCGGCATCGCCGGCAGGAATGCGACCGGCAGCACCGTCAGCGCGAGCAGTGCAGCCATGCAGGCGAACATGACCGCCCAGTTCGTGCGCGCAAAGACGATGAGCAGCACACCGGCGCCGAAGATCATGCCGAGGCGATAGGCGCCGACCTGGATGCCGTTCGCGTAACCACGCTCGCTCGCATCGAGCATCCGCACCGCCAGGCCGTCCGTCACCACATCCTGCGAAGCGGCGATGAGGTTGAAGAAGAACGCCGCGATCAGCACTGCGATCAATCCATGATCGAGCTGCAGCTGCGTCAATGCCAGTGCGCCGACGATCGACGCGCCCTGGAACAGCAGCAGCCAGCGGCGCGGCGCACCGCGATGATCGAGCCACGGCGCCCACAGGAATTTCAGCGCCCACGGCAGGGACAGCAGGCTGAGCGCACTGATCATCTTGAGCGAGTAGCCCGCTTCGCGCAGCAGCACCGGCAGCGCCTGCGTGAAGAATCCGTAGGGCAGCCCCTGCGCGAGGTACAGCGCTACCAGCAGCGAGATCTTGTGTGTGCGGGTCAGGTGCGATGCCAGGCTCATGGCGGGCTGCGGATTCCTGCAGATCAGGCTGTAGGTCAGGCTTTAGCCTGACTGTTTTCAGGCCGGCTTCAGCCGGCCCCACAGGAGTCCTTCTACTCGCTGACCTGCACCAGCAGTTTCCCGAAGTTGCTGCCCTTGAACAGACCCATGAAGGCCTGCGGTGCGTTCTCGAGACCCTGCGTGATGTCTTCGCGGTACTTGATGCGGCCTTCCTTCAGCCACGTACTCATGTCGGCGATGAAGGCGGACTGACGGTGGTAGTAGGTCGAGATGATGAAACCCTGCACCTTGACCTGCTTCGTGAGGAACGTCCCCATCAGCTGCGAGCTGCGATCCGGACCGGGCGGCAGACGGGTGGCGTTGTACTGGGCGATCAGGCCGCACAACGGTACACGTGCATGCGTGTTGAGCAGCGGCACCACGGCATCCCAGACGGCACCGCCGACATTCTCGAAGTAGACGTCGATGCCTTTCGGGCAGGCGTCTTTCAGCAGGCGCGGCATGTCCGCGTCGCGATGGTCGATGCACGCGTCGAAGCCGAGTTCCTTGACGGCGTAGCTGCACTTCTCCGGTCCGCCGGCGATACCGACGGCACGCAGTCCCTTGATCTTTGCGATCTGGCCGACGACCGAACCGACCGCACCCGTTGCGGCCGCAACAGCCAGCGTCTCGCCCGGCTTCGGCGCGCCCAGATCGAGCGTGCCCACGTACGCAGTGAGACCGGGCATGCCGAGCACGCCCAAGGCATACGACGGCTTGGGAATGCGCGCATCGAGCGGCGTGATGCCCATGCCGTTGCTCACCTGGTACTCCTGCCAGCCGCTGTAGGAATTGACCAGATCGCCTTCCTTGAAGCGCGGATTGCGCGAAGCCGCGATGCGGCTGACCGTTCCGCCGACCATGACCTGGTTCAGTTCGGTCGGCGCCGCGTAGGAGGCGGCATCGCTCATGCGGGCGCGCATGTAAGGATCGAGCGACAGATACACCGTACGGAGAAGGACTTCGCCGTCCCGCAGTGCCGGGATCGGCACTTCCTCCAGCCGGAAATCAGCCGGGGTCGGATCGCCGTCGGGGCGCTTCGCGAGCACGATGCGACGGTTGATCTGCGGTGCCGCCGCTCCGAAGGCTGCACCAGCCAGCAGACTGGTCCCGACGATAGCGCCGCTCGATGCGATGAACTGTCTGCGTGTCGACATGCTGATTCCTCCTGGTCCGGTTCGTGATGTGAGCGTCTGATCAGGTAACTGCGTGAGCCGAGAACTTGATGGCGAAGACGCGCTGGCTGGACATGGCCATCCTCCGGTAGGTGTCACTGCCCGACGTCGCCGGGCGCTTTTCGCGTGTCGACTGCAGTTGTTTGCGGTGCGTTGTCCGCGCGTATCCAGAATACCGTGAAGACCAGGTCCCTGCCTTGGTACTGCCAGTGGCCGGAGAGCTTCAGAGTGTCTTTGTCCAGGGTGTAGCTACGCACGAGCTTTCGACCCGTATCGGCGGGATCCAGGCTGACCGATGGAATGTGCACCACCGTGCCCGCTTCGACATCGACCTCGTAGCGACCGGCATAGCCTGTCGACGAACCCTCGAAGCTGCTGCGCAGTTCCTCAGCCTTCGCCGTATCCACGTTCCAGCTGCGATCCTTCGGCATCAGGTTCGCTGACACGTAGCCGTCCGGCGTGTAGATCAGAACACCCTCGTAGGCCGGTCCCGGAACCTGCACCTCTTCGCCGGCGGGCGTTGCATTGGTTTCTTTCTGGAATATCCAGACGCCGGACAGGTCGTTCGCGAGGGCTGGTGTCGCTGTTGCCAGCAGCAAGGCAACAAGAGAGCAGGGGAGAAGCTTCATGGCTCGGCTCCTGGTCAGCGGACCGTGTTCGACTCGAGCACCAGAATCTCATCGCCGTTTTCCAGTGACTGACCCTTGGGTCCCCTGGCCTTCGTATTCCGGCAACACCGCGAGCACCAATACTTCGCCAGTCGCACCGTCGCCGTTGCAGAAGCCGATGAGAACGGAATCATGGAAGCACGCCCAACCCTGAACTCTTCGACTCGCCATGTTGGCCGCGCTGGTTTCAGACGTGATTCCGTACGCCGCCAGCCGTTCCTTCGGGATCGGATTCTGGCGAGTGCGAGCACGCACCGAGAACATGTCCTCGATGTCGCCCACCTGTGTCTTGCGGATTTGCAGTTCCATTCTCGGCGTCGAGAAGAGTTCGGCACTACTGCCTTTCCTCCCCCTCCTCCGCTTGCGGGGGAGGGTTGGGGTGGGGGCCTCTTGCTGTGGGGCCGGCTTCAGCCGGCCTTCTTTCAGAGTCAGGCTGAAGCCTGACCCACAAGGATCCCCATCCCCCCCGCTTCGCAGGGGTCGTGCCGCCTGCGTCGAGTGTGGCGCTTGAAAGGTTGCATGATCGCGTGTCCTGATTTCCGCCTGCCTAACGATTGCTCCGGGCTTCTTCGGCGGCACGCCGCTCGCTGTCGAGTTCGTCCAGGAACTCACGCATTCTGCGCAGCTTCTCCTCGTTCATCGCATTGCCGGGGTGGGTGCCCTGAGGAATCTTGTCGAAATCCGCTTCATAGAAGATGTGAAATCGAGGATCGTCCTCGATGGGCTGAATAACGAATGCGGCGTTCAGCGCAGGGACAAACCATCGTCCTGAAAGCGTCTGGACATCGATCTTCGTAAACGCGTGCGGGTCTTGATCCGGCAGCGCGCCGAACACCACGGATTTTCCTCCCGCCTGCTCGATCTCCCGCGCTACGCGAACAGGAACGGGCAGCGCACCGGTATGAATCCAGAAGTTCACGGGTGGATGCAGAACGTCCGGAGAATCCACGCCGCTGTCCGGCGGAATCGCCGGGCTGACGATTTCGCCGGTCCATTCCCGGAGATTCTCACCCGAAGGAATACCGGCTACGTCGCGCGCCACCATCCGGAGGGTCGTATCGGGAAATGCTGCAACATCGAATGTCTGGCCAGCGGTCTCCAACAGAGCAAAGTTGATGCGAACGATCTGATATCGCTTTGCAAAGTAGGCCTGATGACGCAAACCGTACTTCGACGGCGACTGCAATCGAACGAGATCCGCCTCGTCGACGGGCAATAGAAGATCTGGAATTGATTCGGCAGATTCGGCAATGGGCTGCGCCATCCATATCCCAAGCGACACGACCACAGCCACGACTCGACGTATTCTGTTCACGCGACTCTCTCTGTCATTCGCCTTCACGGGGGATGTCGATCAGCGGAGTCGCCATGGTGACGGCAGCCGTGATGGCCTGATGCATTTCATGGTGGAACTTGTCGATCGGATGCTTCGATCGTGCCGCAACCTCAAAGACGCGCTTGATGGACTTTGCACGAAGATACCAAAGCAGATGTTTCTCTCCGGCGATCTCGATGGCGAAGTAGGACTCCACCTTTACGTCTTCATCCTTCAGTGTCGCTGCGGCTTCGTCGAGCCGCGCAGCGATCGTGCTGCGCCATAGTTCAAGCTTCTCTTCTGATCCGGGATTCAGCTTGACGAGTGCTGCTGCGTATTCCACTTCCGGACTCCTTCGAAAGCATGGTGCTACCGCTTAGCCGGGAGCGCGTCTTCGCGGCAATCGGCCGCAGGTTTGTCAGGCAATGCCCAGATACTTCTTGTAGTAGCCCGCCTTGGTTTCATAGCCGCGCCCTGAGTAGAAAGGGCCGGCCCCGGCCGTCGCAAGCGAAATCAACCTGCAGCCATCAGCTGCGGCGCGTCGTTCGAACTCTTCCATGAGCAGGCTGCCGATGTCTCTTCCGCGATGACTCGGACTGACAAGGATTTCGTCGACCCAGGCGGTGTCTCCGCCCGCATAGAAGGCCGTGCGCCGACATCCCGATACATAGCCGATCAATCCTTCTTCGTTCTCTGCAACGAGCACGTAGCTGGCGGGATCGCCGAGCTTTCGAACCAGAATCTCCGTCAACCGCGCAACAGAGGACGGCGTCGGTGTCGGAAACTGCTGAATCAACCCGATGAGTGCCTGCGAGTCAGTGGGTTCTGGGGTGCGGATTCTGATCATGTGCTCACCATCGAAAGTCCATCCTCACGTACGCACAGCGTTGCCAGCTGGATGCCTTCACGCGTCGCGCTGCAGCGCCGTGTTCGGCTGCAACGACCACAGGCCGATGCAATGTCGGGCGATGTGCTCGATATTGGCGGCCGGCATATGGCGCCAACCCGCCTGCGGCGGCGGCTCTGCGCCTACGAAGACCGGTGTGCTCACGACGCTGAGCATGTCGTAGTCCCCGGCGGAATCGCCTACGGCTGCGGTGCGTTCCAAAGGTACTTTCAGTCGAGCGGCCAGGTCGAGCACCCACGCAGCCTTGTGTTCCGGCCAGACGTGGTCGATGGCGCCGGAGTCGTGCAGCCCGGTCGCGAGACAATGCTCGATGCCAAGAGCGTCTGCAAAGTAAGTGGCTGCGAAATGCCACGTGATCGAAGCGATGCCGATGACAACGCCGTGAGCCTTCAGCAACGAGATGCCTTCGGCGAGACCCGGCGCATGCTGCGCCTGAGAAAGCGACTGCAGGAGCGCCGGGCGCGGCACGTCCCGGTACCACGCAGCCATTTCCTCCCGTGCTGCCGCTATCCCGTTTCGCTGCTTCAGTCGCTCGAACTCCTGCATACGCGGCAGGCGGCCGACGTATTGGGCAAGCACCTCGCATACAGTGGGCCCGCGCAGGAGTGTGCCGTCAAGATCGAATACAACCAGTGCGCGAGGCTGCGTCATCGCCTTCCTTCTGCGTCCAATCTGCGCTGGAGCTGCGCGGCGCGAGAACGCAGGCCAAGAGGTGCCGACCAACAAATTTGCCGCCATTGCTGTGCGTATTCGCTCACGAGGCGAGTTCTAGCAATTGAATGGCGCCTACTCACCACAGAAAAACCTGGCCACCAATACGTAAAGGAAGAATACAAGAGGCGTTGCCGTTACCACGCTGAATGCCAGCAGGCCATGAGGACGTGGGCCTTCCAGACAATACAAGCGTCGCAGGATGCAGGCGGCGAGGATGAAAGCGATGAGACTGCAGCCCACGAGCATCGGTATGCCCGGCTTTCGCCAAAGCGTGGATAGAACGCCGTATTGCGGCGAGCCGGCGACCCAGATCAGCAACGTGAAGGTGAGGCCCGCCAGACAAAGAAGAATGACCGCGGCGAAATCAATCCGGTTCTCGCTGATCGTCATGTGCATATTGCCAGGCGTCACTCGCATGGTGCCTGCAGGACTTCAATCACAGCCCGAAACCGTTGCGGCATCGTAGGTGATTGAAGCTCCCGTCCCCGGAAGGATCGGCTGCGCACTTGCGAACCCTTCCGCGCTCAAGCCGGACGAGACCGGATAGATCGGCGCGCGAACGACAATCTCGCCTGCCGGCGGGAACGAGCCAAACAACTCGCGATAGAGCGAGGTGGCCATCATCAGCGTCAGCTCCGGTCCGGGGTGCATTCCGTCACGGTCAAGCCATCGCAGAGCGCCGTTCTTGAGCCTTCCGCAGTCCAGGTAATTCGATACCGGGACGTAAGCGGCATCGAGCGCTTTTGCCAACACCGTTTCCGCTGTGACGAGTGCGCGCGAAGCCGAAGACGATCCCTGGTAGGTGCCGAGGAGCACAGGCTCCATCCCATGCTCGCGTGCGGTGCGAACAAGCGTCGCGGCCGAACTCTCGGCGTGTTTCTGCGTTTCCGACCGGTCAATCTGGGCGCCCATGAGGTCGCCACCCCGCTCCTGCAGGATCAGATAGTCGAAGCGATCCTCAACCGTTGGTCGTTCCAGCGAATCATCATCGACTCGATCGGTCAATGTCGCGCCGCCTTGAACGATCATCTCCGCAGAACAGTTCCTATCCGACGCGTTGCATAGTGCGGAAAAAACCGCAGGCAGATTTCCCACATAAGTGACGCTGTTTCCAAGGAACAGCACACGGGCGGGCTCGCTTCCCGGGGAATCGTTGCTATTGCACGCGGCGAGAAGCGTCGTTACGCAGATAGCCAGGAAGCGGAGATGGGCTTTCATGTAACGCCTAGACGCTATTGCTCACGCGCGTGCGTTTCGCGTCGGCTCGAAACGTTTGTCAGAGGTCTGATTTCGCTCGGCGATGGGCGCGTCGGGGATCGCGTGCCAGGTGCATTGCGGCCACAACAACGACGGTGTTGGCACGGACAACGAAAAAGACACCATACGGGAAGCGATGAACCAGCGCTCGCCGTAGAGTTCTGAATGTCGCCGGGAAGCGCAGCGGCTCGGATTGAACCGCGGCGACAACGGCAGAGACTTCTTCCACAAATTCCTTGCCGAGTCCTTCACGCTGTTCTTCGTACCAGCCATAAGCAACAGCAATGTCGGCTTCCGCATCCGGGCGGACAATGAGGTGCAAGCTCAACCCCTTTTTAGGATCCGTTCCTTCACTTCAGACCAAGGTGAGCCCGCCTCTGGATTCTTCTCGTACTCATCCAGGCGACGATCCAGTTCAGCCCGCTGCGCTTCTGTTAACTGCAGCGCATCCGGTGCATCCGCGATGCTGTCCCAAATCGCTTCCACCAGCTTCAGGCGCTCGGCGACGGGAAGCCCCAGAACATCGGAAAGGCGAATGGCTTTCATGAGGTCGACTCTAGCACCGCCGCACAAATCCTGAAATCCGACTCTTCAAACCTCAACGCTGCCCATCATGCGCGTGCGTTTCGTCGCCTGCAGTGCATTGTTGGGCATGCCTCTCAAAGACACTGTTCATTCTGAAGCCCAAACGCTCCACTTGAGCTACAAGCGAAGGCGCTTCGCCTTTGCGAGTCGGGCGCGCAACGCGCGCGGACTCGAAGTGTTGTCATGTTCGTTCGCCGCAGGCACCTTCGGTTCCTCGCTCCATCTGACTGGCCAACATTCGCTGAAGTTTTCGCTTGAATGGTCTGATCCAGAATTCCGAAAATAGAGCTGCATAGATGAGAGGTTTGAGCGCCACAGGCAATGCGATTGCCGGAGTCTGGGCCGCCGCGGCGCCGTAAATGGTAATCGCAAGCCCGGTTACTGCCGATGCGAGAAGGCCTACGGCGTATGCGGTGTTGATGACCATTCTGGCGTGCGATATCAATCCGTTGATCCCGGGGGCTCGAACCGGATATCGCACGATCCACGAAGTGCGATCAAAGAAAACCCAGGTGGCTCTTGCTCCGTGAGACATGACTGAGAGCATGACGGTCAGGCCGATGACAACACCAAAGGCAGAAATTTCCCAGAGCCGGTTGGTCGCAGTCAGCAAAACAACAACTGGCGCAAGAAGCCCGCATACAAACAAGCCAGCCGCTCCGGCCCAGTCTGTTTGCAACTCCAATGCTGCTGCGGACAGTGTTTCCTTTGGGCTCAATGCCGATGGGGGTAGCTCGAAGGCGGATGCCAGGGCCATTTTCGAGTCAAGTGAGCACGTCCCATCCGTTTCAATGCGCTGAATGGTTCGCTCGCTCAACCCGGAGACAGCAGCAAGCTGTTCCTGGGACCATCCTCGTTCTCGACGTAGTTCTCGGATGACATCGCTCGATACGCTCATGTGGAGTGCTCCGGAGTTGCTACCGCGAGCGAAACTACACACGGTTCACGTACCCGGAACACGACAGCAGGGCGACAAAGAGACGACACCTAGCCGCCACCTGCGCCTTTGCTTTGGCTTTCAAGAACATAACGTCGCAGTTGAGCCGCGAGCGAAAGAGCTTCGCTTTTGCGAGTCGAGCGAGCAGTGCGCGTACTTGACCCGCTTGTTAGGCATTCCGTTTCGCCAGAACGCCGCCCAAGTACGCGGACGACACCAGCCCTCCGAATACGACCACCGCGATCACGGCGGTAACAGGCACATTCACTCTTTCGAAAGAGTGAATCATCAGCAGCAAAGCGGGGCCCACAACAATTGCCGCCGACACCGCCCCTCGGCTTGGGGTGATTGCCTCGCCAATCCGGGAAGCCAAAGCACCGGAGATTGTGAACACGGCTACCAAATAGAGCAGGAGGAGGAAGACGCCGCGCGGATCTACGACGCATTCATAGCAATCGAGGCAGAAGTAATGCTCGCCAGGAACCTTCTCCGGTTCTGGCAGATACACTGGATATGCAGCAGATATCCCGCAATAGCCCCAGCCTTCAGGATCGTACGCAGGTGATGGCGCGAAGATAAGCCCCACGGTGCCGAATACGACTCCACCGATTGCTCCGAGAATGTCTCCGGCTTTCATTCTGAATGCCTAACGTTCAAGCTCAGCTGCGGCACACCGGTGTATCAGCACGCGAGCGCACGGCGACAAGGAGTGCAGGACGCGGACTCGCCCGTGGCGGGGCACTCCATGGGTTCCCGTCCTCTGCAACGCCGAGTCGGCGCCGTCAACGACGATCCTGCAGTTTGAACTCTCGAATCTCGAAGCTCCAGCTTGCGTCATAGAGTTTGTCGGTGTCCGTCGATGCGCCAACGGCGAATGCGTACTTGGGATGGATCTTTAGCTCCACGAGCTTGCGGCCATTGGAAACCTCACCAGCAATCTGTTCCATCAGTTCACGAGGAAGATACCCCTCTCGGCATGGCTGGTAGCGCAGCCGATTCATGAGCTTGGGACGGCCAAAACCGATCCCGCCGTAGTGGCGAGCTGAGCATTTCCCATCGCGAACCTTCACATGAAACTCTCCATAGCCAAATGGCGCTCCTATGCCGATACCGAGATCGTAGGTATAGCTCGCAGCCTCCAGCGCTTCCCAGTTCTTTAGTGCCTGGGCGATACGTTCGGCGTCCAGAGCAACTTCGGCAGCTCCACACCTGGCGCCAGCGACCACGAGTATCACAGCCCAGATAGTTGCACTGCGATTCATGGTGCCTAACGTCGCCGCTGTGGAGCGCAGGCAGGTGCCTCGTCTGGCCCCGTCGCAACCAGCGGCTTGTTATGCATCCGCGTCACTTCGAGAACCAGGATGACAACAAGGGCTGACGCCAAACGAACAGCCTATCGAAGATCCTTTTTGGCGCCAAAAGACACAGCAAACCCACAAGGACAAACATAGCCACAAAGATGGTGGCGCTCAGTTTTGGACCGAACGCATTCGTACGGACGCCGTTGTCGATGATGGTTGATTCTGGATCCAGCAGCAACGAAGCAAACGCGATCAGCATCACACTGCCAACGAGGCAGAACATCGCTCCGACGAAACGGAATCCACGACGAAACCGCTTCATTTCCTTCAGTTGCGACGAGTCCACGCTCTACGTTCCTTCTCTATGCCTAACGCTCGCATTGAGGCGTGTGCGTTTCGCACATCGCCTCTTGAACGCGTTGTTACAACTATTGCTCGACTTCTGTTCCCCACCCGTCATATTTCGCATTCGCCCGCTCCGCAATCTCTTCGATTTCAAGAGATTGTCGTTCTACAGATTCGATGTCCGGCGCGCTTCTCTTGACTAGATCCAGTGACCAGAGATCTTGCTCGTCTTCATGTTTTCCTTCATGAGCCACAGAGTATCCAAGGCGGATGCCGAGAGACTGAACCAATTCGAAGCTCGCCTGCGTGTAGCAATAGAGATGATGCTCCAAGGCATGTTGCTTCCGGAAATCCGCACCAGCATCGCGCAATGCTTTCACAACAGCGATGTTTCGATCGTAGTTTCGCGACTTGATCACTGCTGACTCTTGAGCTCTAGCGCTATTTCTCACGGGCCTGCGTCTCGCACGTCACCCCTTGGAGCGCATTGCTGGAGCTCTGCATTCCGAACCACCAGAATGCCAAGCCGCCGACGGCACCCATGGGCGCCGTGAATGCGAGCAAGTTCAGGAAACCTCTGAACAACGATACGTCACCTCGACTGAACCGGATAAGCGCAGCAGTCAGTACGAACGTCAGACATGTCGCAGAAACCACGCCCAGCACCGCGCCGGCTGCGGGACCGGTCCAGCCCAAGCGTCTCCATATCCCCAGGAGCGGCCAAGCAATGCAGAAACCAGCGATATAGCCGCCCGCGGTACAACCAAGCGCTACTGCCGTTGCCGTGTCTGAGTCGAACTCGTTGCGGCGAAGCCCGATGAGCAATGCCGCAATTACCGCGGGAAACAACGGTGCCACCACCAGCGCGAGAATTTCCTGCTTCTTGCTCATGTGCCCCAACGTTTGAGCTGAGCCGCAAGTCAACGCGCCTGCGTCCTCGCAGTTCTCGTTGAACGCTTTGTCAGATCTCCGCGATATTGATCTGCGTACGTGTCGAGAAGACGTCGGATCATTCTCTGATAGGACGTGTGGTTACGCTCCGCCGCCTCTTTAAAGAAGTCGACACTGCGACGACTCAGGGAAATGGTGACTTTGATTCCTTCCTCCCCGGCCACCAGTTGCTCGGGTGATGGCAGGAAGTCGCGAATGACCTCTGCCTTGATAGGTTCATTCGAGTACTTGATTTTCTTGCTCATAGATTCGCTTGCCTTTGCGCCAGTAGCCGGCGCCTATGATACGAATCACGTCGTTCCGGTAAGTGAAGCGCACCGTAAGAACTCCTCCGCCCGCGGATCCGAAACAGTAAAAGCGTTCCTCTGACTTGCTATGCGCGAGATCGCGAGCGATGACACGCCGTGGATCCAGGAACGCCTCTTGGGCGAGATCGAAACTGACGCCATGCTTCTCTTGGTTCTCTGCATCCTTGTCGAGATCCCATTCAAAGCTGGTTGTCATCGCCGCAGGCTAGCATCGATATGGCGATATAGCCATATATAGGAAAACCGGCGCTGCTGGGAGCAGCGGCTTGTTCACGGGCATCGCGCCGGCCGACATCCATCGGCCAGCGCCTCGATCGACTACGCCCGGATGAACGCCAGCAGATCCGCATTCACGACCTCGGCGTTGATGGTGCAGAGACCGTGGCCGAATCCCGGGTACACCTTGAGCGTTCCCTTCTTCAGCAGCTTGATGGACAGATGCGCCGAGTCGGCGATGGGCACGATCTGATCGTCGTCGCCGTGCATGACGAGCGTCGGCACGTCGATCTTCTTGAGGTCTTCGGTGAAGTCCGTTTCGGAGAAGGCCTTGATGCAGTCGTAGTGCGCCTTGATGCCGCCGGCCATGCCCTGGCGCCACCAGTTGTCGATCACGCCATCCATGACTTTCGCGCCGGGGCGGTTGAAGCCGTAGAAGGGGCCGGACGGGACGTCGCGATAGAACTGGGCGCGGTTCGCCACGAGTGCGGCGCGAAAGCCGTCGAACACTTCGAGGGGCAGGCCGCCGGGATTCTTTTCCGATTTCACCATCACCGGCGGCACGGCACCGATCAGTACGGCCTTGGCCACACGCCCGCCGCCGCCGTGCTGCGCGACGTAGCGGGCGACTTCGCCGCCGCCGGTGGAGTGGCCGATGTGAATCGCGTTCTTCAGATCGAGATGGGCAGCGAGTGCGGCGACGTCGGCGGCATACGTATCCATCTCGTTGCCCTTGTCCGTCTGCGACGAGCGGCCGTGGCCGCGGCGATCGTGGGCAATGACGCGAAAGCCCTTCTGCAGGAAGAACATCAACTGCGCGTCCCAGTCGTCTGCGCTCAGCGGCCATCCGTGGTGGAACACGAGCGGCTGGCCCGCGCCCCAGTCCTTGTAGAAGATTTCGGTGCCGTCTTGGGTTTTGACAAAGCTCATGGGGAAGACTCCTGGGTCACTTGAAACAAACGGTCGTTCCGCGAAGGAACGGTCAGCCATGCGAGTTTGACGATCTCCCGTGAAAGGCGGGTTTCAGGTCAGACGGGCATCGATCCAGCCGAGTATGTCCTTCATCACGCCTTCCTTGCCGACATCGTTGAGCAGGTCATGGAAGTGTCCCTCATACAGACGCAGCGTCTTGTCGCGCGATCCGACGGTGTCATAGAAGAACTGGCTGCCCGCGGGCACGGTCGCCTTGTCGAGCGTGCCGTGCAGGATGAACACCGGCAGCGTGATCGTCGGGAATTCGCGGCGCATGCGCTCGGTGGCGCGCACCAGTTCAGCCACCGTTTTCGCCGGCTGTATTTCTCCCTGCGTGAGCGGGTCGGCGTCGAGTTGCCGCACTGCCGCAGGATCGCGCGAGAAATCCTTGTTCTTGAGTTTCAATACCGGAAGGTTCGGCGCAATCCGGCCGAGCAGTTTGATGATGGCGAGAGCGAAGGCCGGCGCGGGAACCTCGAAGGCAAAGCTTTCGCAGATGAGACCGGCGAGTTCGTTCTGATGATCGAGCGCATACGTGCAGGACACGACGCCGCCTGCACTATGACCGAGCAGGAAGACCTTGCGTCCGGGTTCGCGTGATTTCACCAGCGTGATCAGCGTGCCGAGATCCTCGGTGTAGTCGCTGATGTGATCGATGTAGAACCGCTGGCCCTCCGACTTGCCGCGGCCGCGCAGATCGAGCGCATACACGGCGAAGCCTGCAGCCTGCAATTGCTCCGCGGTCCAGAAATACTGACCGCTGTGCGAGTTCACGCCATGACAGATGACGATGGCGGCACGCGGAGCCGTCGCCGGCTGCCAGGAGCGCATGAAGATGCGGGTGCCGCCGCGGCCCGAGAAATATTCTTCTTTCATTCTGATTGTCCTCGACGAACGGAAGGGAAGGGGAAGATCGATATCCAGCGTCTGTACTAACCCAGGTGTCGATGCAAGAACTCGACCGTGCGGCTTCTGGCGAGCTGCGCCGCGGTGGCATCGAAATGCGTGCCGCCATGTCGCGAGAAGCCGTGCCGGCAACCGGGGTAGCTGTAGATCACGACGTTCGGATTGTGATGCAGCGCGTCGATGATGCGCTGCTGAGTTTGCATGGGGATGAACTCGTCCTCCTCCGCCAGGTGCATCTGCAGCGGCGCATCGATATCGGTCGACTCGTTGAGGAATTCGTCGGTCCGGCTGCCGTGGAAGGCCACGGCCGCATCGACCCGCGTGCGTGCGGCGGTGAGATAGGTCAGCAATCCGCCGAGACAGTAACCCATGACGCCGACCTTGCCGTCGGCGCCGGCGAGCGTTCGTGCAGCGGTCACGGTCGCTTCGACATCGCGCACGCCGGCGTCGAGATCGTAGGCCATGTACAGGGAAACACCCTTCTTCCAGTCCGCCGTCGAGTTGACGGAGAGGTCCACGCCGCGGTCCTGGCGCCAGAACAGGTCGGGACAGATCGCAATGAATCCGGCCTGGGCCAGTTCGTCGCAGGTGGCGCGCAGATCGGCATTGACGCCGAAGACTTCATGCAGCACGACGACGACCGGCCGCGGTCGGCCGTGCGGCGGTCGCGCGATGTAGGCATCGAAATGGCCTTCGGGAGTAGTGATGTCGAAGGTGTGGGCGGGATCGGTCATTGCACTTCCTCTCTGAGCGAACGCGCATCAAGATAGTCGCGACGCGCCGCTGCCGGGATGGATGAAAGTGACAAAGAACGGGCCGCAACTGACAGACCCCGCGCCCATCGACGTGGCGATCGTGTGCTACCCCGGCGCGCAGGCCACCTGCATTCATGGACTGACGGATCTGTTCACGTATGCCAACTACTTCGCACGTGCGCATGCGACGACGCACGCGCCGTCAGTGCGCGTGACGCACTGGCAACAGCGTGAGGATTCAGCCGAACTCGCCTGTGACTTCGCAAAACATTCCCGGAACGGCTGCAAAGCCGTCCGTGGTAGTGGTGCCCGCGAGCCAGCTGGCGCCGGTGGATCGCGGGCACGCACCGGAATGTGTCGCATGGATCGCGCGCAAGCATGCGGAAGGGTCGGTCGTCGCTGCCGTCTGCGGCGGCGTGTTCCTGCTCGCCGATTCCGGGCTGCTGTCAGGGCGACGCGCCACTACGCACTGGATGTTCGCGGACGAACTGCGGCAGCGCTTTCCCGACCTGCGGGTGGATGCGGACCGCCTGGTCATCGACGATTTCGATCTGATCACTGCGGGCGGCGTGCTGGCCTGGGCGGACATGGGACTCAGCCTGGTGGAGCGACTGCTCGGGCCGGCGGTGATGTTCAGCACCGCGCGATTCATGCTGATGGACCCGCCCGGCCGCGAGCAGCGCTTCTACAGCGACTTCGCGCCGCCGCTGCAGCACGGCGACAAGACGATCCTCGGCGTGCAGCACTGGCTGCAGGCCAACAGCCGCACCTCGTTCGGCATCAACGATCTTGCCGATCGGGCCGGGCTCGGCTCGCGCACGTTCCTGCGCCGGTTCCTCAAGGCCACGGGCATGAAGCCGAGCGAGTATCAGCAGCGTCTGCGCATTGCGCGCAGCCGCGAACTGCTCGAGTTCACGCGCGATACGGTCGATCAGATTTCGCTGGCTGCGGGCTACGAGGATTCGGGTGGTTTTCGCCGGACCTTCAAGCGCATCGTCGGGTTGTCGCCGGCAGAGTATCGCCGCCGCTTTCAGCGCCCAAGCCTGTTGCAGGCGCCGGCCAACGAAGAATCTGACTCAGTTATCCCCGCGTAGGCGGGGATTCATTTGGATTGAACCGGCTGGATTCGGCCTGCGTGGAATGACGAAGAGGGGATCGCGTCCTACTGCGCCGTCCAGCCGCCATCCAGCGTGATGCACTGTCCGGTGATGTTGCGCGCGGCGTCGCTCAGCAGGAACTCCACCGTGCCGGTCAGTTCTTCGAGGCTGATGAACTGCCGCTTCGGCATGGGCTTGAGCATGATCTCTTCGACCACCTGTTCCGGCGTCAGGCCATGCGTGGCGGCGAGCGAGGCGATCTGCGATTCGACCAGCGGCGTCTTCACGTAGCTCGGGCACACGGTGTTGATGGTGATGTCGGCGTCGCCGGTTTCCAGCGCGATCGACTTGCTGAAGCCGATGAGCCCGTGCTTCGCCGCCACGTAGGCGCTCTTGAACGGCGAGGCGATGAGGCCGTGGATCGAGCCGATGTTGACGATGCGGCCGTAGTTGCGTGCGCGCATGGACGGCAGCACCGCGCGCGTCAGCAGAGCGGCGCCGGTGAGCATCACGGCGATGAGCTGCTGCCATTTCTCGGGCGGGAACTGTTCCAGCGGCGAGACGTGCTGCAGGCCGGCGTTGTTGACGAGAATCGATGGCGGATCGTCGCTCACCTGCGTGATCGCGGATTCGATCTGGCGGGCATCGGCCACGTCGAAGGCGAGCGCGCGGATCGGTCCGCCGACCTCGCGTCGCAACGCCTGCAATGCGTCTTCGCGAAGATCGCAGGCGATCACGCGATGGCCGGTGGCGACGAAGCGCTGCGTCAGCGCCAGGCCAATGCCGCTCGCGGCGCCGGTGATGAGGATGCTGCGGGTCATGAAGGAATCGTCGGGCAATGAAGGGGGGGCGGAGTGTAGCGGCGCGTCATGCGCCGCACACTCCGGATCGCGGGTCATCGTCAGTACTTGTAGGTCGCGATGAACGCCACCGTGCGCGGTGCGCCGTAGAAGCCGATCTGCGGCGCGCCCTGTGCCGGCACCACGCCGAACTCGTAGCCCGCGACGCGGTACCACTCGTCGGTGACGTTCTTGCCTTCGATCGCGAAGCGCCAGGCTTCGTTCGCCGTCGTGTAGGCGACGCCGAGATCGAGGATGTCGTACGCCGGCTGATCGGTGCGCGTGTTGGCAGGCAGCGTGCTGGTGGAGCCGATCTTGGTCTCGCTGCGGTACTGGTAGCCGGCGTGCGCGGAAAGCGTGCCTGCGCCCAGCGTCCACTCGTAGCTGGCGCCGAAGAAGCTGGTCCATTCCGGCGCATTGATCGGCGTGTTGAAGGCGCTGGCATCGACGGTGCAGCCCGCGGCCGGCGGCGTGCAGCCGACGAGGAAATCCTCGAACTCGGTATCCAGCCAGCCGACGTTGAGCGTCAGCGTCAGTCCGTGCAGCGGGCGCCACAACGATTCGAGTTCGACGCCCTTGTTGAGCTGCTTGCCGGCGTTGAGCACGGCCGTCACGTTGGTCGGCACGCCGTTCACGATCTGGAACTGCTGCGTCGTGATCTGCACGTCCTCGTACGGCGTGTAGAAGCCGGTGAGGTTCAATTGCAGCGAACCGTCGAACAGCGTCGACTTGATGCCGATCTCGTAGTTGTCGGCCGTTTCCGAATCGTAGCCGTCGCGCGTTGCCGGATTGGCCGCCTCATTGCCGCGCATGTCGAAGCCGCCGCTCTTGAAGCCCTGCGCGTAGTTCACGTAGGCGAGGACGTTGTCGGCGAGGCGGAAGTCGAAGCCCAGCCGCGGCGACACGTCCGAGAACTTGCGCGAGGCCGTGTAGTTGGTCTGCGGCGGGCCGAACGCCGTGAAGCCGGCAGGAACGTTGTTCTGGTCGAACAGCGTTGCGTCGTTGTCGAGATAGCCGATGTATTGCTGCACGAACACGTCCGCGGTCTTGTCGTCCTCGTTCCAGCGCGCACCGACGTTCAGGTTGAGGCGATCGGTCAGCGACCAGGTGGTGTCGAAGTAGACGGCGATGCTGTCGGTGTCGACCGAACCCTTGGTCAGCGAAGTCAGGGTCAGCGCGCCGAGCGAGGCATCGAACGCGCCGCTCGCCGTGCCGCTGAAGTAGTACACGCCTGCCACGCCTTTCAGACGATCACCGGTGTAGGTGAGCTGTGCTTCTGCGCTCGTCTGATCGTCGGAATACTCCGCCGGCACCTGGAAGAAATTGCCGGAGAGTTCTTCGAAATCGATGAACTGGTTGCCTTCGCCTTCGCGATAGGCGCCGACCAGTTTCAGATCGAAGGCATCGCCGAGGCTCTGCGTGTACGTGGCCGACACGCCCTTGGTGGTGAACTGATCCTGATCCACCGGCATGTCGGTGCGCTGATCGTAACGGTCGTTCAGGCGCGGCATGACGATGTCGTTGAGGCGCTGGCCGCCCGCCGCATTGGAGTCATCACGAATATAGTCGGCGAGGATCTTCAGCCGGCTGTCGTCGCCCCACAGGAACGTGGCGTTGGCGCGCGCGGCCAGCACGTCCTTGTCGGAAACGTCCTGGCCGACGTGCGTGTTCTCGCGCGGGAGGCCGTCGTCGACGATTTCGCCGTAGCCGTCGCGCTGCAGGTAGGCGACTGCCGCGCCGACGTACATGTGATCCGCAACGACCGGCACCGAACCGCTCAGTTTGGCGTCGAGCTGGTTGTAGCTGCCGGCGGTCAGGGTCGCATTCAGCGCCGGATCGCCGACGATGTCGCGCGTGACGTACTTGATGGCGCCGGCGATGGTGTTCTTGCCGTACAGCGTGCCCTGCGGGCCGCGCAGCACTTCGATACGGTCGACGTCGTACACGTCGAGCAGTGCGCCCTGCGGACGGGCGATGTAGACGTCGTCGAGGTAGATGCCGACGCCCGGCTCGAAACCCCACAGCGGATCGTTCTGGCCGACGCCGCGGATGTAGGCATTGATCGTGCTGCTGGTCGCGCGGCCGGCATTCACCTTGATGTTGGGTGCATACGCGGTCATGTCCTCCAGCGTGCGTACGTTCTGGCTCTGCAGCTGGTCGGCGGTCAGGGCGGTGATCGCCACGGGCACGTCCTGCAGGCTTTCTTCGCGCCGCCGTGCCGTGACGACGATGTTCTCGATGGCCAGGTCGCTCTGTGCCGATGCTTCTGCAGCGTGCGCAGGCGGGATATCGACGAAGACTCCGGCGGCAATCGTGGCGGCGATGGCGCAGGAAAGAATAGAACGCGAAGCAGAAGCGGACATGCGGAAGTTCCCCCGATACGAGCCAGTACGAATAGTTCATCGCATTTATTCATCAAGCGATGATTTAGCCGAGATTGCTCCCGGCCCCGGCCGCTTGTCAATTATTCATTGTCTGATGAAATATTTTGCAGCGCGGCGAAGCATACTGCGGCGCAAATGAGGTTTGCGTGCCGCCCGGCCAGCGTGTTTCATTGCGGTGCACGTCAGGGCGGCGCGATCCCGGGAGAGGACGAGTGAAAGCAAGAACGAAAAAGACTGCCGGCCGGACGGCACGGGCGAAGGTGCGCGCGGCGACGGCGCCGCGTCGGCGCGGTCGACCGCCGGGCCGGCCGCCGCGTAACGACATGGCGCCCGATACGCGCGAGCGCATTCTCGATGCGGCGGAAGCGCAGTTCTCCGCCCACGGTTTCTGGGGCGTGACGATCCGCGAAGTCGCCGAGCAGGCGAAGGTCGACACGGCGCTGCTGCACTACTACTTCGACACCAAGCGCGGACTGTTCGATGCCGTGTTCGCGCGTCGCGCCGAGATCATGAACAAGGAACGCATCGATTCGATCGATGCCTACGAACGCGCCGCGGGCCCGGCCATCACCGTCGAAGGCGTCATCAATTCATTTCTCGAACCGATGCACGTGCGCGCGGCCCAGGGCGATCCCGGCTGGCACAACTACTTCGCGCTGGTCGCGCAGGTGAACAACACGCCGGTGTGGGGCGGCGAGACCATGGGCAAAACCTTCGACCGCGTGATCCACCGGCTGCTGGATGCGCTGCGCAAGGCACTGCCGGATGTCGACGAAAAGGATCTGTTCTGGAGCTATCACTTCCTCTCCGGCGCACTCACCCTGACGCTCTCGCAGACCGGGCGCATCGATCGCCTGTCGAATGGCCTGTGCAAGTCGAGCGACTTCAATGCGATTCATGCCCGCATGGTGCCGTTCATCGCGGCGGGCTTCGAGAAGCTGTGTCGGTCGAGGAAGAGAAAAAAAGAGGAGTAGGAGTCAGAAAGGAGAATGGCCGCAAAAAGGCGCAAATGACTCAAAATAATCGGGAGGAGAAAAAGGATTTTCTGATACTTGCGTTCCTTTGCGCCTTTTTGCGGCCATTCTCTTCCCTATTCTCACCGCAACACCGGCGGCGACACCTCCACCACGACGCGATCGCGCAGCTGCACGCTGCCGCTCAGAAATCCCGACGAACCGATCTCCATCGCGTACATCAACGTGCGTGACGGCGAGTCGGCCGCGCCGCGCAATGAGGTCGGCGGGCCGAGCAGCGAGATCACTTCCAGTTCCGCCATGCCGGGGCGGATGCGTTTCCAGTTCGCGGCATCCAGCCATTGACCGCCGGCATTGGCGGGCGGTGCAGTGCTCGGCGCGGGCGGACGCGTATCGAGTCCAGCGCGGTTGCGCTGCTGCAGATCCAGCACTTGCCGCTGCAGTTCCTGCACCTGGCGTTCGAGATTGCGTACGTCCTGTTCGAGCTTCATGACCTTGAAGTCGTCGGCCGCGATGGCGGGGGACAGCCACGCGGCGAGCAGCAAGACGGCGAGCGGTCGCATACGGCCTCCGGACACTTTTCGATGAACGCCGGACACACGCGGTCCGATTGTGTACATCGATGATGCGAGCAATTGCTGATACACGAGTGAGGGTTACCGAAGTTGTCGGCTCTCGCGGGCAGCGGGTAGGCTTGGACGCTTTCCGTACAACAACTCTCGATTGCCCCGAGCGGGTCCCGGAGATTGCACGATGAGATTCCCGATGCTTCGCGTCGCCGGCATGAGCCTGTCCGCAGCGTTGATCCTGACTGTCGGCGCCTGTTCCAAAGCGCCGGCACCGGCGCCCGAAGCGCCGCCGCCCAAGGCCGCCATCGGCACCTGGGGATTCGACATCGCCGGCATGGATACCAGCGTCAAACCGGGCGACGATTTTTACAAGTACGTCAACGGCAAATGGCTGACCGCCAACACCATCCCGCCGGACCTCAGCCGCTGGGGCGCCTTCACCGAACTGGCCGTCGAAGCGGAAGCGCAGATCCAGGACATCATCAAGACCGTGCCGGCGAATGCCGCCGCGGGCAGTCCCGAACAGAAAGTGCATGACTTCTATGCGTCGTTCATCGATGTCGATGCCATCGATCTGGCCGGCATGGAACCGGCGCGCGCCGGACTCAAGGCCATCGCCGACGCCAGGACGCATGCAGACATTGCGGCGTTGATGGGACGTCCCGATCTCGGATTGCAGGCGCCGATCAATCCGGGCGTCACCATCGACGAGAAGAATCCGGATCGCTACATCGTCGGCATCGGCCAGGCGGGTTTGAGCCTGCCGGAGCGCGACTACTATCTGAAGGACGACGCCGAACTGAAGGCCATACGCGAGAAGTTCCTGGCGCACATCGAGAAGATCCTCGACCTCGCGCGCGAACCCGACGCCGCGAAGCAGGCCCGCACCATCCTCGATCTCGAAACCCAGATCGCCAGGCGTCACTGGCCGGTGGCCAAGCGGCGCGAACGCGAACTCACCTACAACCTGCGCACGCGCGAACAGCTCGACAAGCTCGGCGGCAAGTATCCGTGGGCCGCGATCCTCGGCGCTGCGGGGTTCAACGATCAGAAAGAATTCGTGGTCGCCGAACTCGACGCCGTCGATCAGCTCGGCAGGTTCTTCACCACCGTGCCGGTGGAAACCTGGCAGAGCTATCTCAAGTACAACTATCTCGTCACGCATGCCGCGGTGCTGCCGCAGGCGGTGGACGACGAAACGTTCGATTTCTACGGCAAGGTGCTCAACGGCCGGCAGGAGAAGCGCGAACGCTGGAAGCGCGCGGTGCAGACGCTCGACGGTTCGCTCGGCGAAGTGCTCGGCCAGCTCTACGTGAAGAAGCATTTCCCGCCCGAGTCGAAGCAGCAGATGCTCGAACTGGTCGAGAACCTGCGCCGCGCCTATCGCCAGCGCATCGAGGCGCTGCCGTGGATGAGCGCCGACACCAAGAAAGTGGCGATGGAAAAGCTCGACACGTTCCGCCCGAAGATCGGCTACCCGGACAAGTGGAAGGACTACTCGGGCCTGGAGATCAAGGCGGGCGACGCCTTCGGCAACACGATCCGGGCGCGCGAGTTCGATGCGAAGTTCGATCTCGACCGGCTGGGCCGCCCGACCGACAAGGACGAGTGGTTCATGACGCCGCAGACCGTGAATGCGTACTACAACCCGACGTTCAACGAGATCGTGTTTCCCGCCGCGATCCTGCAGGCGCCGTACTTCGATCCGCACGCCGATCCGGCCGTCAACTACGGCGCCATCGGCGGCGTGATCGGCCACGAGATGGGTCACGGCTTCGACGATCAGGGCGCCAAGTCGGACGCCAAGGGCGTGCTGCGCACGTGGTGGAAGCCGGCCGATGAAACCGCGTTCAAGAAACTGGTCGATGCGCTCGTCGGGCAGTACGACACGTACGAAGCGCTGCCGGGCCTCCACGTCAACGGCCGCCTCACCGTCGGCGAAAACATCGGCGATCTTGGCGGACTCTCCGTCGCGCTCGAGGCGTATCACATGTCGCTGGGCGGCCAGCCCGCGCCGACGCTCGATGGCTTCAGCGGCGACCAGCGTTTCTTCCTGTCGTGGGCGCAGGCCTGGCGCGAACTGAATCGCGAAGCGGCGCTACGCAATCAGGTCATGAGCAATCCGCACAGCCCCGGCCTGTTCCGCGTGCTCGGCGTCGTGCGCAACATGGATGCGTGGTATGGCGCGTTCGATGTGAAGCCGGAAGAAAAGCTGTATCTCGCGCCGGAGCAGCGGGTGCATATCTGGTAGGAGGAGAACGGAGTTCCACACGGAGCCGGAGATCAAGAAAGAAGAATCTCCACGGGGGAAGAATGGGAACACGGGGCACACGGGGAAGAAATCTTCTTTCTCTCAAAACCCCGTGTCCCCCGTGTTCCCATTCTTTCCCTGTGGAAAATCTTCTTCTTACCCGAACACCGCAAACAACTGCCGCGTCAGCGCGGCCGGTCGACCTTCCGGATCGACCAACACCCCCGTCTGATTCACATAGCCTTCGCCGGCCGCGTCGACGTCGCTGTCGATGCGCCACCACGCCTCCGGCGAAAAGTCGAAACGATGTTCGAGGAATTCGAGCGTCCAGACGAGAGAACTGGCGGGCGCCTGCGCCTGGAACATGGACAGCGCCGGCGTCGGAATGCAGTCGATGAGTGCGACCACGGGCGACTCGGTGAGCAGCGCCGGATCGCGATGGCGGATGTACGCCTTCGTCGGCGTCCGCACCGATCCGGAGAACGGCTTGGCGCCCTCCGCCCAGCGCACGGCGAAATGCTGGATGAACTTCGGCGAAACCCCTTCCCTGAAGGACATGTCGCGGCATTGATCGACGCTGCGCGCGGCGGTTTGCGTCGCGACATCGACCGACACGGCCGAAGGCCGCGCACCTCCGTACACGCCGACCACGGTCGCGACGACTTGGCCCGCATCGACGACGTCGCAATGCGCGATCGTCACGGCACGACCGACGCGCAGCACCCGCGCATCGATCTGCCACGTACCCGCCGCCGCGGGACCGACGAACGTCGTCTGCAGCGAGCGCAGCGGCCGGTCGCGCGGCACCAGCTGGCGCAGCGCCTCGTTGCCGACGGCGGCGATGAGCCCGCCGAACGTCGCGCGTCCCTGCGCCCAGTCTTCGCTCACAGTGACCTGGAACGTCGAGCCATCGCCGCGAAGGGAATTCAGAACCTGTGAGAAAGACATTGAAGATGAGCCGTGTGTGACAGGACGGGGCGGCAAGAGTAGCCGTCCGGTGCGGGACGCTCCACTCTCCTGATCGCCCCCTCCTCCGCGCAGCGGGGACGGTTGGGGTGGGGGCCTTTTACTGTGGGGCCTGACCCACAGGAATCATGACGTCACTTCTCCATCGATCCGGTGATCCAGCGCGTCGATATTCGCCGCGCCCGGCGCGACCATCGGCAGCACGTGCTGCTCCGCGCCGATCGGCACGCGGATCAGCTGCGGCCCGGGCGCGTTGAGTATTCGCGCAAGCGTGCCGTGGGGTGCAGTGCAGGTTTCCAGATCGAGGGCGGGGATGCCGAAGGCGCGCGCGATGCCGACGAAGTTGGCGGGCTGCGAGAACTGCGAAGCGACCAGGCGCTTGCGATGGAACAGGGTCTGCTGCTGGCGCACGAGACCGAGCGATGCGTTGTCGAGCAGCACGATCTTCACGTTCAGGTCCAGCTCCGCGAGCGTGGCGAATTCCTGGATGTTCATGAGCAGGCTGCCATCGCCGGTGAAGCAGATCACCGTGGCTTCGGGTCGCACGAGTGCGGCGCCGATCGCCGCCGGCAGTCCGAAGCCCATCGTGCCGAGACCGCCGGAAGTGAGCCAGCGATCGGGACGCTGGAAGGGATAGGCCTGCGCCACCCACATCTGGTGCTGGCCGACGTCGGTGGTGACGATCGCGTCATGCGGCGCGGCGTTGCCGACGGCGCGGATGATGCCGTAGGGAGAGCAGACCTGCTCGACGTCCGGCATGTGCAGCGGACAGGTCTCGCGAAGGTGACGCACGCGTTCGAGCCATGCCGGGCGATGACGATAGTGGGCGCGCGCGATCAGTTCGTTCAATGCGGTGCCCGCATCGCTGGCGATCGCGAGCGTCGGCTGCCGGAGCTTTCCCAGTTCGCGCGTATCGACGTCGATGTGGACGACCTGCGCCCGCGGCGCGAAGCGGTCGGTGCGGCCGGTGGCGCGATCGTCGAAGCGGGCGCCGATGGCGATCAGCAGATCGCATTCGTCGATCGCGCGGTTGGTGAAGCGCGCGCCGTGCATGCCCAGCATGCCGAGGTTGAGGGGATGGTCGTGCGGCAGTGCGCCGAGCGCCATCAACGTCGTGGTCACCGGTGTCTGCGTGAGTTCGGCGAGTTCGCGCACGAGGTGGTGTGCGCGGGATTTGACGATGCCGCCGCCGACGTAGAGGAGGGGGCGTTGCGCGGATTCGAGGAGGTGCCAGGCGTGGTCGAAGAGGTGGCTCTGGGAAGAGCCCCCTCCCTGGCCCTCTCCCCTCGCTGGGGGATTTCCGGCGCGCCCTGCGCGCCTCCTCCCCGCTGCGCGGAGGAGGGGATCAAGGAAGGGGTCAGATGTCTTTCCCTCCTCCGCGCAGCGGGGGAGGGCAGGGTGGGGGTCCGGGTCCGCGGCCCCCTGCATCTGCACGTCCTTCGGCACATCGATCAGCACCGGCCCGGGCCGGCCGCTTTCGGCGATCCGGAACGCCTCGGGAATCACGCGCCACAGTTCGCTCGCTTCGCGCACCAGGAAGCACGCCTTGGTGATGGGGCGCACCATGTCGATCGTCGGCACTTCCTGAAACGCATCCGTGCCCATCAGATGCCGCGGCACCTGCCCGGCGATGCACACCAGCGGAATGGAATCGAGCTTGGCATCGGCGATCGCCGTGATGACATTGGTCACGCCCGGTCCCGACGTCGCGAAACAGACGCCGGCCTTGCCGGTCAGCCGCGCCATGCCGTGTGCGATGAAACCGGCGGCCTGTTCGTGACGCGCGAGGATGTGCTGGATCTTCGTGGACGCGCCGAGCGCTTCGTACAGCGGCAGCAGCGCACCGCCGGGAATGCCCGCGACGATGCGCACGCCCTGCTGTTCGAGCAGATGGATGATCAGTTCGGCACCGGTGAATGACATGGGAGGTTCCTGGTTGGAACCCCTGAAGACTTTGCCGGCGGAGATAATGAAAACCCCCTGCCGGCTTGCGCCTGCAGGGGGTGAGTGGATCGCGTGACTAAAGGCCCCTACGGCGCAGCGGTGACTACATTGACGACGACTACTACGACATTGACGACGCGCACGACCGGACCTGCGAGGATCGCAGCGGTCGAAGACGCGGTCGGCAGGGTAGGAGTCATGCACGGGTACGTAAGGGAGACGGGCGGACTATAGCCAGCGGCGCGGCGATCCTGCAAGACGGAAAGGTGCAGGTCAGGGCTGCAGGTCAGGCTTTCCCGCGGGATTTCCTTCGGTCACAGCCTGACTCCCCAGAGCCGGCTGAAGCCCCATGGCACTGCGTCAAGCGCGTCCCTTCCTCCGCGCAGCGGGGGAAGGACAGGATGGGGGTCTTGAATCAAGCAGCGTAGTTGCGTTGCTGCCCCCACCCTAACCCTCCCCCGCTACGCGGAGGAGGGGATCAGCGGTCCTTTGCGGTCTGCTGGACTCCTCCGGCACCCGCGGCCCCGGCCCGACATACAGCGCCGCCGGCCGGATGATGCGGTTGTCCGCGAGCTGTTCGACGATGTGCGCCAGCCAGCCGAACGCGCGCGAGGCGGCGAAGGTGGCGGTGAAGTATTCCTTCGCGATGCCGAGCGACAGGCACAGCACGCCCTTGTAGAACTCCATGTTGGCGCGCAGCGGGCGCTTCTTGCTGCTGGTCTGGTCGACGAACGCAGCCTCGACGGCGCTCAGCGTGTTGAGCAGGCGGCGATGCGGGAACTCGACGGCGCTGCGCTCGGCGAGCGTCTTCAGCACCTTCGCGCGCGGGTCGACGACGCGGTACTCGCGATGACCCATGCCCAGCACCTTGCGGCCGCTCGCCAGGCACCCGGCGACGAAGGCCTTCGCATGCTGCGGTTCGCCGACTTCGATCGCCATTTCCAGTGCGCCCTGGTCGGCGGCGCCGTGCAACGGCCCGTACAGCGCGCCCATCGCTGCCGACAGCGCCGAGGCGGGCGGCGCGAGCGTCGACGTCACGACGCGCGCGGTGAACGTGCTCGCATTGAATCCGTGATCGAGCTGCAGGATCTGCAGCGTTTCGAAGGCATCGACCGCCTCGGCCGATGGCGCGTGCCCGGTCAGCAGCTGCAGATAGCGTTCACCGTAACGGCGCGAGGCCGGATACGGATAGGCCGCGTGATCCTCCAGCGCCGAATGGATCAGCGCGATGGCCGCCGGCAGACGCGCGGCGATGACGAGTCCTTCCTCTTCCGCGTCAGTGCGGCCGAGCCGCTGCAACGGCGGCTCCTGCGCCAGCAGCGGCGTGATCGCCTGCAGCGTCGCCATCGGATGCGCGCCGTTGCGCGCCATCAGATGCAGCGTCGCGGCCAGCTCCGCCGGCAGGTGACCTGCATGCCACAGGTAGTCCTCGACTTCCGCGAGCCGGCGCGCCGACGGCAGTTCGCCGAACACGATCAGATGCATGACCTCGGCGAACCGATAGTTCACCAGCGTTTCGATGGGATAGCCGCGGTAGTACAGCGCGCCCGCCGTGCCATCCACGAGCGAGGTCGAGGTCGTGTCGACGACGACGCCTTCCAGACCCTTGTGGACTTCCGTCGCTGCCGTAGTCATGACCCGCTCCGCCGTTGAGAACCTGCGACGACAGTAGCCCGGCGACGCGGCCGGCGCGACGCCGTGGGCGCGATGCGGCTATCAGGTGGAGCGATGCCATCGCTTTCGCTGATCCGGTCATTAATGACAGTGATCGGCGCGGCAGCTGCGCAAACCGTGAAACCCGTCGCTCAATCCCCGTGAGGGTGCTGCCGATACAGCAGGAAGAAGACGGACATCCCCGTCGCTCATTCGTCGACATGCCCCTCGATCCCCTCCATTCGACCCATGTCCGCGCCGATCGTCTGCTGATCGGTGTGATCTGGGCGCTTGCCGCCCTGTCGTTTGCCCTGGCGCCCTGGCACGGCACCTGGGGCGCGGCGCTGCTGGTCGCCATTCCGGCGGCCGTGATTCCGTCATTCCTGGCCTATGCCTGGCCGGGGTCGCTCGCGACGCGCCTGACGGTCGCTGCTTCGCTGATGGTGTTCTGCGCACTGCACATTCATCAATCGCTCGGCATGACCGAGCTGCACTTCGGCATCTTCGTGCTGCTGGCCTTCCTGCTGTGCTATTGCGACTGGCGGCCCATCGTCATGGGCGCCGCGGTGGCTGCGGTCCATCACCTGTCGTTCAACTACCTGCAGCAGATGGGCTTCGGGCTCAACTGCTTCACGACGCCGGGGCTCGGCATCGTGTTCACGCATGCGGCCTATGTCGTCGTCGAAACGGCCGTGCTGTCGTACCTCGCGATCGTGCTGCGCCGCGAAGCGCTGCAGGCCGCGGAACTGCTCAACATCCTGCGGGCGATGCGTGCCGAGAGCGGCAAGGTGGATCTGTCGGTGCAGTCGCATACGAGCAGCGTCGCGGGACGCGCGTTCAGCGATATCGTCGGCCGCCTGCGCCACGTCATCGATTCGATCCGCTCCGGCACGGACACCGTGGCCGAAGCCGCGAACGGCATGGCCACCGGCAGCGACGAACTGTCGTCGCGCACGCAGGCGCAGGCTTCCGCGCTGACGCAGACGACGGATGCGCTGAGCCAGCTCACCGACATCGTGCGCAACAATGAAGACCAGGCACGACACGCCAACGGCCTGGTCGAGTCCGCGGTGAAAGTCGCGGCGCGCGGCGGCGAAGTCGTCTCGCAGGTCGTCGATACCATGGGCGAGATCAACCGTTCGTCATCGCGGATCGCCGACATCATCGGCGTGATCGACGAGATCGCCTTCCAGACCAACCTGCTCGCATTGAACGCCGCGGTCGAGGCGGCGCGCGCCGGCGATCAGGGTCGCGGCTTCGCCGTGGTCGCGTCCGAAGTGCGCAGCCTCGCGCAGCGCAGCGCCACCGCGGCGCGCGAAATCAAGACGCTGATCGAGACCTCGGTCCGCAACGTCAGCGTCGGCAGTTCGCTCGTCGATCAGGCCGGCGCGACCATGACCGAAGTCGTCCGGAGCGTGCAGCAGGTGACGGACATCGTGAAGGATTTCCATCGCTCGGCGCAGCAGCAGAGCAGCGGCATCGACCAGGTGAACCAGGCCGTCTCGCAGATCGAGTCGATCACCCGACAGAATTCCACGCTGGTGGAATCGATGGCGCATTCGTCCGAACAGCTGCGTGAGCAGGGCGCCGGGCTGATCCGCGCGATTGCCGTGTTCGAAGTCGAGCGTCGCGAGGCCGCATTCCGTGCGCGTCCCGCGGCCGCCGTGGAGACACCGCTCGCCCGCGTTGCCTGATGCCTGCCGCGCCGTCGCGCGGCCCTTGCATCGCTGCCGATCCGGGCGACAATCGCCCCATGCAGATCGAGCGCAATGAAATCCGCTGTTTTCACGCCGTCATCGAAGCCGGCGGCTTCAGCCGCGCCGCCGAGCGGCTCGACATTTCCCAGTCGGCGGTCAGTCAGGCGATCGCGAATCTCGAACACCGCCTCGGCACCGTGCTGCTGCGGCGGGGCAATCCGCCGCAACTGACCGAGGCAGGCATCCGCCTGCTGCGCTTCGCCGAGACCATGATGAACGAGGAGCGCGAAACGCTCGCCGACATCGCGCAGATCAGGTCGGGCGCGCGCTCGACGCTGTCGCTCGCGATGTCGCCGGCGGCGAATGCGCGCTTCGGCGTCGCGCTGCTCAAGGATTTCTCGGAACGCAATCCGCTGACCCGCTTCAAGGTCGTCGTCGCGCCGAGCCGCGAGATCGTCTACGGCGTGTCCGAAGGCCGCTGGGAGCTGGGCTTCGGGCCGCTGCAGCATTCGATGCCCGACTACTTCGCGATCCACGCCTGCTTTTCCGAAACGCGCCGCCTGCTGATCGCCGCCGATCATCCGAGCCGCGATGCGCTGCGCCGCGATCCGCAGGGCATCCTGCGCACGCTGCCGCTCGTCACGTCCTACCTCGACGATCTCGCGCGCCGCCCGAGCGGCGACCGCCTGCGAAATGCCTTCGCGTCGGTGTGGGAAGTCAGCCACATGGATCTGCGCCTGGCGCTGGTGGCCGAAGGCAAGGGCGTCACTTATGTGTCGGACCTGGTGACCCACCTGCCCGCGAACCTCGTGCCCATCGAAGGCCTGCCGTTCTCCCGCATCGACCGCCAAGTCGGCGTCTACTATCTCAAGCACCAGCCCATGTCGCAGGCCGGCGCGCGCTTCCTCGCGCTGTGTCGCGAGCGATGGGGGGTGTGAAGAAGAGATTTCACACAGAGAAGATCACAGAGTTCGGAGGAAGAAGAAATTTCCACGGGGGGCACGGGGAACACGGGGACAAGAAAAAGATCTTTTCTGTTCCGACCCCGTGTTCCCCGTGTTCCCCGTGGAAAATGTCTTCTTCTTTGCCTTGAACTCTGTGTGAAACCTTCTTGGCTCTCTCACGCCGGCGCATCGAGCGGATCGTGGATCACGAAGCGGTTGCGGCCGGTGGACTTGGCGCGGTAGAGCGCCTTGTCGGCGCAGCGATACATTGATTCGAAGCTGACGTCGGGCGGCGAGGCGACGCAGATGCCGATGGACACGCCGTAGGCGCCGGGCGCGCCGGCTGATTCCGGTGTGCCCACTCGCGCGAGCACGCGCCGCGCGATTTCTGTCGCCGCATCCAGATCGCAGCCGGCGGCGAACACCAGGAACTCGTCGCCTCCGAGGCGTGCACAGACGTCCGCGTCGCGCACGCTGGCCTTGATCGCGTTGGCGACGCGGACGAGAAAGTCGTCGCCGGCGACGTGGCCGTGATTGTCGTTGATGGTTTTCAGCCCATCGAGATCGACCACGATGGCGGCGTAACTCGACGCACCGGTGGCGAGCGCCCGTTCGACGGAGGACAGGGCGCCGCGCCGGTTGAGCAGTTGCGTCAGCTCGTCGCGCATCGAGATCTGGTACTGCTGGTCCAGCCGGTAATGGATCTGCTGGTCGTAACGGGCGGCGAGGTAGCCGATGAGGAGCGCGGCGGCGAGCGCCACGCAGATCGTGCCGATGGTGATGACCTGGAAACGGGCTTCGCGTGCGAGGTGGTACTGCAGATCGAAGTCGACGCCGACGAAGCCGCTGTAGCGGCCCTGGCTGTCGTAGATGGGCGCGTGTCCCGAGAGGAAATTTCCGTATTCGTCGCGCAGGAACTTCGGATAGACATAGGTCTGCCCGGCGGCGATGCGCTGCAGCCAGTCGGCATCGGGTTCCTTGTCGATCGTTTCGAACGGCTCCATGTACGCAGAGGCGCGCAGCGTGCGCTTCGTGACGAGGTCGTCGGAGGCGGCCGTGTCGACGACGAAGAAGGTTTTTCCCTCGCGCTCGACCATCGTGTAGACATAGAAGATGTCGGGATCGGCCGAATGGAACTTCACCAGCGGCCGCACGGTACGTGCATAGAGTTCGGGCGTGTAGTTGGCCGGCTCCAGCAACTGCCGGTGCAGGTCGCCGTCGACCACGCTGGCCGCGAGCTGCGCCACTTCGCCGACATGCGAACGCAGCACTTCCAGGCGCGCGCGCTGCGAGAGCATCTGCGGAATCGCAACGATGCCGCACAGCACGGCGGCTGCGATCAGCGTGACTACCCAGAAGGTTCGCGGGGAAAACTGCCTCAGCTCATTCTTCATCGGTCAGATATCGGCGCGGTGCAGTGCGGGCATTGTTGCATAGTTCTTTCGGACCGCAGAGCGGAAAGAGGCGCGGGCACGCCGTGAACTTTCGTGGCCCCTCTTCGCAGTCGGAATGTCAGGCGGCATGATGCACTACAAGCCGCCCTCAGAACGGCTTTGTTCTCGAATCCACGCATTCCACACCGGAGAGAGTCATGAATTCCGTACGCAGACTGTTCGTTGCCGCCGCTGCCGCGTTCGCCCTGGTCGGAACGGTCGCACTCGCCGCCGATGCCAACGTCACCGGCGAGTGGACGATGTCGGTCGAGACGCCGGCCGGTACGGGCAGCCCGCACTTCAGCCTGAAGCAGGAAGGCACGAACGTGACCGGACACTACAAGGGACAGCTCGGCGAAGCCGCCGTCACCGGCACGGTGAGCGGCAACGAAGTGACGCTCAAGTACACGGTGGAAGGGCAGGGCCAGTCGGTGACCGTGGTCTACAGCGGCACGGTCGATGGCGACACCATGAAGGGCAAGGTGTCGCTCGGCGATTTCGGCGATGGGACGTTTACGGGGAAGAAGGACTGACCCTTTCCGAGCCGGCTTCTTCCTGTAGGTCAGGCTTCAGCCTGACTCTTCGATTCAGGCCGGCTGAAGCCGGCCCCACAAGTAAGCGCCGCGGAGGACCAGCGTCTCACTCCATCCCCTTCCACCGATGTCTCGCCGCCAGCTCCAGCGCGCTGCCGCGCTGGAGCCGCGCGGCACGCTCGCGCAACACGCGTTCCGCGCGCAGTTCCGGCCAGCGTTCCAGGTAGGCGGCCAGCACATTCCGGTCCGGCGAGTAACGCCTGAAGGCGTCGGCGTTGGCGCCGCGCAATGCGATCGCGCCGTTGTAGCCGCCGAATCCCTGCGTCGCGCACAGCGCGCCGCCATCGCGGTCGCCGGCCAGCGGTGCGGCCTGCAGCGTGAAGGATTGCGCCACGTCGCTGAGATCCGGATCGAGATGCCGCAGCGTCGGTACGCCGACGGCCTGTTCGCCGAGCAGGTACTGGATCGCCTGGGCGGCGCTCTTGAGTCCCGTTTCACCCATCGTGTGGCCGTCGCCGACGGCCTTCGGCGTGCCGACTTTCATCGGCGGCAGCGCCCCCTGGATGCCCTGCCGTGCGGCTGCAGTGAGGCGCGCGTTGGCGGCGGTGGTGAGATCGGTCTTGGAATTCGTGCGCGTGCCGGTCGCGTGGGCGACGAGGTACTGGAAATCGGCGACGCCGTAGCCGTGGGCGCGCCACGCGATTTCGAAGGCATGCAGGATCGCGTTCTCGCCGCCGAAACCGACGCCGGCGAAGTGCGCCTTGCCTCCGGCCTCGCCGCTCTGGCCCCAGCCGACGATGATCGAGGTGATGTCGAGGAAGTTGCGCAGCGCGAAGTCGAGCGTCGTGATCAGCACGCCCGATCCGCCTTCGCCGACGACGGTGCCGTTGGCATCGACATCGAACGGCGCCAGGCAGTCGGCGACGCCGCGCCGTTCCGCGGCAGCGCGCGTCTGATTCAGCGCATCGAGCTTGCCGTGCGTCATGAGCGCGCCGGAACCGAAGGCGTCGAGGATCTGCCAGTCCGGCCGGGTCGCGGCATCGGCAGCCGTCCACAGCGCGAGTCGCGGACGATGGAAACCGGGATAGTCGAGCAGCAGCTGCGGCGCGATGTCGGCCAGCGCGATGGAACTCGACGCGCAGGCGCCGACCGCATTCAGCGGCGTCTGCGGCACGCGCGTGAAACCTTCCGGTCCGCGCAGCGAATCGAGCAACGCGGGATTCTTCAACGATTTGCTCAGCGGATACGACGGCGCCAGCATCGTCGCGATCAGCGCCGGCCCGTGCGAAGAGAGCGAGTTCGCAAGCCGCGCGGCGAACTTGTCGCGCAGCTTGTCCGTCTGCACATCGAGCACGCGCGCGGCACGCAGCTGCGCCAGGGAATCCAGGCCCTGAAACGCAGTCGCCGCGGCGATGCGGAAATCGTAAGGGTCCGGCAGCAGTTCGGCGAGCGGCGCCGGCAGGGCCGCGAGCGCACCGAGACCGGCATAGAGGAAGGGCTGCGATTGCAGCGACGGCCCGAGTCGCGGATCGTCGTCGAACAATCCGTACATGTCCTTGAGCGCGGAGTCGCGCACTTCGCGATAGCCGAGGCCGGCCTGGCGACGCAACCCGCCGCTGCCGATGTCGTGCGGCAGGCTCGCCGCGATGTCGGTGACGGCGGCGGAACCGAGTGCGGTCAGTTCCTCGATGTAGCGGATGCCGAGATTGGCCCGCAGCCGCTCGCCGCAGAGCTGTTCGATCTGCTGCAGCGTCGCCGGCTGTCCGGCGTCCTCGCCCTGATTCCAGCGGAACGTCGGCGAGGCCGACGCGGGATTCTCGATGTCGATCAACCCGGCATCGAACGCCGCGTAGGCGATGAACTCGGGCTTGCCGCCGACCCGCGCGAGATAGCTCTCCGTGCCGCCGACCGCGGACATCGAGCAGGGCGTTCCGATCGTGACGAGGACTTTGTCGGCCGTGAGCACGGGCATTCCGTTGGTTGGAGAGCGGGCGGGGAAGGATACAACGGGGAGGCGGCCGACTGGCCAACGGGTCTGCTGGCCGACTGGCCGGAGCGAGGCGTCCTCAGCCCAGCTTCCCGATCACCCTCTCCACTTCCTCGCTGCTCCCCAGCACCACCGGCACGCGCTGATGGATGTCGGTCGGCTGGATATCGAGGATGCGCTGGCCGGGGCCGGCGAGCGCCTTGCCGCCGGCCTGTTCGATCAGCATCGCCATGGGATTGGCTTCGTACATCAGGCGCAGCTTGCCCTTGGGCGCTTTCTTCGTCGGCGGATACATGAAGACGCCGCCCTGCAGCAGGATGCGATGCACGTCGGCCACCATCGCGCCGACATACCGGCTCGAATAACCCTGTTCTTGCGCCCAGGTGAGGTAGTTCCGGTAACCCTCCGGGAAACTCAGGCGATTGCCTTCGTTCACCGAGTAGCACTTGTTCTTCGCCGGCATCTTCAGTCCCTGCGCGACGCGGATGAACGCGCCGTAGGCGGGATCGAGCACGAACATGTCGACGCCCAGGCCGATGGTCAGCACGAACACCGTCGACGATCCGTAGAGCACGTAGCCCGCGGCCACCTGCTGCGCGCCGGGCTGCAGCAGCGACTCCTTCGGTTCGCGCAGGCGGCGGTCCTTGCGCAGGATGCTGAAGATCGTGCCGACCGAACCGCAGATGTCGAGGTTCGACGAGCCGTCGAGCGGATCGAACATGACGCAGTACTTGCGCTCGGCGGAGTCGTCCTCGCGCAGTATCACCGGCTCTTCGTTTTCTTCCGAGGCGACGATCGACACGCCTTCGCGCCCGCCGAGCGTACGCAGCAGGATTTCATTGGCGATGACATCCAGCTTCTGCTGCTGCTCGCCCTGCACGTTCTGATTGCCCACCGTGCCGAGCACGTCGTCGAGCCGCGCGCGTCGCACGTGCGAGGAAATCATTTTCGCCGAGATGGACAGCGCCGACAGGATCCAGGAGAACTGGCCGGTGGCCTCGGGATGTCGCGCCTGCTGCTGCAGGATGTGCGCCTGCAACGTCACGATGTCGGTGGAGCGGGAAGACAGAGCGTCGGCAGCCGTCATGCGGGCATCCATGTGAAGCGGGGATGCCGCGCAGTTTCTCATACAGAGGAGAGAGATTTCACACGGAGATCACAGAGAGCACAGAGATCGGAGAAGAAGAATTTCCACGGGGAAAGAAATGGGAACACGGGGGACACGGGGTTCGGACAGAAAATTCTTATCCCCGTGCTCCCCGTGTTCCCATTTCTTCCCCCGTGGAAATTCCTTCCGGCTTCTTTGCCTCGAACTCCGTGTTCTCCGTGTTCTCCGTGTGAAATCCTACTTCTCGACTATGCCGCCACATTTTCCCTGCGCCGCTTCACCCGGAAAACGCCGGTGCGCAGCGTTTCGTATTCGCGATCCATCACGACGGTGCGGTTGCGGCCGCGTTCCTTCGCGGCGTAGAGCGCCTCGTCGGCGAGCTGGATCAGTCCTTCGACGCGTCGTTCCGGGCGCGGTTCGACGCACGCGGCGCCGATGCTGAAGGTGACGCGCTGGCCGTCGGTGAAGGCGGGATGTTCGATCGCGAGCGCGGCGAGCGCGGCGTGCAGTTCGCGGCACAGTTCTTCGACGCTGTCGCGGCGCGTGTCGTACAGCAGCACGGCGAATTCCTCGCCGCCGTAGCGTGCGGTCAGGTCCAGCGGGCGGCGGGCGGCGCGACTCAGCGCCGCGGCCACTTTCACGAGACAGGCATCGCCGGCCTGGTGACCGCCGTAGTCGTTGAAGGCCTTGAAGTGATCGATGTCGATCATGAGCAGCGCCACCGGCGCGCCGGTGCGTGCGGCCTGCTGCCACATGCGTGCCGCGTGTTCGTCGAACATGCGCCGGTTGTGGATGCCGGTGAGCGCATCGCGATTGAGCGACTCGCTCATGATCTGGGTCGACAGATAGTTGTGGCGCAGCGATTTCTGCAGCGAATAGTGCAGCGCGGCGCCGATGCCCGCGGCGAAAACCATCACCGCCAGGTCGAAGAAACGCTGGCCGCCGTCGAGGCCGCCGACGTAGCCGCCGACGCCATAGATCGCGAGGATGAGGCACACCGTGCGCAGGACCTGCGTCTGCGACATGCCGAGCAGGAAGAACGGACCGAGCGCGAGCAGCAGCAGCAGCGCATTCAGCGAGTAGCCCTGGGCATTCATTAGCACGTCGAGCACCGTCAGGCTGACGGCCTGCAATGGCAGCACGATCTGCGCCGACAGCGCGTACCAGCGCGCATACAGACTCGTGTACGTCGTTGCGAGCAGCAGCGCGCAGCTCGGCAGGATCAGGCCGAAGCGGACGAAATCGAACGGGGCCGGGGGATCGTTGCCGAAGACGGCCGTGCGCAGATCGGCGAACGGGCCGCCGGCGAACATCGCCAGCAGCATCGCCACGATCGGAATCCAGGTCAGATTGCGGATGCGGGTGCGTACGTGTTCCGCGTACCACTGCCGGAACTGACGTTCGAGGTTCTTTTCGAACGCCAGCGACGGAAATATCCGCGTCACCAGCCGTCCGGGCCACATGCGGCGAGGCTTCGCCTGCGGCGCATGCGCCGCAGCGGCGGGATCGACGGTGCTGGAGGGGATGTCGGGCATTCAGGCGGGGGCTGCGATGCGATTCTGCAGCGTTAACTTACCGCGCTGCGACTGCGGCAATCCTGAACACCATCACACAGTCGTGTGATCCGTGTCACAAAACCCGTCAATGCCTCCGTGCCCTGCTGCATTCTGTCAGGAGCCGCGGGATGGCCCGGTCAGGCATCGCCTGCATTGCGCTTTTCACGGCTGGTCCCATCCGCGCGCGAGGCTCACGCTCCGGCCGCAGGAGTTCCCCATGTCCCCTCTCAGCCGCATTGCCGTGCTGGTACTGGCGTTTGCCTGTGCCGACGCCATCGCCCAGGAACCGGCGCTGCAGGGAACATTCGTCAGCGCCGGCACCCCGAAGGAAGCGATCGACAAGGCCATCGACAGCGCAACCGCGAAGATGAACTTCCTGGTGCGCGCCGTTGCGAAGAGCCGGCTGAAGTCGACCAACCCGCTGTACCAGCGCATCGAGATCGGCAATGACGGTACGCGGATCACGGTGCGCTACGACAAGGGCAAGCCCATCGTGATGCCCGCGGACGGCAGCACCGTGAAATGGACGCGCGACGACGGCGAGCAGTTCGATGTCAGCGCGCACGCGCAGGGCGCGCAGCTGCAGCAGACCTTCAAGGCGGAGGATGGACAGCGGGTCAATGAGTTCAGCCTCGCGCCCGACGGGGCACTGACGCTGGCGGTGACGATCACCAGTCCGCAGCTGTCAGCACCCCTGACGTACACGCTTGTCTACCGGCGGCAGTAGCTCCGCCGGCAATCCGCGGTCGTTCGCCGGTGAAGACTTCAACGCCGCGGCGGCGGCGCCCATGATCGCGTCCACTACGCTGGAGCCGACACCGTCATGACTGCCTTCATCGCCCGCGTCGTCCTGGCGAGCGCTGCGCTTTCGCTGCTCGCCGCCTGCGGCGACGGCCCCCTGACCACCGGCCCGGTGCGCACCGAGACGCGTCAGGTCGGCGAGTTCGATTCGATCGACATCGACGGCGCCACGCGCCTGCACATCACGGTCGGCGTGCCTGCGTCGCTGCAAGTCGAAGGCCGCGATCCGTTCCTGGAGCGGCTGCAGACCGAAGTGCATGGCGACACGCTGCAGATCAAGGTGCGTCGCAAGGACTGGGTCGCCATCGGCACCAGTCCGCGCCCGATCGTGCGCGTCGGCGTGCCGTCGCTGGAAAAACTGGAAGTGCAGGGCGGCAACGACGTGCGCGTCACCGGTTTCGACGGCGGCGATGTGCGTATCCGTCTGGAAGGCGCGACCAATCTGGTCGCGGCTGGCCGGCTCGACGAACTGAAGATCCTGATGGCCGGCGCCGGCCATGCCGATCTCGGCGATCTCGTCACCCGCGACGCCGACGTGACGGTCGCCGGCGTCGGCAGCATTGTCGTGCACCCGACCGAAGCGCTGGACGCGACCATGAACGGCGTCGGCGCCATCTTCTATACCGGCAGTCCGAGCCGCGTGAACACGCGCATGAACGGGCTCGGCACCATCGGCCAGCGCAACGCGAACGACGTGCGGCGCGAGCACCGGCAGGAGAAGGCGCCGGTCGATCCCGATTCGTTGCAGCCCGAATACGATCGCGACGAGCCGGTGGAGCAGGAAGAGAAGAAACTGACCGGCGTGATCTGAATTCTTCCTCCCTGTGGGGCCGGCTTCAGCCGGCCTTCTTTCTAAGGAGTCAGGCTAAAGCCTGACCTACAA
>OEIU01000269.1_pt1 | contig 52302 bp, 46 predicted proteins | sample 1539221 | NCBI WGS metagenome assembly OEIU01 (sample SAMN03792071, study PRJEB22550) | activated sludge metagenome | feature: wastewater treatment plant; material: activated sludge; isolation source: Wastewater treatment plant of a petroleum refinery complex | place: Argentina: Zarate | collected... | reverse complement strand
CATGCCGTGAGTTCCTGCATCAACCGACTTCAGGAATCGTGAACTTACGGGGTTCTCCTCTGGCCTTCTGACCTGTCTCGTACATCGCAAGTTCGGCAGGGTGGAGCTGGTGCTGGACGACGAACGAGCGGTTCTTGATCCTCCAGAGTCCCTGTCCGGTGCCGAGACCGGGCAGCAATCCCTGCTCAGTTCCGGTGAGCCCGAGGGCCTGCGCAGTCGCGCCGAGTTGGTCGCTCTCCTGCCGGTAGATCACTCGTGTCTCGGCGTTGGCGAGCAGGGATGAGGCGAGCGCGCGCATCGCTGAGCCCTGATCGCCCACGTTGTCGAGGTCGGTGAGCTTGTGGAAGATGAGCAGGTTGGCGATGCCGTAGTGCCGCGCGAGCCGCCATTGCGCATCCATGCGGCGCAGCAGCGCCGGATGGGACATGAGCCGCCACGCCTCGTCGTACACGACCCACCTCGGGCCGCCTGCCGGGTCGAGCAGCGCCGACTCCATCCACGCCGACGAACACGTCATGAGCACGGAGATGAGCGTCGAGTTCTCCGCCACCCGCGACAGGTCTAGCGACACCATCGGCAGCGACGGGTCGAAGCGCACGGTGCTCGGGCCGTCGAACAGTCCCGCCAAGTCACCGGCCACGAGTCTCCGAAGCGCGTGTCCGACAAGTCGGCCGTCCTCGGCGAGCCTGCCGTCGTCGTTCTCAGCGTTCGGAGCGAGGATGCGGTCGACCACCATCGGAAGGATCGGCACCTCGGCCGAGCGCACCGCATCGGCGAGCGCGATGTCGACGGCTGTGTGCTCCAGTGGGGTGAGTCCGCGGTCGAGGACGGTCTCGGCGAGTGCGCCGATCAGATCGCGTCGTCGCGAGGTGACCTGGCTCTGCCACTCGGCATCGCTGAGGCCCGAAGGCCGGTGCCCTTCATCGAGGGGATTCAGCCGCGTAGACATCCCGTGCCCCAGCATGATCGCCCGTCCGCCGACCGCCTCAGCAACGGCCGTGTGCTCGCCTTTCGGATCGCCGGGGACATACACCCTCCGACCGAATGGGATGGAGCGCGTGTAGAGGCTCTTGGCGAGCGAGGACTTGCCGGAGCCGACGATCCCCGCGAGCACGATGTTCGGTGCGGTGATGATGCCCTGCGCGTAGAGCACCCACGGGTCGTAGACGAACGACGCGCCGCTGTAGAGATCCTGGCCGACGAACACGCCAGCGGAGCCGAGCCCGCCCTCGGCGAGGAACGGATACGCCCCTGCCAACGTCGCGCTTGTGTCCTGGTGGCGCGGCAGCCGGAACCGGCCGGGCGTGCGGAGAGCTGCGGGCCTCGCCTCGCCGGACGGTGGCAGGTAGGTCGTCGCCCGCCTTGCCTCGCGTTCCGCCTCCCATGTCGCCCGCGCCCGCTCCTGCTGGGCCTTGCGGTCGGCGGTCTCGATCTTGCTCGCCGCTCGCCGTCGCGCCTTCCGCGCGGCGCGGCGCTCGCCCGCCGGGTCGAGCAGCACCGCCGTGTGCAGGCGTTCGCGGTCGCCGTGGCTCATAGTGATAGTCCTCGCCGGGAGCTGACCGGGGGTGCCTCGAACGGGTCGCGGGAGAAAGGGTCCAACTCAGGTCGACTGGCGACAGGTGCCGGGTGCCACGCGATGTAGCTCGAATGCTGCGACGCCTGATCGACGGCGGTCTCGGCTGACTGGATGAGTTCTGCGGCCCTGCGCAGTGCGTTGGCGGCGGCCCAAGCCTCGTCAACCCCGGCCTCGTGGTCGCCGTTGTCGAGGAACGCCTTGTCCTGGTGCAGAACATGCGCCGCCGCGACCTGCTCCAGCACTTGCTCCAGGGAGCGCAGCGTCCCCAGCAGCTCGCCGACGACCTGATAGGTGTCCGCGGGGTCGGCGAAGGCCCGGCTCGCATGAGCGAGCGCCCGCACCGCCTGGCGCGTCTCCGTGGCGTCCTGCACGGGGTTGCTGAAGGTTGGCATGGCTACTCCTTCCGGGGTCGAGGGCTGGGTGCGTCACACGTCCCGACAGAGCGGGAGCGCGGCGACGGCGAATGCGGTGGCCTGCTGGCCGACGAGTCTGCGCGTTTCGCAGGACGCCTGGACCGCGGCTTGCTCGATGGCGGCGACGGCGGCATCCAGCTCATCGACCGTGGGCGCGGAGACGGAGATGAGGCCGGTGTAGCGGAGCACGCCGTGCCCCGCGGTGAGGTCGGACTCCTGCTGGAGCACGTCCTGGTACTCAGCCGTGCGCGAGGCGTCCTCGACCTGCCCGATCTTCGCGCGTTGGGTTGCGTCGGAGAGCAGGCCGACCTTCTTCTTCCGCAGGTCGCGGGCCGCGATGTCGGCGCGAACTGGCGTGCAGATGAGCGAGAACGACCGCTGCACGCCGGAGGTGAGCAGCAACGGGGCGAGGAATCCGGGGAACACCTGCGAGCGCGGCCACTCGGAGAGCCAAAGCACGGTGTGGTGCGCGGAGTCGGTGCGCACGCGATCCCAGCTCTCGGTCACCGCGACCGGCCCCGCGGTGGCGAGGGAACGCCCGATGTTGGCGTGCCGCTCCAGCGCGGGCGCGGCAGCCGGGTCGTAGGCGGAGCGCAGGATGACAGCGACCTCGCCGGGCGCGAGCCAGCCGGTCGTGGCGAGGTCCGCAGCTCGCAGCGCCGTGACAAGCGTGGTCATCTCCTGACGCAGCACGGCGGCAGCTCCACGGATGCCGCCGCCCGCTGAGCGGATCTGTCGTCCCGAGGTGTTCATATCGAGCGCAATCGAGATGGTCGTCGCATGGCGCTCGCCGGTCGGCCCGGCACGCTCGATCAGCTCCCGGTAGGTGGTCGCAGGCCAGGATTCATCGTCGGTGCCGTGCCTGGCCCACCATTCGGCGAGCCCCGTGCCTGAGTCCGGTAGCGTCCGCTCGCAGACCTGGAGCCGGGCGATCCGGCCCGAGCGGCACGCGGTCGCGAGCACCCGACCCCAGCCGTTGATCCGCCGCTCCTGCTCGCCCGGATCGAGCAGCACGAACGCCGGGTGCGTCACCCCCAGCACTGCGGTCAGGGTCTGAGCGTGGGGATCGTGCACCATCGCCGCGCCCGTCTCGGGATCGACCCATTCGCGCAGCGCGGTCGCATCGCCGGGGAGCGCGAGCGTGCCGACCGGACGCGGCTTGATGACGCGGCGGCGGAAGATCAATTGCCCTGCGGTGCTCCGCCACATCCAGCGCGACACGATGGGCAGCCAGTCCACGAGCTTGCGCCCGCCCACGGGGACGACCGCGAGCAGCAGGCAGCTGAGCCAGATCGGGGATGTCCAGACCAGCACCATGCCACCGCCCGTGTAGATCGTGGCGACGACGGTGACCACGCCGATGCCCAGCACGATCAACTGCGAGATCGACAGTCCGAGCAGGATGCCACGGTGCGCGAGTCGGGAGAACTGCACGGGGGAGAGCTGCTGCTCGGGAGCCGGGAGTTGCTGGGTGGCCATGTTCTACCCCTTCCTCGGCGCTACGGGTATCGGCGGCGTGGATGTCTCTGCGTGCCCGGCTGCTGCGCCGCCGACCGCGGCACCGACTTTCGGCCCAGTCGTCGCCGCGGCTTTGACGACCTGCGCCCCGACGACGGCTGCGGCCGCGGGGCCGGCCGCTGCTGCCCCGGCACCTGCCGCGCCTCCCGACGCCGCCGCTCCGCCACCGGAAGCGGCCGCCCCGCCACCTGCGCCCGCAGCGCTGCCTGCTGCGCCACTTGCAGCGGGAGCTGTGCTCGGCGCGGGAGGAGTCCCGCCTCTCGCGCCGCTTTGCCCTCCGAGGACGGACTTTGCCGCGTTCGGCTGGGCCTTGACCGGCAGCGGGACGGGCCGGTTGAGCGCCGACTTCGCTTCCTGCTCGCTCGACATCGCGTGGTACATGTCGAAGCCCACGAACGAGATGAACTTGTACGTCAGGTACGGTGCGAACGCAGCGATGAACATCAGCACGACGCCCGAGATCGGGTCACTGATCGAGGCGAGGTCGAGGTCGATGGGCGCGCTGATCTGCCCAATGGCGACGAGGAACACGACGACGATGACGAGCTTCGAGAAGATCAGCGCCACGACGAACGCCGCCCAGCGTCCGAACCAACCCTTCGCGGCATCCCAGGTGAACCCGGCGAGTGCGATGGGCGCGAAGACAATGGCGACCAGCAGAAGCGCCTTACGGATGAGCAGCGTGAACCACACGATGCCCGCACCCGCTATGCCGAGCCCGGCAAGGAAGATCGTGATGATCGCACCGACGCCGGGCGATGCGATGTTGATCGTCGTCAGCCCAGCGGCGAGCAATGCCATGCGGTCGCCGATGCCTTCCATCGTGTTGCCAGTCGCGTGCACGATGCCGATGGTGAGCTGATCGGTGACCTCCAACAGGGTCGCGGTGAGGGTGATGGCGACGAACGATCCGAGCACCGACTTGGCAAGGCCCACGCCTGCGCGCGACAGCGCCATCGGATCTCGATGCACGAGCCCGGTGATGAGCTGGAGGCAGAAGAAGACGAGCATGACGAAGATCGCCACCCCGAACAGCACGTTATAGACCGAGACGTACTGGCTTCCGGTCACGTCGACGAGCGTGGTCGAGTCGAACACCGCCCACACGCTCTCGAACAGCCAGGCGGCGGCCTGCCCCATTGCCTGCGCAAGCCAGTCGAACGGCGCGGAGATGAGCGACGCAGTTCCCTCGCCCACGGCATCGCACACTGACGCAATGACGGGCACATCACAAACACTCATCGGCTCAGCCATCTCAACGCGGTCGTGGTGTTAGACCGACTGGCCGACGTTCCAGAAGAAGTTGACCAGGGTGACGGATGCCCCGCAGATGATGGCCGCCCCGCACGAGACGAGCACGCCGACCTTGCCACGGCTGGCGAGGTGCGGATTCGAGCTGTTCGCCCCGTAGCCCCAGACCACGGCCGAGATGATGAGTGCGAGGACAGCGAGGATGAGCCCCACCGTCATGGCCGCGCCGACGATGACGCGGAGCTGCTCGATGCCGGGCAACCCGTCGGTATTGGGATCTATGTCGATCACTGTGTGCTCCTTCAGCAGGCGAGGGGACGACTTGCCGGGTAGGTGCGCACGCCGTTCCGAGGACGTCGGAGGTCGGGGATACCGTCTTGGCTATGCGAGGAGTTCGTTGCCCGACGAAGCGCCCGCCGATCGCGACTCGGCCGGAGGCTGCAAGCATCGCGGCGCGCGTGGCGAAAGGCGCAGAGGCGGTGCAGTGCCACTACTGCGGCTGGTGGCACGTCGTCGGCTACAGCTCGCCGCTGGAGCGGCCCTCGAAGCCCCACAAGCGTCGCTGAAGACTTGGGCCTCAGATGCCCGAGCCGACTCCGAGCAGGAAGTTGACCCAGGTGACGCCGAGGCCGGCGAGTGCGGCAGCTCCGACGGAGACGAGGAATCCGGTGCGCGCGCGGACAGCCGAAGTGATGTTGCCGTTCGCCGACGAGATCGCCCACACCGCGGCGCAGATGACGAGCATGAGCACGGCGAGGATGAGCACGACGGTCAGCAGCGCGCCAACGATGGCGCGCAGTTCTGCCTGACCGCCGACGGCTCCGAAGTCGGGGAATATGTCCATGTCATGCGGCCATCTGTGCTGAGCAGAGCGCCGCGGTGCTTGCGGCATCGAGGTTCTGAACTCCGTGGGCGGCAAGCCACGGCTCGGCATCAACCGCCGCTGCGTTCGACCCGCCTGGCCGGATCTCGAAATGCAGATGGGCTCCGGTCGACCTGCCCGCCGAACCGACGTTGCCGATGTGCTGCCCGGCAACGACGCGATCCCCGACGCTGACGAGGACGCCGCTCTGCCATATGTGCGCGTAGGCGGAGGCGATGCGCTGTCCATCGATGGTGTGCTCGATGATGATGAGGTTGCCGTAGCCGCCCGACGGCCCGGCGAAGCTGACCACGCCATCGGCGAGCGCGAGGATCGGCGCGCCGTCGTCGGCAGCCCAGTCCGTTCCCGAGTGGAACGCTCGCTCACCAGTGAAGGGGTCTTCGCGCCACCCGAAGTCGCTGGTGTTCACCCACGTCCCGCTCGGCAGCGGGAAGACGATGGCGGTCGTCTCGGGTACGTTGCCGAGCGGCGTACCGCCCGGCGTGGTTTCGGCGCGGCGCGTGAGTGCAGCGAGGATCGCCTCGGCGACTGGCTGGTAGTTCTGGTAGCGGTCGGGATATGCCGAGACTTCGACCGCTTGCGCTGCCTCGCCAGGGTCGAGGTGCTGCCAGTCGGGTATGTCGAGCAGTCCACGCGGTGATGGGTAGTTCGGCCCGCTCGAACCTCCGTAGAAGGCGCGCGACTGGTAGGTCGCGTTCATTAGCTCGGCGACGGTGCCCCATCCTGCGCTCGGCCGCATTTGGAACAGGCCAAGAGAGTCGTGATCGCTGCCCTCTCCGTCGTTCGGGAAATCGCCCGACTCTGGAATCGCAGCCGAGTTTGCGAGCATCCGTAGCCGCGACTCGGTGAGTGCGGCCATGAGCGCGATGACGATGCCAGCGCGACCAACGCCCTCGGTCTGCGCGCCGACCGTGATGATGGTGGCTGCATGGGTTAGCTGCTCATGGTTGAGGGTCACGGTCTCGCCCGCGCGCGTCGTGGCTGTGAGCGACTCCGGGATCGGCCCGACAACGAGCGAGCTTGACGAGAGACATGCGGCGAATACCGCGGGCGACACGAGCAGACCCACGCCGACCAGGCTCATGGGGAGCACTGCGACGAGGGTGGCGATGACCACAACGAGCTTCTTCATGCGGGTGCCGATCAACGCAGGGGGTTGTCAAGCTCGGAGATGCGAAGCGCGCGGCAGGTATCGAAGGTCGGCTCGCAGGTGATGAAGACTGTGAATGCGACTTCGTGGGAGCTGGTCACGGGCTCGGTGCCATGGATACCCTCGCGTTGCCGAATGCCGGTGATCGTGTACGCGACGGTGCCTGGAAGGATCTGTCCCTCGGCTGCCTGCTCGAGCGCCGTCGCCCATTCGTCCGGCACGAACACGTCGTTGATGTCGAGCCATTGGCGGGTCTGCATCGTGCGGAGCTGCGCCCAGGCGTCCGCGGTCGGGAGATAGGTGCGCACGTCAGAGGCGAGTCCGGCGGTCTCATTGCCGGAGGGGTCGCCCACATCCACGATGACCTGCGCGTAGTCGGTCGGCCCGAACTCGGTCGCGGTGTCCCATGTGAACAGCGCGATGGCGAGGGCTCGCGCGAACGTCTCGGGGTCGTCGGACTCACGGACGACGGGCGGCGTGCTCGATGTCGGGGACGGTGCGCTGGTGGAAGCGCCTGGTGGGTCGCTCGTGGAGCTACCGCCCGGCGAAGGCTCGGATCGAGGCGCGAGCAGCAACCCGTAGAGCCCGACTCCGACGAGGACGGCAAGCACGGCGGCACCGACGATCAGGAGGATCATGAGGCGACGAGGGAAGCGAGTCTGCGGCATCAGGCACTCTCCTTGGCGAGACGTTGGCGGGCGGTTCGGGCGGCGCGGGCCGCGTCGAAGAAACGGACGGTAGCGTCGAGGATCGTCTCGAAGTGCTCCCACTGGTCATCACTCAGCGCGGTGCCGACCTCAGCAGGGTCGTAGTGTGACCACCACTGATCGAGGTCGCTCCAGGTGAGGCTGAACGCCCGCACCGGATAGCGAACCGGCACGACGCTCGACGCTGGTGCGGGTGCCGGGCCTCGCTTGCGCCCTTGCTTCGCGCGCTCCAGCGCCTCCTGTGCGAGCAACTCCAGCTCGCCGGGTGGTTCGGGTTCCTCCTGCGGGATCGCCAGCATGGCGATCGTGCGGGCGTGCGCCGTGGTGATCGACGAGCCGCGGTCGATGGCGTCGAGTTCTGAGCGGGCGAAGCCGCGCACATCCTCCGGTTGTCGGGGGTCATTGGCGATCCGCTGCAGGTCGTTGATCTGCTCCAGGCTCGTGTACGACTTGCGCCCGGTGACCATGAGCGCAGCCTGCGCGCGGGACTTGCCCGGAGCGCCGATCAGCGGTGGTGCCGTCACGGCACCACCGCTCGTTCCGGCGATCTTCCCGCCAGCACCGAACTGCGTCGCCGCCTGACGACGAGCGGCGTCCTCGGCCATGAGCGTCTTCAGCTCGCGGTACAGCGCCGCGGCCTCGGTCTGCGTGAATGGCTTGTGGAGCACGTTGTCGGCCTGCTCGGCCATGAGCCTCTGGAGCCGGTCGCTGATCCCGGAGCGCACGAAGACGTTGACCTTCTTGTGGCCGAGCTTGCGCAGCGCCGCGATGCGTCGAGCGCCGCACACGAGCACGCCGTCCGGTGTCACGGTCGGAGGCTGGAGAAGTCCGTCACGTTCGATGGATGCTGCGAGTGCGTCGATGTCACCCATCTCCATGCGATGACGGCTGCCGACGACGATTGAGTCGATGGTGCGTTCCAGCTCGATGTGCCCGGTGCTCGCCGCCATGTGCTCACCTCGCCCCCGCCAGAGTGGGCGCGTTCAGGCCGAGCAGCAGCACGAGGTCGTCATCGGTGAGCAGCGCACGCAGGGGCTCGCCGACAAGAAGGCGGAACAGCACGCCGCGGCCGACGGCGGTGTGGGCCTGATCGGGATCGGGGTTGCCGAGGATCGCACGGAGCAGCGCGTTCCAGCTCGTCGACGACAGATCGAGCACGGCCCGAGCGTGTGGGTCTCGCCGAAGCGATTCCGCTGCGCTCGCCCGCGACGGCGCGTCGCCGAGTCGAGTGCAGATGTGCTCGATGGCCGCGCGCGCCGTCTGCTCCGGCCAGTCGAGCAGCGCCAGTAGCTTGATCGCGTCCTCGACTGCACGGACGACGCCAGATACCTCGTCGTCCGATTCGTTCTCGTCCTCACCCGCGGGCGCGACCTGCAACGCTTCGTGGTAGTCGGTGAGTGGGTTCTCCCGGTCGCTGAACCGCTCCGGGTCGTGGAAGCCGCTGTATTGCGGCCTGCGTGCCTGATGCGTCGAGCACAGCAGCCCGTTGCCCCGTTCCTCGGCGATCAGTGTGACCTGCACGGCCCGGGTGACGACGGCCCACGGATCTTCCGCGTTGCGCACGGCCGGGGTGCGCATCGCGTCGAACGCGGCGCTCGCCGCCTCCCACGGGTCGAGGCCGTGCTTTCGCGCGAGGCTCGCGTACCGACCCGCCGTGTACTCCATGAGCGCCGCGACATCCACGTCGCGCCGCCACGCGCCTTTCCCATGGTCGTGAAGACGCTCCAGGAGCGCGCGCAGTCCTTCCGGGGTGCGGAACGACGTGGGAGCGGCCTGGGCAGACATGGCGCGCTCACAGGCGGCGGAGCGGGTCGCGGCTGACAGAGGACTGGTGCGCGGGCGACTGCCCGAACGCGGAGAGCGGCGCGATGCCCTGGGCACGCCCCCTGATGCCGGGCCGGGTCACCGGAGTTGCCTGCGGCGAGGTCTGCCGACGTTCCTCGACGCGGCGCGCCAGTTCGGTGCGCAGGTCGATGCCGCGCCCGATCATGCGGGCCGAGGCGGATGGGAGCAGCTCGGTCGGGCGCACCCACACGACCTGGCTGCGGTCGTGCTCTGCGCTCAGCCGCTCCAGGAGTGGGTGGCCGCCGCGCCACCTCTGCGCGGCGAGCCACGGGTCCGTGTGGCGCGCCAGCTCCGAGATTTCAGCAGCCTCGCTCGGAGTCGGCTTCAGCGTGTGGAGGACATCGGCAAGCTGACGGGCGTGCTCGTCCTCCGGTAACTCATCGTTCACAGCGCGCCTCCTTCCGATGCCGCGGAGAGCGCGGGCGTCGCCAGCCAGCGGCCGACCGTGGACGGATGCACCCCGGTCGCGCGAGCGATGGCCTTGTTCGTCATGCCGTCCTCCTTCAGTCGCAGGGCGAGTTCTCTGGGAGCAAGGTGCGCAGGCGGTTCCGGCGACTGGTACTCGACCGCGTTCGACACCAACACGGCAGACTGCGCCGACGGCTCCGCACGGAACCGTCGGGTGAGCACGACGGTCAAGTGCGTGATCGCCAGCAGCACGAGCGGAGGTACTGCGGCGACCGATCCTGCGAGTGCCGAAGGAACGTCGGCGTCAGCGGCGACGACCGCGTGGATCGCGTTGGCTGCGACCGAGACCGCGGCACCGGCCATGAGCAGCAGCCACGGATACCAGGCGGCACGCTGCCCCGCGAGCGCGACGACGGACACCGTGGCGACGACGATGATGCCGTCCACGATGAGCGGCCATGCCCACGCCTGGCTCTCATCGACGCCGGAGCGTCGCGCGAGGTCGGCGAGTGCCGTGAACGACAGCCAGAAGGCGGCTGCGGCGATGAATACGGTCCCAGCTACCGCCGTCCACACGGCGATCCGCCCGCGCGGCTGTTGCGTGCTGCCGGGGATCACGAGAGCACCTGACCCGATGAAGGCTGAGCTGCATGGCTGGGCACGGAACTAGCCGTGGGCGCGGACGGTGCGCCCCTCGCTACGCGGTGCGCCGAGCGGATCGTCGTCTCGATCTCCGGCGCGGGCAAACCTGCGCGCTCGGCAGCCGGCCCCAGCGCGGCTCGCACGCGGTCTGGCGGGATGCCCGCCTCGATGAGTCGACACGAGGCCCAGAACAGGCCGCGGTTGCGCTCGCCCTCGCCGCGCATCCCGACCCAGCGGGCGATCCGCTCCACGTCAACTCCGTCCGTTCGCTCGACAGGGATGACGGGCATCGGGCGCGCCGGTCGCGGATCGAGGAACTGCCGCAGCGCGCGGGCATCGACGGGAACCGCGTCGCCTCGCCCGGAGCCGATGAGGGCATACGCACTCGGCCCCGCATCGGCGGCGATGGTCGAGGGCGGCACGATGACGTAGCCGCCCGATCCCCGGAAGTCGATACCAGCACGCGCCACCTGCCAGGACGGCTGCACCAGCTCGGGATCGGCCGGGTAGTAGGCATGGACTCCGCCCGAGGGCGTGCGTATAAACGCGGCCCAGCGATCCGTCAGCCCCTCGCGTCGGGCCAGCTCGAACGCGGCGAAGCCGCGGATCGCCCCGTGCACGTCGACATCCACGACCTCCAGCCCGGAGATCTGGCCCGTCGGCATCCCGATGTTGGCGCGCGGCCACCGCGCCCACCAGCGAGCGACCTGGCGCGGTTCGGTGCTCGCCTCGTGGAATCCCCGCTTGGTCAGCGGGCGCTTGCCTCCTGTGACGCAGGGAAAGACGGGGATGCCTGCCTCGGCGTAGCGATACGCTGCGGCGCTCGGCGACAGCCCGGTGAGCGAGGCGAGCAGGGCGGCGGCATCCAGCGGCTGGCGCTCTCCGCGCAAGGCTTCCGGCATCGTCATCTCGGCACCTCCTCTGGCCTGGTCGTGAGCAGTGGGGCTCTTGTCGATCAGGTGCGCCGGGGTTCCCAAGAGACGGTCGCCGTCCGATGGGCAACGCAGTCAGGCTGCGGGGTCGCGCTGTGCTCATGGAATCGGCGTCTCCTCCCGCTCACCGGGAAGCCGCGTTGAGCATGCTCAAAACTCTCCCGAGATTCCGTTCTAACACCGCACGTTGAGCATGCGCAACGGTTGATTTGTGCATGCTCAACGGGTAGATTGAGCATGCACAATTACCCTTGGGCCTGAGCTACGTCGATGCCTTGGCCCTCCCGAAGGGAAAGGGGGGTCAGCGACGATGACTGAAGACGAAAGTCAGGCTGCGGCTGACGACCTCGCCAAACGCCTGCGACTTCTGATGGATGTCGCTGTCGCCGAGTCCGGCTCCGAACCGACCTACTCGCAGATCGCGGAGTATCTGAGACAACGTGGCATCAGCCTGTCTCGATCACGATGGACGTACATGGTCAACGGCCACCGATACGTCCAAGACACCGCAATCTTCGAGGGACTCGCGGACTTCTTCGACGTTGATGCTGCCTTTCTTGCGGGGGAGAGCGGCGTGGCAACCCCGGAGAAGGTCTCCGCCCAGCTCGACCTCGTGCGTTCGATGCGTGCAGCGAAGGTGAAGTCCTACGCTGCACGCACACTCGGCGATATCTCGCCGAAGGCGCTCCAAGCCATCAGCAAGTTCCTGGACGAGGAAATGATGCGAACACCCGAGCACTGACGGGTGTCGCGCACCACGGAGCCGAGGCCAGTAGTTGCTCGGCCGAGAGGGGGTAAACGTGAACACCGAAGAGACCGTAACGGCCGCCGTCTCCGATCTGCGGCTCGGCAACAGATTCACGCTTGCGCACCTTCTCCAGGCCATACAGGAACGGCGCCATCGTAGGCTCCGCGTCGTCGAACTCGCCGACCTCGACACCCGCGACGGCATCTGTGCGCTCTGGCTGGTCACCGACACCGAGGACTTCGTGCTCCACGCACGCAGCGACTCTGCACTGCACCGCCAGCAGTTCGTCCTTCACGAGTTGGCCCACATGATCCTCGGTCACACGGAGGGCGACGATTGCACAGCCGGGGACGTCTTGCTGCCCAACATCCCTCCTCACACGCGCGGGCGCCTGCTCAAGCGACAGGACATTGACAGTGAGACGGAGATCGCCGCCGAGTCGCTCGCAGATCGGCTGGCCGCGGGCATCCGAGGATCGGTATTCGCCGAGTCCCGCTATTCGGAGATTTTCGGGTGATCCAGGCGCTCGTCGCGACGCTCATGTGGGCGCTCGTGGCGAGCCTGCTCATCTTCCGCCGCAAACGGGCGGATCGAAGCATCACCTACGCTTCCTTCACGATTGCCGTCGCGATGACCCTGAACGTCGACGCCATCTACCTCGCCACCGATCCGCTTCTTGGCGGGACGAATGTCACGACCCTCGTTTCGGATGGGCTGCTGATGACCGGGATCTTCTTTCTCGGTCGAGGCGTCATGAAGGCCGACGAGTACCGCCCCAGGCTCGTGCGGGTCGCCGTGGGCATCCCCGTGCTCCTCACCTCGCTTCTTGCGATCACCACGACGTTCGTGTTCATCGACCGAGGCACAACCACGACTCGGTTCATGATCGACCTCGGCGCGCAACCCGCAGCGGCGGCCTACTCGATCATCAACTTCAGCTACTTCTTCCTCGTAATCACGACGATGATGATCCTCGCCGCGCGGCAATATCTGCGCAGCTCCGGCATCCAGCGTCTCCCCGCGGCTCTGCTGAGCCTGGGATCGGCGTTCGGCGGCGCACTGTGCCTGGCCGTGCTCATCATGGACGTCGCACACGTCACAGGACATCTCGATCTCATGCGCGCCGTCCAACCCGCCTACGAACCGCTCTCTCTACTCGCGTTCCTTTTCCTATGCGCGGGCTTCGCCGCGCAGCCTGCCGTCCGCCGCGCACAGCACGACATGCGCCGGAAGCGCACCGTCGGCCTCGCAACACAGTTGGAGCCTCTCTGGAAGCGGGCGTCCCTCGTGCGGCCTGGGCTGAGCCAAGCAGACCCGCTCGCTGCGAGGGCGGATGACTTGGAGAGCCGTCTACACCGAGAGATCGTTGAGATCCGCGACGCGATGATCGACCCGCGCGTCACCTTCGACATCAGCGCAGCCGAGCGCGCCCTACTGAATCGCGCCGAGAGCCACCTCCTCGGACTCGACACGAGAGCGACACGGACCACCGCTTCGCCAGGAAGCCGGGTCGACCAGGGGGGCAGTTCGTGATGCGACGGGTCGCGCTAGGTGCCGGACTCGTTGCGGCAGGCGCGTTGGGTGTCGGATGGGCGATCGCGCGGCGGCTGACAGCCCCCAGCACGCGAAGATACGATCTGGTCGTCCGCGATGTGGAATACGACGGCGACGCCTGTCTCATTGTGCTCGACCGAACTCGCCAGACCGCAGCCGGAGGCGCTTACAACCTCTGGTTCGAGAACGGAGGCTGGGCGCAACTCTCCGAAGACGTGCTCGACCGTGGACCGACTCTGATCGCACGACGGGTGACGAGCACGGCATCGGGGCTCACTCTCAGGGCTGGCGATCACGTCTCCTGGAGCGGCATCTACTACGCAACCCCGCACGACGCCAGCCTTCATGCACACGACATCACCATCGACACCCCCGCGGGGCCTGCCCCAGCCTGGCGCATCGACGGCGACGGTGCCAGGTCGACATGGGCGATCCACCTACATGGCCTCGGCAGCGTCCGAGCCGGAACGCTTCGCGGCGTGCTCGCCGCGACCGAGCGCGGCTACACCTCGCTCGTCATCAGCTACCGAGCCGACGGCGAAGGCCCGGGAGTCGGCAACGGTCGCTCAACACTCGGCTTCACCGAGGCCGACGACGCCGCGGCCGCCATTGAGTACGCGATGCGGCACGGAGCCCGACAGGTCGTGCTGTTCGGATGGTCGATGGGCGCGGCCATCGCGCTCCAGCTCGCTCAGCACCCGTCATATCGACGCAGCATCGCCGGTCTCGTGCTCGACTCCCCCGTGCTCGACTGGACCGAGGTCATCAAGGCGAACTGCACCCGCAGCGGACTCCCCGCAGCCGCGGGCAGCCTCGCGATCCCGTGGCTGACGCTCCGCCCGCTGGCCCGGATGGTCGGCCTGCCCGAGCGCATCCCGATCCGATCCTTCGACTGGACGGTTCGTGCCGAGGCACTCACCGCGCCCACGCTCATCCTTCACGGCACCCAAGACGACTCCGTACCGATAAGGCTCTCACAAGCACTCCGAGATGCTCGGCCTGGCCTTGTTTCGCTGGAAGTCTTCGAGGCCGGACATACGCTCTCGTGGAACTCGGACCGCGCGCGGTGGCAAAGTGCGGTGACGGAGTGGCTCGCGGCGCATGTTCCTTCGTAATCGCCTACCAGCCGCCAATTTGCTTCCGCTCTAGCTTCCCACAGGCGAGCTCATGGGCACCGGTTGAGGAGGCTAATGGCACGATGGTCAATCTGCTGAAGCGTCATCGCGCACGGATCCGCTTCGCCGGACTCGGCGCGCGAGCTCATCAAGTACGGCATCGGTGCGCGCGGCAGCGGTCGAAATACGCGGCCGCTGCTGTGACATCCGCTCCATCGACGCTCGCACGTTGCCAAGGACGCTCGCGTCGTCGAGCACATGGCTGTCGGCGTACGGGGCCCAGAGAATCTTGTGCGACTGTTCTGCGGCAGCCGTCGCGGCCTCAGCGATCCGCTCGGCGTGCCACCCCTCCGCCTCGACGACGTCGAAGTGGTCAACGTGGAGGGTGAACGCGCTCGTCGGCATGCCGCCGCGGGAGAGCGAGGCCGCCGCGGTGAGGTCCTCAAGTCGGGTGAGCTGCATCGCGGGCCAGCCGCCGAGGCGCTCACTCGAAGCGTTGGCGGCGTTGATGCCAGTACGGAGCGAGATTGCGGACCCGACGTTCGCTTCGATCGCGCGAGCGAGGCGCGGGGTCAGGTTGTCCGCAGCCTGGGTCGCAACGACGATCCCGATACCGAACTTCCTCGCCTCCGCGAGCAGACCCGGCAAGGCACCGAAGGTGTAGAGGTGCGCCTCATCGACGAGCAGCACAACCGGGCGCTTCCGGTCCTTCCGCCGGCCCATCGCCTGGCGGACCTTGAGCAGCCACAGCGCGCCGAGCACTCGGGCGATGTCCTCGCCGAGCTCGAGCGACGCGAGGTCGACGATGAGGTTCTCGCCCTTCTCGATCACGCTGAGCATGTCGACCGCGTCCTCGCCGGTGCCGAGGATCTCGCGGAGTGCCGGCGTGCGGAGGAACGGCTGGAGCCGCGAGGTGAACCACGAGATGAGGTCGGCGAACTCCTTGTCACCGAGCCCGATGAGTTCTGAGTCGAGGCGCACTGCAGCGTCCGCGGAGCGGGGGCGGACAGCGCGAGCCAGCGTCTGCAGACCCTCCTTCGTAAGGGACAGCGCGAGCACGTCCGTGAGCGATGTGCGCGGCCCGAAGATCTCGTAGGTCGCCTGGGTGATGAGCGTGAAGGTGCGCTTGAAACGCTCCCCGACCATGCCCTCCTTGTTCGGGTCGAGCATCACCTGAATGAGTTCCAGGAGTTCTGCCAGGACGCGCTCGCGGGACTCGGCATCTTCCTCCGCGATCGGGTTCAGCCGGATCGGGTGCTGCCGGTCGCCGTGCCGGATGTAGTGCGTGACGACCTCGTCGAGCGTCGAGCAGTACGCGGCCGCGCGGGCCGCCCCGTCGCCGTGCGGGTCGAGGTAGATCACCTGGTAGCCGGAGTGAGTCAGCGACCACACGAGTTGCGCGATGGTCGTCGTTTTGCCGCTGCCGGACTGGCCTTCGATGAAGCAGTGACGGACGAGGTCGCTGGCGTCGAGGGCGACGTCGACCCGTTGGCCGAACGCGTCGGTGGCCCAGCCGAGCCGGATCGGGCTCACTGGTGCCAGAGGCATGGGGTCGAGGGGACGATCCGGCACAGACCGCTCCTTCGTCGGCATGCCGACGCCCTTCAGCGCCCACACCCCCGGGAGCCCGGTGAGTGCCTCGGCATGGGTCTGACTCGTGGCGTGGCCCGCCAGTTCGGTCACGGGCTCGTTCCAGAGCCGCATCGCCGCGGCCGGATCGAGTGCCTGCAGGCGCAGCTCCCTCGACCGACGGCTCAAGGCGGTACGGACCATCGGCGGCACCTGGTCGACACCGGCGATGACGGTGCGGGCGCGAACCACCGAGCCGGTGTTCCGGCCCATCCCGGCGTAGGTGTAGATCGCGTTCAACTCGTCGACGACGATCTGCTGCTCCAGCTCTGTCGCCGGGGCCAGGTCCCACCAGGCCACGAATTCGCCCTCGGACTGCGCCATGAGCTTCAGCAGGTAGGCCCAGCTGTCCCAGCCGTCGGTGGTGGGTGCCGCGTAGGTCGGGCGCATCCGAGGAGGGAAGCGGTCCCTAAGGTCCGAGCGCATGTCGAACGGGGCCGGCTCAGGTTCGTACTCGGCCGAGGCGATCGTGACCCGGGTCAGCTCGTGGGCCGCGCCGAACGACGCTCGTGGCCAGAGAGCCGTGGCATCTGCGTGGTCTGCGGGAATCGCGTCCTTCGACAGGAACAGCGTGCTGCCGAACACGAACCGGAGGTCCCGGTAGCTCACCTCCTGTGCTGCCGATCCGAACAGCCAGATCCCGCCTTCGATTCGGCTCGTGCCGGGCCCCTTGCGGAACGCACCGCGGATGGCGGCATCGTGCCGCAGTTCCGCGGCGAGCCGCACCGCGTCGCCCGCGTCAGCCTTCGCCCGCTCCTCGGGCTTGTCCTCCCGGACCAGCGCCTCGACCCGGTAGAGGCGGGCGGCCTGCAGCGCAGGGTCGATCTCAGGGTCCTGGCCGCCGAACATTGCGCGGTACTCCTTCATCGGAGTTCTCCTTCCGACTGGTCGGCGAACGCGCGCAGGAGGCGGGTGACCGCAGCATCGACGAGCGTGAGGAACTCATCGCGAACGACCTCGTGGTAGTCGGGGACGTGCTCGGCGAGCCACGCGGAAGCGCCGTCCTCGTCATCGGCGTCGACCAGCGACTCGAACTCGTCGAGCTCGGCCGGGGACAGCCGGGAACTGAGGCGCTCACCGACGTTCTCCTCGAGCAGGGGGTAGAGGAGGTCCCGCCAGCCTGCGGCGATGAATGCGGGGTCCACCTCACCGTGCCCGTGCTCGGCGAGACGCGCGAGCGTCTCCTCGACCGGGTTGATCGGTGCCGTCATCTGCTCTGGCATCAGGGTTCTTCCTTGGGGGTTGTGATTGGGGGTTGGGGCGGGACCTGGCGCGCCACCTGCGGTCCGGGCTGGGAGTCGGGATCGGGCGGCCGATCGGGCAGTCCGGGCCCTGTCTGGGAGCCGAGTCGGGGTTCCAGATGTGCATCTCGTCAGCTCCTTGGGTGCGTCATGTTCCGTTGTGGTCGGGGCGCCTAGTCCCGCCCGCGGTCGGCGAGCGGGACTAGGCGGTCTAGTCAGTCGCGGCCGTTCCAGTCCGCGACGTCCGCGTCGGACCAGTCGGCCGAGTCGCCGGTCTGGTCGTACGAGCCGTTTCCACCCATCCGGATCACCTCCCCTCTGTCTGAGTGCCAGTCGATCGGGAATCTCGATCGCCATATGAGTCTTGAACCGGCCAGACTCTGGGGATGGCTGGAACCTGGCTGGTCTGAGGCAGAGATCGGGCAAGCTGGTACGCACCCGGTAGGGGCAGCTTTAGAACGCAGCTCAGCCCCAGTGAATGCCGCACACCGGGCACTTCTTGAACGCAGCCTTGTTGCCGCATTCGGTGCCGCAACCGCGGCAGACGTACATCGCCATTCGGCGACCAGTCATCGTGAAGTCGTACATATTTCACCTCCTCTGTCGAACGTGGGCTAGACCGCGACGCCTTAGGCGTTGCAGCTGGCGGTGGAAAGTAGTGGGGGTCGCGGTCATCGCCATCTGGGTCACCGGACCCCGGAAAGATCCCGCACGACGCGGAGTGCGCCGACGCGGCGACGCTTCGGCTTGCCGGAGCGTACTGATTCGATGTCGGCTACCTCGCGGTAGGTCGCGTACTTCGCGAGGTCCTCGTCGGTGAGGGTCTCGGGCTCGAACATTACGTAGGGACTGGCGATCTCGCGTCGGCCGTCTGAGCCATACGCGTGGATCGGCCAGTGGTTGAGCGACAGGTACGCTTGCGTCCGCAGCCGATCTTGAGCTGTCGCCCCGGCGTCGAAGTGTTTCAGCGCGACACAGAGCAGTACGGCGGCTAGCGGGTGGGGGCGGACCGAGAGTCCGATCGGGCTCGGCGTGACGATCCCGCTGAGCTGCTGGCGGATCGGGTGGGCGCTCTCCATGATGGCGTGCCGGTGCAGATCGCTGTCTCGCAGCACCAGTGCGCCGAGTTCGCCGACGTCGATCGTCTTGCCTGGCCCGAAGCTGAAGATCGCCGCGTCAGCCAGCGAGCCAACCGGCAGGCCGTCGAGCTTCGACCCGAGCGCCTGGGCGCAGTCTTCGACGATCGGCACCCAGGGGAGTGCCTTCTGCAGCGCCGGAATGTCTGCAGGTATGCCGAAGAGATGGGTGGCGACCAGCGCACGCGTGCGGGCGGTGCGACGGGCTAGGGCCTGGGCGGGGTCGATCGTGAGCGTCGCCGGATCCGTCGGGACGACGACCGCCTTCGCGCCGAGGGCGAGCACGACGGCCAAACTCGAGGTCCAGTCGTACTGCGGGATGAGTACTTCATCGTCCTGCCCGACACCGAGAGCGCGCAGCGCGACCCAGAGTGCGTACGTGGCGCTCGGCATCAGGAGTGTCGGTCGATCCCCGTGCATACTCGAGAGCAGCGCTTCACCGCGCTTGATGGCGCCGCCGGCCGTGAGCTGGCTGGTCGGGGTGGTCGCCGGCTCGTCCAGCCACTCGGCTAGGTTCGCCCCGACACCGCGAAGCCACTCACTATCGGGGTGCTCAGCGCGCACGCTGGTACTCCAGCTCGTTGATCCGCTCCGTGACCCGGTCGCGGTCGAGCGAGCCGTCCGTCTGCACGAAGTCGCGAAGGTAGGACGGCGGCTGGGTGGCCGCCTCCCCGAAGTGGCGTGCAGCCATCCACGGTAGGTGGCTAGTAAAGGTCGTCGCTTCGAGAGCTTCGAGCGTCTGCCGCTCGACGGCTGCGTCGATGCCGGGGTTGTAGTCGACGAGCGCGTCGACGAGGTCGTTGCTCGTGATCTCAGACCGCTGCGCACGGAGCGTCCGCGTCCGGGCAGCGGCGAGCACCGTGACGGCGTCGCGGCTCGTCAGACGCCGCGGGTGCTCGATCAAGGCCTGCAGGGCTACGCCAGGCTCGAGATCCCAGGACCGGATGCGTGCGGTCGCCTCGATCTGCGACGCGAGCTCGTCGACGTCCGGGGGCAGGAATGCGACGCACTTCACTCGGCTCTTCATCGCGGGGTCGAGCTGCCGGGCGAAGTTCGACGCGATGATGACGTGCAGACCAGGCGGCGTCGCCGGGTCGGCGAACATGTCGAGGAACAGCCCAGTCAGCGACGACGAGATCCCGTTCGCATCCCCGAGTCCGCCGCGCTGCCGGTCGGCGGTCAGCGTGTTGTTCTGGTCGTCGAACAACGTCAGGCTTGGTGCCAAGGAGGTGGCGGTGTCACGGTAGCGAACGCCGTTCCGCTGGCTCGAGCCGACCCACATCTCCTCCAGGGTCTCCGGGATCAGCAGCACGATTCCGAGCCAGGTCGCCACCGCCCGGGCGGAGAACGACTTGCCGGTCCCAGGAGGGCCGACGAACGCAAGCCGGAGCGGCACGTCGGGGTCGAGCGCGTAGTCCTCGAGCATCAGGCGGAGCTGGGCGAGTCCGACAAGATCCCGTCCGATGATGACCTGTGTCGTATCGACCCGCGCGATGCCTTGAAGCGCCCGCTCGAACTCGCGCTGGGCACCCTCGCGGACGATCGCGGGCGTCAGGGGATGCTCCGCCGACGTGTGCTCGCGCATGACGCTGACGTCGATGACTCGGAGCGCCCCGGTCGCCCGGGCCGCGGCGTCGGAGGTGAAGTCCGGAGCGAGCACGAGTGGTCGGCGCTCGCTCTGCTGCATGAGTTCGATCGCCGCGCGGCGCTCTGCGGGGCGGGGAAGCCCGAACGTGAGCACCGCGAAGCCAGGAAGTCCTGCCACCTGCTGGCCAAGCGCGCTCCCGCGACTCAGCAGCGCGACGACGTGACCGCCCTTGCGGATGTCAGGGTTTGTCGCGATATCCGCGAGCTGTTCCACGATGCGGGCGATGTCGCCGTTGGCGGTCGCGAGCTGATCCGCGGGCAGGAGGTGGTCGGTCCAGTCGAGCTGGAGGTGGTAGGGCGTGGAGCTGCGGAGCAGGTGATCGCGGAGTCGGTCGATGACGACGGTCGGCGCGGTGCCGTCGCCGACGCCCGTCGGCAGGGAAGCCTTCGGGCCTCCCGGCGCGTTGAGCGCCCGCACGCCGCTTTCGAGACTGTAGAGGATCGTTGCGCGACCCGTGGCGGCGGCGCGGGAGGCGAGCACCCGACGCGAGTCCCTGAGCGCGCCGTCGTCGACGAGCACGTCGCCGGTCTGATCGTTCACCAAGATGACGGTCCCGTCGATCACGGACCGGTCGAACGCGTCGTGGAGGTCGGTGGCGCGGAATCGGGTCTGAACGGTCGTCGCGTTCATCGCCGACCGCCCTCGAGAGCGCGGTCCTTCTTCGCTCGCGTGGTGGTGTAGAGCGACTTCGTGAAGCTGCCCCCGGCGTCGCCGGCGAGGACAGCGCCCCTGGCGAGGCTCGTACGGTCGTACGCGCGTGCGATGACGACTGGCGAGCCCCCTCTCGGGTCGTGGTGCTGCACGTTCACGTCCTCGTCGAAGCTCCCGCCGCGCAGCTCCATCTCGTCGACGAGGTCGCGCTGGATGGTGTTGCAGGTCTCGCCGACGAGTCCGACGTGGTCGGTCTCCCACTTCCCGTCGTCATCGAGGACCACGAGCAGGACTTCGTGGGCACGCTCTGGCTGGTTCGCCGGCCGGGCCTCGAAGGCCGTCGTGCGGAGGCCGTCGACACGCTCGAAGGCATAGCCGAGGCTGCCGAGCGCATTGCCCGTCAGGTCGGCGAAGCGGAGCCTGGTCTCGACTTCGGGGTTGGTGATCGCCGCGCCGAGGTGCTCAGCAGCGGCGGCGCTCAACGGGCACGACGTGGCCAGCAGTGCGTCCTGCTGCCCTTCGAGCGTGCCAATGGTGCTGTCCAGGCTCGGCGTGAGCCGAATCGTGGAGGAGCGGTAGGTGGACATGTGGTGCCTTTCGGTAGGGGTTAGTTGAGGTCGAACGAGTTGTCGGGAAGGTCGGTGCCCTCGCGATCGAGCACCGCGACGGGAGCAGCGGTCGTGGTCGTCTCTCGACGCCCGGCGGCGGCCGCATGTCCGCGATTCGCCGCAGGCCTGACGCGGTTCGACTCGGGCGCGGCGACCGGGATCTCCGTCGTGGGAACGATCTCGGCGGTGATCACCTGATCGATCGGCGGCTGGGCGGCCGGGGCGGGCTCGGCTGCGGCAGGGGCCGCGGTCTGGAGCTCCTGGGCGACCATGTTCCGGGCGGCCTCGAGGCCGGCCTGATCAGTGCGGTTCTCGGTGGCGACCGCGGCGAGGTGCTGCTGCAGTTCCAGTTGGGTGAGGCCGAGGCGCTGGAAGGTGCGCGCGAGCTGGCGGTACTGCCGAGCGCGCTGGCGTGTGACCTGGTTGCCTGCGGTGACGAGTGATCCCGCTGCCTTGCGCCGCGAGGATTTCGCGTCGGCGAGCAGGAGGAGGGGGATCGCGATCGGGAAGAAGAAGCCGGTTGCGAACTCCGCAGCCGCGCTGATCGGAACGAGCACGGTGTTCCATTGCGCCGATCGCTCCTGCTGGGCCTTGAGCTCCGCGAGGTTCTGTTCTGCGAAGCTGATCGCGTTCTGGTCGCCATCCTCCTGGTACATCACGAGCTGCTGCTCGACGGTGCGGATCTTATCGGCGTACTCAACTTCGGCCCTGACCGGCGCGAGCGTTGTGAGATACCCCACGACGATAACGACGATGCCGACGATGCCGATTAGTGCGGGGGCGAACAGGGTGGTGCGCATCTCTCCCCGTCGCCAGGCGGCGTAGAAGTGGCCGAGCAGAACGGAGAAGATCACCGGTAGCCCAATTAGCAGCACGGTGCCGACGATCGCGAACAGCACGTTCCCACCCGAGACCGACGCGACGATCGGGACGTCGATGATGAAGACAGCGGTCACCGAGATTACCCAGGCCACGAAGAGGATGATCGCGGTCACCTTGAACCCGAAGGACGGCTCCTTGCCGTCCTTGAAGGACGTCAAGATGTGCGTCTCACGCTCGGTGGCCTGTTCGACGGCCGTCTGGGCGGCCGTGGTGCGCTGCTCGAGCTTCAGGCGCGATGGCGCGATTCGCGCGACCCAGGCTCGGACGTAGTCGAGCGGGTCACGGGTGATGCGGTCGCGGGCTGCCTGCCGAGCCGCGCGCACCGAGGTGGCCGGGTTGGGCACGACCGGCAGCAAGTACCGGACGGCGAGGAAGCCAAGCCAGGCGGTGACAGCGGCGATGCCGACAGTCGTGACGATGGGGATGAGCATGGTGATCAGCTCCCGGTGATGAAGGTGGTGATGGCTGCGGAGGCGTCCTCCGGGCGGACGCGAGTGATCTGGCCTGCGTCGCTGCTCGTCGCCCAGGACGAGAAGGTGTTGAAGAGTCCGTTCCAGCGGTTGATGTCGCCCACCGGGTCGGGCTGAACGACCAGGAAGGGGTGGCCGTTGAAGTTAGCGGGCTGCGCGCCTCGGTTCTCGTCGAGGTCGGACAGCACCGCGAAGGCGACGTCCCCGTCGGGCGGCGCGAGCAGCGCGAGCGCAGCGGTGCCGGCAAGGATCCCGGAGTACTCGTCAGTGTTGACGTTGACACCCTGGAGCGACTGAACCGAGGTGGCGACTGCGGCGACTGCGGCGTCGTACGCGGCTGACCACGCGGCCTCAGACTTCTTCCACGTGTCATAGGGGCCACCCGGGTCGAGGGCCCCCGGTGCCGTCATGTCCGGTCGTGCGGGGAGCTCGGGCACGCTCGGGATCGAGATCGCGACGTTCGGCTGGCCGTAGGCGAGGGAGTTGGTGCCCACGAGGCGCACGGTGAGTTGGAGGCCGGTGATCGCAGCGACGCCCGCCTTGGTCTCCGTCGGCTTCGCGGGCACGTAGCTCTGCACCGCGGCGATGATGTCGTTCTTCATCGACTCGCGGAACGACGTGTCGGTCGAGGTTGTCGGGTCGATGAGCGCGAACCGATACCGCTGGTCCGGCGCAGCGCCGAGCGTTGTCGGGCCGGTCTCCGTGGTCGCTGCTGCGGCCGTCTGGATTCCGAGGATCGGGTTGACGATCGGGCCGATCTTGTCCCAGTTCATCCACGCCAGAACACCGGCGATGGCGAGGACTGCGATCGCGGCGAGGAACTTCTTCATGGTCGTGCTTCCTTTCGAGTCAGGCGGCCGCGGGCTCGACGTGAACGCGGCGGTGGGTGCGGGCGATGAGGCGGATTGCTTCGACGTTCCGGCGCGCGATCTCGCGGGACCGGATGCGGATCAGGATCCGCGGCGCCCCAGTCCGGCGCAGGACGCCCGCAAGACTCTGGGTGCCGTCCTCCCTCTCAGTCACGACGAGGCGGACCTTCACGTGGTTCGACTGGAGCTGACGGACGACGTCAGTGAAGATGTGGTCCCCGCTGCCGATGTACGCGACTCGGAACTTCTTCGAGTGCCGGCGCGGGTCGATAGCGCGGAGCAGAGCCGCATCGGCACCGTCAGGCCCATTCGATCCGACGGCCCAGCGCACGTTGGGCCCTCCGATGACGCTCGAGAACTTCTCCGCGGAGCGAATCGATCCAGCCACGATGACGAGGTCGTCGGGGCCGACCCCGGGGCCTTGCTGTCGGTAGGTCTTCCACAACTGCTCGGCGTCCTCCACCGAGGCATTGCTGCCGCCCAGGAGATTCTCGAGATCCAGCCCGTGCAGTGCGGGCTCGCGGAAGCCCGTCACACCCGATGTCTGGGCCGAACGCGGCGATTCAAGCCGGGCGACATGCCATCCCTTGCAGCAGTCGCAGGGGTACGAGTACCAGCCGAGCTCGGCAGCCCTAGCGCCGGCCTGAACTCGCCTCGCCTCACGGAAGCGCAGGCCCTTTACGGCGTCCTGGGCCTGCTCACGCCGTGCGTAGCGGTCATGTCCCGTCTCGGGGCAGGTCGGCACCTTGTGCTGGAGGATGCGGCGGTCCGACCTGCGCCCCGAACCACGGCGAGAGAGCGAGAGGTTGCGCTCGGCCTCATTCAGATCCTTGAGTTTCAATGGTATCTCCTTCGTTGTCTCCGGCACTTGTGGGTGCACGACAAACGACACCAGACTTTCAGACGCGTGTCCGGCTGACGTCAGGCGAGGCTTTGGGGGATATCCGGTAGCCTGGTAGAAATCCGGTAGTCGGGAGGATGAGACCGAACAGGATGGGTGGTGGATGGGGTCACTACTGGAGGTCGATGACGTCGTCACGGACCTGAAGCTGGTACGAGAGCGTGGGGTAGCGCGGACAGAACTCAGTCGTGTCAGCGCACTTGCTGAGGCCATCACGCGCTATTTCCCTGAGGTTGAGCCGAGGTACCAAAAGGCACGCCTACGCGAGTTGCTCGTTCTCGCGATGGCCGAACTCGACGAGCCGCATAAGACCGGGATCGGCATTGCCCTGGGACTCTTGCCGGACTACGACGCGAAGAACTCGTCCTATCGCCGAGAGCACTTCGCGGCGCACTATCAATCGACGTCTGAGACAGTCAGGCGCCGTGATGGACTCGAGAGTCAAGTCTTCGCCGAGCTCGCGCGGAAGATCATCAAGATACTCCCTGGCGACTCATCCTCAGATGGCGGTAATGGGGGGGCTCAAAAGCCCCCCGGAATAGTCAGTCGCGCGGGGCTTCGCGAGGATCTAGTTGGGGGAGAGTTCGTTGACAACCAGTTTCTGGTGAGCCGATCCCCGGCTGCCTATAGAGACTTGATCGGCGAGCTAGAGGCCGCCGCGCAGAGAATTGACAGTTTTCCCAAGCGATTGTCTGTCGTGTTCAAGTCAGACCGTGCTATTACACAAATCGCCACCCAGCGATTCGGGCGAGGTAGCGCCATGATCGAGCCGTACGTCGAAGAGCACATGCTCAGGCGTAAGACCTTCTATGGCAACCTCGCGCGTGGTGCGGTAGTCCGAGAGATCTACGCGGCAGAAGATCTTCGCGAGTATCTCCTTCGCGGACACCACGGCAAGGGAGTTGAGCTTGATCGCCAGGACCTTGCCGAGAGCGTCAGGCTCTGGCGAGAGTGCATGGAGGCATACCCGGACAACTACCTGGTGGCCTTTACATCCGAGAGGATCCCCTTCAAGTACGAGGTGGTTGACTCTCATGCGGTAGTGATGCACGAGGCGATATCCGGAAATGACCGCGACCGCTTGAACGCGTTTGCAATCGTGAACGCCGAGATCGCGGGTGCGTTCTCCCGGGACTTCGAGCTGGTGTGGGAGCGCACGCCTGCCGCAGACCGTAGTCTGGATCGGACCCTCGGTTTCATCGCCGACCTTCATGACTACGAGAGGAGCGGCTAGCATGTCGCACTTGGACAAGTTTGCCCCGGACACGCTCTCTGTTGCCGAGTACGAGCACTGGATCGTCACGGTCAGAGGCAAGCAAGTCACGGCCGGGGATCTGGTCGTGCTCCCTCGAGTTCCTTACGAACGGTTCGTTGAGATCCAACCTGCCGCTGCAATCGAACTTGTGTCAGTACTTGGTCGAGTCGAGGGCGTAGCGCTCGGTCCGCTGCGGGCGGACCGAGTCAACATCGTCGCGGCTATGATGAAGGACCCGTTCGTTCATTTCCATTTCTTTCCCCGATTCGACGGAGCAGTCGATCGATTCGGCGACCGGTGGATTGACGAGGACTGGCCGCGGGCCATCACTCTTCGCGACGTCGACACGAGCCCTGAGGTGCTCGCCCAAGTGAGAGGCTTCTATGCCGAACAGCTTGGCTCGAGCGACTGACATTGGTGACAAGCTTCACGGAATTGAGACCCTGAAGCTGGCGGGGTTTCCAACACCGCCCACCATTTCCCTCGGCTCCGCTCCGGAAGGTTTCCCCGAGTTTGGCGTCGACTCTGTCATTTTCAGACCGAGTCTTACAGAGTCGTTTGATGCAGAGGCCGTTCAGGCGACTTCTGGACTTGTCGACTCACTAGTCGTTCATCGACTTGACTGGCCCGCTAGGCAGCCTGCGGTGAGGCGCATCGTCGAGACTTGGCCCACTATCGTCCAACCCCTCATCTCGCAGTCAGCGGGAGCTATCGCGCACTATTGGTCGGCCGAATCTACAGTGCGAATCGCAATGGCAGAAAGCACGGCACGAATTGCTGAGGGTAACGACGCAGATGTCGCTGGACGGCTGTTTCTGATGGACGATCGTTTTACCACGGGGAAGCGAGACATAGCGCCGCAATACGTCCAGCTGGTCGAAGCCGTTAGGGGCGTGGCTTCTCTCTTCCCCCGACTGCCAATCAATACTTGCTGGGAGTTGGAGATGTGCCTAGACCCTAGTGGTGGCATTACATTTCTTCAGGCTCAACCCTCGACAGCATTGTTCATGGATGGGTGGGTTTAGTGAACGACCAATCTCTTCAATCTGGCAGCAGGGCTGTTGGTCTACTTGTAATCGGTCTAGCGGGCGCCAACGGCGGCGCGTTGCTCGCCGCCCTTGACCGGCTCCGCAATCAGGTTGGGGATGTTGGCTACGGCATTAGCTCACTACCAGTATTCAAGCAGTCACAGTTCCCCTCGGCGGCTGAATTGGTGGTTGCTGGCTGGGACGTGCGAAACGCCGCCGGGCAGGAGCTTGAAGTCGGGAGCGTGACGACAGGGCTGTGGACTGAGGCAGATACCGCCCTGGGAGACGAAACACCGGAGTCACCTACTTGGCGCTCGATAGATGAGGCGGCCGATTATGTGGCGGGTCAGATTCACGATTTCAAGCGCGGGCACTCTCTGCAGAGAGTAATTGTCCTGAACATGTCATCGCCGGCTCGCAGGCTCGGTCGTCCCCTTGCGGACTGGAGCGAGCACGAAGTGTTGAAGGCTTCACCAGCCCAACTTCCGTCCGCGATAGCATACGCCTTAGGGGCTGTGCGGGCCGGTGCATCGTTTGTTGACTTCACCCCGAGCGAAACTCTTGAGTGGTCCGCTCTATGGCGCATGGCAGAGCACGCAGGGGTTCAGCTCGCCGGACGAGATGGCTCTACGGGCCAGACATTCCTCAAAGCCCTAATTGCGTCGGCCCTAGAAATGAGGGGTCTGCACGTAGCTAGCTGGTACAGTACGAACATCTTGGGAAACCGGGACGGTGCCGTACTGATGCTCCCCGGTGTCGATGTAACAAAGCAAGCCGACAAAGCTCATGCGATCGAGAGTATGACCGGGATCGCCAAGGGGGAGCACCTCGTCGACATCAGATACGTCGCCGAGCTCGGGGACTTCAAGGAAGCCTGGGACAGCGTTGTCGCTCGGGATTTTCTTGGCAATCGTGTCGAACTGCGACTCAACTGGAAGGCAGAAGACTCGCCGCTCGCAGCCCAGCTCGCTTTAGACTTGGTGCGCATGGTCGCTGCTGGATTCGGGCATCACTCCGGCTTGCGGCGTGACCTGGCGATCTACTTCAAGCATCCAATCGGAGACGTCGTCCCCAGGTCTCCGATGGAGCACCTAAATGAGCTCCTTGCCGCGAACGGTCACCTCCTCCGGGAGGGTGCAACTAGACGGGATCTTCCCTGGTGAGTGCCGTGGCACGCTTGAGGGAGTCCAAGTTATCCACGTCAAAAAGGTCCGGAACTGAAATCGCGAGGACCGCACATCGATCAGCATGAACGAGCGCGGACATCATTTCAGTGTCGGTTCCAATTGGGTTCGGGATTTCCAGCATTGCCCGTGCGAAGCTCGAGTTCATAAGGCGTGCACCGGCGAATGACTGCCTGCTCCAGGGCGCCCGCTTCCCGTAGTCGACTACGTGGTTGCCGTGGGTGTGCACGTAAATGGGCGCCGCGTCGCCTTCGTCGAGTGGGGAAACTGCAACGACACAGCGTGGCTGGTTGGTCAGAACCAACGGGAGGGCTGCGTCGAAGAAGGACGTCAGCGAGCCCGTGTCGGCGGCGAGATCACAGGTTGTGAGGGCGATCAATGTCGAGGCTGAAGCTGCGAGGAGTCTTCGCACTCCGGGACCAGTGCCGTCACTCGGGGATCGAATTGTTTCCACGGGCGATGCAGTCAGTGCCTGCACACGTTCGGGCGTTGCAAGGTCGTCACCGCCAGCGAGCACTATCGTCTTGTCGGGCGATAGCCCTTCGACCTCGCGCACCACGTAGTCGATTAGATGCCCCGCCCCGACGCGGGCCATTGCTTTATTACCACCGTCGGGTCCGAACATCCGAGTTCCACGGCCGGCGGCCAAGACAGCATGGGTTAGCATCCCGAACATGATACTGGTGCGCGGCGAGGCAGTCTTCGAAGGAGAGGTCGTCGCTCCATGTACTATCGCGAGTCCCCGACGCGGAGCCGTGTACATGTGCCCGGAACTCACTGTTGCTGAGGTGAGACGGGCTCTGGCCGCCGGCGCAGCGGCGATCATCACCGAGAAGGGTGATTTCGCTAGCCATGCCGCGAACTTGCTGCGAAGCGCGCGCGCACGCGGGGCTCCAATCATCTGGATTCGCGGAATTGTCGTCGCGAAGGCCACGCACGTAGTCATTCGCGCAGACGGTACATGTGAATTTGACCCGCTCGCGGAGGTCCGCGTGTCGGCGACGCGGATCGCTGCCCCTGGGATATTCAGGTTCGGGCGTGCGCGCGATGCTTGGGATGCGGTATGCCTCTGGCCGGATCGGCGCTATGCCGAGGATGAGTTCCTCCTGGCAAAGCCGGGTTTGGAGTACGGTGCAAGTGAACTCGCCGGCGCCTCGATCGAAGCAAATCTCTGGAGGGGCCGAGTTTGGTTCGACGCACCGGCTCTGGCGAACGACGAACTCCTGGACTTTGCGCTCGATGAAGAGCGTTCCGTTCCGTATCTTGAGCGAATGGTGGATGATTATTCGCGTGTGATTCGCCGTCTGCAGCTTGGCGACAACTCCATTGAGATCCCCTTTCTGTTCTTCTCGACCTTATTGCCGTTTCATAAGTCATATGGACGAGTTATTCGACAGATATTGGAAGCAGGCACGCCTCTAGCCCGGGTTGCCGAAGATGTAGTTTTGACGAACGGTGTCGTCGAGTGGCTAGACGGGCGAGGAGAGTTCTCCGGGTCTACAAAGATCGCAGGTGATCCACTCTGGAAGGGACTATTCCCGCCCGACACGATCAGTGCCTATGTGTCTGACGCCGAGCAACGCGTCATGCACGCGGTAAGCCTTCTGCCGTCGGATCTGGCGCACTGGGCGGCCTTGGTAGCCGTCGTGAAGGAGTTCAAGATGGTGATCGCAAAGAACCTTTACGCAGGATTTCTCGCCGGAACGTCGCCCGCCGACCCGACTTAGGCTCGATCAACGCCCCACTTCTTCCAGCGCCATCGGATCGGGATCGATCTGCCTCGCTGCTCGTCGGTAGTCTCGAAGTCGAGTTTCGAGTCGGAAGGGTCGCCGTGCGGCTAGAGGACATCGCCGCGACCGCGCGGCTGGCGGGCATCGTGCCGGGGCGCGCGGTGACAGTGCTGGCGGCGCAGATGCACGGCGCGAACGCGGTCGAGGTGACCTACCAGGACGACAACGGGGCGCTCGGGCAGGTCGTGCTGTTCCGTGAGGACGAGGGGAAGATCGCGCTGCGCCTGGAGTCCGGCCGTCCCTTCGATGCCGATCCGCGCAACTTCCGGCTGGCTGCTGAGGCGCAGCGGATCATGCTCGCGGGGCTGCACGATCCGATGCTGGCGGTGGCGACGAGCGATGTGCAGCCGCTGCCGCATCAGATCCGAGCGGTCTACGGGGAGCTGCTGCCGCGCACGCCGCTGCGGTTTCTGCTTGCCGACGACCCCGGCGCGGGCAAGACGATCATGGCCGGGCTCTACATCAAGGAGCTGATCCTTCGGGACGACGTGCGCACCTGTCTTGTGGTGGCCCCTGGCGGGCTGGTGGAACAGTGGCAGGACGAGCTGGCGCTGAAGTTCGGCTTGGAGTTCGAGATTCTTGCGCCCGGCGCGGAGGACACCGCACCGGGAAAGAGCGTGTTCGAGCAGAAACGGCTGCTCATCGCGCGCATGGATCAGCTCGCCCGCAACGAGGTGCTGCTGGAACAGATCGAGCAGGCCGAGTTCGACCTCGTGGTCGTGGACGAGGCGCACCGGATGAGCGCGTCGTGGTTCAGCGGCGAGCTGAAGGCATCGAAGCGGTTCCAGCTCGGCGAGCTGCTGAGCGACCGCGCCCGGCACTTCCTGCTGATGACGGCGACGCCGCACAACGGCAAGGAAGAGGACTTCCAGACCTTCCTCTCGCTGCTCGACCGCGACCGCTTCGCCGGTCCCGGCGACCGGCACGCGCAGACCGGCACCGCCGACGGGCTGATGCGGCGCATGGTGAAGGAGAAGCTTGTCACCTTCGAGGGTCGTCCGCTGTTCCCGGAGCGGATCGCCGAGACCGCCTCCTACCGGCTGTCCCCGGATGAGCAGTTCCTCTATGAGGAGGTCACCGAGTACGTCCGCAACGGGATGAACCTCGCCGACCGGCTGGAGGGCAAGCGGAAGAACACGGTCGGCTTCGCGCTCACCGTGCTGCAGCGTCGGCTCGCGTCCAGCCCGGAGGCGATCTTCCAGTCGTTGCGCCGCCGCACCGACCGGCTGGAGCGCCCCCGCGCCGACCTGCTCGACGGCATCCTCGACGCCCCGCCGCGGGAAGCCCCGGCATCGCTGCTCGGCGACGACCCCGACAGCGGCTACTACGACACGGACGAGCTGGACGCCGCTGAGCTGGAGGAAGCCGAGGAGGAACTCGTCGACGCGGCGACCGCTGCCCGCACCGCCGCCGAGCTGGAGACCGAGATCGCCGACCTGCGGCGGCTCACCGAGCACGCCCGCAGGCTGCTGGACTCGCAGCAGGACGTGAAGTGGCGCGAGCTGCGCGGCGTGATCGAGAGCCAGGTGCTCACGACGCCGGACGGCAAGCCGCGCAAGCTGATCGTCTTCACCGAGCACCGTGACACCCTGAACTATCTGGAGCGCCGCATCACACAACTCCTGGGCAGGCGCGAGTCCGTGGTCGCCATCCACGGCGCGGTGCCCCGCTACGAGCGACGCCGCATCACGGCTGAGTTCACCTCGAACCCCGAGGTGCAGATCCTCATCGCCACCGATGCCGCGGGGGAGGGCCTGAACCTCCAGTCCGCGCACCTGATGGTCAACTACGACCTACCGTGGAACCCGAACCGCATCGAGCAGCGGTTCGGCCGCATCCACCGCATCGGCCAGACGGAGGTGTGCCGACTGTGGAACCTCGTCGCCGAGGACACCCGCGAGGGCGAGGTGTTCATCCGCCTGCTCGACAAGATCGAGGAGCAGCGCGCAGCCTACGACGGCGAGATCTTCAACGTGCTCGGCACCTCGCTCGGCGACCTGTCGCTGACCCGCGTGCTGCGCGACGCGATCCGCTACGGCGAGCAGCCCGACGTGCGGGCCAAGATGTGGGAGGTCATCGACGAGGGCGTCTCAGCCGGGCTCCAGGAACTGCTCGACGACGAGGCCCTCGCCAGCGAAGCGCTCGCGCCCACCGACCTGGAGGAGCTGCGCCGCCAGATGGAGGACGCGAAGGCCAAGCGTCTCCAGCCGCACTTCATCCGGGACGCCTTCCTCGAAGCCTTCGACCGTGCGGGCGGTCGTATCGAGCGGCGCGAGAAGGGCCGCTACGAGATCACCCACGTCCCCGCGAGCATCCGCGAACGCGCCGGGCGCGCGCCCGTCGCTCGGCGCTACGAGCGCATCACGTTCGACGCTGCCACCATCGACGTGCCGGGCACACCTCGCGCCGAGCTGCTCGCCCCCGGTCACCCGCTGCACGACGCGGCGCTGCAGCTCGTGATCGACCAGTACGGGCTGGTGCTCGACCGCGGCACCGTGCTTACCTCCGACGCGGTGAGCGAACCGACGCTGCTCGTCGGCGTGCTGAACGAGGTCCGGGACTCCACCGGGCAGACTGTCAGCAAGCGATTCGGGTACTCCGTCGTCCGCGCCGACGGGATCGTGCGCGAGGCCGGCCCCGCCCCCTACCTCGACTACGCGCCCGCCGACGAGCCCCAGCGCGCCGCGGGCACCAGCCTGCCCTGGCTCACCCAGCGTGAGAAGGATGCCGTCTCCTGGGTGATCGCCGAGCAGCTTCCTGTGTTCTCGGCCGACGTGACGACCCGCCGCACGCAGGAGTATGAGCGCGTCCGAGAGCGCGTCGCCACCCGCCTGACCCGCGAGGTCAACCGCCTCTACACCGAGGCGCTGAAGACCGACGCGGACGCCGCCGCGGGCAAGAAGGTGCGCTACTCCGCCGAGACGCTGCGCCGCCGCGCCGAGGAGCTGGAGCAGCGCCGCGAGACCCGGCTCGCGCTCATCGACCGACAGCTCGCCATGTCGCCCGTCACCCCGCGCATCACCGCCATCGCGCTCGTCATGCCCGCGGCCACCGAGACAGGCGCGCCCGGCGACGTGGCCGCGAGTGCCCTCGCCCGCGCCGAGGTCGAGCGCCGCGGCGTCGACGCCGTTCTCGCGGCCGAGCGAACCCTCGACCGCACGCCCGAGGAGCAGGCGCACAACAACCCAGGATTCGACGTGCTCTCCCGGCCCGCCGAGGGCGCGGGCATCTGCATCGAGGTCAAGGCCCGCATCGAAGGTGCCGACACCTTCACCATCACCCGCACCGAGGTGCTCACCGCGCTCAACGCCGCTCCCAACCACCGGCTCGCGCTCGTGCGAGTCAGCGCCAGCGGCGCGCAGCAGGACGAGGTGCGATACATCGGCAACGCCTTCGAGGGCGTCGAACCCGCCTGGCTCACCGACTTCGATGTCGTCTCCCAGAACCTCTCCTGGAACGACTGGTGGGCGCGCGGCGGGGAGCCGTTCTGAGGCGGAGAGCCCGCACACCTCGCTCCGAGGCGAAGATTCTTTCGAATGCCCGCGTGTCGTGCGGCCCGTTGTCGGGGGCCGGTCATACGTTGATCTACTACCTAAAACGCCGCCGGGTGCAACCGCGGCGTTCTCGGGCCTCGTGGATGAGGGCGGAACCTGGAAAGTTCACCCGACTCTAGCGAGACAAGCGGCAAAGTGCCCAAACGGACACGCCGTATGTCGAGCAGCGAGGCCCCCGACCGCCGGACCCGAATCCGGCAGGAAGGAGCCGACAATGACGCTCTTGGACATCTCGATCCGCACCGGCACCGTGGAGCACGCGCTCAACGAGGCGCGCTCGCGCATTCAGGTCACCCCCGAGGAACTCGACGAGGCGCGTCGACGGCGCGACGCGATCGCCGCCGCGCTCAAGCGCGAGTTCGGCGGGCGCACCTACGTCAACGGCAGCATCGCTCACGGTGACGCGCTCAACCCGCTGACCGACGTCGACCTCGGCATCGTGATCCCGGACCCCGACGGGCTCTACGGGCCGGGCCTGCGCGGCCCCGGCGTACTCCAGGAGCGCGCGGCCGACGCGATCCGGCGCGAGCTGAAGGACGAGTACCCGAAGCTGCGGGTCGAGCACCTCAACCGTCGTCGCTCGATCCTCGTGCGGTTCGGTGACCCCGTGACGCCCGGCCAGGCCGACTTCACCGCCGATGTCATCACGGCCATCGACAACCGCACGGACGTGGGGCTCTACATCCCGAACCACCGCACCTGGGATCGCAGCCACCCCGAGCGCCACACCGAGTTGGTGAAGGAGGCGAACGCTGTCACCCGTTCGACGTTCGCTCGCGGCACGCGGCTCATGAAGCACTGGAACCGCAAGCACGACCGGCCGATCTGCTCGTGGAACATCAAGGCGCTCGCGCTCGGCTGCATCATCGCGCCGGTGACCATGACGGACTACATCAGCACCTGGCTGGACTACGCCGTCGAGCAGCTCAGCATCGGCGAGACGCCCGATCCCGCGCGCGTCGCCGGGCCGATCAAGATCAACGAGAAGTTCACGCGGCTCCAGGTTGTCGCCGCGTTCCGGCAGGCGAAGGCCGACTTCGACCTGGCACTCCAGTACGAGCGTGAGGGCTACCCGATCCTCGCACTGAACCAGCTCGCCATCTTCTTCGGCGACGAGGCCGTGATGCCCAAGCCCGACCAGGACGAGGTGAAGCGTGTCGCGCGGGAACGGTGGCGCGAGAAGAACCCGTCGCTCGTGTCCACGCCCGCAGCCACCTCGTCCACGTCCGCCTACGGGGACCGCATCCCCGTGCGCTCGTGGGCGTGCTGATGCCCGACCCTGAGTGGTACGGTGCGGACGCTGCCTGGTTCGTTCCGCTCGAACGCGATGCGTTCCGACTGTTCGGCCACCGGCTCCGAGTGGAGTACGTCTGGTCGATACTGCGCCATGCGAACCCCTGCGCGGTCGAGCTGAGCTGCGGAACGTGGATCGGCGTAGGCTTCGGGTCACCCCGCATCGAAGCGGTGCCGAGACGGCGATACCACCTCGATGGGGTCGATGTCGTAGGACGAACGGAACGAGTTCCCGTCGTCATCGAGTTCCGGCCCCAGCGGTACTTCCCCGGAGGAGGCGTGCGCGACGGCCGCGACTTCCCGGTCGTCTACGCCGGAGCGATGGAGAACTCACCGCACCGCTACGAGGACGGCGCGCTGTGCCTGTACTACCCGGACGATCCTTCCGAACAGCGGTGGACCGCTGAGAAAAGTCTCGCCGAACTCATCGTCCTCGTGCAGGATCACCTCTTCCTGGAGGACACCTACGCCGAGACCGGCGAGTGGATCGCACCCCAGGCGGATCACGGTTTCACCGAGGAAGCGAGGCGCGCCGCATGAGCTGGCTCATCGCGCTCTTCCCGCCTGCGCCGATCACCTGGGACGGGATCGCCACCATCGCGGCCGCGCTCCTCGCAGCGGGGATCATCGCGCTCGGCTTCCTCCACGAGCGCCGCCAACACGCGCGCTCGCGCCGCGCTGAGGCATACGCGGGCGCGCTCCAGGCCGTCAGCGACTATCTCGAAGCGCCGTACCGCGTCCGCCGACGGTCGGGCACCGCGGCGGATCGGTTCGCACTCACCGCGCATGTCAGTGAGATCCAGTCGCGCCTCGACTTCTACACCGCACACCTCGCGCTCATCGCTCCCAAGGTTCTCGACGCCTACACCGCGCTGGTCGCGGCAGCGAAGGCGGAGGCGGGACCGCAGATGAGCGCAGCATGGAAGGCGCGTCCGACTCGACACGACCGGGACGTGCCGCTCGTGGCGGCGTACCCACATCCCCGCGCCGACGCCGCGCGCACGGCGGTGCTCGCGGCGATGAAGGCTCACCCGTGAGCACTCGCGGCGCACCGGGGCATTCCGGCCGCGTCTGAGCCCGCAGGTAGGCTCGAAAGTCGCAGTATGACCAAGCGCGTGAGCGCATCCGAGAGGAATCCAGTGGCAGTCAAGCGCAAGCTGATCGAGGTCTCGATCCCGCTCGACGCGATCAACAAGCAGTCGGCGCGCGAGAAGTCGATCCGCCACGGGCACCCGAGCACCCTGCACCTGTGGTGGGCGCGGCGACCGCTGGCGACGGCGCGGGCGGTGCTGTTCGCGCAGCTCGTGGATGACCCGTCGGTGCGAGAGGACGAGTTCATCGCCGAGGCTCGGCAGAGGGGCTACGAAGATCCCGAAGGCTGGGCCGGCCACCGTATCAAGCAGGAGCGCGAGCGCCTGTTCGACCTCATCACGCGCATGGTCGATTGGGACAACCTCGGCGACGAAGCCCTGTTCGACGCTGTGCGCGCCGAGATCATGAAGTCCACGAACGGCAACCCGCCCGCGATCCTCGACCCCTTCGCTGGCGGCGGCACGATCCCGCTCGAGGCGCAGCGCCTTGGGCTGGAGGCTCACGCGAGCGACCTCAACCCCGTTGCGGTGCTCATCAACAAGGCGCTCATCGAGATACCGCCGAAGTTTGCAGGTCGCGAGCCTGTCTTCCCCGGCGCCGCTGGGCAGCGCAACACCTGGCCGAAGGCGACTGGTCTCGCTGAGGACGTCCGGCGTTACGGCGGGTGGATGCGCGACGAGGCGGAGCGGCGCATCGGCCATCTCTACCCGAAGGCGACGCTGCCCGACGGCACGAAGGCGACCGTCATCGCCTGGATCTGGGCCCGCACCGTCACCTGCCCGAACCCGGCATGTGGGATTGAGATGCCGCTCGTCCGCTCCTGGTGGCTCGGGAAGAAGAAGGGCAAGGAAGCCTACGTCGTCCCGAAGGTCGTTGGAGGCCGAGTCGAGTTCGAGATCGGGCGCGATCCGAAGGCGGGGCCGACACCGGCAACTGATGGAACGGTGGGCCGTCAGGGTGCCGTCTGCATTTCCTGCGGGGCCGCAGTCTCCCTTGACTATGTCCGGGAGGCGAGTCGGAATGTGGGTCTCGGCAGCCAGATGATGGCAACCGTCGCGCTTGGTGACCGTTCGAGGGCCTATGTCGCCGCGGACGCCGCTCAGGCATCTGCTGCGGCCGTCCCCGAGCCGGATGATGTGCCGCCCGGGGAGCTCTTCGATTGGCCCGGACGAATCAACGTCTACCGATATGGGCTGACCAGGTTCAGCGACCTGTTCAGTAACCGACAGATGACCGCGCTGACGACCTTCAGCGACCTTGTCGCCGAGGCACGCGAGCGCGTCCTGGCAGACGCCGTTGCCGCGGGGTTCTCTGAAGGCACTCGTCTCGAGTCGGGCGGTACCGACGCAACCGCCTACGCCGATGCGGTTGCAACCTACCTGGCGTTCCCGATCAGCCGAATGGCGAACAAGCTCTCGTCGCTCTGTAGCTGGGACTCGAGCCCGAAGATGGAATCAGTTCGTGGCTTGTTCGCGCGACAGGCCATCCCGATGGCCTGGGACTTCGCGGAAGCGAATCCTTTCGCCGGTTCCGGCGGGGATTTCACCGAAGACACCGAGTGGGTGGTAAGGGTCATTGAGCGGCTTCCGGCGTCGAAGCCCGCCGAAGCAAGCGCCGCCGACGCCGCGTCACGGAACTACAGGAACTTCCTGATCTCAACCGACCCCCCGTACTACGACAACATCGGGTACGCCGATCTATCTGACTTCTTCTACGTGTGGCTGAGGCGAACGTTGCGTGCAGAGCACGACCAATTGCTCAGCACCATGCTCGTGCCGAAGGCAGAGGAACTCGTTGCGAATCCGTGGCGACACGGTGGTTCCGAAGGTGCCAAGCACTTCTTCGAGACCGGGTTTGAGCATGTCTTCGAACACGCGAGGCAGTCGGCATCGGACGACTACCCGATCGCCGTCTATTACGCGTTCAAGCAGTCTGAGACCGATGAGGGGGGTGAAGCTTCGACCGGGTGGGAGACGATCCTCGGCTCCATGGTCCATGCGGGCTGGAGTGTTACCGCTACTTGGCCAGTCCGTTCGGAGCTCAGCAATCGGATGATCGCCTCCGGTTCGAATGCCCTCGCCTCCTCGGTCGTCCTCGCTCTCCGCCCCCGTCCTGAAGGCGCTCCGATCACCGACCGCCGCGGATTCATTGCGGCGATGAAGCGGGAGCTTGGGCCTGCGCTGCGCGAGTTACAGCAGGGTGGGATCGCGCCCGTCGATCTGCCCCAGTCGGCGATCGGGCCGGGCATGGCGGTGTTCTCCCGCTACGCGAAGGTGATCGAGTCGGACGGCTCAGAGATGACGGTGCGATCGGCGCTCTCCCGTATCAACGAGGTGCTGGATGAACTGCTGACCGAGCAGGAGGGAGACTTCGATCCGACGACCCGGTTCGCTATTGCCTGGTATCGCAGCAACGGCTACGACGCCGGGGCGTTCGGCGATGCCGAGAACCTGGCGAGAGCCCGAGCGACGGCGGTCTCGGCGATGGAGCGCGGCGGCATCCTGAGTGCCCGCGCGGGCAAGGTGCAGCTCTACCGTCCCGTCGACCTGCCCGACGACTACGACGTGACGACTGACCAGCACACCTCGGCATGGGAGGCGCTCCAGCACACGATCCGCATCCAGGAGACCAAGGGCATCCCGGCGGCAGGAGCGTTCCTGTACGACGCGAGCCGTCGCTCCGATGGCGCGGTCGACCTCGACCTCGTGAAGGAGCTGGCCTACCTGCTGTTCCAGGTCGCGGAGAAGAACGGCTGGACGAAGGACGCTATCTCCTTCAACGGCATCGCCACGTCCTGGTCGGAGCTGCTCGACTCCGGGCGGACGGCTGCGCCTGTCAGCACGGCCACGACGCTCGACTTCGACGCGCTCGACGAGTAGCAATGGCGATACGCGACGCCGACCGCAAACTCCTGTGGGGACGAGCCCACAATCGGTGTGCAATGTGCAGGCGGCCGCTCACGGCGCAGGCTGAGTCGCCGCATCTGGGTGGGCTCGTGCTCGGCGTAGAGGCACACATCATTGCGCAGAGCGAGGCGGGGCCTCGGGGTGATGCTGGCGCGCGGGATGCGATCGACGCCTACTCGAACCTCATCCTCCTATGCCCGGAGGATCACAAGAGGGTCGACGACCAACCTGATGTCTACCCCGCCGACCGCCTGCGGGAGCTCAAGAGCGCGCACGAGCGTTGGGCAGAGGATCGGCTCGACGGAGTGCCCGGATTTCAGGCAATCAAGGTAGTTCGTGGAGACGACGAAGACTCGATTCCGTTTACACCTCTGCTGTCTGGCACTCAGGTATGGAACACCGTAGCTGGTGCTGGATTCTTCAACCTCATCCCAATCGACGACATCCATGCGGCAGACCGAGTTGATGCCGGAGACGAGTTTCTCGATGCGATAAAGGACTGGGGAGAGATTGCGGGCGAGATCGACTCCCTGACCCAGCGGCGGGGTGCTCTCCGCAGCATGACCGAGCTGCTTGAAGGGCTGTGGGCTCTCGACGTGTTCGCGTGGGGTCGACGCCTGACTCGGACGATCACAGGGGGAGTCCTTCCGCCGAGCCCGGTCACTGTCGCTGAGGTCATGCTCGTCACAAAGGAGGACTTTCTCGTCCGCTACGGCTCGGACGAAGAGGAACAGGAGTCCGAGCCTGCTCCCGAAGGTTCAGAGGACGGTCAGCAGTCAACGGCGGTCAGTTTCGATGACTGAGCCTCGAAACCTACTGAAAGGCTGGTGCTCTGTCGGCCGGTCGTTCCCAGACGGCTTGCGAGCGTTCGGAGATGAATCGCGCATCCAAAGTCTCGACGCCCACCTCAAGTCGCTTACCGGGCTGCGATCCGGCGAGCCCGGTGCGGCATGGGCACTCGCCGCGCACACGGGGCTTTGGCCGGAACCGCGCGACGGGGCCGAGGCTGGTCAGCGGCTGGTCGATTTCGTTCTGCGGGGGGAGGGCGACTACCTGGAGGTCGCCGAGGTCATGCAGACGACGGACCCGGAGTTCATGCGCCGACTCAGGACGATGAGTGACGCCATCGTTCCCGCCGTCCACGCAGCGTACCGCGGAACCCACTCCTGGGGGCTCCAGTTCGAGCGTTTCATCGAGCTGCCGTCGAGTCAGCGCGACCTTCTGCAGCAGGCGTCAGCGTGGGCGGAGGTGCTTGGGGGCGCCGACCCGGAGGCCGGAATCGTAGAGCTGGGTCCGGGTCTGAGTGCCTGGCCGTTCACAGATGAGAGGCCCGCTGGCGTCTATTTCAGCAGCGCCAACGCGGAAGTCGCCGAGCGCCCCGAGACGCCCTATCTGGACCGGCTCTCCGAGTACCTCGTCACCGACGGCAATATCGCCCGGCACGTCGAGAAGCTGCGCGCCGAGAGCGCGACGCTTGCCGCTCACCGTAGCCATCTGTATCTCCCCATCGCCGCCAGCGGCGAGAACGGTGACCTGCTCGCGCTGTCGCCGAGCCTGTTCACCTGGGGCACGTTCACGCCGATTGACGGCATCACCGACCTCTGGCTTGCGAACGGCCTGGATGTATTCCACTGGTCAGCCGAGACAGGCTGGGTCTATCACCCGGATACCGAAGAGCGCGCCGAGGGTGCTCGCGCGCACGTCGCGGGGCCGAACTCGTAAGCTCGCGCCACGCCGACCACGCCTCTGTCGCAAGCCCCCGGTAGCCTGGACAACCAGGAGGCTTTCTAGTGGCGACATCAAATCGTGACCGCATCGGGCGGATGTTCGAGATCCTTGCGGAGGCGCTCGACCCGTTCATCGCGGAGGTGCTGGAGCCGCAGATCGGTGATTCCGATTGGGCGCTGGTGGTCAAGCTCGCCGACGAGGAGAAGGGCATTACCGGCAAGGCATACAGCCGGGAAGACCCTGCGGTGCAGCTTCGTATGCTGACCGAGGGACTGACGGGTCGTGTGAAGAAGGACTGGTACCCGTTCAAGGGCGTCGTGACGCGCGAGCACGAGGCTTATGCGAGCTTGCTGCGCGAGACGCGGAACCAGTGGGCGCACAACGCCTCGTTCGATGATGACGCTGCGTTACGGGCGCTCGACTACGCCCGGCTGCTGCTGGCCGCGGTGGGGCAGGCGGGTGCGGCCGACAAGGTGGATGCGATCCGGCTTGACCTGCGGCGGATCGCCACGGGCAAGCAGGACTCGCGAGCGCTGAAGTCCTCGACCGTGGTGCCTGGCGCGGCGGGGCTGGCCCCGTGGCGGCAGGTGCTGAAGCCGCGCGACGAGGTGGCGACGGGCAACTTCCAGTCCAGCGAGTTCGCCGCTGACCTCTACAAGGTCGCCCGCGACCCCGCGGCGACGAGTGGCGAGTATTCCGACCCGGCGCAGTTCTTCGCCCGCACCTACCTCACCGAGGGTCTGCGCGACCTCATCGGTCGCGCGGTGAAGCGCCTGGCAGGGGATGCGAACGCCTCGCCCGTGGTGAACCTCCAGACGAACTTCGGTGGCGGCAAGTCGCACTCGATGCTCGCGCTGTGGCACCTGGCCGGCGGTCTGCCGCTGGCGAAGTTCCCGCAGGAGGCGCAGGAGCTGCTGACCGCGAACGGCTACCCCGCAGAGGGCGTCACGGCGAGCCGGGTCGCGCTGGTCGGCAACCACTTCGCGCCGCAGGGCGAGACGAAGGACGATGGCACCCGCGTGAACACGCTGTGGGGTGAGCTGGCGTGGCAGCTCGGCGGGCGCGAGGCGTATGAGATCGTGCGTGAGCACGACGAGAAGCGCACGAACCCAGGCGGTGACCTGCATGTGCTGCTGGCGAAGTACGCGCCCGCGGTGATCCTGATCGACGAGTGGGTTGCCTACGCCCGGCAGCTCTACGGGCGGGAGGATCTCGCAGGCGGCACGTTCGACACGCAGTTCACGTTCGCGCAGTCGCTGACCGAGGCGGCGAAGTCGACGCCCGGCGTGCTGCTGGCGATCTCGATCCCCGCCTCGCACGACGGCGACGACCGCGGCGAGGTCGCGGGCGCGACCGAGGAGGTCGGCGGGTCGAACGGCATGGAGGCGCTCAAGCGCCTCCAGAACGTCGTGCGCCGGGTGGCCGACCAGTGGCGTCCGGCCTCCAGCGACGAGGCGTACCGGATCGTGAAGCAGCGCCTCTTCGAGTCGGAGGACGCGCAGGCGCTCGCCCAGATCGCGGCGACCGCGAAGGCGTTCAGCGACTTCTACCAGGCCAACGCGGGCGAGTTCCCGAAGGAGGCGCGCGACCCGCAGTACGGTCGGCGCATCCAGCAGACCTACCCGCTGCACCCGGAGCTGTTCGACCGGCTCTACGAGGACTGGTCCTCGCTGGAGCGGTTCCAGCGCACCCGCGGCGTGCTGCGGCTGATGAACGCCGTCATCCATGCGCTGTGGGTCGGCGAAGACCAGGGACCGCTCATCCTGCCCGGCTCGATCCCGCTGTCGGTCGCTTCCGTGAACGCGGAGCTGACACAGTACCTCCAGGACTCCTGGAAGGCCGTCATCGACGCCGACGTGGACGGGACCAACTCCGAGCCCGCCCGCATTGACAACGACAAGCCCGTGCTCGGGCAGCGGTCGGTGACCAAGCGCCTGGCACGCACCGTGTTCTTCGGCGCGGCACCGACCATCGGTACCGCGCACAAGGGCATCGACACGCAGCGAGTATTCATCGGGACCGCGGTGCCCGGCGATGTCGTCGGCAACTTCCACTCCGCGCTCACCCAGCTTGGCGACCGCACGACCTACTACTACTCGTCCGCGGGCAAGCACTGGTACGACACCCAGGCGAACATCACCCGCCGTGCGAAGGACGCCGCCGACGCGCTGCACCCCGAGGACGTGTGGGCCGAGATCGTGAAGCGGCTGCGCGGCGAGGAACGCGCGCGCTCGGACTTCGCAGGCGTCCACATCGGCCCGGCCGACTCCGGCGACATCCCCGACACCGACCAGGCACGGCTCGTCATCCTGCACCCGAAGTACCCGCACCGACGCAAGAAGGGCGACTCGCCCGCACAGGACTTCGCCAGGGCCGCGACCGAGCGGCGCGGCACGGCGAACCGCGCCAATCGCAACATGATCGTCTTCCTCGCGCCCGACGAGGAGCGCCTGGCCGAACTCGACCAGGCCGCGCGCTCGTTCCTGGCGTGGAAGGAGATCGCGGAGAAGGCGAACGAGCTGAACCTCACGCCGCAGCAGCTCGCGCAGGCCACCGACAAGCGCGACCAGTTCGGCCGCACGGTCGACGACAGGCTCGCGCTGACCTACCAGTGGGTGCTCAACCCCGTCGCTCCCGACCCCGGCTCGCCGTTCGAGCTGGAAGAGGTCAAGGCCGACGGGCAGGCGGGCTCGCTCGCCGAGCGCGTCGCCAAGAAGCTCGGCAGCGCGGGCGCGTACTCCACCCAGCACGCGGCACGGTCGATCCGGCTCGCACTCGACACGAAGGTGCCTGCCGCATGGTCCGCCGGGCACATCGCCGTCGGCGACCTCTGGAGCCTGTACGCGCAGTACCCCTACATGCCGCGACTGCGCTCCCGCGAGGTGCTGATCGACGCCATCGACAACCAGCCGCTGCTCTGGCAGAGCGAGAGCTTTGCCCTCGCCGACGGCTATGACGAGGCGACCGACCGCTACAGCGGACTCTGGCTGCCCGGCGACACCGGGCGTTCACCCGTCACCGATGCCACCCTGATCGTCAAGCCCGCCCCCGCCGAAGCACAGCGCGCCGAAGACCTGGCCGCGACCGCGGCCAGCAGCACGTCCGCGCCGGAGGCGGACTCCCCGACGACCGCAGCGGCAGCAGCAGCGAGCACGACGGGGGGCGGTGCGACCACCGCTCCCGTGCCAGCGCCCGCGAAGAAGCCCGCGGCGACCCGGTACGTTGGCAGCGCGCCGATCAGCGCAGAACGCTACTCCGCCGACTTCGCCAAGATCGCCACCGAGGTGCTGACCAACCTCGCCGCATCCGGCGCGAAGCTCACCATCTCGCTCTCCATCGACGCCATCCACCCCGACGGCTTCACCGAGCAGCAGCTCCGCACCATCCGCGAGAACGGCACCACGCTGAAGTTCACGACCAACGAGTTCGAGGCGGAGTAGAGGTGGCAATCGACCGTGAGATCAACCGGCGTCTGCTCATCCTTGCAGTCGTCCAGTCGGTAGGCGCTGACGGATGGGGTGCGGAAGAAGAAGCGGTGAGGGAGCGCCTTGCTGACCTGGGCGGTGATCCGTCACAGCTCGACCATTCCGAACTCCAGGAGCTTGCGCGGCGAGGCTGGGTAAGCACCAAGGACATGTCCTTCGGCGACTGGATCGGTGCGGTCACGCCCGCAGGGCGAGACGCAGCGGCGAGAATCGAGCAGGATCGCGCTGACGTTGCCGCACGTCGCATCGCGCTCCGCGACGTACTCCTGCGCTGGCTCTACGACCGCATTCACGTCCACGATGCGCTGATGCCAGATCCCAAGGGCGTTCTCCAGTCCGGGGCCACATACTTCGGGGTCGCGTTCACCGATACCGATGTCGAGAAGGCAAGTGGCGCGTTGAGGGACGCTGGCTACATTCGGGGCACGACTCTTGCTTCCGGCGAGATCACGCTCGTAGAACTGCTCCCGAAGGGGGTCCGGCTGATTGAACGCGGCGGCAGCGTGCGTGACGATAAGGCCACGAGCGGTACGACGATCACCACGACAGTGCATGGCCCCGCAAACATCGCGAACCAGAGTTCAAACGTCAGTCAGAGCATTGACCTCAGCTCGACGTGGCTGGTCAAGGCTGCCGAGACCCTGGACGGAATAGAGCAAGCCCTGCCCGCGCTCGGTCTCGCCGATGAGCACGAGGTGTCAGACGCGATAGCTGATGCACGCAGTGGCGTGGCCACAGAAGACCCTTCACGAACGAAGTCTGCTCTGGAGCGGCTCTTGCCGTTCCTCTCAGCAACGACAGCGGGAGCACTCGGAAATCTGGTCTCAAGTGGCGTCGTGACGCTCCTCGGGTTGATCCCGTAGCCGAAGGGGCAGTCATGGCTCAGGGACTGACCAGCACCCAGGAGATCGTGGAGGTGCGCGTCGACAACTTCATGCGCGGTTCGATCAAGGACGCGCTCGCGCAGGATCTCGCCGCACGGCCGGAGCACCGCATCGTCGCCCTGTCCACGGTCGCGGGCGGCGACGAGTCCAACGGCGTCATCCGCGTAGTGGCCGTCATCGAGTACCTGTAGGCATCGTGGGCAAGCGCGCCGACAGTGATGAGCACTACGTTCTCGACCTCTGCGACGAGGTAATCGGGGTCCGCGGGGAGCGACAGGCGACGTTCCTATGGCTTGTCGGTGACGTGTCGCCGACGACCGGACGGGCTCGCAAGCTCCCCGTCGACGGGTACTGGCCTGCGCTGCGGCTCGTAGTTGAGTTCCAGGAGAAGCAGCACACCGAGGCCGTTGCATTGTTCGACCGACGCGCGACCCTCTCCGGGGTGCCTCGCGGCGAGCAGCGCCGACTCTACGACCAGCGGAAGGTGGAAATCCTGCCGCAGCACGGCATCCGCGTTGTCGTCATCCACAAGTCGGAGTTCACGACGAAGGCCGACAAGATCGTCCGCGACCACGAACACGACATCGCGGTCGTCCGCGCCCGCCTCGTCTGACCGTCGAAGCCCTCCAGAGGCCAGTACACGTCTTGCACATCGAGGTCGATCGCGCCTGACGGCGGGCTCGGCGGCTCACCTCTCTGACGAGAGAGGCGGTGCCGGGTGTCGGTTTCGATGCGGGTCATGGGCGCGGGGGACGGCTACAAGTACCTGCTGCGCTCCGTGGCGTCGGCAGACGGCGAGCGGGCGCTCTCGACGCCGCTGACCCGGTACTACGCCGAGCAGGGCACGCCGCCGGGCCGCTGGATGGGCGGCGGGCTCGCGGCGCTCGGGGAGGGTGAGATTCACGAGGGCGCGCCGGTCTCGGAGGCGCAGCTCCAGCTTCTGCTGGGGATGGGGCGCGACCCGGTGACGGGCGATCCGCTGGGGAAGGCGTATCCGGTGTTCCCGAGCGTCGAGGATCGGATCGCGGCGCGCATCTCGCGGCTCGATCCGGCGTTGGGCGCGGATGAGCGGGCCGAGGCCGTTGTGGTGATCGAGGCGGAAGAGTCGGCACGCACCTCGCGGCGGGCGGTCGCCGGGTTCGACTTCACGTTCTCGCTGCCGAAGTCCGCCTCGGTGCTGTGGGCGGTTGCGGACGCAACGACGCAGGCACGGATCGCGGCGGCGCACCATGCGGCGGTTGCGGAGGTGGTTGCGTTCATGGAGCGCGAGCTCGCAGCGACGCGCTCCGGCGCAACGTCCCGCGGGGGAGCTGTTGCGCAGGTTGAGGTAATCGGGTTCATCGCTACCGCGTTCGATCACTTCGACTCGCGGGCGGGCGACCCGCAGTTGCACACGCATGTCGTGGTGAGCAACAAAGTGCGCACCCTGTTCGACGGCAAGTGGCGGTCGCTGGATGGCCGGCCCCTGCACGCGGCGACCGTGGCGCTGAGCGAGCTGCACACCGCGGTGTTCGCCGATCACCTGACTCGTTCGCTCGGCGTCGGCTGGGAGCGGCGCGACCGGGGCGCGGATCGCAACCCGGTGTGGGCGGTCGCCACGGTGCCCGAGGAGCTGGTCGCCGAGTTCTCGTCCCGGTCGCGGCACATCGACATCGAGAAGGACAGGCTGATCGCCGAGTACGAGCGAACGCACGGGCACGCGCCGTCACGGGAGACGATCATCCGGCTGCGGCAGCAGGCGACGCTGGCGACCCGGCCCGACAAGGAAGTCCGCCCGCTGGCCGAACTCACCCAGGAGTGGCGCACGCGCGCCAGCCGCCTGCTCGGGCACGATGCGACCGCATGGGCGTGGGAAGCCGTCCAGGTCGAGCCAGTCGAGCTGCTGCGCGCGGAGGGTGTGCCGCTGGAGCAGATCGCTCGGCTCGGCCTGACGGTGGTCGCAGCGGTCGCGGAGAAGCGCACGACGTGGAGCCACTGGAATCTCTACGCCGAGGCCGCGCGGCAGGCGATGGGCTGGCGGTTCGCCGCCACGGAGGATCGTGAGGCGATCACGGGGATGATCGTTGACGCCGCGGAGCAGGCATCCATCCGACTCACCCCGCCCGAGCTGGCCTCCAGTCCCGTTGCGTTCCAGCGCACGGACGGGACGAGCGTGTTCCGCCCGCGCAACGCCGCCCGCTACAGCGGTGCCGCGGTGCTCGCTGCCGAGGACCGGCTGCTTGCACGCTCCCGCGAGCAGGTTGCGCCGCGCCTGGCTGACGCAACCATCGCGCACGCGCTGCAACCCCAGCGGGGCCGCGCGCTCGGCGACGACCAAGGGGTCGCGCTCACCGCGATTGCGTCGTCGGGCCGGATGCTCGACCTGCTCGTCGGCCCCGCGGGGGCGGGCAAGACCACCGCGCTGCGCGCGTTGCGCCGCGCATGGGAGGCTGAGCACGGGCACGGCTCGGTCGTCGGCCTGGCATCGTCCGCGGTCGCGGCCGAGGTGCTGGCCGGTGACCTGGGCATCCCGACGGAGAACACCGCGAAGTGGTGGCAGACCTACCGCGACCACGGCGTCGGCTTCGCCGCCGGGCAGCTCGTGATCGTGGACGAGGCATCGCTCGCCGGGACGCTTGCCCTCGACCGGCTCGTGCGCGTCGCGGCCGACGCCGGGGCGAAGGTGCTGCTCGTGGGCGACCCCGCCCAGCTCCAGTCAGTCGATGCCGGGGGAGCATTCGGGATGCTCGTCGCCGACCGTGAGGGCGTGCCCGAGCTGACCGACGTGCGCCGCATCGCCGCGGCCTGGGAGAAGGACGCCACGCTCGACCTGCGCAACGGTCGTGTCGAGGCCATCGACACCTACCAAGCGCACGGCCGCATCCGCGCGGGCGAAGCCGAGCGCATGGCCGACGCCGCCTACGCCGCATGGCAGCGCGACCGGGCAGCCGGGATGGCGAGCATCCTCATCGCCGAGTCGAGCACGATGGTCACCACGCTGAACCAGCGCGCCCGCGCCGACCTCATACTCGCCGAGGTGGTCGACGCACGCGCCGAGGTACGGCTGCACGACGGCACCGAGGCATCCATCGGGGACGCGATCATCACCCGCCGCAACGACCGCGCGCTGCGCGCCGGGCGCGGATGGGTGCGCAACGGCAGCCGGTGGACGATCACCGCCATCGTCAGCGACGGGTCGTTGCGGGTACGACCCGCCGGACGGCGCCGGGGCGCGAGCGTGCGCCTCCCGGTCGAGTACGTCGCCGAGCACGTCGAACTCGGCTACGCCGTCACCGCGTACCGGGCGCAAGGGGTCACCGTCGACACCGGGCACATGCTCGTCGAGCCCGGCGCGACGCGAGAGAACTTCTACGTCGCCATGACCCGCGGCCGACTCGGCAACACCGCCTACGTCTCGATCAACCGCCCCGACGACGACCACATCCACCCGCCCACCCAGGACACCGCCCTGGTCGCGGCGCGCAAGGTGCTCGCCGGCGTGCTCCAGCACGTCGGCGCGGAACTCTCCGCCCGCCAGATGATCGCCGCCGAGCAGAACGCCTGGGGCTCGGTCGCGCAGCTCGCCGCCGAGTACGAGACCATCGCCGCCACCGCACAACAGCCGAGGTGGGAAGCCCTCGTGCGCGCCACCCGACTCACCGAGGCCGAGGCCGACGCCGCCATCGGATCGACCGCGTTCGGCGCGCTCGGTGCCGAACTGCGCCGCGCCGAGGCAGACGGATACGACGCGGATCGCCTGCTGCGCGCACTCGTCGCCTCACGCCCGGTCGACGACGCGGGCGACGTCGCCGCGGTGCTCCACGAGCGGGTGATCCGAGCCCTCGGCCGCGCGAACGGTGCCGGGCGCGTGTGCCAGCCCGCCATACCTATCGCCGGACTCATCACCCCGGCTCTCGGCACGATGGACGACGACATGCGCGCCGCGCTCCGCGAACGCGCCGTACTCATCGAGCAGCGCGCCGATGCACTCGTCGCCGAAGCGGTTGGGGCGTCCGAGGCATGGGCCGCGGAACTCGGCCCAGAGCCCGCCGATCCGCAGCTTGCCGCGATTTGGCGACGCGAGGCGCGCACCGTCGCGGCCTACCGCGACACCTACGGCATCACCGAGACCAGCGCGGTCGGAGTCATCGGCGACGACGTGCGGCAGCGCACAGACGCCGCGCGAGAACGCGCCGCGATCCTGCGCGCACAACAGCTCGCTGCAAGCGCAGCAGAACCGGAGTCCACGGTCAGCGCAATCGGGGTATCCGCGCCGCGCCTGTAGCTGCCCTTCCGTGTGTCCGAGGTCAGGCGTACCCTGGTGTCGAGGTAGTAGCCACGATTTCTAGGTCGCTTGCGACGGTCCTCTCGGGACGCTCACCACATGATCTACCTCCTCGGCGGAGCTACGCACCCTCTCAGGAGGCGGACATCATGTTCCGACTGCTCTGGAATCTCGGCATCCGAGTTCGGCTGTTCCTGCGGACGTACATGCCGACGAACATCCTGCTCGACGCGCTGCGCACCCGACGCGGCCTGAAGTGGGGCGTGCCCGCCATGCTCATCGCCGTGCCGTACTTGCTCGGCGCGTGGCTCTTGACCATCTGGATCGCCGACGGCGGGCCGGGGTGGCTGAACCTGCTCGTGCTGCTCTTCGTCTGGAACGCGCTGAAGTTCTTCGTCAACGGGCCGATCACGATGATCGTCCTGATCCGGGCGCGCGTCGCCGAGCGGCGTGACCGTCGACTCGCCGAGCGTGAGTCGACGGGTTACGCAATCAGCGAGGACGCCCCGCTGCTCACCTCGTCGCGCGCCTGACGCGCTCGCGGTACCGGAACCAGCGCAGCATCTTTGCGTGCCGTTCGACGTCGCATGCGGCTGGCTGTGTCTGAGGTGCCCGCTAGTCTTCAGACACGCAGAAAGGCGGGTGCGATGAAGCTGAAGTCATTCCACGTCAGGTTGTTCCGCAACATCATCGACTCGGGGGAGATCCCGGTGGATTCGGTGACAGCCCTGGTCGGCAAGAACGAGTCGGGTAAGTCTGCGATCCTTCAGGCGCTCCATCACCTCAACCCCGCCAAGCCGTCGTTCGCGCTCGATCTGCTCGACGAGTACCCGCGGTGGCTGAAGAAAGAGCACGAGATCACCGGCGAGATCAACAGCGCCGTCCCGGTCACGGCCACATTCGAGCTTTCCCACGACGAGGTCGCTGAACTCGAAGCCGGCCTCGGCGCCGGGGTGCTGTCCGACCGCCACGTGACGGTGTCGCGTAGCTACGCCAAGCCAAAGATCCTCACCATCGAAGCCCACATCGAGCAGGCCGCGTTCGTCGCCCCGTTCATCGCCGGGCTCTCCGAACGGCTGGGAAAGGCCATCGGCAGCCCGACCACCACGACCGAAGTCTCCACAGCGCTCGACAAGGTTGCCGCCGGCACCAATACAGACGGCGAGCCGACCGCCGTAGCGAAGGACGCGGCCGCGGCGAAAGAGACGCTGTCCGAAAAGCTGGGCGGAGCGGCGAATCTGACGACCGCAGTCCAGGCCTTTGTCCGCGAGCGCATTCCCCGCACTTTCTACTTCAGCTCCTACTCGTCGCTGCGGGGCCGCTACAACCTCGATGAGGTCTTCAGCGCACTGAGTGATCCCGACGCCGAAGAGGAACTGGCCGCCGCGGCCGACTTCCTCCGGCTGGCGCGTGCCGTGCCAGAGACCTTGCAGGATTGGGACTTCGAGAAGTCGAACGCCGAGTTGGAGGCTGCGTCCAGTCTGCTGACCCGTCGTGTCAAGGAGCACTGGAAGCAGAACGATCACCTTAAACTTGCGGTCCGCATCGAGGATCAGGTCGAAACCGACCCACGGACGGCAGCGCCGGTCATCAAGCGGTATCTCCAGTTTCGAGTCGAGGACTCGCGGCACGACTTCAGCAGCCGCCTGGACCGCCGCTCCACTGGCTTCCAGTGGTTTGTGTCGTTCCTCGCGTCGTTCCTTGAGTTCGAGAAGGACAAGAATCTTATCCTGTTGCTGGACGAGCCGGGTCTCTCGTTGCATGCACGCGCGCAGATCGACCTTCTGAACACGATCGAGTCCCGGCTAGCCACCGACCGTCAGGTGCTCTATTCGACGCACTCGCCGTTCCTCCTCCAGACGCCGCACCTCAATCAGGTCCGCATCGTGGAGGATCAGGGGCCCGATCTCGGCTCAGCGGTCATTCCCGATGCCGGAGTCGTCAAGGACCCGGACACGCTGTTCCCGCTCCAGGCCGCGCTTGGCTACGACATCGCGCACAACCTATTCATCGGCAACCGGAACATCCTCATCGAGGGCGTGTCCGACTTCATCTACCTCAGCACCATCTCGGATCACCTCTCGTCTCTCGGTCGCGCTTCCATTCCCGAGTCCGCTCGTCTGCTCCCCGCTGGCGGTGCAACCAACATCCCCACCTTCCTTGCGTTGCTCGGAGGGCAGCTCGATGTGGTCGTGCTCTTGGACGGCAGCTCCGACAAGCAGAAGATCGAGAACACGATCAAGCGCGGGCGGCTCGATGCGGCGAGGGTCATCAGCCTCGACAACTATGCGACCCCGCCGACGCCTGACATCGAGGATCTTTTTGAGCCCGGCGAGTACCTCGCGTTCTATAACGAGGCATACGGCGTTAGCCTCAAGCTCTCCGACCTGTCCGGCAAGGACCGGATCGTCGCGCGGATCACGCGCAAGATCGGCAAGGAGTTCAACCACGGCCACGTCGCCGCGGTGTTCCTGCGCAACCTCGACCGGTCAATCCAGGGACTCTCCGTGGCGACGCTAGAACGATTCGAGCAGGTTATCGAGGCGCTCGTGAGGGCGCTGCCTGCCGAGTAGTCAGCTCAGCGCACACTTCCTTCAGTGATGTTCCACGCGGTGCCGTGCCTGCTCGGCGTGCGGCGAGCGAGCGCCTGGACAACCGAAGAGGAGAGACCGGGATGGCTGATGCTGCTCATGTTACTGCTCATCGAAGTGCGCTGAAGTCCTCGCGTCCGGGGCCGGGTGAGCTGCTCTGCTTGCCCGCGCGCGTCGTATGTGCCTTCGCGGCGTAGGCATCGAGTCACTCTATGGCGTCAATGTATAGCGAGGAACCAGTGTCGAAGCGGCCATCTGCGCTGTCCGAAAACCTGTCCGTTTACTCCCCGTAGCCGTCCGTAAACGTCCAGAGATAGACTGAGCCCCAGACGGCGATTGCCGTCTGGGGCTCAGCAAATTGCTGGGCTCAGAGACCGGAAGTGTGGCTCTGAGGGCCTCCCGGAATCAGACCCCGAAGTACAGCTCGTATTCGTACGGGTGCGGCCGCAGCGACATCGGCGCGAGCTCCTT
>OEIU01000268.1_pt1 | contig 52330 bp, 65 predicted proteins | sample 1539221 | NCBI WGS metagenome assembly OEIU01 (sample SAMN03792071, study PRJEB22550) | activated sludge metagenome | feature: wastewater treatment plant; material: activated sludge; isolation source: Wastewater treatment plant of a petroleum refinery complex | place: Argentina: Zarate | collected... | reverse complement strand
CGTGGGTGGGCCATCGCTCAACGGATAAAAGGTACGCCGGGGATAACAGGCTGATCTCCCCCAAGAGTCCACATCGACGGGGAGGTTTGGCACCTCGATGTCGGCTCATCGCATCCTGGGGCTGTAGTCGGTCCCAAGGGTTGGGCTGTTCGCCCATTAAAGCGGTACGCGAGCTGGGTTCAGAACGTCGTGAGACAGTTCGGTCCCTATCTGCCGTGGGCGTTGGAGATTTGAGAGGAGTCGTCCCTAGTACGAGAGGACCGGGATGAACAGACCTCTGGTGTATCAGTTGTCGTGCCAACGGCACTGCTGGCTAGCTACGTCTGGACGGGATAACCGCTGAAAGCATCTAAGCGGGAAGCCCACCTCAAGATGAGATCTCCCACCCCTTCAAGGGGGTAAGGCTCCAGGTAGACCACCTGGTTGATAGGCGGGATGTGTAAGCGCAGTAATGCGTTCAGCAGACCCGTACTAATCCGCCGAGGGCTTGACCTCTTTTCAGAGCACACCATTTGCCGCTATGCAGTCTTGAGGGTATGGACCTCAAGGGTTCCCGGTGGCTCTAGCGAGAGGGAAACACCTCTTCCCATTCCGAACAGAGCCGTTAAGCCTCTCTGCGCCGATGGTACTCCGAGTGAAGACTCGCGGGAGAGTAGGTCGCCGCCGGGATTAGTTCGATATACGTTCGAAGCCGCCGCTCCGCCGGCGGCTTTCGTCGTCGACGGGGAGGCACGGGATGGCCGACGGGCGGACGGTGGTGGTGACCGGAGGGACAGGGGCGCTCGGCACCGGCGTGGTGGACGTGCTGGTCGCGCAGGGATACGCGCCGCTGGTGACCTGGGTGGTGGAGCGCGAACGCGCCGCCACGCAGGAGCGGTACGGAGCCCGGGTGCGGCTCGAGCAGCTGGACGTGACCGACGCCGCCGCCACGAAGGCGCTCGGCGCGCGGCTGGACGAGGGCGGCGGGGCCTGGGGGCTGGCGCACCTGGTGGGCGGGTACCGCGACGGAGAGCCCGTCGCGGAGTTGGACCCGGCCGGCTGGGAGGCGCAGATCGCCCTGAACATGACGAGCGCCGCCTACATGATGCGCGCCCTCCTCCCCGGGATGGTCGCCCGTGGAGGAGGGCGGGTGGTCGCGGTGTCGAGCCGGGCGGCGCTCAGGCCGTTCCCGGGATCCGCCGCGTACGCCGCGTCAAAGGCCGGGCTGTTGGCACTCGTCGGCGCCGCCGCGGAGGACGTGAAGCACGACGGGGTCACGGTGAACTGCGTGCTGCCCAGCGTCATCGACACGCCGGCGAACCGGGGGGCGCAGCCCGACGCCGACCCCGGCCGCTGGGTGCGGCCCGCCGAGATCGGCGAGACGATCGCGTTCCTGCTGTCCGAGGGCGCCTCCGCCGTGACGGGGGCGGCGATACCGGTCTACGGCCGCGCGTAGCAGGGTGGCCAGGCGCGACGGGCGCGCACGGCGCGCCGCCGCCATGTGGGCCAGCCGCCGCTCCGTCTCGGCACCCTCACAGCCGGACATCCGGACCGTCAGGAGCTCGCGGTGGTGATGCATGTGCCGACCCCCTCCCTCGACGTTCGATGCGAGTCGAAGCAGATGGTCCCAAGGGTGGACGATCAGCACAAATCGGATTAGCGTGTCTTTCCATCATGGAACGTGATGGTTGGCTCAGGGTCGAGGTGCGGCACCTCGCCGCCCTCCGGGCGGTCGCGGAGGAGGGGTCGTTCGGCGCCGCCGCGGTGAAGCTCGGCTACACGCAGTCGGCGGTCTCCCAGCAGATCGCGACGCTGGAGCGCGCGGTGGGGGAGCGCCTCATCGACCGGCCCGGTGGGCCCCGGCGGGTCTCGATGACCGAGGCCGGGAACGTGCTGCTGCGGCACGCGGAGCGGATCGTCGCCGGGATGGAGGCCGCGTGGGCCGACCTGGCCGCCCTGGCCGCCGGCGACGCCGGGACCATCCGGGTGGGCACCTACCAGAGCGTCGGCGCGAGGATCCTGCCGGAGCTCATGCGCCGCCTCGTGGTGGAGCGCCCCGGCCTCGACATCCACCTGACGGAGAGCGCGTCCGACGCCGAGCTGCTCGACCACCTCGAGCGGGGCGACCTGGATCTCACCTTCGCGGTGCTGCCGGTGGGGGACGGCCCCTTCGAGGCCGTCGAGCTGCTGCGCGACCCCTACTACCTGATGGTGGCGTCCGACTCCCCCCTGGCGCAGAAGGGCGTCGCCGAGCTGCGGGACCTCCACGGCCTGCCGATGATCGGCTTCCGCCACTGCGTGTGCGGCGAGCGGATCGACGGGTGGCTGCGGGAACGGGGCGTCCAGGGGCGGGTGGTCTTCCGCAGCGACGACAACGGGACCGTGCAGGGGCTCGTGGGCGCCGGCATGGCGGCGGCGCTCGTGCCCCGGCTCGCCGCGGACGAGGGCGACGACGCGGTGGCGCTGCTCGGCGTGGAGGGCGGCGTGCCGGACCGCAGGATCGCGATCGCCTGGCATCGCGACCGCGCGCTGTCGCCGGCCGCGCGGGCGTTCATCGCCCTCGCGCAGGAGCTCTGCGCGAGGTTGCAGCCGCCGGTCCTCCGGGAGGCCGTCGGCGGGTAGGTAGCATCGCGGCGATGACCGGACCGGGGACCGCCGAAGGGGTCGACTGCATCGTCGTGGGCGCGGGGCTCGCCGGGCTCGCGTGCGCCCACGGGCTGGTCACGGCCGGGCGCTCGGTGCGGGTGCTCGAGGCCGAGGAGGCCCCCGGCGGCCGGGCGCGCACCGTGTGGCACCGCGGCCGGCCGGTCGACCGCGGCTTCCAGGCGCTGTTCAGCGCGTACCCGCGCACCAGGGAGCTGCTGCGGGCCGTCGGCCTGCCGCGCCGCGACCTGCGGGCCGTCAGCGGCGGCGCCATCTTCATGAACGGCGCCGAGAACCCGCGGTTCGGCACGTCGCCCCTGGCGCCCCTCGGATTCCGTGGGCTGCCCCCGGCCGACCGGGTGCGGCTGGCGAAGCTCGGCGCCTCGGCGCTGGCCACGCCGGCCGAGGTGCTGCTGGCGGGCGACGACGACGCGCAATCGACGGACGCCTTCCTGCGGTCCCACGGGTTCTCGGAGCAGGCGCTGGTGGGCTTCTTCCGGCCGTTCTTCGGTGTGGTGTTCCAGGACCGGTCCCTCGCCGCCGACGCCGGCTACTTCCGCTTCCTGCTGGCGATGCTGGCCAAGGGCACCTCGGTGATCCCGAGCGACGGCATGGGGATGATCGCCGAGTGGACGTCCGCGGCCGTCCGTCAGGCCGGGGGCGTCGTCGAGCTGGGGGGGCGCGTCGAGGGCCTCGAGCCCGACGCCGCCGGCCGCAGGATCGCCGCGGTGCGGACGGCCGACGGGCGGCGCCTGAGCGCACGGCACGTGGTGCTCGCCGTCGATGCCCCCGCCGCCCGGGCGCTCCTGGAGCCCCTCGACCCCGCGGCGGCGTCGCGCCTGCCCATCGAGCCCGCGTCGTCGGCGACCGCGGCGTTCGCCCTCGCGGCGCCCCTGTACCGCGGACGGACGATCCTGGTGAACGCCGCGTCCGGACGCGCCGATGAGCCCCGCGTCGACCTCGTGTGCCAGACCACCAACATCACCCGCCCCGGCGCGCCCGACGGCCCCCACATCGTGCTGGCCACCACCGTCACCACGGACGGCGGGACCGCGGACGGCCTCGTGGAGTCGGTGGGACGGCTGGTCGCGCGGTGGGCCCCGCGCTTCGACTGGGCCGGCCTGGCCGAGCCGATCGGCGTGTACGAGCACCGCTTCGCCCAGTACCGGCCCCGCCCGGGCGTGCGACGCGCGCTGCCGGGCCCGCGGACCGCCGTCGACAACCTGATCCTGGCGGGGGACATGACCACCCACCCGTCCATCGAGGGCGCCGTGTCGAGTGGCACCCGCGCGGCGGGGATCGTCGCGGCGCTCCTGCCGTGAAGCTCGTCGGCCACCGCCGCGTCTTCTCCGTCGAGGAGGTCACGGCGCGCCTGGCCGAGATGTTCGAGGGCCTGCGCCAGTTCTGGGTGGAGGCCGAGATCGAGGACGTGCGGACCGGCGGCGCCCGCGTGTACTTCAACCTGCGCGGCGAGCACGTCATCCGCGCGTCGATGAAGACCGCCGTGTGGGACCGGCTGCCGCAGAAGCCGGCGCGCGGCGACCAGGTCCACGCCTACGGGAAGATGGAGCTCTGGCGGGGCCGCGCCGAGGTGACGATGGCGGTCGAGCGGCTCGAGCCCTCCGGCGAGGGCCTGCTGCTGGCCCGCATCCAGGAGCTGCGCCGGCTCCTGGGCGCCGAGGGCCTGCTGGCGCCGGAGCGCAAGCGCCCGCTGCCGATGCTGCCGCGGCGGATCGGCCTGGTCACCGCCCCCGACGGCGCCGCCCGCCACGACGTGCTCACCACGCTCTGGGCCCGCTTCCCGGCCGATGTGGTGCTGGCGGGGGTCCCCGTGCAGGGCGACGCCGCGCCGCGTGCGATCGAACGCGCCATCGCCCGACTGAACGCCGTGCCCGGCGTGGACGTGATCGTCGTGGCGCGCGGGGGAGGCTCCCTGGAGGACCTGATGGCGTTCAACAGCGAGGTCGTGTGCCGGGCGGTCGCGGCGTCGGAGGTCCCGGTGGTGTCGGCGGTGGGCCACGAGCGCGACGTGACGCTGTGCGACGAGATCGCCGACGTGCGGGTCGCCACCCCGACGGCGGCGGCCGCGGCGGTGGTGCCGAGCGCCGAGGCCCTGGAGGCGCGGCTGCGCGACGCGGACCTGGCCGTGCGGCGGGGGCTCGTGCGGGCGCGGGCCGAGGCCGAGGCGGCGGTGGGGCGGCGGACGGCGGCCCTCGCGGCGGCGCTGCGCCGCCCCGAGGCGATCGGTCGCGACCGGGTCGAGCGGCTGGAGCCGCGCATGCGGTCGGCGCTCACGCGGGCGGCGGCCCGCGCGCCGGGTCGGCTGGACGACTCGGCCAGGGCGCTGGCGCGCGCCGCGGCGGCCCGCCGCGAGCGCGCCGAGGCCGGCCTGGCCCGCGCGGAGGGCCTGCTGGGCCTGCTGTCGCCCCGGCGGGCCGTGGCGCGGGGCTACGCGATCGTGCGCGACGCGGACGGCGGGGCGGTCGTCGCGGCGGCCGGGTCGGTGACCGCCGGACAGGGGCTATCGATCGAGCTTCGTGACGGGACGGTGGCGGCGACGGCGACGGAGGTGTCGCGGTGAGCGGGACGGGGGACACGCCGGCGCCGGCCACGTTCGAGGAGGCCCTGCGCCTGCTCGACGAGGTGGTCGCCCGGCTGGAGAGCGGCGACGTGGGCCTGGAGGAGGCCGTCGCCCTGTTCGAGCGGGGCCAGGGCCACCTGGCGGTCTGCCGCGACCGGCTGGCGGCCGCTCAGAAGCGCATCGAGGAGCTGACCGCCGACGACGGCCCGCCCGCCGGGCCCTCCGGGGCGTCCACCGACGAGCCCTTCTGAGGGCGCTCGCCCTCCTCGCGCCGCCGGCGCCAGCGCCCCAGGCGCTCCAGGTCGCGCTCGACGGTGGAGAGGGGCACCTGGCACCCCGCGCCGCCGACGTTGGCGTACGAGAGCAGGCGGTCCTCGTCGGCACGCAGCGTCATCCACTTGGCCAGCACGTCGTCGCCCACGGGCAGCAGCGGGCCGTCCGGCATGCCCGTGCGGTCGGGGAACTGCACGCAGTACTCGCGCACCGGCGCCATCGATCGCGGCAGCAGGGCCACCACCGGCAGGTGGGGGTAGATCAGGTAGCGGTACCGCGGCGGGCTGTCCGGAGGGCTGCCCGGCCGGCGGCCGCGCCGCCCCGTGATGCAGATGAACCCGAGGTCCTGGAACATCTCCCACTCCTCGGGGTTGACCACCGAGCGCAGCAGCTCCAGCGACCGGCGCTCGGCCTCGTCGCCGCGCAGGGGCGGCTCCCGCACCCACGACGGCATCGCCCGCACGGCCCGGCGGCGGGCCTGGGCGGCCCGCGCCGGGCGCGCCATCACGGTCGCGAGCATCCCGAGGGCGACCACGAGGACGATCACCCCGAGGCCGGCCACCGCGCGCCGGCGCTAGGGCGTCTGCGGGGCCGCGCCCCCGGCCGCGCGCGGCCAGAAGAGCACGCGCTCCGCGTCCTCGGGGATGTCGGCGAAATCGGTCACCAGGACCGCCTCGCGACGGCCGCTGCCCGCGTCGGTGACGGGGACGGCGGCCCACATGCCCTCCTCCAGCTGGCGGCGGAAGGCGTCGACGAGGGCCTCGCGCTCCTCGTCCAGGCGGGGGTCGCCCTCCGCCACGAGCGTCTCGCCGTACCCGGGCATCATGCGTAGCAGCCTCATGCCAGGCCGTTCTACCAAGCCGCGCGCGCCGCGCGCAACGGGACGGTCCGGGGTGCCACCCGGGTAGCATCGGCCCGGTGCGCCCGCCCCCCACCGCGCTGCACGCCGACCTGCCGTCGCTGTCGGCCGAGACCTACCTGAACACCGGCGGCTGCGGCCCCCTCACGCGCGCGGCCGCCGACGCCCTGGTCGCGTGGGCGGGCGAGGCGATGTCCCACGGGCGCGGCAGCCTGGCGGGCTTCGGACGCACCGAGGCGGCGTCGGTGGCCCTGCGCGACGACCTGGGCCGGCTGGTGGGCGACCCGGACGGGGCGCGGATCGCCCTGACCGGCAACACCACCGACGGGCTCAACCGGGCGGCGTGGGGGCTCGACCTGCGCCCCGGCGACCAGATCGTGACGCCCGCCCTCGAGTACCCGGGGACGCTCGTGCTGCTGGCCAACCTGGCGCGCCGCCGGGGCGCGACCCTCCGCCTGATCGATCCGGACGGGACCGAGGAGGACCTGGAGCGCGCGGTCGGGGAGGTGGCCGGCCCCCGGACGCGCCTGGTGATGCTGTCCCACGTGTCGTGGTCGACGGGGGCGCTCCTCGACGTGGCGGGCGCGGTGCGCGCCGCCCGCCGCGCCGGGGCGGCGGTCGTCATCGACGCGGCCCAGTCGGCGGGCGCGATCCCCCTCGACGCCGCCGCGCTCGGGGCCGACGCGGTGGCGTTCCCCGCGCACAAGTGGCTGCTCGGCCCGGAGGGCCTCGGCGCCCTCTGGGTGTCGCCCGAGGCGTCGGGGACGATCGACCTGACGTTCACCGGCTTCGAGACCGGCCGCGACCACGGGGCCGACGGAAGCCTGACCCTCCACCCGGGCGCCCGCCGCCACGAGGCGGCGACGCTCCCCGCGGCGCTCCTGCCCGCCTGGCGCGCGTCGCTCCGCTGGCTGGACCGGGATGTCGGCTGGGAGACCGTCTTCGCCGGCACGCGCGCCGCGCAGGCCGCGGCGCGCGCGGCGCTGGCGGCGATCCCGGGCGTCCGGGTGCTGACGCCGCCGGGGCCGCAGGCGGGACTGGTGTCCTTCACGGTGGACGGGGCGGCGGCCGAGGCGGTGGCCCGCCGGCTGGCGGCCGGCGGCGTGATCGTGCGGTGGATGCGGCGCCCCGAGGTGCTGCGCGCGTCGCTGGGGTTCTTCACCGGCGAGGAGGACGTCGAGCGCCTCGCGGCCGGGGTGGCGGCGGTCGCGGGTGGAGGCGGCTGCTAGCTTCCAGCGTCGTGAGCCAGGACAGGTTGGTCATCCGTGGCGGCCGGGCGCTGTCCGGCCACATCGTGCCGAGCGGTAACAAGAACGCGGCGCTGCCGATCCTCGCGGCATGCCTCCTCACGGACGAGGAGGTCATCGTCGAGAACGTCCCCGACATCCTCGACGTGCACGTCATGCTCGCCCTGCTGGACGACCTGGGCGTGACCATCCGCGACGACGGCCCCAACGCGCTGTCGCTGAAGGCCGACCGCGTCCGCACCACCCACCTCGATCCGGACCTCTGCCGGCGCCTGCGCGCGTCACTGCTGCTCGCGGGGCCGCTGCTGGCGCGCTGCGGCGAGGTCGAGCTGCCGCTCGCCGGCGGCGATTTCATCGGACGCCGCCGCGTCGACACGCACCTGCTCGCGTTCCGCGCCCTCGGCGCCGAGACGCTGGTGGAGCGCAGCTACAAGCTCCGGCACGACGGGCTGCGCGGCGCCGAGATCTTCCTGGACGAGGCCTCGGTGACCGCCACGGAGAACGCGCTCATGGCCGCGGCCACCGCGCCGGGCCGCACGATCATCCTCAACGCCGCCAGCGAGCCGCACGTGCAGGACGTCGCGCGGTTCCTGGTCGAGCTGGGCGCGCAGATCGACGGCATCGGCACCAACCGCCTGGTCATCGACGGGGTCGAGCGCCTCCACGGCGGCCGCTTCCGGATCGGCCCGGACCACATCGAGATCGCCTCGTTCATCGGGCTCGGCGCCATCACCGGCTCGGACCTGACGATCACCGACGTCCGCGCCGAGGACCTGCGGATGATCAACCTCACCTTCGAGCGCCTCGGCATCCGGGTGGAGATCACCGGCGACACGCTGCGGGTGCCGCCCGACCAGGACCTGCGCGTCGTCTCGGACGAGGGCGAGGCCATCCCGAAGGTCGACGACGGCATCTGGCCGGCGTTCCCGGCCGACCTCACCAGCATCGCCACCGCCGTCGCCACCCAGACGCACGGCACGGTGATGATCTTCGAGAAGATGTTCGAGAACCGGCTGTTCTTCGTGGACAAGCTCGTCGCGATGGGCGCCCGCATCGTCCTGTGCGACCCCCACCGTGCCGTGGTGAGCGGTCCCGCGCAGCTCTACGGGGAGCGGCTCGAGAGCCCGGACATCCGCGCCGGCATGGCGATGCTCATCGCCAGCCTGGCCGCGAAAGGGACCAGCGTGATCGGCAACGTCGGCCAGATCGACCGCGGCTACGAGCGCATCGACGAGCGCCTCCAGGACGTGGGCGCCGACATCGAGCGCTTCCGTGACTGACCCGGACGGACCGCCACCGGCGGCGCTGCCCGCGGGGTCGAAGGACGTGCTGCCGGTCGAGGCCGGCGAGCTGCGGGAGGAGGAGGGGGCGGTCCGCGCCCGCTTCGCGGCGTTCGGCTATCGCGAGGTGATGACCCCGGTCCTGGAGTACGCCGACGTGCTCGACCGCGCCCAGGAGGGCCGCCTGCGCGACGCGTTCCGGCTGTTCGACGAGTCGGGCCGCGTCCTGGTGCTGCGCCCCGACCTCACCATCCCGATCGCCCGCCTCGTCGCCACCCGGATGGCAGACCACCCCGGTCCCGTCCGCGTGTCGTACCTGGCCCACGCGTTCCGCCCGCCGGCGCCCGGCAGGCCCGCGCCGGCCGAGCAGCGCCAGGCGGGGGTGGAGCTGCTGGGGGACGGCGGGCCGGGGGCCGACGCCGAGGTGCTCGCGCTGCTGGTGGGGGCGCTGCGGGCCGCCGGCCTGCCCGACCCCCGGGTGGGCGTGGGCGACGTGTCGCTGACCGCCGCCGTGCTCGCGGGCAGCGGGGTGCCCGAGGGCTCCCGCGCCGCCCTGGGCGCCGCGCTCGCCGCCCGCAACCTGGTGGAGTGGCGGCGCCTCGCCCGCGCGGCCGCGCCGGACGCCGCCCTGCTCGCCGAGCTGCCGTCCCTGCGCGGCGGGCGCGAGGTGCTGGAGCGGATCGCCCGCGAGGTACCGGGCGCCGCGGCCGCCGCCGAGCGGCTGGGCGCCACGCTGGACCTCCTGGCCGGTCACGGGGTGGAGGACGCGGTGGTGCTGGACCTGGGCGTGCTGCGCGAGTGGCACTACTACTCCGGGATCGTGTTCGAGGCGTACGCGCCCGGCGTGGGCGCGCCGATCGCGCAGGGCGGGCGCTACGACGACCTGGGCGGTCGCTTCGGGCGCCCGCGTCCCGCCGTGGGCTTCGGGATCACCCTCGACCTGCTGCACCAGGCGCTCCTGGCGGCCGGGGACGGCGGCCCCGTCGCGCGCGACGGGGTGGTGCTGGTGGGCGGCCTGGACGACGACCCGGCCGCCGGGGAGGCCGTGCGCGCCGCCGGCGTGCCGGTGGTGGCGCTGGCGGCGGCGGCGGACGACCCCGAGGGGCTCGCGGCGGCCGACGGGTGGCGGTGGGTGGCGCGGCGGGCGCCGGAGGGGTACACCGTGCTCGACCGCGTGGCCGGCACGTCGCGGACGCTGGCGCGCCTCGAGGAGGTGCTGACGCCGTCATGAGGATCTGCGTGCCGCTCGGGGCGCTGTTCGAGGACTCCGTCGAGGCCCTCGGCGGCGCGGGGCTCGACGTGGCCCCGCTGCGCGATGCCGGGCGGCGCCTGGTGGTGGAGGCCTCCGACGGCACCAGCTACATCACCACCCGCCCGAGCGACGTCCCGACCTACGTGGAGAGCGGCGCCGCCGACATCGGCATCGTCGGCAAGGACGTGCTCAACGAGCGCAAGCCCGACGTGTACGAGCTGCTGGACCTGCGCTTCGGAGGGTGCCGGATGGTCTACGCCACCCGGGAGGGCGACGACCCGACCCCCGGGGCCCTGGCGCACCTGGGGCTGGTGCGGGTGGCCACCAAGTACCCGGTCGCCGCGACCGGTCACTTCACCGCCACCGGCCGGCAGGCGGAGGTGGTGAAGGTCAACGGGTCCGTGGAGCTGGCGCCGCTGGTGGGGCTGGCACACGGGATCGTGGACCTGGTGGCGACGGGCCGCACGCTGCGCGAGAACGGGCTGGTGGAGCGGGAGGAGATCTTCCACAGCTCGGCGCGGGTGATCGCCAACCGGGTGAGCCAGACGCTGCTGGCGGGGGAGATCGACGCCCTGCTCGCGCGCCTGGAGGAGGGGCTGTCGTGACCGACGTGCGCACGGCGCGCCTGCGCGCCGGCGGGGCCCAGGCGATCGCGCTGACGCTGCGGCCCGACCTGGACGAGGAGGGCGTGGCCGGGAGCGTGGCCGCCAGCCTCGCGGCCGTGCGCGCGCGCGGCGACGACGCGCTGATCGACGACGTCCGCCGCTTCGACCTGGAGGAGTTCACCCACGACCGCCTGCGGGTGCCGCGCGTCGCCCTGGAGCGGGCGGTGGACGCGCTGCCGGAGGAGCTGCGGACGGCGATCGTGGCGGCGGCGTCCCAGGTGCGGGTGGTGGCCGAGGCGCTGCTGCCCGGCGACCACACCATGACGATGCCGTTCGGCCAGAGGATCCGGGTGCGGCACGTCCCCGTCGACTCGGCCGGCTGCTACGCGCCGGGCGGGCGGGCCGCCTACCCGTCCAGCCTGATCATGGGCGTCGTGCCCGCCCAGGTCGCGGGCGTCGGCCGGATCGTGGCGGTCAGCCCGCCCGGGCCCGACGGCCGACCGTCGCCGCTGGTGATGGCCACCGCGGGGCTGCTGGGCGTGGACGAGGTGTACGCCGCGGGCGGCGCCGCCGCCATCGCGGCGCTCGCGTACGGGACCGCCACCATCGCGCCGGTCGCGGTGATCGTGGGCCCCGGCAGCCCCTGGGTGCAGGAGGCGAAGCGCCAACTGGTGGGCACCGTCGGCATCGACGGCGTCGCCGGCCCCAGCGAGGTGCTGATCATCGCCGACGCCACCGCCGACCCCGCCGCGATGGCCCTGGACCTGCTCGCCCAGGCGGAGCACGGCCCCGACTCGCCGGCGGTGCTGGCCAGCGACGACCCCGAGGTCATCGCCGCGGTGGCCGAGGCGCTCGACGGGATGCCCGAGGCCATCGGGCCCATCACCCTGGTCGAGTGTGCCAGCATGCCCCTGGCGATCGAGCTGGCCGAGGCGTTCGCGCCCGAGCACCTCGAGATCGCGACGCGCGACCCCGAGGCCGTGGCGTCGCGGATCACGCGGTCCGGGGCGGTGTTCATCGGCCCCAACTGCGCGACCGCCTTCGGCGACTACGTCGCCGGCTCCAACCACGTCCTGCCAACCGGGGGCGCCGCACGGCACGCGTCGGCCCTCGGACCAACGACCTTCCTGCGGAGGATGTCCGTGGTCGAGATGACCGACGAGGCCGTCGCACAGCTCGCGCCCCACCTGGCCGTGCTCGCCGAGGCCGAGGGCTTCCCGATGCACCGCGCATCCGCCGACGCCCGGGTGAAAGACGCATGAGCCGCCGGGCCGAGTCGCGCCGCGCGACGGGGGAGACCGACGTCCGCGCCGCCGTCGACCTGGACGGGTCCGGCGTCGCCACCGTCTCCACCGGCGTGGGGTTCTTCGACCACATGCTCACCCTGCTGGCCCGCCACTCCCTGATCGACGTGGAGGTGGATGCGCGGGGCGACCTCGAGACCGGCAGCCACCACACCGTCGAGGACGTGGGCATCACGCTGGGCCAGGCCATCGACCGGGCGCTGGGCGACCGCGCCGGGATCGAGCGCTACGGCAGCGCCCTCGTCCCCATGGACGAGTGCCTGGCGCAGGCGGCGATCGACCTCTCCGGCCGGCCGTTCACGCTCATCGACGTGCCCCTGCCGGCGACGGTCATCGGCGGCTTCGAGACCGAGCTGCTGGAGGAGTTCATGCGGGGGCTCGCCAACCACGCCGGCCTGACGCTGCACCTGCGCCTGCTGGCGCCGGGCAACGCGCACCACGCGATCGAGGCCAGCTTCAAGGCCGTCGCGCGGGCGCTCGGCGCCGCCGTGGCCCCCAACCCGCGGGTGGGCGGCGTGCCCTCGACGAAGGGCTCGCTGTGAACGCCGACGTCGTGGTGCTCGACTACGAGATGAGCAACCTGCGCAGCGCCGTGAAGGCGCTCGAGCGGCTCGGCGCGACGGTCCGGGTGATCCGCGGGCCGGAGGGCGTCGGAGCGGCCGACGCGGTGGTGCTGCCCGGCGTCGGGCACTTCGGCGAGGCGATGCGCCGCATCCGGGGTCAGGGCCTCGACGACGCCGTGCTCGGCGCCGTGGACCGCGGCGTGCCGGTGCTCGGCATCTGCCTGGGGATGCAGCTGCTGTTCGAGGAGAGCGAAGAGGCGCCCGGCGTCGCCGGTCTCGGCGTGCTGCCCGGCACCGTCCGGCGCCTGCGCACCGAGCGCAAGCTGCCCCACATCGGGTGGAGCCGCGTCGCGTGGAGCCCCGGGAGCGGCCTCGGCCCCGGTCCGGGCGAGGGCGGCGACTCCACCTACTACTTCGTCCACACATTCGGATGCGAGCCGGACGATCCGGCCCTGGTGCTCGGCCGCGCCGAGCACGGCGTGGCCTTCTGCGCCGCCGCCGGCCGCCCCGGCCTGCAGGGCGTGCAGTTCCACCCGGAGAAGTCGAGCGCCGCCGGGCTCGGACTGCTGGGCCGCTGGCTCGCCGGCGTGCGCGCCGCGCGCCCCGCCGCCGCGTGATCACCCTCTACCCGGCGATCGACCTGCAGGGCGGCCAGGCCGTCCGTCTGCGGCAGGGCGACTTCGCCCAGACCACCGTGTTCAGCGACGACCCCGTCGACCAGGCCAAGCGCTTCGCCGACGAGGGCGCCCAGTCGCTCCACGTCGTCGACCTGGACGGCGCCCGGGCGGGGGAGCCGGTCCACGCGGCGCTGGTCGCGAGCATCGCCGCCGCGTTCCCCGGGACGGTGCACCTGGGCGGCGGCCTGCGGTCGCGGGCGGCGATCGAGACCGCCCTCGCCACCGGCGTCGACCGGGTGGTGGTGGGGACCGCGGTGGTCGACGACGGCGAGCTGCTGAACTGGGCGATCGACCGGCTGGGCGACGGCCTGGTGGTGGCCCTCGACGCCCGGCAGGGCAAGGTCGCGACCCACGGGTGGACCCAGATCACCGACCGCGACGCCGTGCAGGTGGCGACGAGCCTGGTGACGATGGGCGTGCGGCGGCTGGCGTACACGGACATCGGACGTGACGGCACGCTCGGCGGTCCCAACATCGCGGCGATGAAGCGCCTGTCGGAGGCCGCCCCGCCTCTGCGGCTGATCGCCTCGGGCGGCATCTCGTCGCTCGACGACCTGGCCCGGCTGCGCGACCTGGGGGTGGCGAACCTGGACGGGATCATCGTCGGCCGGGCCCTCTACGAGGGGCGCTTCACCGTGTCCGAGGCGCTCGACGTGCTGCGGGCGGGGCAGCGGTGATCCGCGTCATCCCCTGCCTGGACGTGAACCAGGGGCGGGTGGTGAAGGGCGTCAACTTCGTGGGGCTCCGCGACGCCGGCGACCCGGTGGAGCTCGCGGCCCGCTACGACCGCGAGGGCGCCGACGAGCTGGTGTTCCTGGACATCACCGCCAGCCACGAGGGGCGGGACACCATCGTGGAGCTCGCCCGCCGCACCGCCGAGGAGGTGTTCATCCCGTTCACCATCGGGGGCGGCCTGCGGACGGTGGAGGACATCCGCGCGGTGCTGGCGGCCGGCGCCGACAAGACCTCGCTCAACTCGGCGGCCGTCCGCGACCCCGACCTGATCACCCGCGCGTCGGAGCGCTTCGGCGCCCAGTGCATCGTGGTCGCGATCGACGCGAAGCGGCGCGAGGACGGCTCGGGCTGGGAGGTGTACCTCAACGGCGGACGCCTGCCGACGGGCCGCGAGGCGGTCGCCTGGGCGTCCGAGGCGGCGGAGCGCGGCGCCGGCGAGCTGCTGGTCACCAGCATGGACCGCGACGGCACCAAGGACGGCTTCGACGTGGAGCTGCTGGCGGCGGTGGCCGAGGCGGCCCCGGTCCCGGTGATCGCCTCCGGTGGCGCGGGCACGCTCGACCATTTCGCCGACGCCGTGGTGCGCGGGCGCGCGGACGCCGTGCTGGCGGCGTCGGTGTTCCACGACGGCGTCTACTCGATCGCCCAGGTGAAGGCGGCGATGGACCAGGCCGGCGTCCCGGTGCGGCAGTAGTCTGGGCCGGTGAGGACGATCCGCACCGAGGCCGCGCCGGCGCCCGTCGCGGGCGCGCCCTACAGCCAGGCGGCGGCCGCCGCCGCGGGCGAGGGGGAGATCGTGTGGGTGTCGGGCCAGCTCGGCATCGACCCCGCCGACGGGACGCTGGTGGCGGACGACGTGTCGGAGCAGACGGCGCTGGTGCTGCGCCACGTCGCCGCGATCCTGGCGGAGGCCGGCGGCGGGCTGGGGGACGTCGTGAAGACGACCGTCTACCTGACGGACCTCGCGGGCGACTTCCCGGCCATGAACGAGGTGTACGGCCGCGCCTTCGCCGACTCCGCGCCCGCCCGCGCCACGGTCGGCGTGGCGGCGCTGCCGCTGGGCGCCCGCGTCGAGATCGAGGCCGTGGCCGTCATCCGGCCGCGGTGAGCGGTGGCTACTCGGCCCAGGTGCGGCGCTCGAGCAGGCTGTCGAGCGCGATCCGGTCCAGGTAGTCCGGCGCATCGCTGATCGGGCGGCCCTCGTTGGCGGGATCGCGCACCCACGCCTTGAACCGCTCGTCGGCGGCGTCGAAGGTCTCCTGGAGCTCGGTGAGCGTCAGCCCCTCGAACCGCTCGAACGCCTCGACCAGCTCCGGCGCGATCGGCGCGACGGCGCTCAGCTTGATGGAGACGGGGTCGTAGGCCACGACCCGGACCCTATCCGCTCGGCCTACGCGAGGGTCCTCGCGCACCCGCTGATGCACCGTGTCCCCGAACCGGTCAGGACGCGGGCCATCGCCGTCGGCGGCGCCGTCCGGGACGCCCTCCTCGGACTCCCGCCGGGCCGGGACCTCGACCTCGTGGTCGAGGAGCCGGCCCCGGTGCCCGACTGGTCGGCGCACGATCGTTTCGGAACGGCGATCCAGGTCTTCCCGGAGGGGACCGTGCACGTGGGGATCACGCGCACGGAGCGCTACGCCGCGCCCGGCGCCCTGCCCGAGGTGACGGCCGGGACCCTCGACCAGGACCTCCGGCGCCGGGACGTCACCGTCAACGCGATGGCGTTCCCGCTGTCCGGACCGCGCGAGGGCGAGCTGATCGACAACCACGGGGGCCTCGACGACCTGGCCGCACGGCGCATGCGCATCATGCGGCCCGACGCCTTCGTCGAGGATCCGAGCCGGCTCGTCCGCGTGGCGCGGTACGCCGCGCGCCTCGGGTTCACGCTGGAGGCCGGGACAGAGGCCGCCGCGCGGGCCGCCGCGCCCCACCTCGATCTCGCCAGCGCGCGCGTGGCGGGCGAGTTCCGGCGCCTCCTGGAGGAGGACGACGCGCCGCGGGCCCTCGCGACCCTGGCCGATCTCGGCGTGCCGTGGATCGGCGACCCCGCCGGGCTCGCGCCCCTCGACGAGGCGTTGGCGGGGCCGGGCCCGCCCGACGTCCCCGCCTGGGCGGCGCGCCTCGCCGCCGCCGCCGCGCCGTCGGCGGCCGAGCGGGCCGCGCTGCCGGGGTGGGCCGTCGCGACGGCGCGGGAGGTGCGCGAGGGTGCCGCCGTGGCCGAGGGCCTCGACGGCGACGCCCCGCGCTCCGCGGTGGATCGCGCGCTGGGCGTGCTGCCGCACGCCGGCGTGCTCGGGGCGCTGTCGACCGGGCGGCCGGCGGTGCGCACCTGGTGGGATGTGGACCGCGCCCGCCGGCCGGCCGTCACCGGTGCCGACCTCGTGGCCGCCGGCGTCGCCCCCGGCCCCGCGATCGGCCGGGCCCTGGCCGAGGTGCGGGCCGCGGTCCTGGACGGTGTAATCGAGACCCCGGAGTCGCAACTGGACCTCGCCCTGCGGGTCGCCCGGGAGCACGGGTGAGCGCCGAGGTGATCGTCGTGGCGACCGGCGCCCCGGCCGGGGCCGGGTTCACCACCCGCGCCGGCGGTGTGAGCGGGGGGCCGTTCGCATCGCTCAACCTGGGGCCCGACCGGGACGATCCGGACGGCAACGTCCGCGAGAACCGGCGCCGCGCCTGTGACGCCCTGGGTGTCGACGCGGCGTCGGTGAGCGCCAACCGGCAGGTCCACGGGGCGGACGTCCGCGCCGTGGACGGCGCGCCGGACGGCGGGTTCGTGGCGCACCTGCGCGACTGGCCCGAGGCGGACGGCCTGGTGACCGGTGCGGCGGACGCGCCGCTGGCGGTGCTCGGCGCCGACTGCCTGCCGGTGCTCATGTGGCGCCGCGACCGGCCGCGCGTGGGCGCCGCGCACGCCGGGTGGCGCGGTCTGGTGGCCGGGGTGCTGGAGGCGACGGTCGCAGGGCTGGGCGACCCGGCGGCCACCGGGGTGGCGATCGGCCCGGGGATCGGGCCGTGCTGCTACCCGGTGTCCCCGGAGGTCCGCGACCGGTTCGCGGCCCGGTTCGGCGACGCGGTGCTGGCGGGGGAGGCGGTGGATCTGGCCCTGGCCGCGCGCCGCGCGCTGGTGGCGGCCGGCGTCCCCGACGCGGCGATCGCCACGGTGCCGGCGTGCACCTCGTGCGAGGAGGCGCGCTTCTTCTCGTACCGCCGCGACGGTCGCGGCACCGGCCGCCAGGCCGGGATCGTGTGGGCGGGGGCGGCGTGATCGACCCGGATCATCTCCGCGCGGCCCTCGCCGAGGCGCGGGAGCGGCTGGACGAGGCCGCCGCGCGGGCCGGCCGGCCCGCGGGCGCCGTGGAGCTGGTGATGGCCGGGAAGTACGTCGCGGCGGAGGAGACCGAGGCGCTGATCGCCGCGGGCGCGACCGTGATCGGCGAGAACCGGCTCCAGGACCTCCAGGCGAAGGCGGCGATCGCGGCGGGGCGCCTCACGTTCGACTTCATCGGCCACCTCCAGCGCCGCAAGGTGCGCGACGTGCTCCCGCTGACACGGCTCGTCCACTCGGTCGCCTCGGTGCGCCTCGCCCAGGAGATCGACCGCCGATCGGAAGGTCCCATGCGGGTTCTCGTCGAAGTCAACGTCGCCGAGGAACCGAGCAAAGGTGGTATCGTGCCGCCCTCCCTCAGGGCGTTCGTCGAAGAAGTGTCGGAGGGGTCCGACCTCGTGATCGGTGGTCTGATGGTCATGCCCCCGCTCCATGCCGACCCAGAAGCGAGCAGGCCGTGGTTCGCGCAGACGCGCGAGCTGGCCGGGCGACTTGCGGGGGAGTGGCGGGGCCGACACGATTTCGGCGATCTCTCGATGGGCACGAGCCAGGACTACATCGTGGCCGCCGAGGAGGGCGCCACGAAGGTCCGGGTCGGGCGCGGTCTCCTCGAGCGCACCCGCACAACCAGCCAGGGACTCATCTAGATGGCCGTCACCGACCTGTGGCACAAGACCCTCGTCTACTTCGGCATGGCCGATGAGCCGGACGACTGGGTCGAGGAGTACGACGACGAGACCGAGACCCGCTACGGCAGCGGCGGCAGCAGCCGCGACCGGCGCAGCGACGCATCGGACGACCTGGAGCGCTCGTACCGCGAGCGCCAGAACGCCCGCCGGCTCGGCCCCCGCCGTCGCGACGACAGCTTCGACGACATCTTCGCCGAGGAGCCGCCCCGCTCCACGCGCCCGGTGATGCGCTCCGTGGAGTCGCGTCCGCAGCCGGCCGAGGTGCATCTGGTCGTCCCGAAGAGCTTCAACGACGCCCAGCAGATCGCGGACAAGTTCAAGGGGACGATCCCGGTGATCCTGAACCTCCAGAGCGCCGAGACCGACCTCGCCAAGCGTCTGATCGACTTCTCCAGCGGGCTCACGTACGCCCTCGACGGCGGCATGCAGCGGGTGGCCGACAAGGTCTTCATGCTCACGCCGCGCAACGTCGAGGTGTCGGCCGAGGAGCGGGCCCGTCTCCTGGAGAAGGGCTTCTTCAACCAGTACTAGGAGTCACGGTTGTCGCAGGCCTGGCCCGGGAGCATCGGGCTCATCGGGGCGGGCGCCATGGGGCGGGCCTTCGCGGCCGGTCTCGTCCGGGGCCGCCCGGACGTCGCCGAGCGTCTGCTGGTGACCGATGCGGTGCCCGATGCGATCGCGGCGGCCGTCGCCGACTGCGGCGGCCGGCCGGCGTCGTTCGGCGAGGCGGCCGCCGCCGACCTCGTCGTCGTGGCGGTGAAGCCCAAGGACGCGCCCGAGGCGTTCGCCGCCATCGGCGCCGCCGCGGCGCGGGATGCGACGGTGCTGTCCGTCATCGCCGGATGGGACCTCGACCGCCTGGCGGCGGCGCTGCCCGGGACGGCCCTGGTGCGGACGATGCCGAACCTGGCGGTCCGCCACGGCGCCGGGGTGGTGGCCCTGTCCACCCGGGGGCTCGACGACGCCCGCCGGGAGGCGGTCGGCGCGCTGCTGCGGCCCCTGGGCGCGGTGGTGCCGCTGCCGGAGTCGCTGTTCGCCGCCGCGGCGGCCCTGGCGGGCAGCGGGCCGGGCCTGGTGGCCGTGGTCGCCGAGGGGCTGGAGGAGGGGGCGGTGGCGGCCGGTCTGACCCGCGGTCAGGCCCGCGAGATGGTCCACGCGGTGCTGGCCGGGACGGCCGCGCTCCTGGCCGACGGCACCGATCCGGCGCTGCTGCGACAGCGTGTCAGCTCCCCGGCGGGCACCACGATCGAGGGCGTGGCGGTGCTGGAGCGGGGTGCGGTGCGGGCGCACATGGCCGACGCCGTCCGCGCGGCCGCGAAGCGGGCCGGAGGGCTGTAGGGGTGGACCACGTCGAGACCTACGTCTCCGCCCTGTTCACGGTCTTCATCCTGATCATCTTCATCCGGATCCTGCTGTCGTTCTCCCCGATGGCGCCGTCGTCGCGGCCGGCGCGGGCGTTCTGGGACTTCTGCCACCAGAGCACCGACTGGTTCCTCAACTTCTTCCGGCGCCTCATCCCGCCCCTCGGGATGTTCGACCTGTCGCCGATCCTCGCCATCATCGTGCTGTACATCCTGCGTAGCCTGGTCCTCTCGCTCCTGGACAGCTTCTGAGCACCCTGCCCCCGTGGATCACCCTCCGCGACGACGGCGTGACCGTCGCGGTGAAGGCCGTGCCCCGCTCGCGGGCGACGCGGGCGGTGGGCGTGCAGGACGGCGCGCTGCGGGTGCAGATCGCGGCGCCGCCGCACCAGGGGCAGTCGAACGCCGCCCTGTGCGGCTACCTGGCGGGCGCGGCCGGGGTGCGGCCGTCGGCGGTGCGCCTGCGGCGCGGGTCGTCCGGGGCGCGGAAGCTGATCGAGGTGGACGGCCCGCCCGCCGAGGTGGCCGCCCGGCTGGCCGCCGCGATCGACGTGGGGGAGCGGTGAGCGCGCCCCCGAGCACCCGGGAGGCCGTGGCCGACGCCATCGCGCGCCGGCACCGCCGTCAGACGAAGGCCCGGTGGTACCTGTTCGGCGCCCTCGCGCTGCTGGTGGTGGTGCTCGACCAGATCACCAAGGCGATCATCCGCGGGCAGCTGGACCTGCGCGAGCGCCGCGAGGTGACCTCGTGGTTCTCGATCTCGCGGGTCAACAACGAGGGCATCGCGTTCGGCCTGTTCCCGGGCAGGCAGGAGGCCATCGCCGTGCTCACGGTGGTGGCGCTGTCGGCGATCGCGATCGCCCTGGCGGGGCTGGTGTCGCGCAACCCGATGGTGGCGGCGGGCGCCGGGCTCCTGGTGGGGGGGAGCCTGGGGAACCTCATCGACCGCCTCGCCCACGGCGCGGTGACCGACTTCATCGATCTCGCCCGCTGGCCGGCGTTCAACGTGGCCGACTGCGGCATCACGGTCGGTGCCGTGCTCATCGTGCTGGGCCTGATGGCCGACGACCGTGAGGCCGAGGAGCCTGACTGACGACCCGCCTGCGGTGCGCGCGGCCGCGGGCGCGGAGCGCGCCGGGATGCGGCTCGACGCGGCCGTGGGCGCGATGGAGGAGGTCGGCAGCCGCGCGGAGGCGCAGCGACTGATCGACGCGGGCCGCGTGCTGGTGGACGGGGCCCCGCGGCCGAAGCGCCACAGGCTGGCGGCCGGCGAGATGATCGAGGTCCGCCCGATGGCGCCGCCCGTGTCGGAGCTGGTGCCCGAGGCGTCGGTCCCCTTCCGGATCGCCTACGAGGACGCCGACCTGATCGTGGTCGACAAGCCGGCGGGGGTGGTGACCCACCCGAGCGCCGGGCACCGGGAGGGGACGCTGGTCCACGGGCTCCTCGCGCACGCCGTCGCCGGCGGCGCCGACCCCACCCGGCCGGGGATCGTCCACCGCCTGGACCGCGACACGAGCGGCCTGCTGGTGGTCGCCCGCTCGGAGCGGGCCCACCGGCGCCTCCAGCGGCTGCTTCGCGACCGGGAGATCCGCCGCGAGTACCTGGCCCTCGTCCACGGTGCGTTCCCGCCGGCGCTCACCATCGACCGTCCCATCGGGCGCGACCGCCGCGTGCGGACCCGCCAGGCGATCGACCTGGAGGAGGGCCGCGACGCGGTGACCCATCTGCGCCGCCTGGAGGCCCTCGGCCGGTTCAGCCTGGTGGAGGCGCGCCTCGAGACCGGCCGTACCCACCAGATCCGGGTTCACCTGGAGTCGGTGGGCCACCCGGTGGTGGGCGACCGGGTGTACGGTCGCCGGGAGGAGGCCCTGGGCCTCGAGCGCCAGTTCCTCCACGCCGCCCGCCTGGCGTTCCCGCACCCGGAGACGGGGGAGGAGATCGACGTGACGAGCCCCCTGCCGCACGACCTGGAGCTCGCGCTGGGCCGCGCGCGGAGGATGGCGTGAGCCGCCGCCGCCGGCTCCCGCCGCGCTGGTTCATCCGGTCGTTCTGGGTGGGGCACCGGTTCGTGTATCGCGTCACCGGCGGCCGGTTCGGCCTGTGGCGCGCCCGCGACACGCGGTGGGGCACGATGCGCATCACCACCCGCGGACGGCGCACCGGGCGCACCCGGGTGGCGATCATCGCCTACCTGGAGGACGGCCCGAACCTGACGGCCCTGGCGATGAACGGCTGGGCCGACCCGGAGCCCGCGTGGTGGCTCAACCTCCAGGCCGACCCGGACGTGACGGTGATGCTCCCCGGCGGGCCGCGGGACGTCCACGCCCGTGCCGCCGCCGGCGAGGAGCGCGCGCGCCTGTGGGCCCGCTGGGCCGAGGTGGACGAGGGGCTCGACGATTACGCCGCCCGCCGCTCGCGGGCGACCGCCGTCGTCGTCCTGGAGCCCCGGCCCGGTCCCTGAGGGCTACTCGATCTCGTCGTAGTCCGCCGCCCACGCGCGCCGGTCGGAGCCGGCGTCGCGCGGAGCGGTGTCGCCCGGCAGCGGCGACGCATCCCAGACGGGGTCGATGCGGGGATCGGCGGTGACGGGCGCCGTCGACCGCCCAGGTCGTGCGGGTTCCATCCGTGTCCTCCCGAGGGTGGACGGTGCCCGCCCACCCTGGAGCCGCGCCGTTGGGCGGGCGTTGGAGGGACGTTGGAGCGGACGCTCGTCGGACTGGCGCGGCCGGGCGGCCGGGCCTAGGGTCGCGGTGTCGGATGAACACCCGCATCCACCTGTGCGGCGCGGTCGGCGTCGTCGTCGGCGGGGAGCACCGCGAGCGGCGGCTGCCCGGGCGGCAGGGCGTGCTGCTCCTCGCCTTCCTCATCGCGAACCGGCGGCGTCCCATCGAGCGCGAGACACTGATGGAGGTCCTGTGGCCGCGCGGGCGGCCCCCGGCGGCGGGGGCCGCCCTGCGGGCCCTGCTGTCGAAGCTGCGGACGGTGCTCGGGCCCGCCGCCGTCGCCGGCCGAGAGCGGGTGCGCCTGCACCTCGAGGACGCCTGGATCGACGTGGAGGCGGCGGAGGAGGCGCTCCACCGGGCCGAGGGCGCCGCCGCCTCCGGCGACTGGGGGGAGGTGTGGGGCCCGGCCCGGGTCGCCGCGGTGATCGCGGACCGCGGGTTCCTGATCGGCCACGACCACCCGTGGGTCGACGAGCGGCGCCGGGAGCTGGACCGGATCCTGGAGCGCGCGGAACGGTGCATCGTGGGCTGCGGACTCGCGCTCGGCGGCCGTGAGCTCGCCCCGGCCGAGCGGGCGGCCCGCCGGCTGGCCGAGCGGCGTCCGCTGGACGAGTCCGCCGTCGGCCTCCAGATGCACGTCCATGCGGCATCCGGGGACCCCGCGGCGGCGCTCGTCGCGTTCGAGGGATTCCGGCTGCGCCTCCGCGACGAGCTCGGCACCGCTCCGGGACCCGAGCTGCGGCGCCTGCACCGGCGGTTGCTCGCCTAGGGGCCGGTCCCGCCCCCGCGCCACGTGGGCCGGCGCCTGGCCAGGAACGCGCCGATCCCCTCCTGCGCCTCGTCGCCGGTGATGGTGCGCACCGTCAGTTCCACCGCCCGTTCGTACGCGTCGTCGATCGGCCCCTCCAGCGACCCGTGCAGGCCGCGCTTGGCCAGCGCCGTCGCCCCGGGGGCCCCGGATGCGGCGCCCGACGCGATCGCCCGTGCCGCGGTGGCGAGCTCCTGCGCCGGCACGACGGCGTTGACGAGCCCCCAGTCGAGGGCCGTGGACGCGGACACCGGCGCGCCGCTCAGCAGCATCTGGCCCGCCCGGCGCCGCCCGATGAGGCGGGCGACCTCCACCATGGCCGTCGCGCCGACGAGTCCCATCACCGGTCCCGGCACGGCGAACGTCGCCTGCGGGGAGGCGACGGCGAGGTCGCATGCGGCCACCAGATGGCACCCGGCCGCGGTCGCCGGGCCCTGGACGCGGGCGACGACCGGCTGGGGCAGCTCGCGGATGGCCCGCATGAGCGCCGTGTCCGCCTGGAAGATGGTCCGGGCGGCGTCCTCGTCGGCGCCGTGGAGCTCGCGCAGGTCGTGCCCGGAGCAGAAGACCGGTCCCGCGGATCCGATCACCACCGCCCGCACGCTCGGGTCTGCGCCGATCGCGTCCAGCTCGCGGCGGAGGGTCCGCATCAGGTCGAGGGACAGGGCGTTCCGTGATGCCGGGCGGTTCATCACGAGGGAGGCGATCGGTCCGTCGCGCCCGACCGCCAGGGGGACGCCGGCGCTGGGGGACGCGTCATCCTCCACCGGGTCCGGCGCGACCTCCACCGCCATGGCGAGCAGGTCGTCGCCCCGGACGCGCCCGGCCAGGGCCGGATGCTCCCGGCGTAGGTGCTCCTCGGCGGCGCGCAGCAGCTCCTCGTCGGAGTCGCCGCGGCAGATCAGCCCGCAGTCGCAGTAGATCGCCTTCGTCACCGAGCCTCCGACGCCGACCCTACCCCGGAGGCGTCACGGGTCGACCCTCAGCGCGAGCAGGTCGGCGTCGCTGAGGCGGCCGACGAGGTCGGGATGCCGCGACGCGATGTGTTCGCGGGCGGCGGCGAGCAGTCGCTCCTCGCCCTCGCCGGAGACGAGGTGCCCGCATTCGCAGCGGATGGTGAGCAGCGTGGTCACGGCGTTCCTCCGTCATCGCTGGACGACGACGGGACCGTCTCGCCCGGGCGTTGGCGCGTGGTTGGCGCGGGCACCCCCGGCCCGCGCATGCGTCAGTCCACGATCTTCCAGTACGAGTCCTTCCGGCTGATGCGGCCCCCCGAGAACGCGAAGAGGTCGCAGCCGCGCACCTCGATGGGCTCGCCGCCGCGCAGGGTGCCGCGGATCGTCCACTCCGAGACGCCGCGGTCGCCGCAGACCCAGTGGCGGTCGTCCTCGTAGCGCACGTCCGGGATCCCCTCGAGCCGGGACCGGATGCCCTCGCGGACCTCCTCCAGGCCCACCAGTCGCCGCCCGCCGGGGGCGGGGCCGCGCGGCATCTCGAACACGCAGTCCTCGGTGAAGAAGGCCATGATCGCGTCCAGGTCGTGGGCGTTGAACGCCGCCAGGAAGCTCCGCAGCACATCGGTGGTGACCGCGGGCCCCGTCATGGCGACCCGAGCTCCTGGAAGAGGGTGAGCTGGAGCCCGGCCTCGCCCTCCAGGCGCGAGTTCAGGCTGTTCCAGGGGGTCACCACGGGCTCGGCGATGACGGTCGCGCCCGCGGCGCGGGCGGCGTCGGTGGCCGCGGCGGCGTCATCGACCTCCAGCGCGACGCGGATGTGGCCCGCGACGCGGCGGCCCACCTCGACCCGGTCGATGTACTCGCCGTGCCCCAGGTTCGTGAGCTCGATGGTGGCGCTGCCGGCGTCGAGGATGGCGATCCGGCCGCCGGGGGAGGAGACGGCGTCGGCCTCGGGCATGCCGAGGACGTCGCGGTAGAAGGCGAGGGCGGCGTCGAAGTCGTCGGCGAGGACGACGAGCCGCAGCTGACGGACGGGCATCCGGGACCTCCGGGTCGCGTATCCGGGCCGGCCGATCCTCCCACGCGCGCTAACATCCGCGCGGTTCGACCCAATGTCCCCTCCCCGGCGCACCCCACCCGATGGCGGTGCCCGGGCTTTCGCGCGTCCAGGATGCGCGAGGTCCGGGAACCATCGGACGGCGCCGGCGCACCACCCTCCAAACCGTCATGCAGAAGGAGTGGCCGACGTGCCCAACGTCACCATGAAGCAGCTGCTGGAGTCCGGAGTGCACTTCGGGCACCAGACGCGCCGCTGGAACCCGAAGATGAAGCGCTACATCTACGGCGAGCGCGGCGGCATCTACATCATCGACCTGCAGCAGACGATCGTGCTGCTGGAGCAGGCGTGCGACGTCGTGCGTGACATCGCCCAGCGCGGCGGGACCGTGCTGTTCGTCGGCACCAAGAAGCAGTCGCAGGACGCGGTGCAGGCCAACGCGGTCCGCGCGGGCATGCCCTACGTCTCGCACCGCTGGCTCGGTGGCCTGCTCACCAACTGGGGGACCATCTCCCAGCGGATCCGCCGCCTCCACGAGCTGCGCAACCAGAAGCGCGAGGGCCAGCTGGAGCTGCTGCCCACCCGCGAGCGCCTGGCCCGCGAGGGTGAGCTCGTGAAGCTCGAGACCAACCTGGGCGGCGTCGCCGACATGCAGCGGCTGCCCGACGCGGTGGTCATCGTGGACCTCCGCAAGGAGGCCATCGGCGTGCGCGAGGCCAACCGCCTCGGCCTCGCCGTCATCGGTCTGGTGGACACGAACTGCGACCCGGACGAGGCGACGTACGTCATCCCGGGCAACGACGATGCGATCCGCTCCTGCAACCTGGTGCTCGGCGCGCTCGCCGACGCCGTGCTCGAGGGCAAGGGCACCCTGCCGTCGTCCGGGATCCCCGGCGGCGACGCCCCCGCGGAGCCCGAGGCGCCGGCCGCCGAGGCGCCGGCCGCCGAGGCTCCGGCCGCCGAGGCCCCCGTCGCCGAGGCACCCGCCGCGCCGGCCGAGGAGCCGCCGGCCGCCCCGGCGGAGGCCGAGGCCGCCGCCACCCCGGACGCGCAGGCAGAGGTCGCCGAGGCGTCCGAGCCCGCCACCACGACCAGCACCGAGGAGACCGCGTGAGCACCACGATCCCCGCCAAGCTCGTCAAGGAGCTGCGCGAGAAGACCGGCGCCGGGATGATGGACTGCAAGAAGGCGCTGGAGGAGGCCGGCGGCGACATCGAGGCCGCCACCGCCGCCCTGCGCACGAAGGGCCTCGCCGACGCCGCCAAGCGCGCCGGCCGCGACGCCAACGAGGGCATCGTGGACAGCTACATCCACGCCGGCGGCCGGGTCGGCGTGCTGCTCGAGGTGAACTGCGAGACCGACTTCGTGGCACGCACCGACCAGTTCAAGGACTTCGTCCACGACGTCGCCCTGCACATCGCCGCCCTCAAGCCGCAGTTCGTCTCCAAGGAGGACGTGCCGGAGGAGTACATCGCCTCCGAGCGCGCCATCTACGAGGCGCAGGCGCAGGACATCCCGGAGCACGCGCGCGAGCGCGCCGTGGAGGGCAAGCTCGCCAAGCACCTCGCGTCGATCGTCCTGCTCGACCAGGAGTTCGTCCGCGACCAGAACGAGAAGAAGCCGCGGACGATCGAGGCGCTCCGCGCCGAGATCGCCGGCGCGCTGGGCGAGAACGTGACCATCCGACGCTTCGCCCTGTTCGAGCTTGGCCAGTAGCGACACCGGCGAGGCCGCCCGCGCCGGCGACGCGCCGGCCGGTGCGGCGTTCCATCGCGTGGTCCTGAAGCTGTCGGGCGAGGCCCTCATGGGGGACGAGCCCTACGGCATCGACCCGGCGCGCATCGCGGGGATCGCCCGTCAGGTCAAGGAGGCGCACGACCGCGGCGTCGCCGTCGCCATCGTCGTGGGCGCCGGCAACATCTTCCGCGGCCTCCAGGGCATGGCGATCGGCATGGACCGGGCGACGGCCGACTACATGGGCATGATCGCGACGATGCTGAACGCGCTCGCGATCCAGGACGCCCTGGAGAAGCTGGGGCTGGTCACGCGGGTGCAGTCGGCGATCGCGATGCAGGAGGTCGCCGAGCCGTACATCCGCCGCCGGGCCATCCGCCACCTCGAGAAGCGCCGGGTGGTCATCTTCGCGGGCGGCACCGGCAACCCGTTCTTCACGACCGACACCACGGCCGCCCTGCGGGCCCTCGAGATCGGGGCGGAGTGCATTCTCATGGCCAAGAACGGCGTGGACGGGGTGCTCGACGCGGACCCGCGGGTGGTGCCCGACGCGCGACTGATCCCCAGGATCAGCCACATGGAGGCGATCGAGCGGGGGCTCAAGGTCATGGACACCACGGCCCTGACGCTGTGCATGGACAACAACCTGCCCATCTTCGTCTTCAACATGAGCGACGATCGCAACATCCGCCGGCTCCTCGACGGGGAGCGGATCGGCACGATGGTCGTCACCGACGACCCCAGGTGAGGAGGAGGACGTGGCCGACGACGACCGCATGAAGGACGCGAAGCGCCGCATGGAGGGCGCCGTGGCGGCGCTCACGAGCGAGTTCGCCGCCGTGCGGACCGGGCGCGCCTCGACGGGCCTCCTCGACCGCATCCAGGTGGACGCCTACGGCACGAAGACGCCGCTCAACCAGCTCGCCACGATCAGCGCGCCCGAGGCGCGGCTGCTGACCGTGTCGCCGTTCGACCCCAGCATCACCGGCGCCATCGAACGGGCGATCATGGAGTCGGACCTCGGGCTGACGCCGAACAACGACGGCAAGATCATCCGCCTGCCGATCCCCCAGCTCACCGAGGAGCGGCGCAAGGAGATGGTCCGCCTGGTCCACAAGATGGCCGAGGAGGGCCGCGTCGCGGTCCGCAACGTCCGGCGCGACGTCATCCACGACCTGAAGAAGGCGGAGAAGGACGGCGAGCTCTCCCGCGACGAGCTGAAGCGGGCGGAGGACGACGTCCAGAAGCTCACCGACGCCGAGGTGAAGACCATCGACGATCTCATGGGCCGCAAAGAGGCCGAGATCCTCGAAGTCTGAGGTCGGGCCGCTGACCCTGCTCACGCGTCTGCGCACGGCGCGCGCCGTGCTCGGGCTCGGGCGCGCCCCGCGCACCGAGCCGCCCGCCGGACCCACGGAGATCCCCGAGTCCATCGCGATCATCATGGACGGCAACGGGCGGTGGGCCAGGGAGCGGCACCTGCCCGTGGGCGCCGGCCACCGTGCGGGCGCCCGGGCGCTGAAGCGCGTGGTGCGCGCGGCGTCGGACGCCGGCGTCAAGGACCTGACGGTGTTCTCGTTCTCCACCGAGAACTGGACCCGCCCGGGCGCCGAGGTCGACGACCTGATGGAGCTCTTCACCGAGCTGATCGACCGTGAGGTGGCCGAGCTGCACGCCGAGCGGGTGCAGATGCACTTCGTCGGCCGCCTCCACGAGCTCAACCCGGCGCTGCAGGAGCGCATCGCCTCGTCCGAGGCCCTCACCGCCGAGAACGATGGGATGCACCTGTACGTGGCGATGAACTACGGCGGGCGCGGCGAGATCGTCGACGCGGCCCGGCGCTTCGCCGCCGAATGCGGCCCCGACGCGGGCGAGGCCGAGTTCGCCCAGTTCCTCTACGCCCCCCACATGCGCGACCCCCAGCTGCTCATCCGGACCAGCGGCGAGCAGCGCATCTCCAACTTCCTGCTGTGGCAGGGGGCGTACGCCGAGCTGGTCTTCTCCCCGCGGCTCTGGCCCGACTTCGGGCCCGAGGACCTCGAGGCCGCGATCGCCGAGTACGGGCGCCGGCACCGGCGGTTCGGCGGACGGTGAACGTGAGCGGGCTCACGAGCCGGCTCCTCATCGCGATCCCCGGCATCGTCGTCGCGGTCGCCGTGGTCGCGATCGGCGGGGTGGTGTTCGCCATCGCAATGGCGGTGATCGCCGCCCTGGGCCTGCGGGAGCTGTACAGCCTGATCGCGGCGTACCGGCCGCTGCGATGGGCCGGCGACGTCGGCGTGTTCCTCACCATCGCCCTGGCGTGGGGCATGGACGACCACGAGCACGGCCTGGTGCTCGGCCTCGCCATCGGGTTCTTCCTGGTGGTGATCGCCGGGCTCATCGTGCCGCGGCGCGACGAGATCACCATCCGGATGGCGGCGACCCTGCTCGGCATCGTCTACCTCGGCGTCCCATTCGCGATCCTGGTGATCATGCGCGACCTGCCGCACGGGGCCGCGGCGATCGTGAACGTACTGGTGGGCGTCTGGGTGTTCGACTCGGCGTCCTACTTCGGCGGCAGGATGTACGGGAAGCGGCCGATCGCGCCGCTGACCTCGCCCAGGAAGACGGTGGAGGGGGCGGTGATCGGGCTGGTCACCGCGACGCTGGCCGTGTGGGTCGCCGGCCTCTACATGGACTGGATCGACGGCTGGCAGTCGCTGATCCTGGGCCTCGCGATCTGCCCGGCGGCGTTCTTCGGCGACCTCTTCGAGTCGTTGCTGAAGCGCGACGCCGGGGCGAAGGACTCGGGGCGGCTCCTGATGGCGCACGGCGGGGTGCTCGACCGCTTCGACGCCCTCCTGTTCGGCGCCGTCGCCGCGTACTTCGTGACGGTGGCGCTGGTCTACTGACCGTGTCCCCCGGGCGCCACGATCCCGAGCGTGCGTCGCTGGCCGCCTGCGTCGCGCAGGTCGCCGGGGCCGCACCGGGCGACGTGCCGCTCGACCCCGCCGAGCAGCGGGCCTGGCTCGCCGGGCGCGGACTGGGCCTCGTGCCCGTGCACGACGCGGCGACGTTCGCCTGGGCGGGGCCGTGGATCGCCCGCCGCCCCGCCCGCGACGGGGGCGGCCCCCGCGCGGTCGTGATGTTCGGCGCGCCGTCCGGCCCGATCTGGGATCCCGGCGACACGACGGACGAGGTCATCGACGGGTTCGTCGTGGCACCCCTCGACCTGGCCGCGTGGCCGCCGCGGCCGGCCTCCGAGGCCGGGCTCGGCCGTGTGGAGGCGCTCGCGGTGGCCCCGGACGCCGAGGCGCCCGTGGTGCTCGTCGGAGTCGCCGTCGCGCTCCCGGGGCGCGGCCTGGAGGGCGACCGCTACGCCGGCGGGACGGGGACCTTCGCCTCCGGGCGGCCGGGGAGCGACCTGACGCTGATTGACGCCGCCGTCCTCGACGCCTTCGCGGGCCGTCTTGACCACCGCCGCAACGTGGTGGTGCGCGGCACGGACCTCGACGCCCTCATCGGGCGGGAGTTCACCCTCGGCGCCGCGGTCTGCCGCGGACGGCGCCGGTGCGAGCCCTGCGCCCACCTCGACCGCCTCAACGGCGGCGGCGTCCTGCGGCCGCTCGTGCACCGCGGCGGGCTGCGCGCCGACATCGTCAGCGGCGGCACGATCCGTGTCGGCGACCCGCTCACGCCCGGGCCCCGCCTCACGTAGATTCCGCCGACCGTGGATGTCGACCTGCTCACGCGGCTGTGCGAGACGCCCGGCGCGCCCGGACGCGAGGAGCGCATCCGCGAGGTGGTCCGCGCCGAGCTGGCGCCGGTGGCCGACACGATCGAGGTCGACCCGCTCGGCAGCCTCGTCGCGCGGCGCGCCGGGGGTGGCGGCCCGCGGCTGATGCTGGCGGCCCACATGGACGAGATCGGGTTCATGGTCACGCACGTCGAGGACGGCGGGTTCCTGCGCCTCATCCCGCTCGGGGGGTTCGACCCGAAGACGCTCACCGCCCAGCGCGTCATCGTCCACGGACGCGAGGACCTGCTCGGGGTGCTGGGCGGCAAGGCCGTCCACCTGATGACCGACGAGGAGAAGAAGCGGGCGCCGAAGCTCGACGACTACTACGTCGACGTGGGGCTGCCGGCCGAGCGCGTGAAGGAGCTGGTGCGGCCCGGCGACGTGGTCACCCGCGAGCGCGCGCTGGCGCGGCTGGGCGACCTCGTCACGTGCAAGAGCCTCGACAACCGCGCCGGCCTCTACGTGATGATCCAGGCGATGAAGGCGCTCGGCGACCACGAGTGCGAGGTGGTGGCGGTCGCGAGCGTGCAGGAGGAGGTGGGCCTGCGCGGCGCGCGGGTGGCGACGGCGCGCATCCGGCCCCGGGTGGGCCTGGCGATCGACATCACGCTCGCCAACGACGGCCCCGGCATCACGCCCCACGAGCGGGTCACGACCGTCGGCGGCGGTGCGGCGGTGAAGGTGTTCGACGGCGGCACCATCGTCCCGACGGCCGTCGTGGACCACCTGCTGGCGGTGGGTGGGGAGCGCGGCATCGCGACCCAGCTGGAGGTGCTGCCGTCGGGGAGCACCGACACGCGCGAGCTGTCGCTGTCCGGCGACGGGGCGGTCGCCGGCTGCGTGTCGATCCCCACCCGGTACGTCCACCAGGTGGTGGAGTCGTGCCACCCCGACGACCTCGACGCCGCGGTGGACCTCGTCGTGGCGTTCTGCGAGACGGCGCACCGGCTGGTGGGGTAGGGGCCGCGTGCGGGACCGGCCCGTCGCGCTGCGGCCGGTCGACGGGGGGCGGATCAGCCGAACGTGAACGCGAACGCCCGGGTGCCGGGCGGCAGCGTCACCCGCAGGCGCCCGTCCCGCGCCCGCGGAAGCGTCACCAGCCGGTAGAGGCGCGGCTCCCGCACCGTCAGGCGCGTCCAATTGGACGACGGGGCGTCGTCCAATTGGACGCGGGCGGCGCGGGCGGCCCCGTTCCCGTCGAGCACCAGATTCACGGACCGAGCGTGGAAGCGCAGGTCGATGGCGGCGCCGCGTCCCGCCTGGATCCCCTGGGCGCCGCGCCGCCACCCGCCGATGAGGCGCACCCGGGCGGGGAGGGGGTCGTGGGCGGTGCCGAGCCACGTCTCGGCGGTGGTGCCGGAGCGGAGCCCGGGCGGGGCCACGGCCCGTCCCGTCGATCGGGGCGCGTCCGCCGGCACGGCGAGCAGCCGGCGGATGATCCGCTCGGTGCCCGCCTCGTCGCCCTCGCCGATGTGGAGGTCGCGCACGTGGCCGTCGCGGTCGATCAGGTAGGTGGTGGGCCAGTAGCGGGTGCCGAAGGCGTCCCAGGTGGCGAAGTCGGGGTCGAGGGCGACGGGGTAGGTGATCCCCAGGTCCCGCACGGCACGCCCCACGTTGCCCGGATCGCGCTCGAAGGCGAACTCGGGCGTGTGCACGCCCACCACGGTCAGCCCGTCGCCGCGGTACCGCTCCCACAGACCCTGGAGCTCGGGGATCGTGCGCAGGCAGTTCACGCACGAGTACGTCCAGACGTCGACCAGCACCACCCGGCCGCGCAGGTCGCCCAGGCGCAGGGGCGCGTCGCCCGTGTTCCACGTCGCGCTGATCCCCGTCAGCTCGGGGGCCGGCCCCGCGTCCGGGAGCCCCAGGTCCCCGCCGGCAGGGTCCGAGCCGCGGGCGGCCGCGATGTACTGCGGCACCTCGGTCGGCATGGGCCGCCGGACGCCGTCGAGGGCCCGCTGCACGGCGTCGGTGCGCTCGAGCGCCTGGAGGGCCCCGGTGTAGGCGGGCACGTCGCGCACGAGGGCCGCCGTGACGCGGGCGTCCAGACCGAGCGCCATCACCACGCCGACGGCCACCATCGCCACGCCCAGGCCGGGGCGGACCAGCACGGCGCCGCGCCCGCGCACGCGCCCGAGCAGCCGTCGCCCGCCGAGCGCCAGGAGGCACAGCGGCACCACCGCCCCGCCCCCGCCGGGCCGCGGGGAGGGCGGGGGCCACCCCCGCCCCGCCCGCATCCGCCAGCAGCCCCGCCGCGCCGCTCCAGCCGGCGTCGCCGGTCGCGGCCGCCGCCGCGACGGCGGCGAGCACCGGACCGGCGCACGGCGTCCACACGAGCCCCAGCGCGACCCCCACCAGCAGGCCGCCGGCCAGGCCCGAGCGCGTGCGCGGGATCCGCTCGCCCAGTCGCCCGACTGGGGCCAAGGCGGCCGCGACGCGCCCGCCCAGGGCGGGGACCACCAGCGCCGCCCCGAAGAGAATCAGCGCCGCGACCGCCACGTCGCGCAGCGCCGACGGGCTCAGCCCGGTCGAGCGCAGCGACGTGGCCAGGGCGAGCGTGGCGAGCGTGAACGCCGCCACGAAGCCCGCCGCGATCCCGGCCACGCGTCGCGCGCCGCCCCCCGCCGCGCCGCCGAGCACCACGGGCAGGGCGGGGAGCACGCACGGCGACAGCGCGGTCACGACCCCGGCGGCGAGTGCGGCGGCGAGCAGGAGTGCCATCGACCCAGGCTAGACTCGTGCGAGTGACACGCGTCCTCGTGCTGGGCTCGACCGGGTCGATCGGCGTCCAGGCCCTCCAGGTGATCGACGCCGCGCCGGACCTCGAGGCCGTGGGGCTGTCGTGCGGCTCGCGCGCGGATGCGATGGCCGGCCAGGCCGCGGAGCGCGGCATCGCGCACACCGCCTGCGCGGCGGGTGGGGGGACGGTCGCGCACACCGCCGACCTGGGCGACCTGATCGACGCCGTCGCACCGGACGTGGTGCTCAACGCGCTGGTCGGGGCCGCCGGCCTGCAGCCCACCCTCGCCGCGCTCGGACGCGGCATCACCGTCGCCCTGGCCAACAAGGAGAGCCTGGTGGCGGGCGGCGACATCGTCGCGGCGGTCCGGGCCCGCACCGGCGCCATCCTGGTGCCGGTCGACTCGGAGCACTCGGCGTTGTTCCAGCTGATGGAGGGGGTGCCGCGGGAGCGGGTGCACCGCGCCGTCCTGACGGCGTCGGGCGGGCCGTTCCGGGGGCGGACGGCGGCCGAGCTGGAGGCGGTGACGCCGGCGGACGCCCTGCGCCACCCGACATGGACGATGGGCGGCAAGATCACGATCGACTCGGCGACCCTCATGAACAAGGGCCTCGAGGTGATCGAGGCGCACCACCTGTTCGACCTCGCCTACGACCTGATCGAGGTGGTGGTGCACCCGCAGTCGAGCGTGCACGCGATGCTGCGGCTCGACGACGGCAGCGTCCTGGCCCACATGGGTCCCCCCGACATGCGCGTGCCGATCGGCTACGCGCTGCGGTACCCCTCACCACCGCCCCCACGCGAGCCGATGGACCTGGTGGGGACCCGCCTCGACTTCGGCGCGCCCGACGAGGAGGCCTTCCCGTGCCTGGCCCTCGCGCGCGCCGCCGGGATCGCGGGCGGCACGGCCCCGGCGGTGCTGAACGCGGCGAACGAGGTGGCGGTGGCGGCCTTCCTGGAGGGGCGGATCGGCTTCATGGACGTGTCCCGCGTGGTGCGTGACGCGCTCGACCGCGTCCCACCGGGTGATGGCGCTACCCTGGATTCCGTGCTCGACGCCGACGCCCGCGCACGCGACGCGGCACGCCGGTCGATCGAAGGAGCCCCGGCATCGCCCTGAACATCCTCTGGCTGGCCCTGATCCTGATGTTCCTCGTGCTGGTGCACGAGGCGGGCCACATGATCGTCGCCAAGTGGTGCGGAATGCGGGTCGAGCGCTTCTCGATCTTCTTCGGGCGGCCGCTCGCGTCGTTCCGGCGGGGCGAGACCGAGTACGCGATCGGCTGGCTGCCCCTCGGCGGCTACGTGAAGATCAGCGGCATGACGGTGGACGAGGACATCCCGTCCGAGGTCGCCCACCGCGCGTACTCCGCCGCGCCCATGTGGAAGAAGATCGCGACGATCGCCGCCGGACCGGCCGTCAACATCATCCTGGCCATCGCGATCTTCGCCGGGATCTTCTGGATCGGCCTGCCCACGTACAGCCTCTCGACGGGCGTCGCGAGCGTGCAGAAGGACTCGGCGGCCCAGGTCGCGGGCCTCGAGCCGGGCGACACCATCGTCGCGGTCGACGGCGTGCGCGTGAACGGCCACGCGCCGATCGTCCGGGGGGCGCTCCAGTCGGGCTCGCCCGGCGACACCGTGCGCCTGACGGTCGACCGCGAGGGGACCATCCTCGAGAAGACGGCCCGCCTCCAGATCCTCACCGACGTGGACGGGAACCCCGTCACGAACGCCCAGACCGGCCGGCCGCTCACCGGCCTCGGCTTCACGTTCGACGCGGTTCAGGGGCCCACGGTGCGCTCCGGCCCCCTCGAGGGGCTGAGGGACGGCTGGGACTTCTCCTGGTTCATCATGCGGACCAACGTCCAGGTGATCGGCGACGCGTTCACCAGCTCGGAGGCGCGCAGCCAGATCAACTCGGTCGTGGGCGTCGGCGCCGTGTTCAACCAGGTCGCCGACGACGGCCTCACCACCGTGCTCCGGTTCGTCGGGGTCATCAGCCTGGCGCTCGGCATCTTCAACCTGATCCCGATCCTGCCGCTGGACGGCGGTCACATCGTGTTCGCGATCGCCGAGCGGGTGAAGGGCAGCGCCTTCAGCGCCGCCACCTACGGGAAGGCCTCGTTCATCGGCCTGGCGCTGGTGATGCTCGTCTTCGTCATCGCCCTGCAGAACGACATCGGGCACATCACGGGCGACGGGTTCCAGGTCGACCGATAGGAATATCCTGGACGGCGTGAGCGACACCGCGCCACGACGCCACAGCCACGCGTGCCGGGTGGGGGACGTGGTGGTCGGCGGCAACGCCCCGGTGGTGGTCCAGTCGATGACCAACACCGACACCGCCGACGCCGTCGCGACCGCCGCGCAGGTGGCCGAGCTGGCGCGCGCCGGCTCGGAGGTGGTGCGCATCACGGTCAACAACCGCGCGTCGGCGGCGAAGGTGGCGGAGATCCGGGACCGGCTCCGCGACGACCACGGCGTGGACGTCCCGCTGGTCGGCGACTTCCACTACAACGGCCACACGCTGCTGCGCGAGTTCCCCGACGCGGCGGAGGCCCTCGCCAAGTACCGCATCAACCCCGGCAACGTGGGCCGGGGCGCCCGCCACGACGCGAACTTCGCGACGATGGTGCAGGCCGCCATCGACCACCGCCGGCCGGTGCGGATCGGCGTGAACGCCGGCTCCCTCGACCCGGAGCTGATGGACGCGCTGATGGACGAGAACGGCCGCCGCGCCGAGCCCTGGTCGGCCGATACCGTGCTGCGCGAGGCGATGGTGCAGAGCGCCCTGACCTCGGCCGAGGCCGCCGAGGAGCTGGGGCTGCCGCCGTACATGATCGTGCTGTCGTGCAAGACCAGCCGCCTCCAGGACATGGTGGCCGTCTACCGCGACCTGGGGGCCCGCTGCGCCTACCCGCTGCACCTCGGGCTCACCGAGGCGGGGATGGGGAGCAAGGGCATCGTGTCCACCACCGCCGCCCTCGCGATCCTGCTCCAGGACGGGGTGGGCGACACGATCCGCGCGAGCCTCACGCCCGAGCCGGGGGGCGACCGCACCGTCGAGGTGCGCGTGTGCCGCGAGATCCTGCAGGCCCTCGGCCTGCGCGCGTTCCGGCCGTCGGTGACCGCCTGCCCCGGCTGCGGACGCACCACGAGCACGGTGTTCCAGGAGCTCGCCCAGACGATCGAGGCCCACCTGGAGCGCCGCATGGCCGATTGGCGGGTGGAGCGTCCCGGCGTCGCGGAGATGAAGGTCGCCGTGATGGGCTGCATCGTGAACGGCCCGGGCGAGAGCCGCGCGGCCGACATCGGCATCAGCCTGCCCGGCACCGGCGAGCAGCCGCGCGCCCCCGTGTACATCGACGGCGCCAAGGCCACGACGCTCGAGGGCGCGACCCTGGCGGAGGACTTCATCCGGATGGTCGAGGAGTACGTCGCGACGCGCTACCCGCGCGCCCCGGAGGCCGTCCCCACCGCCTGATCCCGGGGCCGGCGGCCCCTAGTACGCCCGGGCGACGATCGCCCGCAGGTCCCCCTCGGCGGGGTCGTCCGGCACCGTGCCGTCGGGCCGCTGGAGGCAGCGGACGGTGATGCCCTCCGCCGCCAGGCGGTCCTCCCCGTCGTCGCCGACCGCGCTCCACGGCAGGATCGCGAACCCGGTCCGCGCGGCCTCGAGCGCCTCCTCGACGGACCCGACCTCGGTGGTACGGCCGTCGCGGAAGGCCGTCGCCTCGGCCAGGAGCCCGGCGTGGATCTCCTCGAGCAGCGCCGCGACCCGCTCCGGCAGGCCGGCGGCCGGCACGGTCTCCTTCGACCGCTGGTCGCGGCGGGCCAGCGACACCACGCCCTCGCCGACGTCGCGCGGGCCGATCTCCACCCGGACCGGCACCCCCTTCAGCTCCCAGTCGGTCACGCGCCGGCCGAAGCCGGTGGCGGTCTGGTCGTCCACCCGCACCCGCACGCCGGCGGCCTTCAGCTCGTCGGCCACCCGCCGCGCCTCGGCGGTCACGGTGCCGGCGTCGTCGTCGCGCACCACCAGCACCACGGCCTGGACGTGGGCGATCCGGGGCGGGATCCGCAGGCCGTCCTGGTCGCCGTGGCACATGATGAGCCCGCCGATCATGCGGGTGGTGGTGCCCCACGAGGTGGTCCAGCAGGGCTGGAGGGCGCCCTCGCCGTCCAGGTACTGCATCCCGAACGCCACCGCGAAGTTGGTGCCCAGCTCGTGGCTGGTGCCCATCTGGAGGGCGCGGCCGTCGCCCATCATCGCCTCGCACGTCATCGTGTTGATGGCCCCGGCGAAGCGCTCGCGGGCGGTCTTCATCCCCACGTGCACCGGCACGGCCAGCAGGTCGACCATGAAGTCGCGGTACGTGTCGTGGAGGATGCGGCGCGCGTAGGCGGCGGCGTCGTCGCGGGTGGCGTGGGCGGTGTGCCCCTCCTGCCACAGGAACTCGGTGGTGCGCAGGAAGATGCGCGGCCGGAGCTCCCACCGCACCACGTTGCACCACTGGTTCAGCAGCAGGGGCAGGTCGCGGTACGACTGGATCCACTTCGCCATCAGCTCGCCGAAGAGCGTCTCCGAGGTGGGCCGCACCACCAGCGGCTCCTCCAGCTCCTTGCCGCCGGCGACGGTGACCACCGCCAGCTCCGGGCTGAAGCCCTCCACGTGCTCCGCCTCGCGGCGCAGATACGACTCCGGGATGAACAGCGGCAGGTAGACGTTCTCGGCGTCGCAGGCCTTGATGCGGGCGTCCATCTCCGACTGCATCCGCTCCCACAGGCCGTAGCCGTAGGGGCGGATGACCATGGTGCCGCGGGCCGCGCCGCTCTCGGCCATCTCGGCCTTGGCCACCACGTCCTGGTACCACTGCGGGAAGTCGTCGGTGCGCGACGCGAGGATCGGTGCCTTGCCCATCGGCGCGGCACTCTACCGAGCCCGCGGGGGCGGGACATCGGCGCCCGGCTGCGGTAGGGTGGGCGGACCTCGGGGCGTGGCGCAGCCTGGTAGCGCACCCGGCTGGGGGCCGGGCGGTCGGAGGTTCAAATCCTCTCGCCCCGACTCATCTCTCCCCACGTGGCTCATCGCCTTCGCTGGATCCCCAACGCGCTCACCGTCGTGCGCCTGGTGGCCCTACCGGTCCTCCTGATCGTGCTGATCGAGGCCGAGGGGCCCACCTCGCCCCTGGCCGCGGGCATCTTCGGCGTGGTCGCGTTCACCGACTTCGTGGACGGCAAACTCGCGCGGGCGTTGGACGCCGAGACCCGCTTCGGCCGGATCGCCGACCCCCTCGCCGACCGCCTGCTGGTGGTCCTGGCGCTCGTCGGGGTGATCCTGCTCGACCGCATGAACCCCGCCGCGCCCCTGATCCTCATCCTGCGCGACGTCCTGATCGTCGCGGCGTTCGCGGCGCTCCTCTCCCGCGGCGTCGAGATGCGCGTGGACATGGCGGGCAAGGTGTCGTCGGCCCTCACGATGGTCGCCGCCGGCGCCGCCCTGCTGCTCGACCAGGTGTGGGTGGACGTGCTGATGTGGGTCGCGGTCGCCCTCGCCGTGGGGACGTTCCTGAACTATTCGCGGATCGCCGCCGTCCGGCTCAGGTCCGAACCTCGACCACGCCCTGAGGGTTGAGCCGCCGGGCGCTACACTGACCGTTCACCGACCAGGAGTCCCTCCATGGACGCACAGCCGGACCTGACGCAGCTCTCCGACGATGAGCTCAAAAGCCTCATCCGCCAGCTCACCGAGGAGGAGCGGGCCGTGTCGATGCAGCGGCGCGTGCTGCACGGGCGGATCGAGCTGCTGAAGAGCGAGCTGGTCGGACGCCTCAAGGGCCGGGACGAGGGCGCCCTGTCGGTCGTCGACGTCGACGCGCTGAGCAAGATCCTCGCCGGGCGGCTGCCCGACCTCGAGAAGCTCGAGGGCGACGCCGCCTAGCGGCGCGGGGGAGGCGGGGTGTACTGCCCGGAATGCGGGTTCCATCAGAGCGAGGCCCACAAGTACTGCGGCCGCTGCGGCGCGCTGCTGATCGTGGAGAACCAGGGCACGGGGGAGATCACCGGCCCGTTCGCGATCAGCGACCACGCCGCGGAGACCGGGGAGTGGCAGGGCCCCTCCATCGAGGGCCGGACGCTGGCGGTGCGCGCCGGGGGACCCCCCGGCGCGACGTTCTCGCTCGACCGCGACACGGTGACGATCGGGCGTGAGCCCACCGCCGACGTGTTCCTGGACGACGTCACCGTCTCGCGCAACCACGCGGTCATCACGCGGCAGCCGAGCGGCGCCGCGCTGCGCGACCTCGGCAGCCTCAACGGGACGTACGTCAACCGCCGCCGCATCGAGGACGAGGAGCTCCTGGAGGACGGCGACGAGCTCCAGATCGGCAAGTTCCGCCTGACGTACCTGGTCGGGTGACCGAGCCCACCCTCCTCCCGGACGAGCGGGGGCCCGACGACGGATCGATGACCATCGGCGCGGTCTGCGACCTGCTGCGGGCCGAGCACCCAACGATCTCGATCTCGAAGATCCGCTACCTCGAGGACCAGAAGCTGATCACGCCGAAGCGCACGGCGGGCGGCTACCGGCTCTACAGCCCGCTGGAGGTGGAGCGGCTGCGGACGATCCTGCGGCTCCAGCGCGACGAGTTCCTGCCGCTGCGGGTGATCCGGCAGGAGCTGGAGTCGTCGACCACCGGCGCGTTCAGCGTCGCGAACCAGGCGAAGCAGCTGAAGCGGGCCCAGCTCGCCGAGCCGGCCCCCACCCGCCGGTACGCCGCGCAGGAGATCCTGGCGACCACGGGCGCCCCGGTCTCGCTGCTGAAGGCCCTGGAGGAGTACGGCCTGGTGGGGGGCCACGTCCGCGACGGCGACGGCCAGGCCTACGACGAGACGGACCGCGAGGTCGTGCAGACGGCGCTGGAGCTGTCGTCGTACGGCGTGGAGCCGCGGCACCTGCGCATCTTCCGCGTCGCCGCCGAGCGCGAGGCGGGCCTGCTGGAGCAGCTGCTGAGCGTGGGCCTGCGCTCCCGCAATCCGGAGCGGCGCCGGGAGGCGCTCGAGGCGCTGGAGGGGCTCGCCGCCCTGGCCGCCCACATGCGCCACCTGATGCTCATCGCCGAGCTGCGACAGATCGCCAACGGGTGACGCAGGATCCGTTCGACATCGACGGCGCCATCCGGCGGGTGCCCGACCACCCGCACGAGGGGATCCTCTTCTACGACCTGATGCCCCTGTTCCAGGAGCCGCAGGGCCTCTCCGCCACCACCGCGCGGATCGCCGCGTGGAGCCGCGCGCGCGGGGTCGACCGCGTGGTGGGGGTGGAGGCGCGCGGGTTCGTGCTGGGCGGCGCGATCGCGACGGAGCTGGGCGTCGGCTTCTCCGCGGCCCGCAAGCGCGGGAAGCTGCCGTCGGAGCGCGTCAGCCGCGAGTACGCGCTGGAGTACGGCACCGACGTGCTGGAGATGCACACCGACGCCGTGGCGCCGGGCCAGCGGGTGCTGGTGCACGACGACCTGCTGGCCACCGGGGGCACGGCCCTCGCGGTGTGCCGCCTGGTCGAGGAGCTCGGCGGGGTCGTGGCGGGCGTCGCGGTGGTGGCGGAGCTGACGTTCCTGCCCGGCCGCGAGGCGCTGGCGGGATACGACGTGATGTCACTGGTCACCTATGCGGGGGAGGGGGTGGAGGCAGGGGGGGTCTCACCGGTGTGGACATCGGCGGGTCGGGGATCAAGGCCGGGGTCGTCGACTCCCGCCGTGGCGTCCTGGTCGGCGAGCGGGTGCGGGTGCCCACGCCGCAGCCGGCGACGCCGGACGCGGTGGTGGCGGCCACGGCCGAGCTGGTCGCGTCGCTCGGCCCGACCCAGGGGCCGGTGGGCATCGGGGTGCCGGGCCCGATCGTCCGCGGGCGGGTGCTCATGATGGCGAACATGGACACGTCGTGGGTCGGCCAGCCGGCGGCGAAGCTGTTCGGCGACGCGATCGGCCGGCCCGTCACGGTGCTGAACGACGCCGACGCCGCCGCCGTCGCCGAGATGCGCTTCGGCGCGGGGCGGGGCGTGAAGGGGACGGTGCTCGTCCTGACCCTCGGCACGGGCATCGGCTCGGCGCTGTTCGTCGATGGCGTCCTGGTGCCCAACCTGGAGCTCGGTCACATCGAGATCCGCGGCAAGGACGCGGAGCGGCGGGCCTCGGCGGGCGCGCGCGAGCGCCACGGCCTGTCGTTCAAGGAGTGGGCGCCCGTGCTCGACGAGTACCTCGACCGCATCGACCAGCTCATCTGGCCGGACCTGATCATCCTGGGCGGCGGCGTCTCGAAGCGCAGCGAGAAGTTCGTGCCGCTCCTGAGCGTCCGGCCGCCGGTGGTGGCGGCGGCGCTGCGCAACGAGGCGGGGATCGTGGGCGCCGCGGTGCGGGCCCGCATGCTGGAGTCGGCCGCGCGGCCGCCCCGCGTGACCAGCGCGACGCGCGCTACGCCCGCGCGCCGCCGTACGCCGGCAGGATCTGCACCGTGACGGTCCCGACGCCGGGGATGCCGAGGGCCGCTGCGGCGGCCTGCGACAGCAGGAGGTCGCGGCCCTTCACGTAGGGGCCGCGGTCGTTGACCTTGACGGTCACGGCCTTCCCGCCGTAGGCGACGCGGAGCATCGTCCCGAGCCGCAGGGTGCGGTGGGCGGCGCTGAAGGCGGCCGGGTCGTACGCCTCGCCGCCCGCGAGGCGGTCGTTCGCGTAGTCGGCGCCGTACCAGCCGGCGACGGCGGTGAACGTGGGCAGCGCGCCCGTGATGGGCGCCCCGGTGGCGGGGCCCACGACCCCGAGGCCGGGGAGCGCCCGGGTGAGCGGCGGGCCGTCGGGGGCGGGCTCCGAGTCGACCGCTTCGCCGCTGGCGGCGTCCACGGGCGCCTGGCCGGGCAGTCCGCGGCCGTCGAGGAGGTCGGGGGAGAGGCCGCGGTTGGTGGGGCTGGGGGCGGCGTCGCCGACGATCCCGGAGCCCCCGGCAGCGGTCGCGGAGCCCGGGTCGGGCGCGGCGACGGGGAGCGCGGCTGCGCGCGCCTCCTCGGCGGCCCGTGCGGCGGCGGCCTCGCGCTTCTCGGCCGCGCGGAGCTCCAGGGCGACGTCGCGCCGCTCCGCGGCGAGCGCCCGCCGCTTCACGGTCAGGTCGTCCTTGCGCGACCGGGATCCGGACTCGGCGATGCGCAGGCGGACGGACGAGGCGCGATAGCGGGAGACGAGGGAGCGGTCGCTGCGGCCGAGCGCCTCGAGCAGGTCGATGCGCGCCTGCACCTCCCCGATGTCCGCGCCGGTGAGGATCTCGATGACGGGGCTCGGCTGGGGCATGACGTAGAGGGCGACGAGGCGCTTCTCCAGGCCGCGCCTGGCGGCGGCGTACTCGTCCCGCGCGCGGTCGAGGCGGGCGCGCCCGCCGGACAACGTGGCCTGCTCGGCGTCCAGCTGGGCCACGAGCGCGGCGTCCTGCGCGTCGAGCCGGGACCGGAGGTCGCGGAGCTGGGACGCCGTCGGCGCCGCGGCGGCCGTGCCCGCCGACCAGCACGCGAGCGCCGCGACGGCGATCGCGGCGATACGGACGGACGGGCGCGAGCGCGGACGGATCCGGGGCATCCCCACCGGTATCGGTCAACCGGGGGGTGGTCTGGATCCTCGCGCCCGCCTCCGGTCCCGTCGCGGGCGGGACCCGCCGGCCGGCCTCGCTCAGCCGGTGACGTACCCCCGCTCGAGGTGGCTGATGAGGGCGTCGGAGGACAGCTCCCGGCCCGTCGCCCGCCGCATCAGCTCCGGGGTCGGCAGCGTGGCGCCGTGGCGGTGGATGCGGTCGCGCATGAAGCCGAGGATCGCGTCGAACCGGCCCTCCCCGATCAGGAGCTGGAGGTCGCCAAGCTCCTCGGTCGCGGCGTCGGCCAGCTGGGCCGAGTACAGGTTCCCCAGGGTGTACGTGGGGAAGTAGCCGAACAGGCCCTCGGCCCAGTGGATGTCCTGCATCGCCCCCAGGGCCGTCGTGGGAGGGCGGATGCCGAGGACGTCCTCCATCCCGTCGGCGAACGCGTCGGGCAGGTCGGTGACCGCGAGGTCGCCCCGGATCATCGCCAGCTCCAGGCCGAACCGCAGGACGATGTGGAGGTTGTAGGTCACCTCGTCCGCCTCGACGCGGATCAGGGACGGCTGCACCACCCGCGACGCCCGGCACAGCAGCGACGCGTCGACCCCGGCCATCGCCTCCGGGAACACCTCGCGCATCGACGGCTCCAGCCGCTCCCAGAACGCGGGCGTCCGCCCGACCTGGTTCTCCCAGAACCGCGATTGCGACTCGTGGGCGCCCAGCGACGGGGCGTCGTGCACGGGGGTGCGGTCCGCCGACGCCGGGAAGCCCTGCTCGTACAGGGCGTGCCCCAGCTCGTGCATCACCGCGGAGATGTTGCTGAGGGGGCTCGCCGGGTCGGTGCGGGTGGTGAACCGGACGTCGCCGCGATGCCCGCCGCCCGTGAACGGGTGGGCCGACGTGGCGATGAGGCCGCGGGTGAGGTCGAAACCGACCATCTCCGCGATGACGCGGGCGATGCGCATCTGGCCGCCCTCGTCCCACGTCCGCTCGGGCAGCTCCGCCGGCCCGGTCGCCGACGCCCGGCCCACGAGCGGCGTCAGCCGGGCCCGCAGATCGGTGAACACCGGCTCCAGGTCGGCGGCGGTCGCACCCGGCTCGAAGGCGTCGAGCAGCGCGTCGTACGGCTCGTCGCCGGTCCCGATCGCCTCCGCCTCCCGGCGCTTCAGCTCCACCACCCGGGACAGCGGGCCGGCGTAGGCGGAGAAGTCGTCGGACTCCCGCGCGTCCACCCAGGCCATGACGCAGCGGGATCGCGCCTCGCTGAGCTCCCTCACGAGCGTCTCGGGGACCCGGAGCGCCCGGTCCCGGTCGCGGATCGCGAGGCGCACGGCGGCGCGTGCCTCCTCGTCCAGCCCGTCCGACCCGGCGAGGGCGGCGAGCGCGTCGCCGGCGTCCTCGCGCACCAGCTCGCGGTGGTGCAGGGCGGCGAGGGTCCCGAGCTGCCTGGCGCGGCCGTCCGCGCCCCCCGGCGGCATCAGCGTCTCGCGGTCCCAGCTGAGCAGGGCCGCGGACCCGGCGAGATCCGCGACGACGCCCATCCAGTCGCTCGCGAGGGCCCACTCCGCTGACGTCCGTCCCGGCACGGGCGGGATACTAGGCCGCGGCGGCCGGCCGCGCCGGTCGGACGCCGCCCCGGGCGTATCCTCGGGCGTGATGAGCACGCCGCCGCAGCGCAGGCCCGCCGACCGCCGCCCCGCGCGCAAGCCGCCGCCCCCGTGGCTGCGCAGGTGGGAGGACCTGCACGTCGCCGCCCAGGTCGCGATCGTCGCGCCCGTCGCGATCGTGCTGCTGTGGTGGGGCCACGTCGTGTTCCTCAACCAGCCCGTCGGGCGGGGGTTCGGCTACGGCGTGTTCTGGGGCCTCATCGTGACGGCCGTCGTGGTGGGGGCCTCCCGCTCCGAGGCGGCCCGCAGGAAGCGCTAGCCGCGGGGCCCCGTGCGGGGCCCCGCGACGCCGGCCCGCCCGTCGGCGGGCCGTCGCCCTCAGCCGCCCGTGGCGGCCTTCTGGAACTCCGTGATGGTGGTCGTGACCTCCGGGACCAGCGCCTGCACGGCCGCCACGTCGCCCTTCTGGGCGGCGGCCAGGAACCGGCGGAGCACATCGCTCACCTTCGGCCCCGTCCGCACCAGGCCCGCCCGCTGCTCGTCGAGCGTGTTCTCGTCCAGGGAGTACGTGTCCAGCTTCGCGATCGCCGCGTCGAAGTCGTCGAGGGCCGCGGTCGCGTCGGGCACCTTCGACTTCAGGTCGTCGAGGCTCGAGGTGCTCTGGAGGGCGGTGCCGAACGTGGTGAGGGCCGCCGCGGCCGCCTGGACGTCGTCCACGTAGCCGGCGGTGTCGCCCGCGGCCGGCGCGGTCGACGCGGAGGTGACCGTCGCCGCCGGGGCCGTCGCGGTGGTGGCCGTGGTGCCGGAGCCGGTCGCGGTGTCCTCGGTGCCGCAGACCGTCAGGCCCAGCTCCTTCGCCTTCGCGTCGGCCTCCGTGCTGATGCTGTCGAGCTTCGGCGAGACCTCCTGGATGACGGTCTCCGGGTCCTCGCCGGCGGAGATCCGGTCGGCGGCGCCCTGGATCTCGCTCGTCTGCTGGTCGAGCAGGTCCATCGCCTCGCCGTAGGTCCCCGAGAGGTCCGACGGCGGCTTCAGGGCCTTCAGCTCGTCGAGCTGCCCCTTCTGCACGCTCAGCCCGGACTGCAGGAAGCCGAGGACCTGATCGTTCCCCGTGGGCTCGTCCAGCGCCTGCAGGCGCGTGTTGGCGTCGGCGCAGATCGCGTCGGCCTGCGAGCGGAACTCGTCGGCGCTCAGCGCGCCGTCGGAGCCACCGCCGCCGCAGCCGGCGATGGCGGCCACGGCCCCCACCACGGCGAGCGCGGCGAGCGGTCGGGAACGGACCAAAGACATGCGTTTCTCCTTGCCGAGAGGACGCGCGGCACGATATCGGCGCTTTCGCCGGGCCGCGCCCCCCGTCCGGGTGGGTCTGTGCCAGACTCGCGCGAGTCGGATAAGGAGCCCCGGATGCCCGTCGCGCAGGATGTCATCGAGTCGCTCAACGCCCAGCTGGGCCGGGAGCTGGAGGCTCATCTCCAGTACCTGTCCATCTCGAGCTGGTTCGACGCGGAGGGCCTCCCCGAGCTCACCGCCTTCTTCGCGCGCCAGGCGGCCGAGGAGCACGATCACGCGATGAAGTTCCTGACCTACATCCAGGACGTCGGCGGTCCCGTGGTGATCCCGGCGCTCGCGGCGCCCAAGCCGGCGTTCGAGAGCGCCGAGGAGGCCGTCGCCGCCAGCCTGGACTGGGAGAAGGAGGTCACGGCGAGCATCGACGCGATCATGGACCAGGCGATCGCGGGCCGCGACCACGCCACCCAGGCGTTCCTCCAGTGGTTCGTCACCGAGCAGGTCGAGGAGGTCGCGACGATGGGCGAGCTGCTCCAGGTGACCCGCCGGGCGGGTGAGCAGAACCTGCTGCTCCTGGAGGACTACGTCGCCCGGCTGGGCGGCGGGGAGGGCCCGGCCGCGTAGCGGGGGCCGCGGTGCGGGCCCGTCCACTCCGGGGCGACGACTATCCACGGGCCCGCGCCGTCGTCGACGGCTGGTTCGGGCACCCCGTGGGGCTGGTCATGCACCGCCTGTTCTTCGAGCAGCTCGGGCCGAGCGGCGTGTGGCTCGAGACCGACGAGGGCGCGCCGGCCGGGTTCCTGCTCGGCCTGGTGAGCGAGGCGGAGCCGGACCTGGCCTACGTCCACATGCACGTGGTCGATCCCGCGCTGCGGGGCCGGGGCCTGGGGGAGGTGCTGTACCGCGAGTTCGCGGCCCGCGCCGCGGCCCGCGGCTGCCGCCGCATCCGGGCGCTCGCCGCGCCCGGCCGGGAGGCGTCGCGGCGCTTCCACGAGCGTCTCGGCTTCGCCGGGCGCTGGGCGCCGGGCCACCTCGGCCCCGGCAGCGACCGATGGGTCTACGAGCGGGCCCTGCCGCTGGGCCCCGGCGCGGGGGCCTCCGGGGACTCCGCTACGATCGCGCGGACCGTTCCCAGGCCCGAACCACCGGGGGTGTCGCACGTGGCCGACCGTAGCCCGCAGGACGAGAGGCGCAGGCACCCGCGCGAGGACGTCGACCTTCCGGTGCGCCTGGTCGCCGACGACGAGGTCGTCGATGCCCACAGCGTGAACCTCAGCGAGGGCGGTGTGCTGATCGCCGGCGCCGACTTCCCGTCGGCGTCCCAGGTGCGCGTCGAGATCGAGCTCGCCGAGCTCGGGTGGCACGCGCTGGACGCGGAGGTCATCCGGCGCACCGGTGCGGGGGAGCCGGGCGAGGGGACGCTGGCCGCCCGGTTCGCGGAGGCGGCCACCGAGGGCGGCCGCGACGCCATCCGCGCGTTCTTCGAGTCGCGCCTCGGCGGCGCGGAGGATGCCGCCTAGACCCTAGGCCCGCAGGTCGATCAGGCCGCCGTGCCCCTCCTCGGGAGCGCCGGCCGCGTGGCGCTCCCCGCCGCGGTCGCCGCCCGCGGGGTCGCCGTCGGCGCCGCCGCCTCCGGCCTCCCGGTCGCGGATCGTGTCGCCGGACTCGGCCTCTGGGATCCGCTCCGCGCGCAGGCGATCCTCGCGGCGGCCCACCGCGACCAGCGCGGCGGTCTCGGCCCCGCGATGCGCCACCGTCTGCTGGAGCCGGGTCGCCTCGGCGTTCCCGGCGCCGGCGATGCCGTTGACGTGCGCCATCCGGATCCGTGTCGTTGCAGGTGTTTCCTGCATCGGCGCGCGGGGGCGCGGTCATGAGCGAACTGCGGCGCCAGGTGGGGGGTTGTGCCCTCGCAGGGGGGTGCCGATACGGATGATGCCGGCGAACGGCCCTCCCCCGTCCGGGGGACCCGCGCGCCCCCATGACGACGACCCCGGCAAGGAGGCCTGGCCGTCCGCATGTCCGACTCGCCCGATCAGGGAGCACCTCGCCTGCCCGGACGCGGCTCGCCGCGCGCCGCGGCGGCCGCGTGGGTCCTCACCGTCCTCGCCCTCGGGGCGGCCGCCAGCAACGCCATGGCGGCGCCGACCAGCGATCAGGTGCTGGTGCGCATCGACCCGGGCGCGGCCGCCGCGGACCGTGCCGGCGTGGCGCGCGCGCTCGACGCGGACGCCACGGCCGGCCTGGCGGGCGGGTGGCGGGTCTACGAGCTGCCGCAGCCCATGTCCCTGGCCCGGGCGCGCGAGCTGCTGGCCGACGAGCCGGCGGCGGGCGCCGTCCATCTGGACATGCGCGTGCACCCGATGGTCGTGCCGAACGACCCGCTCTACGGGTCGCAGTGGGCGCTGCCGAGGATCGGGGCCCCGGGGGGATGGGATGCGTCCCCGGGCGGCGCGCCCGTGACGGTCGCCGTCATCGACACCGGCATCGACACGACGCACCCCGACCTGGCGGGGCGGCTGTGGACGAACACGGGGGAGATCCCCGGCAACAACGTCGATGACGACGGCGACGGCCTGAAGGACGACGTCCACGGCTGGAACTTCGCGGACGACGACGCGCAGCTGTACAGCGTCGCCGACAACGAGACCCACGGCACCCACGTGGCCGGGACGGTCGCGGCGCAGCGCGACAACGCCCTCGGCGTCGCCGGCGTGGCCGACAACGCCCGCATCATGGCGCTCAAGTTCCTGAAGCCGGGGGGCGGCTACACGTCCGACGCGATGCAGGCCATCGACTACGCCGTCGCCCACGGGGCGAAGGTGATCAACGCCTCGTGGGGCGGCGCCGACTACTCGCAGCCCCTGTGCGACACGATCCAGCTCGCCGGCGACGCCGGCGTGCTGTTCGTCGCGGCGGCGGGCAACGACGCGGCCGACAACGACGCGACCGGCACGTGGCCGGCGAACTGCCCGGCGTCGTCGCTGATCAGCGTCGCCGCCACGAACTCCACCGACGGGCTCGCCGCCTTCTCGAACTTCGGGGCCGCCAACGTGGACCTGGGGGCGCCGGGCGAGTCGGTGCGCAGCACCATGCCCGGCAACGGCTATGGCTACAAGTCGGGGACGTCGATGGCCGCCCCGCACGTGAGCGGGGTCGCGGCGGTCCTGCTGGGCCAGGACCCGGGTCTGGCGCCCTGGCAGGTGAAGGCGGCGATCACCATGGGCGGCGACGCGGTCACCGCGATGTCCGCCGTCACCTCCAGCGGGCGCCGCCTGAGCCTGAGCGGCGCGCTCGGCGTGAGCGCGAACGGCGTCGCCCCGGACACGGGCGGCCCGGACCCGTTCTCGCTGCTCTCGCCCGCCGACGGCCTGGCGACGAGCGCGCCGAGCCCCGTGTTCCGGTGGTCGCCGTCGGCGGACGCCCAGAGCGGGCTGGCGGGCTACACCCTCACCCTGGACGGCACGGCCGTCGCCACCGCGCCCGCCGGCGCGACATCGGCGAGCGTGGCGGGCGCGGTGCCGGAGGGCGCCCACCTGTGGACCGTGACGGCCCGCGACGCCGTCGGCAACCAGCGCAGCGCCACGCCGCGGACGCTGGTGGTGGACCGCACGGGACCGGGTGCCCCCCCGCTGTCGGCGCCGTCGGGCGGTGCGAAGGTGCCGGGCCCGTCCGTGACGCTGTCGTGGTCGGGGGCGGCGGACGCCCTGACCGGCGTGTCCGAGTACCGGGTCACCGTGGACGGCGTCGCGGTGCGGACGCTGCCGGGCACCGCCCGGGCCACCACCGTCCAGATGACGCGCGGCGCCCACGTCTGGCAGGTGCAGGCGGTGGACGGGGTCGGCAACGCCTCGCCCGCATCGTCTCGGACGGTGACGGTGACCGGCGTGACGCCCCCGGCCGCGTCGCGACGGATGTCGCTCGGTGCGATCCCGGCGGTGCGGCCCGGCGGGCGCCCGGTGGTGCGGGTGACCCTCGCGCGGGCGGGCCGGGTGAGCTTCTCGGTGCGGCCGGCGTCGACGCCGCGCAGGCTGGGGTCGTTCACCCGCAGGCTGGCGGCGGGTCCGTCCCGCGTCACGCTGCCCGCGGGGCTGTCCCACCGGTTCCGGGCGGGGCGGACCTACGTGATGACGGCCCGTGGCGCGGGGACGGTGAACAGCGTGCGCTTCACCGTCACGGGGCGGCCCCGTCGTTAGCGGACGCGCCAGCCGACGTCGAGCGCGGGCCCGTGGAGGATCGCGTACTTCGGCCGCGGCCTGCGGGCGTGGAAGACGATGGAGAACCGCTCGCCCTCGGTGAGGGCGAGCTCGGCGGGGAGGCGCCGGAACTCGACGGTGCTGAGCCGGCCCTCATCGTCGGCGAACACCGCCTGGTAGCGCAGGCCGAGCCAGCGCTTCTCCAGGCGGGGCCGGCCGACGCAGCGGGCGCCGATCATGGCGGGGAAGCTGTCGCCGCAGCCGGGGCACGCGAGCTGCACGACGCGACCGCCGGCATCGGGCACGCGACTCCTGGTGGCGCACGAGGGGCAGGGGAGCTCCCGCACGGGAGGCGGGGGCGGGGCCTGCGGCGCCACGGCATCGGCGTCGCGGTCGCGCTCGCGGCGGAGGTCGTACCGGCGGCGGCGGGAGACGTCGCCCAGGACCTGCCATGCGGCGTTGGCGGCCTTGGTGATCTCCTCGGCCCGGGCGCGCTGCGAGGGATCGCGGAACCGGTCGGGATGGAACGCGGCGAGGTGGAACCGCCACGCCTCGCGGATCTCCTCGCGGGGGGCGCCGGGGTCGACGCCGAGCGCCGCGTAGTGGTCGTCGGGGTCGCGCACGTCCGTCACGGAGCATGACGGATCGCGCGCGGGGCGCCCCCCGCGCGTAGGCTGCCCGCGTGGACGAGGAGCTCGCGCCCATCGGGGTGAGACTTCGCGAGGCCCGGATGCGGCAGGGGCTGGACCTCGCGGACTGCGCCGCCGCCACCCGGATCCGCGAGCGGTACCTCATCGCGATCGAGGACGGCCGCTTCGAGTCGCTCCCGGGCCCCGCCTACGTGAGCGGGTTCGTCCGGGCCTACGCCGCCCACCTCGGGGTGGCGGTCGACGGCCCGGTGAAGGAGCTGCCGGTGGCGGGGAGCCCATCCCCGGCGGGTGGCCGGTCGGCTGTGCGGCCGGTCACGGTGACCGCGACGCGGATCACGCCGCGCGGCGTGGGCCAGCGCCCGCGCTGGCGGCGGCCCCTGGCGATCATCGTGCTGCTGGCGGTGGTGGTGGTCGTGCTCGTCGTGGTCGCCGGGGTGGGCCTCCCGCTGGTCGGCTAGCGGCGGCGCGCCCCGGCGGGTTGCCCGCGGGCGGCCACCGGGTCCAGAGTGGGCGGGAAACCGGTGTTCCAGTGGAAGGAGCGCGACGGTGCCCACCTTTCTCGCCCGCTTCACCTACGAGAAGGCGGCGTGGCGCGACATGGTGCGCCATCCGGAGGACCGGGAGGTGGCCGCCAGAGCGGTGATCGACGCCGCGGGCGGGAGGCTCGTGGCGTTCTACTGGATGCTGGGGGACCACGACGGCCTTGCGATCTACGAGGCCCCGGACGCCGCCGCCGCCGCGGCGGTGACGGTCGCGATCCTTGCCAGCGGCCGCATCGCGGACGTCCGGACCAACGCCCTGCTCACGTCGACGGACACCGTCGACGCGCTCGGGCGGGCGCGGGACGTCGCGAGGGCGTACCAGCCTCCGGGAGGGGTCCACGACGACTGGCACGCCGACTTCGAGGAGCACGGGTGAGCCACCCCGCCCCGCGGGCGCCGGCCGTCGCCTCCGCGCGCCGGCCGGCCCCCGGGAAGGCCGCGGTACCCGTCCGCGTCGCCCCGGATGCCGCATGTCGCGTTCGCCGGGGAGTGTGCCGTCAGCGACCGGTCGTTGAACTTGCCGACGTCGCTGACGGTCGAGGGGAGGAGGCGCCGTGGGCACCGGCGACGGGCGGACGAGTGACGGTACGGCGACGCCCTCCGGCGGGGGCGGTGCCGAGCCACCCGCCGGTGGCCGCGGGCCCCGCCTGCGGGGGTGGCGCGGGATCCTCGTGTGGGGCGGCATCGGCGCGATCGCGCTCTTCGCTCTCATCCAGGTGATCCCCTACGGCCACTCGCACGCGAACCCGCCGGTCACCGGCGAGCCGTCCTGGGACAGCCCCCGGACGGAGGTGCTGTTCACGCAGGCGTGCGGCGACTGCCACTCCAACCTGACGACCTGGCCCTGGTACAGCAACGTCGCGCCGGTGTCGTGGCTGGTCCAGAGCGACGTCGACGGTGGACGCTCGGAGCTCAACGTCTCGGAGTGGGACCGTCCGCAGGACGGTGCCGGGGATGTGGTCGAGCAGATCGAGGGTGGCGGGATGCCGCCCTCCTACTACACCTGGATGCACTCCTCCGCGAAGCTCTCCGCCACCGAGAAGCAGGCCCTCGTGCGCGGCTGGCAGGCGACGATGCGGAGGTCCCCGCCGATCGGCGGCGGATAGACCCGTCCGGCGCCGGGCGGGGGACCGGCGCACGGGGCGGGTTCGGGATGCGAACCCGGCGTTGACGGGGACCCGCCGCCGTCGTGTGATCGGCTGGAGACGGGATGGGTGCCGGCGCGCCGCCGCGCAGCGGCGGCCTCCCCCCCGCGGACGCC